>OGTN01000120.1_pt1 | contig 45458 bp, 36 predicted proteins | sample 1574591 | NCBI WGS metagenome assembly OGTN01 (sample SAMN03295830, study PRJEB24534) | human gut metagenome | isolation source: fecal sample 5 from infant 4 | host: Homo sapiens | place: USA: Pittsburgh, PA | collected 2014-07
TAGCACTATAGTGGAAGACTATATATATGCTTTTACTATGGTGTCTTTTTGGATTGGCATTGTTTTTAGTCAAAAAAAGCTATATATCTATTTTGCAATTTTTGGCCTTGTGGCATATTTTATTTACAGAACTTACACAGAAGATATTTTGAAAAATAAGTACAAAGACGACCCAAGACTTTATAAAATAACGACAATTATTGCTGAGGCTACTCTTATAATATATCAACTAATATTTTTTATGACACTTGAAGATGGTCATAAAGTGAGTTACTTCGCAAAAAATGAATTTTTAATAGTTTTGTCATGCTTTGTGCTAGTTATCTTATGGCTTAGCTACTATTTGTCAAAAAAACTACTTTCAAAAATTTTTGTAGAAAAGGACTCTTACAGAAAAACTTTTGTAATCTTACAAATTTTATATGTATTATTTTTTACAGGATTTACAATCTATAACATGATAAATATCAATAGATTTGATTTTTATCTTGGTAGATTAATGTAAATTTTAGAAAAAATTTCAAAAAAATAAAAATAATTTTAAAAAATATGAGGAATTCGCCAATTTCTCATATTTTTTGTTGACTTAATGGCTTTGTAATGATAAAATTGATGAGTATTTGAGACGGAAAGACTACCTAAGACTGGGTAGTCTTTGAAATGTCTGATACTATTATTAAAACAGGAGGTGCAATTAATGCCTACAATTAACCAATTAGTAAGAAATGGTAGAAAGAAAATTCACAGTAAATCTAAATCACCAGCTCTTGATGTAAACTATGACACACTTAAAAAAGTTGAAACTGAAGTTAATTCTCCACAAAAAAGAGGAGTATGTGTTGCAGTAAGAACAGTAACACCTAAAAAACCGAATTCAGCTCTTAGAAAAGTTGCCAGAGTTCGTTTGACAAATGGCTACGAAGTTATGGCTTACATTCCAGGAATCGGACACAACCTACAAGAACACAGTGTTGTTTTAATCCGTGGTGGAAGAGTTAAGGATTTACCAGGTGTTAGATACCATATTGTAAGAGGTACTCTTGATACAGCTGGAGTAACTGATAGAAAGCAATCTAGATCTAAATATGGTACTAAGAAACCTAAAAATTGATAGAATTTTTTACGAGAATTTATAGATTTTTGGCTTACGGGCTCAACCTGAGTACCAATGAATCGACTGAAAAATAGTTAAGGAGGGAAGTTATGCCAAGAAAAGGACATATCCAAAAACGTGAAGTTATGGCTGATCCAATGTACAGTGATGTAGTTATCACTAAGCTTATAAACAATGTTATGCTTGACGGTAAAAAAGGTACTGCTCAAAGAATTGTTTATGGAGCACTTGAAACAATTGCAGAACAAACTGGAGAAGACGCACTTGAAGTATTTTACAAGGCACTTAATAATGTAATGCCTGTACTTGAAGTAAAGGGCAGAAGAATAGGCGGTGCTACTTACCAAGTTCCAATGGAAGTTAGACCGGAAAGACGCCAAACACTAGGACTTAGATGGTTAGTTAGATATGCAAGAGCTAGAGGCGAAAAGACAATGCACGAAAGACTTGCAAAAGAAATCCTTGATGCATCTAACGGACTAGGCGGAAGCGTTAAGAGAAAAGATGAAATGCATAGAACAGCAGAAGCTAACAAAGCCTTTGCTCACTATAGATGGTAATAAGGGGAGGAATTTATGGCTCGCGAAATACCATTAGAGAAATATAGAAATATTGGTATTATGGCCCATATTGATGCTGGAAAGACTACTACTACTGAACGTATTCTTTTCTACGCTGGTAAGATTCACAAAATCGGTGAAACTCACGAAGGTGCAGCACAAATGGACTGGATGGAACAAGAACAAGAAAGAGGTATCACAATTACTTCTGCAGCTACTACTGCACACTGGAAGGGCTACAGACTTAACATTATCGATACTCCGGGACACGTTGACTTCACAGTTGAAGTTGAAAGATCTCTAAGAGTACTTGATGGTGCTGTTGCACTTTTTGATGCAAAAAGTGGTGTAGAACCTCAATCTGAAACTGTTTGGAGACAAGCAGATAAGTATCATGTTCCAAGAATTGCTCATATTAACAAGATGGATGTTACTGGTGCTGATTTCTTTAGATCAGTTCAAACAATTGACAAGAAATTACATGGTAACCCTATTCCAATTCAAATCCCAATGGGAGCAGAAGATACTTTCATTGGAATGATTGACCTTGTTGAAATGAAAGCAGAAATTTACAAGGACGAACTTGGTAAGGAAATCGAAATTACTGATGTTCCTGAAGAATATTTAGACCAAGCAAATGAATATAGAGATAAATTAATTGAAAAAGCTTCTGAATTTGATGAAGATTTAATGATGGCTTATCTTGAAGGAGAAGAAATCGACAAGGAACTTCTTAAAAAAGCAATAAGAAAAGGTACTCTTGCAGTAGAAATCACTCCAGTATCTTGTGGTTCTTCTTACAAGAACAAGGGTGTTCAACTTCTTCTTGATGCTATAATCGACTACCTTCCATCACCACTTGATGTACCTTCAATTGATGGTGTTGATTTAGATGGCAATGAAGTTCAAAGACATTCTTCAGACGATGAACCTTTCTCAGCACTTGCATTTAAAATTGTAACTGACCCATATGTTGGTAAACTTGCATACTTTAGAGTTTACTCTGGAGTTTTACAAGCTGGTTCTTATGTAATGAACTCAACTAAGGGCAAGAGAGAAAGAATCGGAAGAATTCTTCAAATGCACGCTAACAAGAGAGAAGAAATCGAAGAAATCCATGCAGGAGAAATTGCTGCAGCTGTAGGTCTTAAAGATACTACTACTGGTGATACTCTTTGTGATGAAAAGAATCAAGTAATTCTTGAAAATATGGAATTCCCAGAACCAGTTATCTCTGTAGCAATTGAACCAAAAACTAAAGCTTCTCAAGATAAGATGGCTCTTGCTTTAGCAAAACTTGCTGAAGAAGATCCAACTTTCAGAACATACACTGATGATGAAACTGGTCAAACAATTATCGCAGGAATGGGTGAACTTCACCTTGATATCATTGTTGATAGACTTTTAAGAGAATTTAAAGTTGAAGCCAACATTGGTAACCCACAAGTTTCATATAGAGAAGGTATTAAGAAGAACGCTGAAGGCGAAGCTAAATATGCTCGTCAATCAGGTGGTCGTGGACAATATGGACACGCTAAGATTAGAATTGAACCTAATAAACCAGGTGAAGGCTTTGTATTTGAAAACGCCATTGTTGGTGGTGCTATTCCTAAGGAATTTATTGGACCAACTCAACAAGGTATTGAAGAAGCACTTCAATCAGGTATTATCGGTGGATACGAAGTACTTGATGTTAAGGTAACTCTTTATGATGGATCTTACCACGAAGTCGACTCTTCAGAAATGGCATTTAAGATTGCCGGTTCTATGGCAGTTAGAGATGCTCTTGCAAAGGCAGACCCAGTACTTCTTGAACCTATGATGAAGGTTGAAGTTACAACTCCTGAAGAATACATGGGAGATGTAATCGGAGACATCAACTCAAGAAGAGGAAGAATGGAAGGCATGGAACTTGTAGCTGGAGCTCAAATCGTTACAGCTTATGTACCACTAGCAGAAATGTTTGGTTACGCAACTAGCCTTCGTTCAAACACACAAGGAAGAGCTAACTACTCAATGCAATTTGATCACTACGAAGAAGTACCTGCATCAATCGCTGAAGAAGTAGTTGGAGATAAAAAGAAAAACTAATAATTAGGAGGATTAATAATGGCTAAAGCAAAATTTGAAAGAAATAAACCACACGTAAACATTGGAACAATCGGTCACGTTGACCACGGTAAGACAACACTAACAGCAGCAATCACACTTGTAATGAACAAGAGATACGGCGGAGGAGAATTCGTAGATTACGCACACATTGACAAGGCACCAGAAGAAAGAGAAAGAGGAATCACAATTTCAACATCTCACGTAGAATACGAAACACCAAACAGACACTACGCTCACGTAGACTGCCCAGGACACGCTGACTATGTAAAGAACATGATCACAGGAGCAGCACAAATGGACGGAGCAATCCTAGTAGTATCAGCAGCTGACGGTCCAATGCCACAAACAAGAGAACACATCCTACTAGCTCGTCAAGTTGGTGTACCAAAGATTGTAGTATTCCTAAACAAAGAAGACCAAGTAGATGACCCAGAACTAATCGAATTAGTAGAAATGGAAGTAAGAGACCTACTAAGTGAATACGACTTTGACGGAGACAACACACCAATCGTAGTAGGATCAGCCCTAAAAGCCCTAGAAGATCCAGACGGAGAATGGGGAGACAAAATCGTAAAACTAATGGAAGAAGTAGACGAATACATTCCAACACCAGCAAGAGATACAGAACACCCATTCCTAATGCCAATAGAAGATATCTTCTCAATCACAGGAAGAGGAACAGTAGCAACAGGAAGAGTAGAACAAGGTGTAGTAAAAGTAGGAGACACAGTAGAAGTAGTAGGCCTAACAGACGAAAAGAGACAAGTAGTAGTAACAGGTGTAGAAATGTTTAGAAAACAACTAGACCAAGCAGAAGCAGGAGACAACATCGGAGCACTACTAAGAGGCGTACAAAGAGAAGAAATCCAAAGAGGACAAGTCCTAGCAGCACCAGGAACAATTCATCCACATACAAAATTCGAAGCAGAAGTATATGTACTAACAAAAGAAGAAGGTGGAAGACATACACCATTCTTTAACGGATACAGACCACAATTCTACTTCAGAACAACAGACGTAACAGGAGATATCCAACTAAAAGAAGGAACAGAAATGGTAATGCCAGGAGATAACTCCACATTTACAGTAACACTAATCACACCAATCGCAATGGACGAAGGATTAAGATTCGCTATTCGTGAAGGTGGTAGAACAGTAGCATCTGGAGTAGTATCTAAGATTCTTGACTAATCCTTTAGATTAAAATAAAAAGCTTAAGGGCGAGGAAACTCGCTCTTATTTTTTTGAAGTTTTTGGCTCTATGTCAAATATTGGGGAGACTCCTTAACTCGAGTCCCTTTATTTATTGGCCTTATAATTTCTCTTGGGGAGTAAATCTCTAGCAAATAATTTATGTAAAATTTATAGAAGTTTAAATTTCAAAAAATTAAAAAATTTAAGAAGCCCCCAGTCTTTTAACATAAAAATTTTTTTGTGATATAATGATAAAAATTTATGGAGTGAGAGAAATGAGCATAGAAAAAGTTAAAAATTATTTTAAAGATTTTGGTATTGAAGATAGGATAAGAGAGTTTGAAACATCTAGTGCAACTGTAGAACTTGCTGCAGCAGCCCTAAATTGTCAGCCAGAAAGAATTGCAAAGAGTCTCTCCTTTATTGTAAAGGATAAGCCAGTGATAATTGTAACTGCTGGAGATGTAAAAATTGACAACAAGAAGTTCAAAGAATTTTTTGCCACTAAGGCAAAGATGATTGACAAGGATAGGGTTGAAGAGTTAATTGGTCATGAAGTGGGAGGAGTATGTCCCTTCGCAATAAATGAGGGAGTAGAAGTCTATCTCGATAAGTCACTAAAAAGATTTGTCACAGTTTTTCCAGCTTGCGGCTCTAGCAATAGCGCTATAGAACTATCAATTGAAGAACTAGAAAAGTGTTCAAACTATAAGGCTTGGCTTGATGTTTGTAAAAATTAAAATAAAGCAAAAAAAGAATCAGCTTCTGTGAGCTGATTTTTTAAATTAATTTTGAAATTTTTTCATCAACAAGATCCATTTTTGCAGTTGGCTCAAATCTCTCAACTACATTTCCTTCCCTATCAACTAAGAATTTTGTGAAGTTCCATTTGATATCAGGATTGTTTTTGTAGTCCTTATCCCTAGATTTTAAAAGTGTTGCCATGGCAAGTGCCTTGGGACCATGTCCAAAGCCTTCAAATCCCTTTTGAGATTTTAAAAACTTATAAAGGTCAATTTCATTTTCTCCATTTACTTCAGCCTTCTTCATTTGTGGAAATTCAATATTAAAATTCAATTGGCAGAATTTTGATATTTCTTCATCACTTTCAGGCGCCTGTTCCTTAAATTGATTGCAAGGTATGTCAATTATTTCAAGTCCCTTATCGTGGTACTTGTCGTAAAGGTCTTGTAGGTCATTGTATTGGGGTGTAAAGCCACACCTTGTTGCAGTGTTTACTATTAAGATGACTTTACCCTTTAAATCTTTTAAGTCTAAGAAAGATCCATCTTGTTTTTCTATTTTATAATCATAAATCATATTTTTATTCCTCCCATTTATTGTTTTTTACCCAATTTTAAGAAACTATATCAAGAAAATTTATAGATAAATAAGGAGCAGAGATTAAGAGTCAGTTGATAAAAAAAGAGATGGTCTCCCATCTCTTAATTTTTATCAACTTGTAGACTTATATGACTTAGTAAAGACTTGCTACTTGTAAATATCTTTCAAGCTAGCAAATCTTTACGACTTAATAAATTTTTATAAACTAGTCATTTATAATGATTTTTTAAGTTTTTATAAGTTGTTCTTATTTATTTTCTTCCAATAATTTGTCAATAGTTGCTGCTAAGGAATCTTTGTCAGCTTTTCCAACAAAGCCACCTAAGACTTTTCCTTCAGAATTCACAAAAAAAGTTGTTGGCATAGCAGTTATATTAACTAAAGTGTCTTCTGTAGTTGGGTTTGGCATAATATTTTTATAATTTACGCCAGAGTCTTTAATAATTTGTTGGGCTTCTTCCACATTTGTGTCCATGCTCACATTAGTGTCTACAACTACTCCAAGGAAGTTTACCTTGTCCTTGTAATCCTCATATAATTTTGCAAGATCTGGCATTTCTTCCTTGCATGGTCCGCAAAATGTTCCCCATACATTTACAAGTGTAAGAGCTTTTTCCTTGTAAAATTCTTCTGATTTTATTACATTGCCATCCATAATATCCATTGTTTGAAAATCGAAATTATCAATGGGCATGTCGCTTAATTCCATGGCAGCGGCTGTAGTTTTTTCATTTTCATCAACTTTATTTGTTTCCGCTGGATTATTTTTCTTGCCACAAGCAAAAAGTGTTAGAGCCAGTGTAAATAAAATTAATATCTTAAAAAGTTTTTTCATGTAATCACTCCAATTTGTATTTTAATTTTGCCTACTTAATTTAATTTTGCCTTATTTTATTATACTTCAAGCCTTTAAACTTGTCTATTTTAAAAATTTATTGTATAATAGGTTTCACTTGTTCGGGAACTCCAAGTATAAAAAACTAATTGTTCTCCAAAGAAATGGAGGTTAAAATGAAAAAAATTATTATCGACGCAGATCCCGGGATTGACGATTCCATTGCCATTATCTTAGCAAATAATGTAGCGGAATATGATATCCTCGGGGTCTCTTTAGTTTCGGGAAATGTGCACGCAGAAAAGGGAAGGAAAAATATCCTAAGACTTTCAAAGTTTTTAAATCAAGATTTTAAAATTTACATGGGAAGCACATCTCCTCTTTCAAAGGAATTTATTAACGCAGAGGACACTCATGGCGAAGATGGTCTCGGTGAAACTTATCTTCCCTTTGACGAAAAAAAGCCAGAGGGCGATGCCATAGACTTCTTAATTAAGGAAGCGAGAAAGGGTCAGCTGACAATTTTTGCCCTGGGACCACTTACTAATATTGCCAGAGCCTTAAAAAGGGATAGAGCTGCCTTTAAGGACACTAGAATAATTATAATGGGCGGCAACTTTAAGAGCCATGGCAACATGAGTCCTGTTGCTGAATTTAATTTTTATGTGGACCCAGATGCTGCTGACTATGTCATAAAAAATGCCCCCAATAAAGTTGAGATTCTGCCCCTTGATGTCACTAGAAAATTTGTCTTGACGCCAAGTATTTTGTCCTACATGAAGAGATTAAATCCAGAAGTGGGAAATTTTGTTGAAAAGATAACGAATTTTTACATGGATTTTCACTGGGAATACGAAAAAATTATTGGTTCAGTGATAAATGATCCCTTAACTATTATTGCAGAAAGAAAGCCAGAACTTTTTAGGAGCAGAACTTTTAATGCAGAGTGCATAACAGATGGACCTGCAAGAGGCATGCTCATGGTAGACGAGATGGACTTCATGAAGAGAGAAAAAAATATAATCCTTTATGAAGACTTAGATGTCTATGAAGTTTGGAAATATTTTTTAGAAGAAATTACAAAATCTGAAGTTGACGAGAAAGTTTTAGGTGATCTCCTATGAAAATAACCACAAAAAAAGTCACCCTTCTCGCACTTTGCATTGCCATGAATATGGTAGGATCATGGATTGGAGTGATGATTAAGCTTCCTGTTTACTTAGATTCAATTGGAACAGTTATGGCAGGCTTTGCCTTTGGTCCAGTATTTGGTATCTTGGCAGGAGTAATCACAGCTTTAGTAAATACAATATCAGACCCCATTGCCCTTTATTTTATGCCTACACAAATTATAGTAGGTTTTACGGCAGGTTATTTTAAATTTTTAAAAAGAAATGAATTTCTTCCAAAACTTTATCTAACACCAGCCATGTCCCTTCCTGCAGCAATTTCATCTGCCCTCATTGCCACTTATCTCTTTGGCACAGTGACAACGGCTGGCTCATCTTATATTGTGCAAGCCCTTCGCGCCATTATGGATATTTCAGATTTTGCCATTGTCCTTGGTGTGCAAATTATTACAGACTATGCAGACAAGTTGCTTTCCATTTTGTTGGTTTCAAAAGTTTACAACATGAATGCCTTTCAAGACATTTTGAGAAAGATAGATTAATAAATTTAATAAAAAATTTTCAGCCACTGTTTTTTTGCAGTGGTTTTCTTTTTAACAAAAGTATATTTTACTTTTACTGGAACCTTAGATATCAACTTTTAGTTTACGATTGATAAAAAATCCACAAAAATTATAGGTATTTTTGCGAATTTTAAATAAAGACAATCTATTAGGGTATCAAATAATCATAAGCAAAATTAAATTTCTTATGTTTTTAGTTAAATAATAATTTAACAAGTGATATAATTAATTTAAGAAAGATTTTACACTGGAGGTGATTTAGTGTCAGATGATGCAGTAAAAAGAGTTAAAGACACTGAAGCTGAGGCAAAAAAAATTATTGACGACGCAGAAGTTAAGGCTGAGGAAATTATTAAAAATGCCAAATCTCTTGCAGAAGAATCCTATGACAAAATTGTCCAAAGGGCAAAGACGGAAAAGGATGCTTTCTTGGAAAAGGCAAGGGCTGAAGGAGAAGAGTCCGTTGTGCCAATAAGGGAAGAGGCGGCAAAAAAGATTGCTGAAATTTCAAATATTTCCAAAGACAAAGAAGCTGAAATTGTAAAGTCAGTGGTAGAGAGGATTGTGAATAATGGCAATAGTTAATATGAAAAAATTCAAACTCTTTATCTTTGATGGGGACAGGGCTAAACTAATTGATAAATTTCAAAAGTTTAATTATGTTCACATTGACGAGTCTCGCTTTGATGCTGATTTTTCAGAAGACGATTTCACAAGACCTAGGTCTTCAGAAGATTTAATTGAAATTGACGACAAAATCAAAAGGTCAAAGGAAGACATTGATCTGCTACTTCAGTTTAAGGATAAGGAAAATCCTCTTAAGGCTATGAAAGAGGGAGTAGAGGACATTAGCTTGGAAGAGCTTGCTGCTAGGGCTCTGGCATTTCCCTTTGAAAAAATCGATGGGGAGATTAAGGCTTTAGTAGAGGCTAAAGACAAAAACAACAGCAAGATTCAAAACATCGATTCAAAGATTGGTGAATTGAAACCTTGGGAAGATCTTTCATCTTCCTTAGATGGTTTGAATAATATGGGTTCTGTAAACATTTACACAGGTACCATTTCTTCAAATCACGCGGCTGAATTTGAAAGTGAATTTATAAAAAATGATCTTGCCTACCTTGATAGGGTCTCCAAGGACAAGAATTTTTATTATTATCTAATGATAGTGGAAAATTCTGTTGATGAAAAGATAAAATCCCTATTTTCAAGCTATGGTTTCACGCCTATAAACATCAAGGCAGATGGAAAAGTCAAGGACAAGATAGAGTCCTATGAAAGAGACAAAGAGTTTCTTTATGAAAAAAATAAAAACATAGAAGAAGACTTAAAGACTTATTTAAAATATTTGGAAGATTTTAAATTTTCCTATGAATTTTATCGAAATGAAAAAATTAAGATAATGTCAGAGAGAAAATTTTTAAAGACCACTGAACTTGACCTCATAGAAGGTTATGTTCCAAGCGACAAATTAGAAGGCTTTGAAAATGAAGTTAAAAAAGTTTGTGGCGAAAATTATTATCTAAATGCAGAAGATGCAAATAGAGACTCTGAGAAAGTGCCAATTTTACTTAAAAATAATTCCTTTGTAAGTCCCTTTGAACTTATGACGGAAATGTATTCTATGCCAAGATACAATGAAATTGACCCGACGCCTTTCTTTGCGCCTTTTTATTTTATATTTGCAGGCATAATGGTTGGCGACTTTGGCTATGGTCTTTTAGTATTTTTGGGCACGCTTTTTGCCCTTAAAAAGTTTAAGTTGACGGAAAAGAAGAGAAGGTTTATAAAATTCTTCAATTATCTTTCTATTTCCACAATAATATTTGGACTTGTATTTGGTTCCTTCTTTGGAGGAATAATCGAACTTCCAGCACTAATAGATCCAGCAGAGGATTCAACACTTTTAGTAATTCTCTCACTAATACTTGGTGGCATTCACATATTCTTTGCCCTTGGCATCAAGGCTTATATGAATATTCGCGATGGCAAACCAAAGGATGCCCTTTATGATGTTGGATTTTGGTACATGGCAGTTTTGGGAGCAATTGGATTTATCTTAAGTAAATTCCTTCCACAAGTTGCAGCCTTTGGCAAAGTATTCTTGGTAGTAATGGTACTTGGCATGATAGGCATTGTGGCAACTGGTGGTAGAGAAGAAAAATCCACTGGTGCAAAAATAGGTTGGGGAATTTATTCCCTATATGGAATTTCATCTTATCTTGGTGATTTCGTATCTTACCTAAGACTTATGGCGCTAGTTTTATCAGGTTCCTTCTTGGGACTTGCCATAAATATGATTGCAGGAATGCTTTTTGAGTCAAATATACTTGGCAAATTATTTGCAATAGTAATTTTTGTGGTATTCCAATTATTTAATGCCTTTCTTTCTTATTTGTCAGCTTATGTTCATACAGCAAGGCTTACTTATGTAGAAATGTTTAATAAATTTTATGAAGGTGGAGGCATACCTTTCAAAAAAATGATAGAAAATTCAGATTACTTTAATATAGACTAGGAGGATTAATATGTTAAATGGATTAATGGGAGAATATGGTGGATTGATTTTAGGATCACTTGGAATCTTCTTTGCAGTTGCACTTTCAGGTGCAGGCTCTGCTAAGGGAGTAGGTATGGCAGGTGAGGCTGCTGCAGGAGTAGTAATTGATGAGCCAGAAAAATTTGGTAAGTCACTTGTACTTCAACTACTTCCAGGTACACAAGGTCTTTACGGATTCGTAATTGGACTATTTATTTTATTTAGACTTTCACCAGATGTTCCAGTAAACACAGGATTTATGTACATGGCAAGTGGTGCCGTAATTGGTCTTGCTGGACTTGTATCTGCAGTTGCACAAGGAAAAGTTTCCGTTGCAGGTATCAATATCTTGGCAAAAAATGAAGAACAACAAGCAAAGGGTATTATCTTTGCAGTAATGGTTGAACTTTATGCAATTCTTGCCTTTGCAATTTCATTCTTTATACTATTTAGAGCCTAGGTGATACTATGGCAGGACTTGAAAATATTTTAAATAAAATTATTGAGGATGCAAAGACTAAGGCTGATGAAATTATAAAGGAAGCAGAAGAAAAACAACATATTGTTGTAGAAAAAAGAGAAGATGATGCAAAATTTTTAGCTGATAAAATTAATGAAATCTCTATAAAAGAAAGAGAAGAACTTTTAAAAAGGGCAAAATCCAGTGCTGAATTAAAGGCAAGAGATGACATCTTATCTGAAAAGCACAAGGTAATTGATGAGGTCCTTGAAAAGGCAATAGGAGAGCTTGAAAATTTGTCAGAAGAAGATTTTGTAAAATTCGTAAAAAATAATGTTCAAGGTGTAGAGGACAAAAATTCTATATTAGATGTGCCAAGTAAATATAGAGATGCAGTAAAAAAAGCTGATCTTGGCTTTAAGGTTTCTGATACTGATGTAGAAAGAGGCTTTGTCCTACACAATGGAAATTTAATTTACAATGGCGACTTTAGGTCCATTGTAAAATCTGAAAGAGAAGAGTTGGAAAAATTTTTGGCTGAAAAACTTTTCAGTTAAGAGGAAAAGGTGGTTAAATGGATAGAAGTAAATTTATCCAAAGTTCTACAAGACTTAGGGTCATGGAAAAGGAACTTTTAAAAAGTGAAAACTTTATAAGAGCTTCTGAGACAGAAACTTTGGAAGACGCACTTAGATCTCTATCTGATACAGTTTACAACAAGTATATAAATAAAATCTCTTCTCCCACAGAGTATGAATATATTTTAAAAGAAGAACTCACAAGGTTTTATGATGAACTTTTTGATATTTCTCCTTCCAAAATTCCTATTCGTCTCATTACCTTAAAGTATTTTTACCACAACTTAAAGGTTCTCATTAAAGAAGACATTGGGAAAAAGGACTTAAAGGATCTCTACATGAACATTGGAGATTTTGACTTAAAGGAATATAGAGATGCCCTTGTAAAAGGAAGCAAGAAAAATAAGTATTTTGAACTTATTCAAAGGGTTGAGGAGATTTACGAAGAAAAAAAAGATCCACAGCTAATTGATATTTATCTCGACAATGCTTACTTCACTGAACTTCTTGAACTTGCAGAAGAGTCTCAAGTGGACTTATTTATAGAATACGCAAAGAATTTAATTGATTTTACAAATATCAGGACACTTCTAAGGGCTAAAAAGCAAGAAAAAGATGTGGAATTTTTAAGACAAATAATCATTGAAGGTGGCAATGTCAGAAAAGAAACTTATTTGGATTTATTAAATAGAGAAGTAAGTTCAGATACAGATGTCTTTAAAAAACTTGAGATTTACAAGTATATTAAAGAGGCACTTGATTCCTTTAAGGAAAGGGGAAATCTTTCAGACTTTGAAAGAGAGATGGACAATTACTTTATAGACTTAATAAAGGATGTAAAGTACATCACCTATGGTCCAGAAGTTATTTTTGCCAATGTCTTGGCAAAGGAAATGGAAATTAAAAATCTTAGAATTATTTTGGTTTCCAAATTAAATGGACTTGACAGTGAATTTATTAGAGAAAAGTTGCGTGATACTTATGTATAAAATTGCAGTTATTGGCGACAAGGATTCAGTTCTATCCTTTAAGGCAATTGGGATAGATGTCTTTGTAAGCTACGAAGAAAAGGATGCAAGGGCAAAAGTTGACGCTCTTGCCAAAAAAGATTATGGCGTAATTTATATTACAGAAGAACTTGCTGCAAAAATACCAAATACTATTGAGAGATATAATGACAAATTATTGCCAGCAATTATAGTTATTCCTTCAAACAAGGGAACTCTTGGTATTGGTATGAAGAATTTGAACAAAAATGTTGAAAAGGCAGTTGGAGCAAATATATTAGGTGATTAATCACCTTTTTATAAAGGAGGAGCTTTATTGAAATCAGGAAAGATAATTAAAGTATCCGGACCACTAGTTGTAGCATCTGGCATGGAAGATGCCAATGTCTATGACGTAGTAGAAGTTTCTAAAGACAAACTAATTGGTGAAGTTATTGAAATGAGAGGCGACAAGGCTTCCATTCAAGTTTACGAAGAAACTACAGGTATTGGCCCTGGAGATGAAGTTTATACAACAGGAGCACCACTTTCCGTTGAGCTTGGACCTGGAATGATCGAGCAAATGTTTGACGGTATTCAAAGACCTCTTGTTGGACTTAGAGATGAAGCCGGAGACTTTTTAAAAAGAGGAGTTACAGTAAATCCTTTAAATAGAGAAAAGAAATGGGAATTTAAAAAAGTTGCAAAGGTTGGTGATTCTGTTGAAGCAGGAGATATACTTGGCACAGTAGAAGAAACAGCAGTTGTAACTCACAAAATCATGGTTCCCAATGGAATTAAGGGTAAGATTAAAGACATCAAGGAAGGTTCCTTTACTGTTGAAGAAACTATTGCAGTTATAGAAACAGAAAAGGGCGAGGAAAATCTTACAATGATACAAAAATGGCCAGTAAGAAAGGGAAGACCTTACAAGAAAAAAGTTGATCCAAGGGAACCTCTAGTTACTGGACAAAGGGTAATCGATACATTTTTCCCAATTACTAAGGGTGGTACTGCTGCCATACCAGGACCTTTTGGTTCAGGAAAGACAGTTGTACAACATCAACTTGCAAAATGGGCAGATGCACAAATAGTTGTCTATGTAGGTTGCGGAGAGCGTGGAAACGAAATGACTGATGTACTTATGGAATTTCCAGAGCTAATGGACCCTACAACTGGTCAGTCAATTATGAAGAGGACAGTTCTAATTGCCAACACTTCTAATATGCCAGTAGCAGCTCGTGAAGCATCAATTTATACAGGAATAACAATTTCAGAATACTTTAGAGATATGGGTTATTCAGTTGCCATGATGGCAGACTCTACATCTCGTTGGGCAGAAGCCCTTCGTGAAATGTCTGGTCGTCTTGAAGAAATGCCTGGTGACGAAGGTTACCCAGCTTATCTTGGCTCAAGAATTGCGGAATTTTATGAAAGAGCTGGACGTGTTCTTGTAAATGGTTCTGAAGAAAGAGAAGGGGCACTTTCAGTTATAGGTGCAGTTTCTCCTCCAGGTGGAGATATTTCTGAACCAGTTACACAAAATACACTTAGAATCGTAAAAATTTTCTGGAAACTAGACTACGATTTGTCTTACCAAAGACACTTCCCAGCTATTAACTGGATCGATTCCTATTCACTATATCAAGCAAAAGTCGACGCTTATTTAGATGAAAATGTAGACAGAAGATTTTCAAAACTTAGAAAGAGATCCATGGCCCTTCTACAAGAAGAAACTTCACTACTTGAAGTTGTAAGACTTGTAGGTCGTGACACACTATCTGACGAAGACCAAGTTAAACTTGACACAACTAAGTCAATTCGTGAAGACTTTTTGCAACAAAATGCCTTCCACGATGTTGATACTTTCTGTCCACTTGAAAAACAATTTAAGATGCTTGACACAATCCTTTACTTCTACGACAAATGTCAAGAAGCGCTAGAAAAGGGAGTCTACTTTAGTGAAATTGAAAAACTTGATGTAAAAGAAAATATTGCCAGAATGAAGTACCTTCCTAATGATGACTTGGGAAAAATCGACGCAATAAAAGATAAAATTGACAGTGAACTTAAAGAATTAGAAGAGGTCGGTGATGTAGATGCTTAAAGAATATAAATCAGTAACAGAAGTCGTTGGACCTCTTATGACTGTTGAAGGAGTAGAAGGTGCAGCCTACGAAGAACTTGTGGACATCGAACTTCAAACCGGCGAAAAGAGGCGTGGTCGTGTAATTGAAATTGAAGGCGACAAGGCCATGGTTCAAATTTTTGAAGGTTCCAGTGGAATTAACTTAATGGACACAAGCGTAAGATTTTTAGGAAAGCCACTTGAACTTGGCGTTTCACCAGACATGATTGGTAGAGTCTTTGACGGACTTGGTGAACCAATTGACGATGGTCCAAAGATTATTCCTGAAGAAAAAATAGATATTAATGGAACTGCCATAAACCCAGTTTCAAGAGACTATCCATCAGAATTTATTCAAACAGGTGTATCTGTAATTGATGGACTTAACACCCTTGTTAGGGGACAAAAACTTCCAATCTTCTCTGAAGCAGGACTTCCACACAACGAACTTGCAGCACAAATTGCAAGACAGGCAACTGTACTTTCAGGTGGAGACTTTGCCGTAGTATTTGCAGCCATGGGTATTACCTTTGAAGAAGCTCAATACTTTATTGACGACTTCACAAAGACAGGAGCCATTGACAGGGCGGTATTATTTATGAACCTTGCCAATGACCCAGCCATTGAAAGACTTGCAACACCAAAGATGGCACTTACTGCAGCAGAATATTTAGCCTTTGAACTTGGAAAGCACGTACTTGTAATTTTGACAGATATGACAAATTATGCAGAAGCCCTAAGAGAAGTATCTGCAGCAAGAAAGGAAGTACCAGGTAGACGTGGTTATCCAGGTTACCTATACACAGACCTTGCAGGTATTTATGAAAGAGCAGGAAGAATTAAGGGTAGAGAAGGATCTATTACACAAATTCCTATTTTGACAATGCCAGAAGGGGACATCACTCACCCAATCCCTGACCTTACAGGCTATATCACTGAAGGACAAATAATTCTTTCAACAGACCTTTATAAGCAAGGACTTGAGCCACCTATTAACGCCATCCCATCACTTTCAAGACTAAAAGATAAGGGAATTGGTGAGGGCAAAACTCGTGAAGACCATGCTGATACAATGAACCAAATTTACGCAGCCTACACTGCAGGTAAGGAAGCAAAGGAACTTTCTGCCATCCTTGGGGAAACAGCCCTATCAGATACTGACAAGGCCTTTGCAAGATTTGCTGATATGTTTGAAAAGAGATATGTATCTCAAGGTTTTGAAACAAATAGACCAATAGAAGAGACACTTAACTTAGGTTGGGAACTTTTATCTATAATACCTAGAACAGAACTAAAGAGAATTGACGACAAATTAATTGAAAAATATTTGGGCGATAAGGAGAAAGATTCTAAAGATTCTGAAAATTTAGAAAATGAGGGATTATAATGACAAGACTTAAAGTAAATCCCACAAGAATGAATTTGTCCATCCTAAAAGACAAATTAGACAATGCTGCTAGAGGTCACAAACTTTTAAAGGACAAGCAAGACGAACTTATGAGACAGTTTATTACTCTCATAAAGGAAAATAAAAAGCTTAGACTTGAAGTAGAAGAAAAACTTCAAAATTCCTTTAAAGCCTTTCTCATGGCATCAGCGGCTATGAGTCCAGAAATGCTTGAAGAGGCAATTTCACTTCCTACTATGCAGACTCTTGTTAAAATCAAAAAGAAAAATGTAATGTCTGTTGATGTGCCAGAGATGGAATTTATAACAAAAAAGACATCTGAAGATGCATCTCGCTACCCTTATGGATATGCACAGACAACATCAGACCTTGACTATGCCATAGACGATCTTACAGAAGTCATGGAAGAACTTTTGACTCTAACACAAAAGGAAAAGGCAGCCCAACTTCTAGCCAATGAAATCGAAAAGACGAGAAGGAGAGTAAATGCCCTTGAGTACAAGACAATTCCAGACCTAGAAGAGACAATAAAATATATTCGCTCAAAGCTTGACGAAAGTGAAAGGGCAAATATAACAAGGTTGATGAAGGTTAAGGACATCATCTCAAAGGACGAAATGAAGGAAGAAAAATTAGAAAAAGTAAATGCAGAACTTGCATAAAATTAAGCCGGAGAATCTTCTCTGGCTTTTTTATATAATTTGTAAAAAATAAAACGTGTACCAAGCTAAATTATTGGTATAAATAAATTGGAGGGATGTTATGAAATTTTTACACACAATGATTAGAGTAAAGGACTTGGAAAAATCTGAAAAGTTTTATAAAGAAGCCTTGGGTTTTGTTGAATCAAGGCGCAAGGATTTTCCAGAAGATGAATTTACACTACTATATTTAAAACTAGAAGACTCACCCTATGAACTTGAATTGACATATAATTATGACGGAAGGGACTACACAATTGGCGACGGCTACGGTCACATTGCCATATCTCACAAAGACATAAAAGCCTTTAGACAAGAATTAAAAGAAAAGGGCTATGATGTGACAGAACTAAAGGCCCTATCTGACAAATCAGATTCCTACTTCTTTGTTAAAGACCCAGATGGATATAAAATCGAAGTAATAGGAGAAAAATAAACATGAAAAAAACACCAGCTTGTGAAATTATTTCATAAGCTGGCATTTTTTTATATATTATTTTTTAATTTTTCATTTAATCTTTCTATGTCCCTTTTGGCAATTGTGTATTCAACAAACCAAATTACAAGATAGATTAAAAGGTAAATGCCAAGGAAGATGGCAAGGGACAAAGAGGACTTTTGAAACCAGAAGAGCTTGTAGCCCACAAAAACCATAGTGGAAGCAGTTAAGAGAAAGTGGATGACAGTTCTTGTAAGTAGTGACAATTTTTCCTCTTCCCAAACTACAGAGGCGAAGCCAAAGACCATGCCAAGAAATCCGGCAAGACAGATGGACAAAAAGTTTGCCGCAAAGACTGACTTAGAACTTTCTATTAAGCTTGGGTTTGCAATAGAAAAATCGCCATCAGCAAAAATATAGGACATAATTAGGGAAATGACCAGCAAAACAAATTCACAAATCAAAAGACCATTTACCATTCGACTAATAATTTTTTTCATAAAATCACCTCATATACCTAGAGTAGTTTTAATTTTTTTCACATATCTTCGAGATACGAAGGTCTTGGACTTATTTTTCATAGTGACAGAAATAGTTCCAGAGTATGACAAGTCGAAGCTGTCAACTAAGTTTAGGTTGATGAGTTCAGAGTTTGAAATTCTCACAAATTTTTTCGCCTTCAACATTTTTTCCAGCTGATAAATTCTCTTCTTGACCAAATATTTTTCCTCGAGAGACTCGGCAAAGACCCTTGAATCCTCTGTGTAAATCCTGTAAATCTTTGCAGGCTTTAAAATTTTTATCTTCTCGTCAAGAAAACCAATTAACAAATTTTCAGAATTTTCTAGCACAAAGGACTTCAGCCTTAAAACTTCTTTTGTAACTTTATCAGTGTAGACAAGAGCCTTGGGCACCTTATAATTTTCATCAATTTTAATTTCAAAATCCATTTCTGACCTCCTTTACTTATAATATAAACTTTGAAAAGAAAAAGTAAACAAAACTTCTCTAAGTGGTTGAAAATTTTGCCTAAGTGGCAAAAGAAAAAGTGCAGGAAGCTTCCCACACTTAATCTAATAAAATTCCCCTTAAAAATCCATGAAGGAGATGGTCACCATTTTCGTCATAGACATCTGAAACTATGTCGATAAAATTTTTGCCACGCTTATTTTCCAGGTTTTCAACTAGGTTTAGGCATCTTATTTTTCTTCCAGTGTAAGCCTTTTTTATAAAATCAAACTCCATGCGATACATTAAAATATCGTAGTCGCCGCCAATTTTATTAGTAAGACTTGCAGTAAGTAATCCCTGCAAGAGGTACTCGCCGTTATCGTTGGGACTTTCATGGTGCTTGCCCCAGAAGTTTGCATTCTCTGCGTAGTCTCTCAAATCTTTTTCAGTAAAAACTCTTTCGTAAATAACTTCGTCACCCTTATTTAATCTCATAAAAACACCTCATTCATAATATACCCAATAAATAAAATAAATTTGGGTAAAATAATAAAGAGGTGTTAATGTGAAAAAAATTTTATTATACGGATTAGAAGAAGAAAAGACAAAAATCACAGAAAAAGTGGCAAGAGAATTTGGCATTGAAATAAATAAAATCGCAAAAGATAATTTAGACAAAAAAGTTGGCGAACTCTTTAACTTAGATTTAAGAGAAAATGATATTGTTGAAGATGAAAATAAGTTAATGGTGTTTTCTGACTTCGACAGGAACATTTTGCAAGACTTTTTAATTGCCCTAAAAAAAGAGGGAGTAATGGTGGACCACAAGTGCGTCCTCACAGAGACCAACGCAGCCTGGACCTTTGACTTTTTAATGGATCACATAAGAGATGAGCATAGGGTTGTCACAAAATTTAGAGAACTTGGTGGGCTGGTAAAAATTGCCTTAGATAGACTAGAAGATGACAAGGACGACGAACTAATGGACCTAGTAGAAAGAGCCATAGAAAATAAAAATAGAGAAATGGACGAGGAAAAACTTGACTCTGCCATAAAAGATTTGAGAGAAAAATTAAATATTAAGTAAAAGAGAAAAAGAAAAATATAATCGGTGCAAAATATTGCATCGGTTTATTTTATGAAATCAAAAATTTGTAATAAGAATTTTTTTAGAATATAATGTTGTTAAGCTATATGGAGTAATTAACACAAAATGGTAAAGGAGGTGTAGGAATTGAAAAATATAATATTAGCACCCATATTAAAATGGGTTGGCGGCAAAAGACAACTTTTAAATGAAATTAATCCTCTTTTACCTAAAAGAATCACAACTTATGTGGAACCTTTTGTAGGTGGAGGAGCAGTTTTATTTAGTTTACAACCTAAAAAAGCTATAATAAATGATTTTAACAAAGATTTAATAAATGTTTATAACATTGTAAGAGATAATCCACAAGAACTATTAGATATTTTAAAAGAACATGATAAAAATAATTCTGAAGATTATTATTACGAAATAAGAGCTTTAGATAGGTCTGAAAATTATAAAAACATGAGTGACTTGGAAAAAGCAGCGAGAATAATATATCTTAATAAGACCTGCTATAACGGGCTTTTTAGAGTGAATCAAGCTGGACAATTTAATAGTCCTTATGGAAAATATAAAAATCCTAACATTGTTAATGAACCAGTAATACTAGCAATGTCTAATTATTTTAATGATAATAACATAAAAATAATGGAAGGTGACTATAGAGAAGCTTTAAAAAATTTACGAAAAGGTGCTTTTGTGTATTTTGATCCACCTTATATGCCAATATCCTCATCATCAAGTTTTACTGGATACACTGAAAATGGATTTAATGAAAAAGATCAAGAAGAGCTTAAAATAGAATGTGATAAGTTAAATGACAGAGGGATAAATTTTATGCTATCTAATTCCGCACATCCATATATATTGGAACTTTACAAAGATTATGAAATTACTCTGGTAAAAGCTAGGCGTTCAATTAATTCTAAAGGCAATAAAAGAGGAGAAATAAACGAAGTATTGGTGAGAAACTATGGCAAAGATAAGTGCAAATGATGCTTGGAAAGAATTATTCAATAAATACGATATAGAAAAAGAAGTAAATGAAAATGGATTTTACAACATTACAGCAGAACAAATAAAAGAATTTAAAGAGCCAAGGCTTATGGCAAAATGGGACAGCTCAGAATCTTTGCCTGGCATTTTAAAATCAAAAAAGATAAATATTTTACCGACATCAAGAAGTTCTTACATACTAAGTGATTTTAAACTTTATGAAGATCTACCAAAATATGTTGAAGATGTAACAAAGATGCAAAAGGTAGAAATTAGGGATTTAGAAAGCATTAATATTGAGAATATTACTTCAGAGGCTAATGCAATAAATGTTTTAATGCTGTCCCCAATTCTCGAAGATTTTTTAAGAGATGGAGAAAATTTTGCAACTTTTAATGGAAGAATGGGAACTGGAGAATTTAATTTTTCAGTAGATAGAAATTCAAAGAAGCCTTTATTCATTGATGTTAAAAATGCACAGTGTGAAATTGATGCAGGACTAGAAAATGATAACTCTGTAGTAATTATTGAAGCAAAAAATGTTATTCATCCAGACTTTCATGTAAGACAATTGTATTATCCATATAGATTGTGGAAAAACAGAGTAAAGAAGCCAATAAGACTAGTTTTTTCTATATATTCTAATCAAATATTTAGGTTACTAGAATATAAATTTAATGACTTAAATAATTATTCTTCAATAGAATTAGTTCAAGAGAAGAATTATACTTTGCAAGATACAAAAATCACGACCGAAGATCTTTTTAAAGTCTACAAAAACACAAAAGTTACGATTGATGATAACATGGAGGTTTACAAGACTCCTTTTGTTCAAGCAGATAGTTTTGAAAGGATTATTTCATTAATTGATTGTTTAAAGGAAGAAGATATGTCTTCAGGTAAAATTGCTGATATTATGCAGTTTGATATAAGACAATCGGGATATTATTTTAATGCTGGTAAGTACTTAGGTATATTTGAAAAATATGATGGTGAAGAGTTCGATGAAGAAACTAGTCAGTGGAATAAAGTCAGAAAGATAAGATTGACAAAAAAAGGTTTAGAAATAGCTAAAATGAATTATAAACCAAGACAGTTAGAACTTGTTAAATTAATATTAAAACATAAAATTTTTAATGAATTATTTTTTGAAACTCACTCTACTGGTAAGTTACCAAAGAAAAATGATATAGAGTATTTAATGAGAAAGTACAATGTATGTGATGAAGGTCAAATAAGTAGACGAGCAGGTTCTGTAAGTTCTTGGTTAAAATGGATTTTTAAACTTCCAAATATTATAGAAGAATAGTTTAACCTTTTAAATTTATTAAAAGAGTTCTTAAATATATTATTTATGAGGTATTTAAGTAATGGCAAATAAAATAACAAAATGGGAGCCTGAAAACTTTGAACTTGAAATGACAACTCATTGGTCTTTCCCACAAAGAGGAGATTGGGCAACGCATGATGCAAAGTGGAGAGGTAATTGGTCACCCTACATACCTAGGAATATAATTTTAAGATATTCAAAGGAAAAAGATTTGATTTTAGACCAATTTGCAGGTGGCGGCACAACTCTTGTTGAAGCGAAATTATTAAATAGAGACATAATAGGAATAGATGTTAATGATATTGCCCTTAATCGCTGTAAAGAAAAAATTGATTTCCAACATGAAGGAGCAGATGGCAAAGTTTTTTTGCGAAAGGGAGATGCAAGAAGTTTAGATTTTATACCTGATAACAGTATTGATTTAATTTGCACTCATCCGCCCTATGCTAACATAATCGAGTATAGTGAGAATATTGAGGAAGACTTATCTCATTTAAAAACAAATGAATTTTTAGAGGAGATGAAAAAAGTTGCATCTGAAAGTTATAGAGTTTTAAAAAAAGATAAATTTTGTGCAGTCTTAATGGGTGACACTCGAAAAAATGGTCACATGATTCCTTTGTCCTTTTATGTAATGCAAGTTTTTGAAAATGCTGGATTTAATCTAAAGGAAATGATAATTAAAGAACAGCACAATTGCAAAGCTACAGGATTTTGGAAGACAAATAGTATCAAGTACAATTTCCTCCTTATAGCCCATGAGCATTTATTTATTTTTAGAAAATAATTACTAATAAATAGAAAAAGCCTTGATGTTCCTACACCAAGGCTAATTTTTTGTCCTAATTTATAAAATTATTTTTCATTAAATTCTTTAAAATTCTGAGATGTCATATATATCCATGTTTTCTTCGTGGAATTTTTTATTTTTTACGGCTACTCTTGCTGCTAGGGTGTCAAGTGATGTCACTATGTCGATGCCGTATTCTGTTGCCATTCTTCTAATCTTGAAGCCGTCTCTTGTTGAGTCGCCACCTCTTGTTGGTGTATTGACAACAATGTCGATTTCGCCATTTCTTATTACATCTAAGATGTTTGGTCTTGGGTCATTTATCTTTCCAATTTCTCTTGCATCAATGCCTTCTTCTTTGAGAAGCTGGCAAGTTCCCTTAGTTGCTATAAATTTGTAGCCCAAGTCCTTCATAGTCTTTGCAATTTCTATAAATTCCTTCTTTTCGTTGTCATTTACTGTTGCAAGGACAGTTGAAACTTCATTTTCTATTGCTGATCCTGATGCCAAGAAGCCTTTGAAAAGTGCTTCGTCAATATCTTTTCCAACGCCAAGGACTTCGCCAGTAGATTTCATTTCAGGTCCAAGAGAAATTTCTACTCTGTTAAGCTTTGACATAGAGAAGACTGGAACTTTTACTGCCATAAGCTTAGGCTCCTTGTAGATGTCTACTCCATAGCCAAGGTCTTTTAGTTTTTCGCCAAGCATAGTCTTTGTTGCTAGGTCTACTATTGGCACACCAGAAACCTTAGAGATGTAAGGCACAGTTCTTGATGCACGAGGGTTTACTTCTATGATGTATAGGTCATTTTTGTATTCGATAAACTGAATGTTGATCATGCCCTTTACATGAAGTGCCTTGGCAATTTTCTTTGTGTAGTCTAAGATTTTTGCCTTTATAGCATCTGAGATGTGAAGGCTTGGATAAATTGTTATTGAGTCGCCAGAGTGAACTCCTGCTCTTTCAAGGTGTTCCATGATGCCAGGAATTAAGACATCTTCGCCATCTGAAATTGCGTCAACTTCGATTTCACGGCCAACTAAATACTTGTCGATTAAAACTGGGTTAACTGCATCTCTTTCGAAGGCACTTTGCAAATAAGTCTTCAAACTTTCTTCGTCATAAGTTATTTGCATTCCTTGACCGCCAAGGACATAGGAAGGTCTAACAAGTAGTGGATAGCCAAGTTCCTTTGCAGCATCAAGTCCTTCTTTAACAGTGAAGACTCCATGTCCCTTTGGTCTATTGATCTTTAATTCTTCAAGCATTTCGTCAAATTTTTCTCTGTCTTCAGCCCTGTCTATGTCTTCAAAGTCAGTTCCCAAGATGTTGATTTTTTGTGAGTGAAGATATTTTGCAAGCTTGATGGCAGTTTGTCCACCAAAGGCAAGGATAACTCCCATAGGTTTTTCGATTTCTATTATAGATTTAACTTCTTCTTCAGTAAGGGGCTCGAAGTAAAGTTTGTCTGATGTGTCAAAGTCTGTTGAAACAGTTTCAGGGTTGTTGTTAATAGTAACTGTTTCTATGCCCATTTTTATTAGGGCCTTAATTGCGTGAACGCTGCAGTAGTCAAATTCAATTCCTTGACCAATCCTTATAGGTCCAGATCCAATTACAATTATTTTTTTCTTGTCTGATACAATATTTTCGTCTGTCTTTTCATAAGTTGAGTAATAGTAAGCGCCGTTTTTTCTAAATGGAGATGTGTCAACTCTTCTGTAATTTGGAAGAATTTTATTTTTTTCACGAAGTTCAATCACATCTTCCATATCTACGCCAAGGGCCTTGGCAATAGTCTTGTCAGAGAAACCAAGTTTTTTAAGTTTAGAAAGCTCATCAGGAGTCATTGTGTCAAGGCTTAACTTTTTAAGATTTTCTTCTTCACGAACTATGTTTTCAATTTTTTCCAAGAAGTAAAGGTCAATGCCAGTTATGTCGTGGATGAGTTCAATGGAAAGTCCACGCCTCATAATTTCTGCAACATCAAAAAGTCTTTCGTCGTCAGGGAATTTAATTCTCTTCTTTAATTCTTCAGTAGTTCTTTCTTCAGAGAATTTTGATTCAAGAGAGAATTTAGAAATTTCAAGAGACCTAATTCCCTTCATGAGAGCTTCTTCAAAAGAAGAGCCAATTGACATAACTTCGCCAGTTGCCATCATCTTTGTGCCAAGTTTTCTATTTGCAAATTTGAATTTGTCAAAAGGCCATTTAGGAATTTTAACAACTACATAATTGCAGTGGGGTTCATAGTTTTCTATTGTTTCGCCAGTAGTTTCGTTTTCGATTTCAGAAAGATTAAAGCCAAGGGCAATCTTTGTTGCAATTCTTGCAATTGGATAGCCTGTTGCCTTTGATGCAAGGGCAGAGGAACGAGAAACTCTTGGATTGATTTCTATAACAGCGTAGTCCAAAGTTTCTGGATTTAGTGCAAGTTGAACATTGCAAGCGCCAACGACATTTACATTTTCAACAATATTTAGGGCTGCATTTTTTAATTTTTGCAATACATCCTTGTCAAGGCTTTGGCAAGGAGCAACTACAATGGAGTCGCCAGTGTGAACGCCAACGGGGTCCACATTTTCCATGTCGCAGACAATAATTTTTTCGCCAGCAGCATCCCTTATAACTTCAAATTCAATTTCCATCCAACCACGAATAGATTTTTCAAGAAGACATTCATTTACTGGGCTAAGGCTAAGGCCATGAGATAAAACTTCTTCAAGTTCTTCTTCGTCATAGGCAAAGCCGCCGCCAGTTCCGCCAAGTGTGTAGGCAGGTCTAATAACTAGAGGGTAGCCAATTTTTTCTGCAAGGACCTTTCCTTCTTCTAGGGTAGTTGCAATTTCAGACTGAATAATTGGCTCGCCAATTTCCTTCATAGTGTTTCTAAAAATATCTCTGTCTTCGCCTTTTTTTATAGCTTCAATGTCAGTGCCTATAATTTTTATTCCGTATTTATCTAAAATTCCACGCTTGTCTAGTTCTAGGGTCATGTTAAGACCAGTTTGTCCGCCCATGCCTGCAATAAGGGAATCAGGTCTTTCCTTTTCAATAATTTTTTCTATAAAGGAAATAGTTATTGGCTCGATATAAATTTTATCGGCAACACCCTTGTCTGTCATAATAGTAGCAGGGTTTGAGTTCACAAGAACAGTTTCTACACCATTCTTTTTTAGAGTTTCGCAAGCTTGTGTGCCTGAGTAGTCAAACTCAGCAGCTTGTCCTATAACAATGGGACCAGATCCTATTACTAGCGTCTTCTTAATCGAATTATCTCTTGGCATTTTTTTCTCCTTTTCCAAATAAAAGATCAAACATTCTTAAAAATGGGCAAAAAAAATTTAAGGTATTAAATTTGCTCAAAAAAAAATCATGCACAAGGACATGATTCTGCGTCAGTCCTTGGACTGATTTTCTATTTTTTTATCTTTATTATTAAATCACTTTTACAAAAAAAATGCAAGAACTTTTTAAGAAAAAATTTATAAAACATCTCACAAAAATTTAGAATAATATGTAGAGAATCCTCATCACTCATATTGTCCAACAAAAGAGTTAAAATTATTTAGAATTTATTGTATAATAAGAAAGATAAGGAGGAGAAGTTATGACAAAAGTTCTCCATTTAATTAGTGGCGGCGACACAGGTGGCGCAAAGACCCATATCTTTACGCTGATGAAAGGCTTATCTGGCAAAGTCGAAACCAAAATCATTTGCTTCATAAAAGACACCTTTTATGACGAAGCAAAGGAGAGAGGCATAGACATAGAAGTATATCCACAAGAAAAGAGATCAGACCTTTCCGTCGTTTCTAAATTAAGTGACGAAATAAATAATGGCAAGTACGACTTAGTCCACGCCCATGGAGCGCGAGCTAATTTTATTTGCATGTTTTTAAAAAAGAAAATAAAAGTCCCCATGGTCACAACTATCCATTCAGATTACATGCTTGACTTCAAGGACTCATTTTACAAAAATTTAATCTACACGACTTTAAATAAGATGTCCTTAAAAAAATTTGATCACTACATTTGCGTAAGTGACAATTTCAAAAAAATGCTAGTGGATAGAGGCTTTGACAGGGATAAAATTCATGTCCTCTATAACGGCATAGACACAGAAGAAAAAATAGAGTACATCCCAAAGACTGCTTTCTTGGAAAAATATAAGATCAACTACAATGGCGAGCTCTTGGTGGGAATTGCAGCAAGACTTGATAAGGTAAAGGACCATGAAACCTTTATAAAAGCTTGCAAGGAAAGCCTAGAAGTAAACCCAGATATTATATTTTTAATAGCAGGAGATGGCGACGAAAAGAAGAAGCTTGAAGAAATGGCTAAGTCTTTTGGCATAGAAAAGAATATTTACTTCCTTGGCTTTGTAAGGGACAAGTATTCCTTCTTTAACGCCATAGACATAAATGTCTTAACCAGCATTTCCGAGTCCTTTCCCTATGTAATTCTTGAAGCAGCAATGCTAGCTGTGCCTACAGTTTCCACAAAGACTGGCGGCATACCAGAGATCATAAAGGACGATTACACTGGATACTTATTCCCAGTGGGAAATTACAAGTCCCTTTCCAGATACCTTTTGGACCTCTATGACAAGAGAGACAAACTAAAGGAACTTGGCGACAACATAAAAAAAGAAGTAGTAGAAAAATATTCTCATGAATCCATGGGAGAGAGACAAAAAGAAATTTACGATGAAATATTAATGGGAGGAAAACATGAAGATAATTGACAAAAGGGGCAGACTTTTTGGACTAATTAACATAGTCGATTTATTAGTAATAATTTTATTACTTGCACTTGTAATGGTGGGAGTAAAGAGATTTGGCAACAAGGCAGCAGTTGGCGAAGCAACTACAAAAAAGGGTGTCATCACTGCAGAAGTTAAAGATGTAAGAGATGTAACTGCCAATAATATAAAAGTTGGCGACCCAATCTACGATTACGACAAGGGAACTTACCTTGGCAAAATCGCCACAGCTGAAGTTGAACCATACAAGGACAAGACAGAATATCAAGGCAAATTTTACAATGCAGAAGTACCTGGCAAGTTCAGAGTAACTATTACAATAGACGCAGATGTCAAGGAAACACAAGATTTTTATCAAGTTGGCACTGAACAAGTGAGAATCGGTGCAGAGATGAGAATTAAAAACAAGTCCATAACAACATTTATGACAATACTTGGCGTTGAAGTAAAGAACTAGGTGATCACTATTAATTCATTAACTATAAGCTTTCTAAATAAAATCTATAGGTCCTTTTCTGGCTACTATGAGAGCTCACAGACAAAGAGGATTATGGGTTTTATAAGAAAACCTCTAGCAGAAAACTTTGCAAATTCAAAGACTAAAAAAGTCCTAGCAGGCGAAAAAGTTTTATTTGCAAAATCCTTTATCTATAGAATTTATAGAGGACTTTTTAACTTAATAGAAAAATTTATGAATTTTTTGGGCAGGATCTTTGTGCCACTGATTAAGCATTCCTTTTTCCTTGGCTCAGCCTTTAAGTCCCTTGAAGATTTTGACGAAATCGCAGGCATGATAGCAAACATTATGTTTTACACTGGAATCTTTACACTGATACTTTCAGTAATTTTAAGGGCGAAAATAATTTTGCCACTTGCCTTTATTGTACTTGGGATAATTCTTTCCCTCTTAAAGGGCAAATACATGGAGATTCTTAAGGGTTCCAAGGTCCTAGAATTTTTTATATCTTTCTTTAAACTAGATGAAGGCGGTGAAAACTGGTGGTAAAATCAAAAAAAATTAATTTTATACTTTTGTCTGCTCTTTTCCTAAGCCTTATTTACTATTTCTTGGGGACAAAACTATTTTTGGCAGCCTTTGTGGGCGTAAGCGGACTCCTTTTAGTCATCTACGACATAAAAATTGGACTCTTTGCTTCAGCTTTTTTATATCCCTTTGTGCCCGATGCCTTGGGACTAATAATGCTACTTTCCATGGGATTTTTTGTCCTACTAAGGACCTTTCTCTACAAGGAAAGTTTCACAGTGGGCGAAAGGACAGTGCCCCTTTTCATATTTGCCTTTATAATAGTTTTTTCAACTATAACATCCATTGACCCATCAGGCTCAGTTCGTGACTTGGCACTAAATGCAGCAGGCATTTCCTTTTTATTTGCCATGACAAATTCCATAAAGACTAAGGGAGAACTCAATGCCTTTGTGTCAACTCTTTTGTTGTCAGCCCTTCTAGTTGCCCTACTTGGAGTTGTCCAATACTTTACGGGAGTGCAAATGAGACCAGAGTGGCTTGACACAGAAAACAACACCGACATTGCAGTTAGAGTTTATTCAGTATTTTTCAATCCAAATATTTTGGCAGAATACTTAGTTTTAATCACACCAATAGCTGTTGGCATGACTTGGTACACAAAATCTATGAGGAAAAAATTTCTCTTTGCAGCATCAACGGGCATACTTCTTATTTGTATTGTCATGACACTTTCAAGAGGTGGTTGGGTAGGAATTGCCCTTGCAGCCCTTGTCTTTGTCTTATTAGTTGATAAGAGATTACTACTTTTAGGCATACCAATAATTCTTGGGGGACTTGCTTTTCTTCCACAAAAAGTCCTAGATAGAATCACATCTATTGGCTCAACAGTTGACACATCAAATTTATATAGAATAAAAATTTGGCACATCACTATGGATGTAATAAGAGATAACTTAATAGCTGGAGTTGGATTTGGTTATATGCCTTTTAAAGATACCTTTGAGAGATATATTAGAACCATGCCAATATATCACGCTCACAACACCTATCTTGAAGTGGCAGCAGAAATTGGCTTAATTGGATTTATCTTTTTCATGTTGCTTTTACTTTCAACACTAAAATACGCTTATGTAAACCTAGTAAAATCAGAGGACAAGTATTTCAAGTACCTTGGAGCAGGACTCTTTGCCAGCATCATAGGCATCATGGGCCATGGACTTGTAGAACACTTCCTATACATTCCAAGAATAATATTTACCTTCTGGATTGTCCTTGGCATAATCTTTACAGCCATAAAAGTAGAAAAATCTGAAAGAGAAATCCTAAGCCAAATAAATTCAGAAGAAGTAGAAAATACAAACACAGCAAGCAAGAACACAGTAGAAAGAAAACCAATAACAGAGTGATAAAATGAATGGTATGAAAAAAATTGTAGTATCAGGATACTTTGGCTTTGACAACTCTGGCGACGATGCCATCCTAAAGGCCATGGTAGAAGATTTTAAAAAACTAAATAGAGAAAATTTTGAAATAAAAATGACAGCACTTTCAAAAAATCCTGAGAAGACAAAAAAAGTTTACGGCATAGATGCAGTAAATAGATTTTCATTACCAGAACTTATTTCAGCACTAAAGGACGCAGACCTCCTCCTATCAGGCGGCGGCTCCCTTCTTCAGGACATAACCTCAACGAGAAGCATAATCTACTATCTCTCAGTGATAATTTTGGCGAAGATGCTGGGGAAAAAAGTTTGCGTCTACGCCAACGGCATAGGACCCATTGACAAGAGGAAAAACAGAATTTTGACCAAGAGAGTCCTAAATAAAGTTGACTACATCACCCTTCGTGACAAACTATCCTACGACTTTGTAAGAGATTTGGGAGTGACAAATAAAAACATAGAAGTCACAGCAGACCCAGTCTTTACCCTAAAGACGGCAGACCAAGATAGGGTTGAGGAGATCTTAAGAGATGAAGGCATAAAAATAACAGAAAAGACCCTGGGATTTTGCATAAGAGACCACAAAAAAGATGAAACAATAAAAGAAAAATTTGCAAAGACCATTGACCTCTTAATAGAAGCAGGCTACGACATCTTGCTTGTGCCATTCCACACACCAAGGGACAATGTCTATTCAAGAGAAGTAGCAGAAAAGTGCATCCACAAGGAAAAAGTCATGCTAATAGAAAATACCTATTCAGCAGGAGACCTTATGGGCATCTTCAAAAAACTAAGACTTTTAGCAGCAATGCGCCTTCACTCACTAGTCTACGCAGCCAGCGTGAATCTTCCCATGGTGGGCATAATTTATGACCCAAAGGTTGAAGCCATGGTTGAAGAACTTGGCATAAAAGAAGCAGTGGATGTAGAAAACTTCACAGCAGAAGAATTATATGAAAAAACCTTGCTGGCTCTTGATAACCTAGAAGAAAGGCGACAGGTATTGGGAGAAAATACAGAAAAAATGCGTCAAGAGTCCAAGAAAAATGTAGACATAGCCCTAAGGCTCTTGGGCGAAAAATGGGCTTGAAAATTAAATAAAAAAATGGAGAGAGTAACAGAGATTTACTCTCTTTTTTTTGCCTGAAAACATATAAAGACAATAAAGGAAATGACTGACAAGGAAAAACATACTTAAAAATCAAGTCACCATGTTCTTTTTAATTACAAAATGTTTTATGAACTCTTTATAACTTCTTCGGTAGATAAAAATTTAAAAATAAAAAGATAAAAAGAGCTAATTAATAAAAAATTTTTTTGAAAAAATTAAAAATTTTAAAATAAGAAAATTAAAAAATAAAAAACCCTTGCTTAAAACAAAATATTAAATAAAATCAATACATCTAACTTTTTGTAAGATTTCTTTCAGCAAAAAATTTTTAGAAAAGCGTTTTTTAGCCAAAAATAATAAAAAAACTAAAGAAAATTATAGATTAATAGATGCTGAAATGAATATGCTTGTTAAAGTATAGAATAAAGAACATATAATACTACAAGAAAACTATTAAAACATTGTATAAAATAAATACAATATTTACTGGGGGGGGGTATTAAACCCTTGACAAAAGCTTGCAAATCCAAGGAAACTTAGGATTTTAAAGTAGAAAAAAATCAATTATTTTGATATAATATATGCAAATAAATAAAAAAACTGGAAGGATAAAAATAAAGCGATTTATTAAGAATTACTATCATTGCAACCACTTTACTTGAATATAGAAAGCTTTACAAATCCAGATTTAAGGGGATGGTTTATAATTATATTTTAAAGTAAGAGCATTTTAGGAAGATTTTAATTCAAAGAAGAAAGGAGAAAAAATATGGACAACAAACAAAATTCAAAAAGATATCTGGTATTGTTCTTAGCACTTATCATGCTAATAGGAACACTGCCACTAAATATCTTTGCAGAAGTCGAAAAAGCTGACTGGACAATCGACGAGAAAAAAGAAGCCGAAATGAGCTTCTGGAAATTGGCCGATGTCAACGAAGTAGTTGTCGTGGCCAACGGCGAAGGAATGAAGACACCTTGTATTAACTACATTGGTACTTATATCAATGCGGAAGGCAGAACGGTTGTTAGAGTTTCTTTTAGGGTGTTTCAAAATCTAGCCACCGCTGTATGGCATAAGGCCCTATTTAAATTTGACAACGACTTATATAATCTGATTGATTTCGATGATTCGGGTACAGGGATGTATAAGGGCGTAGAAAATGGAGACTGGCACGATTCAGCAACCTACAAAGAAGTTGCACCGTTTACGAAAGTGGTGAGCTCACTTTCGGGGGCAGTAAATGTTAAAGAACAAAGCTTGAAAAACAATAAGAATTTAGTTGGAGGAAATTGTCGTTCTGAAATTCCCATCGACCTTGTTTTAAAAGAGGGCAAAACAGTTGCCGACATTAAAGGGCAACCGCATATTCAAATGCGATTAACAGACAAGGACTATAAAAGGATATTCTGCGTAGCAGGAACGGGAAAAGCTAAGGATGATCCTGCGAAAAACGATGATTCGGCAGTGGACGAAAATACGCTGATTACACCTTATAACTCCTACACTTTTATGACTTATATACCGTCGGCAAATAATAATGCGGACGTGAATACTGTGGAAGACTACAATAGGGACTACCAATTTTACGCTGCCAATTCTTACGCAAAATATAACGAAGCGGGCGGCTATCTGGATGTCTTCCACAAACAATCAAAGATGAACTCCGGTGACAATATTGGTGGTGAAAACTTTGCCTTTAGACAAGTATTTAATGAAGAATTTGCAGGCGTTTTAAAAAAACAAGATGAATCGGGTACGGTAGCAGAAGTTTTTCCGGCAAGCCAACAAGGTGATATGTGGAAAACTGCTAAACCTATAAAAATCACTATGAATGATTTAAACACGTCTGATAACAGTGATTTAAATCCCGGTTTTCAAGGCATACAAGTCGCTTCAAATTATAAGAGCACGATTAAAAAGAAATTTGCAGGCCTTAACACCGTATTAACCACGGCGAAACCAGGAGAATCCTATTTAAACGGTGCAACAACAGAGTTTAACTCAGGCTTGCCTACCATTACCAGATACTACATCGACAAAGATGCGGTAGCAGAAAAAGGCTTAACGAAAGATGACCTTGCGTCTTTTGATTTCTATTCAACATTTATATTAGACAGTACCAAAAAATTGATCGAGTATACGGCTACCAATGACACAGGTAAAGATATTGTGCTTCAACCAAATAGCACAATCGGCTTAACCTATGTCGATGGAAAAACGTCTACACCAAATACTGGATTAAAGAAGTACTCACTGACTTTCGGAGAGGGTCCTTATAAAATTGAATTGAGATCAAATTTTGAACACACAGGTACATTGAAAGATAAAAATGTGGGTTCACAATACGTGTATAACTTAATTCCCGGCATGACAATTAAAGCCGGAGAAAAAATAACCTTCAGGACCATGAAGTATGATACGATTCCGTCCAAGGTTATCTTAACTTTGCCCGGCACTGATGGGGATAAGACGATTGATTTAGTACCGGGTGCAGACGGAGCAGAGTTAACCACACCCAGAAGGTTGAACTATGTTACAACCTATGCAGGTGGATCGGCGACGCAATCTGGTGTTAATCCGGATATCGATGAAATATTCACCGATTCTCAAAATATTACAGGTAGAACGAGATACGTTGGTGCTAAAATCAAACTCTTCTACCCGAATAACACAGACTATGAATTCACCATTGCAGATCAAAAGACCAGAACCAAAATGAATGTCAATGGTGCCGAAGTAAATGGCTATACATTTACGACAGAAGGTAAGACCGGATTTGCAATGCCAACAGGTCTTGTAAAAGATTCACAAATTGGAATTACCAATACTGACGTTAAAAAAGCATCGACGCCAAGTGATAAAGCTTTTGAAAAAGTACAAGCGAAGGTTACCTTCGATCTAAACGGTGGTAAGTTGGCTACGACTGTAAAATCCTTTGAAGGATTTGATACTACTAAGCTACCAGGAACAGAATTTGATTATAAATTACAAAGAGCAAGCGACACAGCGCCAGTAGTAAGAATTGCACCGATGAACGAAAAAGCAGCGGGCGAAGAAGGCTACACGCCAAACGGATTTAAAGTTGATAAATACATCGACCACAACGGCGATGTATTAAAAGACGATGCACTTGAACTTAGAAAATTCGTAAGCGACAAGCCGACGATTGAATCTGCTGATAATTTAGTATTCCTTGGTTGGACAACGAAAAAAGTTACTTCAGTAGAAGATTACAATAAACTGGAAGAACTAAAAACAGCCGACCAAGCAAAAGATACGACGAAAACCTATAAGTTTAAAGAAAACTCACCGATTCTAACCGGAATGACCGTATATGCCTTCTACGGACCGGTTAAATCACAAGTAACCAATCCAAAGCAAACTTACGATGAAGCAAATGACAAGCAATATATAGAAATCCAAGCAGAAGAAGGAAAATCACTTCCAGAAAACGCAACTTATAAGCTTGTTAAGAAGAATGATGACGGAACCTATACACCTGTAAAGGATTTGCCATCAAAAGTAGTAGATGGAAAAACTGTATTTGATATAACTGATTTAACAAGTGATAAATTCGATCCAAACGCAGACTACTATATCGAAACAACAGAAACTGGTAAAGACCCATCTTATTCAGATAAGCCTATTAAGATTGATAAAGTAGCGCCAACAATTACAAAAGATGGCGACAAGAACTTCACAGTAACTCAAGACGCCTACGGCTACCAAGTAAAAATCACTGCAACAGCTAATGACAATGCAGGTATCTTAAGAGTTTATGTAGCAGATGATAAAGTTAATGGTTATTACAAAGAAGATGCTAGTGAAAAAACTGCTAACTTAACTGAATCTATCCAAAAACAAGAAGGAAAAGACAAGACATTTAAAGTTACAGCAGTAGATAAGTTTGGCAATAAGACTACAGTTGAACAAAAAGTTCAACAAAAAGCTGAACCACTAAGCTTAAAGGCGGAAAGACCACTTGGCGGTACTGACTATATCTTTGTAACAACAAGCAAAGGTGCTGAACTTGATATAACTGTTATTAATAAGGATAAAGAAGAAATATTCTCTATGAAACACACTCAAGAAGAAGACACAGACGAAATAAAACTTGTTAAAGATGGAACACCATTTGAGTTATCAAAAGGTCAAAGAATTAAGATAACAGCAACAAGCGGTAATCAAACAGTTAAAATGACAATTAGAGTTAGGTAGTAATTTAAAATTTAAAATATAAAGGAGGAATAAAATTGAACAAATTAACTACGAAAAGATTACTTCCTTTCTTACTTGCAATGGTAATGATATTTGGAACCATAAGTCCAGCCTTTGCAGCTGGATTTGATGGTTCAAATGAGCCAGTGCAAAAGACAGAAAGTGAATTAATCTCTAAAAATGGAAAACTTAGAGCAAAACTTGTAGTTCCACAAGAACCAAAAGTACAAAAAAGATTTATGGTTCCATTTGGAGGACCAGCAAAAGCACCAAAAAAAGCACCAGCAAAAGCACCGGGCTTTGGTGAAACAACCGTAAAAGTAAATATTGTAAAACATGGAATTGGAACAAATCCATTTAATTTTGACGCTGTGTTTGGAACTACTCCAGATACAAAAGTTACTCTTATCAATTGGGATACAGATGAAACACAAGAAGCTACTTTTAATAAGGACACGCAAAGTGTTACCTTTGACAAATCTGTTTCCATGGAAGACATGACTAACGATGTCTATGGTATTGAGTTTGAAGGAACTAACGTAGCTGGAAAGATTACTTTTTATGAATCAACTCCATCCTATAGTGGGGGATCCAATATAACTACATTTACCCTTGACCTTTACCAAGTTAGAAACACTGATGTCATTGTAAAAACAGTGGATGCAGAAGGAACTGAAGCAACAAACCCAACTACTGCAGCGACTGGTGGGAAGATTAAATTAACTGCAGGAAACGTTACTGAAACTATAGACATCCCTGCAGTTGCAAGTGCTACTGAAACTGTAAAGAACATTAACACAAGAAATAAAAACGACATTAACAATGGTTTAAACTTTACAGTTGAAGGTTTAGAAAATGGCGTATTAGTAGATAAAGATGCTAACAAAGTCTATAAACCAACAATTGGAACACCAGACCCTGATGGACTCAAACCAACAGAAATCAAATTCACAGAAAAGCCAATCGTAACAGAAACAGAACCAAAGATTGACGATCCAGAAAATCCTGGAACACAAATCACAGATCCTGACTATGTAAAAGTAACATTCGCAGCAGGCGACCACGGAACAATCGCAGCAGACGCTACAAAAGAATATTATGTTTTCAAAGGTGTGACAATGGCTTCTACCTTAACTCCACCAGCAGTGACACCAAATACAGGTTGGACACAAAAGACAGGAGCAGAAGCATGGAATCCAGATTTAGCAACAAAATATGATTCAGCAATAGAACACGTTGCTCAATACAACTACACAGGAAAAGACATTGTTCCACAACCAGGCGAAGAAAAGCCAGACGTACCAAATAACTTTGTACTAGTAGAATTCAAAGCTGGCGACCATGGTACATTATCCGGAACAACAAAATATTGGGTAAACCCAGAAGCAGGCAAGACACTTGCAAACATTGATAAACCAACAGTAACAGCAAATGACGGTTACAAACACACAGGTTGGGATAAAGCAGACACTGAAGCAATTACAAAAGCATTAGAAGTAACTGCACAATACAAATCAAAAGTAGTAACAGAAAATCCAAACGATGAAGACTATGTAAAAGTTGACTTTGCAGCAGGAGCTCACGGAACAATCGCAGCAGATGCAACAAAAGAATACTGGGTACTAAAGAATGAAGAAGTAACCCTAGCAGCACCAACAGTAACAGCAAATGAAGGTTGGACACAAAAAACTGGCGCTGAAGCATGGGATAAACCATTAACAGCAAGCTATACAACAGATACAACAATCACAGCCCAATACACATACAACGGCAATGACGTAGTACCACAACCAGGCGACGACAAACCAAACGTGCCAGACAACTTTGTACTAGTAGAATTCAAAGCTGGCGACCACGGAACATTATCCGGAACAACAAAATATTGGGTAAACCCAGAAGCAGGCAAGACACTTGCAAACATTGATAAACCAACAGTAACAGCAAATGACGGTTACAAACACACAGGTTGGGATAAAGCAGACACTGAAGCAATTACAAAAGCATTAGAAGTAACTGCACAATACAAATCAAAAGTAGTAACAGAAAATCCAAACGATGAAGACTATGTAAAAGTTGACTTTGCAGCAGGAGCTCACGGAACAATCGCAGCAGATGCAACAAAAGAATACTGGGTACTAAAGAATGAAGAAGTAACCCTAGCAGCACCAACAGTAACAGCAAATGAAGGTTGGACACAAAAAACTGGCGCTGAAGCATGGGATAAACCATTAACAGCAAGCTATACAACAGATACAACAATCACAGCCCAATACACATACAACGGCAATGACGTAGTACCACAACCAGGCGACGACAAACCAAACGTGCCAGACAACTTTGTACTAGTAGAATTCAAAGCTGGCGACCACGGAACATTATCCGGAACAACAAAATATTGGGTAAACCCAGAAGCAGGCAAGACACTTGCAAACATTGATAAACCAACCGTAACCCCAGAAGGAAACTGGACACACACTGGCTGGGATAAAGAAGATACAACAGCAATTACAGATGCATTAGAAGTAACTGCAGAGTACAGTCAAAACCCATCTATAGTAGCTAACCCAGTTCAAAAATACGACGAAGCTACAGATGATCAATATATTGAAGGAGTTTTACCAGAAGGAAAAACTCTTCCAGATAACGCAACAGTAGAGCTTGTTGTGAAAAATGGCGACAAGTACGAAAAAGTAGACGTACCTGTTACAACAGAAGGTGGAGTAATAAAAGTTGATGCTAAGAATGAAAAAATTGAGCATGACGGAACTTATTACTTTGCTATTACTGAAGAAGGAAAAACAACTTCTTACTCAGATACACCTGTTACCATTGATAAGCAAGGACCAAATATGGGAACTGCTGGCGAAGAAATAACTTTAGTTCAAGACGCCTACGGTTACCAAGTGAAAGTTTCTGCTACTGCAAATGATGACTCTGGTATCTTAAGAGTTTATGCAGAAAATGATAAAAAAAGTGGATATTATGATGCAACTGCAAACACAACAACAGCTCAATTAGATGAAAATATCCAAAATCAACTTGGAAAAGGAAAAACTTTCACAGTTACAGCAGTAGATAAGTTTGGTAACAAGACCGAAGCAACAAAGACTGCTGAAGCTACAGGAACTCCAATCATGATAAAAGCAGAAAGACCACTTGATGGAGATGATTTTATCTATGTTACAACAGAAGTTGGAGCAAGCCTTGAAATTAAAGTTATAGATACAAATAAACAAGAAGTATTTACTATGACTCACACACAAGGTCAAGCATCAGAAGAAATTAAACTTGATGGAGCTTTCAAACTAACAAAGGGACAAAGAGTAAAGGTTAAAGGAAGCCTAGAAGGAAAAGAAGACAACACCTTAACAATTAGGGTAAGATAATCTCTTGCAAGTCAAGGAGGAAAGATGAATAAAAGAATATTGTCGCTTTTCTTGGCAATAGTGATGGTATTTGGAGTGGTAAGTCCAGCTTTTGCAGCTGGATTTACTCCCCAAAACCATCTACAAAAAGCCGCTGAAAGCGAATTAATTGCAGATAAGGGAAAGCTTAAGGCAAAACTTAGCCTTCCTAAAACAGAAAAAAGAGAAGCAAGGCCTATGATGAAGGTCTTGGTCAATAGATCAAGAAAGACTCCACTAAAGACCGGAGCAGAGCCAGGATTTGGTGAAACAAAGGTTACTGTCAACATTGCTAAGCATGGCATTGGATCCAATGAGTTTGCCTTTGACAAAGTCTTTGGACAAGGAGTAGCTAAAAAAATTACTTTGCACAATGATGCAAATGACAGCTCTCAAGTAAAAATATTTAGTAAAGATGAATCATCCATTACCTTTGATACACCTGTATCCATGGATGCCGTTAAAGCCGGTGATGTTTTCATTGAATTTGAAGGGACCCATGTTGCAGGTAAATTAACTTGGGAAGAATCTGACCCTAGTTATAGTGGGGGCACTAATGTCACAACCTACAAACTAGATCTCTACCAAGTTAGAAACACCGATGTCATTGTAAAAACAGTGGATTTAAATGGAACAGAAATAGCCAATCCTACTACAACAGCAACTAATGGTAAAATCAAACTTGGAAGTTTAAATAAAGAGATTGATATTCCAGCAAAAGATACAACAGGTGTCTTTGTTGAAGGTTCTATAAGAGTAAGGGATGTGGATAAGCTAAATGCCGATCCGAACTACTCCATTGAAGGTTTAGAAAATGGCGTATTAGTAGATAAAACTAATAAAAAGGTGTATAAACCAGGCAAATTTGTTGTAGATGAGGAAGGAATTAAACCGGCAGAAGTTACTCTTACAGAAAAACCATTAGTTACAGAAGATTCTAAATACTCCACAGACCCTGACTATGTAGCCGTAACATTTGCAAAAGGCGACCATGGAACTATAGCAGAAAACAAAACCTACTATGTTTTCAAAGGCGTAGAAATGAAGGCGGCTTTAAGTGCACCAGAAGTTACACCAGAAGAAGGCTATAAATTTACAAGCTGGAATCCAGATTTAACAACAAAATATGAGGAAAATACAACTCATAAGGCAGAGTACACTAAAGATACTTGCTTAACACCACTCGCGCTTAAAGAACAATTTGAAGAAGCAGCTAACCCAATGTTTGAGGGAGTTGCTCAAAGAAAAGATGCATATATAGGTAAGTTTGATGAAACAACTCATACAGTAACAGTTGCTATAATAGACAAAGATGCAAAACTAACTGAAATGAGCGGAAGCGGATTAATCGCAGGATTAACAAAGCTATATAAAGAAAATAAACTAACTAAGATTAAAATTAGCGAAAATGATCCTATTGATTTAAATGCAGTTTGGGAATATGCAAAGAGTGTTTTACCAGAAGCAGATAAAAACAATGAAGAAAAAATAAAAGCTTCATTCATGGGCAACCTTAAAGTATTAATTGGTGGTCATGTAGGCAATACGCTAAAGAATAATCAACCACTTGACCTAAACACAGATACACTTGAATTATTTATTGACAAGGAAGTAAAACTTGACCTAACAATAGAACAACCAGGTTGTAACAATGCAACAAATATTGTTTACACAATCAGGGGTGTTGAAGCTGCATCATCTCTACTAAAAGACAAACTTGACCCACAAGACATTTCAGTTTGGGTAGGAGACAATATCAACTGGAAAGACGGAGTTAAGCTAAAAGAAGCAGATGAAGACTTACAAGCTATACTTGATAAGGCTAAAGTAACAGACCTTGGAGAAAATGGTACTGAAGAAGAACCTAAAACTGCAAGAACATCAGCAGATAAAGGCCAATTTCCTGGAAATCTTCTAGTAACTTTTGAAGATGGTTCTAAGTTAGTAGTAGAAAATCAAAATCTATATGTATACGCAAACGGCGATGAAAAACCAGAAGACGGAAAACCACTACCAACAGACTCAGCGACAGTAACATTCACAAAAGATGACAACTCAATAAAAGCAGACGGTTGGGACACAGTAAAACCAATAATCGTAAAGAAAGGTACAAAAGTACCAGCAGAAAAATTCCCAAGTCTAGAAGGAAAAGCAGCAGAAGGCTATGAAAACCCAGGCTGGTACAAAGATGCTGAAACAACAGCAACAGCAGATCCAAGTACAGTAGAAATTACAGCTGACACAACATTTACAGCAAAAGCTACAGCTCAAACAACAAATGATGATGTAATTCCATGGGTACCAGGAACAGATGATGAGCCAACAACAGGAAGCGATGATAAACCAATTCCAACAGACTATATAGTAGTAACATTCACAGCTCAAAAAGAATCTGGAACAGCACTAGGAACAGTAACAGTTGGAGCAAAGACTGGAGAAGTAGTAAAAGCAAAAGTAAAACCAAATACAGACCTTTCAACAAAGACTGATATTACAGCTACAGGAAACAATGGCTATGGATTTACAAAATGGAATCCAGTTTTAGGAAAAGTAACAGATACTAACAATGCATTTGAAGCTCAATTCATCAAAGACGGAAGCGAAGTAGGTAAAAATGATCCAATCCCAGAAGGATGGCATAGAGTAACAGTAACTCAAGACGACACAATTCAAGCAGGTACAGTTGCAGAAAAAACCTACGCAATAGCACCAAAAGATGACGCAAAGGGACAAACAGGCAAATTAGCAGCAGATAAATTCCCAAGTCTAGAAGGAAAAGCAGCACAAGGCTATAAAAACCCAGCATGGTACAAAGATGCTGAAGAAACAGCAACAGCAGAACCATGGAACGTAGAAATTACAGCTGACACAACATTTACAGCGAAAGCTACTAATATCGCTCCTCCAGTTAACAAATCTGAGAAACCTAAAATAAATCAACCAACTGTAGGGGATGATAAGATTACAGGTACTGGTAAACCGGGAGCAACTATTGTTGTTAAAGACGGTAATAACAATGAAATTGGAACAGCTACTGTTGGGGCTAATGGTACTTGGGAAGTAACAGTTCCAGGAGCTGAACCACTTGTTAGTGGCGAAACTATAACAGCTATTCAAACTGAAACTGGTAAGAGTCCATCTGAACCAGCAACAGCAACAGTTAAGGATAAATCTACTCCTACACCACAAGAACCTAGCGTAACTTATCCTAATACTAACATTGATAAGGGAGAAACTAAGAAAGTAACTCCTGACATCAAGGGTAAGGATGGAAAAACTACTACACCTGAGTCAACTCCAGAAGTTTCTCAACCAGGCCATGGCCTTATAGTTACACCTAACAAAGATGGTTCTATCGATGTAACTGTTCCTAAGGATTATGATGGTCCAGGTACAATTACAGTTGATGTGACTGTTAGAGTTGATGGAAAAGACATTAACACGACACTTACTATTAAAGTTAATAGTGGTGAAGACGATAGTCATAGACCTGAACAAGGTGGAGGAGATATCTTCGACGGTTTATTCAAGAGACATGACTACACTCCAACGTATCCAGTTAAGACTGTAGTTCCTGAAAAAACTAAAGAAATCAATAAGCTTTGGTATATATTCCACATTGATGAGTATGATTATGAAGAAGTAAGAAATTACAATTCAAAATCTCACAAGATGGATGTAACTCCAGTTATCAGAAACGAAAGAACAATGCTTCCATTAAGATATGTAGCAGAAGCTATTAATGCAGATGTTATTTGGAACGCAGAAACTAGAACTGCAACATTCACAAAAGATGGTTTGACAGCATCAATCCAAATCGACAGTGATGAAATAGTTCTTTCTAACGGCAAGACTGTTAAGATGGACTCTAAACCACTTAACATCAACGATAGAATCCTAGTATCTGTAGTTAATGTAGCCAATGTATTTGGACTTACAAATGGTAATACTCTTGACGGAGTAAACCAAGACATCGAATGGGATCACGACACAAGAACAGCAACAATTTATATTAGAAGATAAGTTGTTAGAGGTTATTTGATAAAGAAAGACCGAGCAATCGGTCTTTTCTTTTATATATTTTTTGAAGATATAATATAAAATAAGGAGAATTTTAAATGGGATCAAAAGTTATTGATGTCAGCACTTTAATTGTATTAGATACTAGTGCTTTAAATAAAATTATTGAAAATTATAATGGGGTTGGAAAGGATTTTTATAAAATATTAGATGAATGTAAAGATAGTATTTTAATTCCAAATACTGTTTATGATGAATTTTATGCTATTAGTCAAGAGGAAATGATTGAAGCAAAATTAAAAAATATTGGAAAACTAAAAACTGATTTGAATAATTATCGAGATAATTTTGATAAATTTATAGATGATATAGATACAAAAATAAAGGATATAAATGGAAAAATTTATTCTATAACAGAAAATAGCTCAGAATCTTTATTAAATAAAGACAATCAAAAACAAGTAATCCATGAATATAAAGATAATATTAATAGGTATTTAAATAACATTGATTTAGAGTTACTTAAAAATACTTATAATGAAGCTTATAGAGGTATTAATGATTTAATATGCTATTCTTTAAAAAATAAAAAAAATAAGACGGATTTTTCTACTGATGAAATAATTAAAGTCTGTGAGGAAGGTAAGATAAGATTTGAAAATTTAATACCTCCAGGTTTTTCTGATAAGAATAAGAAGGAATATAATAAATATAATGATTTGTTGATATGGAAAGAAATATTAAATTACACAAAAGAAAATAAAAGTATAGAAAATGTAATCTTTTTAATTGAGGACATGAAAGATGGTAATTGGTGGGACAAGAAGGCATCAAACAATGAAAAGAGGAAGATACATCGCTTTTTATTGAATGAATTTAACTCCACAGTTTCTTCAAATGATGTAGTAGGTAGAAAAATCGAATTTATGACTATAACAGATTTCATGGGTCATTATGATAAAATAGGTGATGTTATTAAATTGATAGAATTTGATAGTGATAAGATAGCGGACGTAGTTTTCTATGTTTATCGTAGAGACCTTGAAGCTGCAATGTTTAATCAAATTAATAAGATTAATCCTGTTGATATAGATGAGGAATTCTATAGGAGCGATCTTCCTGAATTTGAAGCTGGTGATTTAAGGCTTCTTAATAATGGTATCAAGGTAGTTGATGATACAATAAGATGTAGACTAAGTATTGGATTAAATGTGGATATGAATTTTGAATTTACAGATAAGGAAGGTGACAAATTTGAATTAGGAGAGGCAGAGGTGTTCTTATCAGCAAGAGCTTATATTGATTTAAAATATAAAACTGATTGTCAAAAGAATAGATATGAAATAACATATCCAGACAAAATTGAAGAAACGAATTTTGAACTTAAATATGTAAATATGCAGGTGTTAAATTCAAAGAATTTATATGATTATTAAAAATTTATATTAAATAGCTTTTAATTAAGGACGCAAAAGCAAACGCAAAATTTTACGTTTGTTTTTGCGTTTGTTTTTGTTATAATTAATTCAGGAGGAGTTATGAGAGAGACACGCAATTTAGAGTTTAAGGAAAAAATTTCAGATTCTTTTTTAAAGACAGTTGTTGCCTTTGCCAATTACGATGGTGGCGAAGTTTTATTCGGCGTAGATGATAATGGAATGTCTGTAGGTTTAACTAATTTAAAATCCGATGCCATTGCTATTGAAAATAAGATAAATGATTCTATATCACCTCAAATTAGTTTTGAGATTGAAATGGATTGTAAAGAAAATCTTATTAAGCTTAAAGTTCATCCAGGCGATGAGAAGCCATATTTTTACAAGTCAAAATCTTATAAGAGAAAATGATTCTTCTACTGTTGAAATTGATAGTTTGGAATTAAAAAGGTTAATTGTGGAAGGTCAAAATAAGTCTTATGATTCTTTGCCTTCTAAGAAAGAGAGCTATAGCTTTCTTTATCTTGAAAAGAAATTTAAAGAAATAGTAGGAATAAAAGAAATAAACAATGATATTTTAAAGACTTTGGAATTAGTTGATAAAAATAATTTTTTGACTAACGCTGGTTCCTTATTTGCTGATAACAATGAAGACAATTTAATTGATATTGTGAGGTTTGGGGAAAGTCAAAACACTATTTTGAGTCGCTTGCAATTAAAGAATATTTCAATTCTTGAAGCCTTTGACACTAGTATTGAAAAGTATAGGGAATACTATCAAATTGAAAATATTAAGGGTTCTTATCGTGAGAGAGTCGATT
>OGTN01000138.1_pt1 | contig 42242 bp, 37 predicted proteins | sample 1574591 | NCBI WGS metagenome assembly OGTN01 (sample SAMN03295830, study PRJEB24534) | human gut metagenome | isolation source: fecal sample 5 from infant 4 | host: Homo sapiens | place: USA: Pittsburgh, PA | collected 2014-07
GTAAAATATTTTTTACTTTTAAAAAATTTTAACAATAAAAGACAAAATAAGATATTTAGATAAAAACAATAATAGAAAGAATACTTCAGCATAAAAATACCAGAGAAGATACAAATTATCTCTGGTATTTTGTAAACTTTATGCTTTCATCGCAAAGTTTTATATTTTTTAGATTATTTAAAAATATATATTAGTCTACAAGTCTAATTTGATAGATGAAAATACAAGTGTACAAATCTTAATTTAAGTATAGGATAGGATTTTTTAAACAAATCGGTCTATAAAACAAAAAGTTAATTATAAAGGGTATTATAAATTTACATCCTTAAGATACTTTAAGTTTTTTTCTACTAAATTTATTCCTTTTTGGAAGGCGCTTAAATAGTATTTTAAGATTAGATTTAAAGTTGATTCTGAGTAACTGCTAAGTTCGCCCTTAAAGTAATATTCTATTGTTGTCCTAGCTGCACTTTGTGATGGATTGTACAAGTCTCTATTGTTATCTAAGAGTTCAGGATTATTCTTCTTTATTTCTTCTTCCCAATTCATGTAAATTAGCATTATTGAATTGACAGTATTTTTTTTATAAGTTGAAATCGGTGGTAGATACTTTTTTATTTTGTTAAAATATTCAGGGTCGGTGTATTGCATCATATAGGCGTATTTTTCTGTTACCAAGTTTCTATTTTCATTTTTTGCATTTATCAAGTCATTAAGATAAGAAGTAAGGATTATGTCATTGTATATATTCCAATAGCAAAGGCGAGAGTATATGAATGTGAAAGAATTGTCTTGACAGTAAGCTCTTTTGCCAATGTTATTTACATTTGTAAAAAAGTTACATTCTTCTATTACAATTTTTTTCAGTGTCTCTTCTCTTTTTTTTGACATAAGTTCATTTTTCATATTTCACCTACTTTATCCAAGTGTCTTCATTTCTCAATTCTTCATTGTTTATTCTTTTTACGATTTCTGAAGAGTGATACTTTAAAAAATCGGCATTAGAATTTGAAAGTTTTGTTTTGTTTAAGTAGTCTACTAATTTTTTGCACATTTCTTCAATGATTTCAATTTTCTTTTGAGATTCATTAGTATCATTAAGAGACAATAATTTGTCAAAATTTATGCAAGTATATTCTCCGAGTAAAGGCAATGTTTTTAGTGAGTTGTATTGCCATTTATAGAAAGGCATATACTTTTTATTGATAAGATGTATAAATTCACAATAGTATTGTAAAAATTCACTTAGGGCAATTTGTGCTCCCATATAGTTATTTCTTTTTAAACATCTTGAATAATTATATTGACCTGATTGTGCAATTTTATTGCAAAGATAGGCAAGTTTTTTTAGGATCAAGTCTTTTGGATAATAGGCAAGAAGCCTTTGTCTTGTGTATGAAAATTTCCCATAATTATCTTCAAATACTTTTCCATTTGTTGCAACTGATAAAAGATCTTGTGGTACTTTTCTAAATTCTTTTATAGACAAAGGTCCTTTTTCAAAAAGAGTATAGTATTTATAAAAATCTTCTATTGCAATAATTTTTACAACTCCACCTGATAAGTTAAGTTCACTCAAAGGAACTTGGTTTATCATATCTTTTGGCAAGAACCAAGAGCATCTTTTGATAAAATCATGGTCTCGAGATATTTCATCATCAAATCCGTAACATTCTGAGCCTTCTCCGACTAAAGCGAAGGCAGAATATCTTATTAATTCTGGATAATTTTTTAATATAAAGGGTTTTACTTCATTAAAATAGAAATCTTCAGATATTTTCAGACCTTTTTCTATATTATCATCATTGATAGCTAATTTACTTTTGTGGGTTGTGTTTGAGTTCTTTTTTATGAAGTTTAAGTTGCTGTTTATATTTTTGTAAGCTTCGCTTTCCTTCCCGTAAGTGCTTTCAATAATTGTTTTAGATATACTGTAAAGAGATTCACTTTTTTCTACTTCACCTATGTTGAAATAATATTTTGCAAGATTATTAAGTACACTTGCGTAAAGGGGATTAGCTGGCGAAATTTTACTTTCGAGAAAGTCTTTTGCTTTAAAAATATATTCTTTTGCTTCATCATTCTTTTTTAGAAGAGTGCAAACGTCAAAGAGATTATTATATGTAGTTGCAAGTTGGATGCTGTGATGAGGAATTTCTGATAAAATCTTTTCTGATGACTTTAAAAGAACATAGGCCTTCTCAGGACTTCCATCTTCTAAATAAAGAAGAGCTAAATTGTTGGCATTTGATGCATAAGAATAATTGTAAAGATTTAATTTTTTGAAAATGTCATCGGCTTGTTGGAATAAAATTAAAGCTTCTTTTCTATTGGAATTCATTCTGTATGCATTAGCTAAATTCATTAGAGTATTTGCATAGGCTTCGGAATCTTTGTTAAAGTAAGTTTCCATAAGGCTTTTTGCAGTTAGCAAGCTTTGGATACTCTTAGCATAATTACCTGTATTTCTAAGGGCACCACCGTAGTCGTTGAGAAGTTCTACTAATTTGCCAAAGTCTTTGTTAGAAAGTGAAATTTCAATAGCTTCTTCGAGAAGAGGAAGCATTTCAACTTCTTTACCATCTCTTAAAAGAGAGTTGTATTTTTTTTGTATATTATCTATTTTTTTTAAATACATTTTATTAATTCTCCTACTGGATTTTCTATAATTTCTAAAGCAATGATGTCTTTGTTTGAAAAATTATCTAAAATAATTTTTTTCGAGTTTTCAAGACCAGACAATAGACCGTTTAATATTGTAATGCCTTTTCCAAAAAGTCCTATTTGAAAATGAATTTTAACAAGAGAGATATTAGACTCCTTTAAGCATAAATCAGAAGCTTTTATTGCTGAAATGCTGTCTTTAAATTCGCAGATCATCAATGATGATATTTTTAATGATTTATCAGCAGTATTTATTCTTTTCATAATATCTTCGTGTATATTTAGGACAGGTATAGTAGAAATATTTTTTTCTGTTAAATATTTTTTTATTTCTAGTACATCGTGGTCGCCACCTTTAAAGATGAAGAGTATATGACCAGGACAAATATTTTTCGTCATAAAAAGTTCCACTGTATAATTTAAAATTATAAAATTTACTTCTTTATAACCAATAGCTATACTTGAAAATTCAACAAGTAAATAAGAAGAATCCATAACAATCACTTCCTTATATAGAATTAATTTTATTTAAAGAGGTAATTAATTTCAACAAGATACAAGGAAAAGGTTTTGATTGTATAACAAAAAGTTTGTTTTGTCACTTTTTCATAAAAAACTATTAAAACGACACTTAAAGAGCACAAGAAAACTATAAAATAAAAGTTTAAATTTTACCTTACAAAGGTTTGCATAATATTTCTAACACAGAATGGGCAAAGTATATAATTTACTCAAGCTTGTTGATTATACATAAGCAAAATAAAATTTAGGAGGTATTTTATGTTAGAAAAAGGGTTTTCACAACCTACAGAGAGAGTGAAAAGACTAAGACAAGTTATTATCGATGCAGTGCCACAAGTTGAGTCTGATAGAGCAAGATTAATTACAGAGTCTTACAAAGAAACAGAAGGTCTTACAAACATATTAAGAAGAGCAAAAGCAGTTGAAAAACTTTTTAATGAGCTTCCAGTAACAATTAGAGATGATGAATTAATTGTTGGTTCCATTACAAAGGCACCAAGATCAACAGGATTGTGCCCTGAATTTTCTTACGAATGGGTAGAAGCTGAGTTCGATACTATGGCAACAAGACTTGCAGATCCTTTTGTGATTTCAGAAGAGACAAAAAAAGAACTACACGAAGTATTTAAATATTGGAAGGGAAAAACTACATCCGAATTTGCAGATTCTTTAATGAGTACAGAAGCAAAGGATTGTATTGCAAATGGTATATTTACTGTAGGAAATTATTTTTATGGCGGTGTAGGACACGTTAATGTAGATTATGAAAAAATAATTAAAAAAGGTTTCAGAGGAGTTCTTGAAGAAACAGTCAAAGCAATGAATGAAATGGACGAATCAGAACCTGAAGCAATTAAAAAGATGCAATTTTATAAAGCGGTTATTATTTCTTATAATGCTGCAATAAATTTTGCACACAGATATGCTAAGAAGGCTGAGGAATTAGCAAATGTTGAAACTAATCCTCAAAGAAAACAAGAACTTTTAAGAATTGCAGAAAACTGTAAGAGAGTTCCTGAATATGGTGCAAGAGATTTCTGGGAAGCTTGTCAAGCATTTTGGTTTGTTCAAATAATGGTTCAAATTGAATCAAATGGTCACTCAATTTCACCAGGAAGATTTGACCAATATATGTATCCTTCTTATAAGGCAGATACAACTATTACAAAAGAATTTGCTCAAGAACTAGTAGATTGTATCTGGGTTAAGTTAAACGATATAAATAAAACTCGTGACGAAATTTCAGCTCAAGCCTTTGCTGGTTATGCAGTATTCCAAAACCTATGTGTAGGTGGACAAGATTCTGAAGGATTTGATGCTACAAATGACGTATCTTATATGTGTATGGAAGCTGTTGCCCATGTTGCTTTACCAGCACCATCATTCTCAGTAAGAGTTCATCAAAACTCTCCTTATGAATTCTTATTAAGAGCTTGTGAAGTTTCAAGACTAGGATACGGTGTTCCTGCTTTCTATAATGATGAAGTTATTGTACTTAACTTAGTATCAAGAGGAGTCAAGATAGAAGATGCAAGAGACTACTCAATTATAGGTTGTGTTGAACCTCAAGCAGGTCACAGAACTGAAGGATGGCACGATGCCGCTTTCTTTAACATAGCAAAAGTTCTTGAAATAACATTAAACAATGGTAGATGTAATGGAAAACAACTTGGACCTAAGACTGGCGAACTTACTGATATGAAGTCTATTGATGACATATTTGTTGCATATCAAAAGCAAATGGAATACTTCGTAAAATACTTAGCTGAAGCTGATAACTGCGTTGATTATGCACATATGGAAAGAGGAAATCTTCCATTTATGTCAGCTATGGTTGATGATTGTATTAAGAGAGGTAAATCTGCTCAATCAGGTGGGGCTATTTATAACTTTACAGGACCTCAAGCGTTCGGTGTAGCAGATTCTGGAGACTCATTATACGCTATTTATAAAAATGTATTTGAAGAAAAGAAAATTTCTCTTACTGATTTAAAAGAAGCATTAGAAAAGAACTTTGGATTCACAGACTCATTAATGCCTGGATGCGGATGTAATACTAAAACTGTTTCTGCTAAGGTTGGAGAAATGAATGAAAGTGAAATTTATGAAGCTGTTAAGAAAATCTTAGCTTCAACAGGATCAATTAATGTTGACGATCTTGAAAACAAATTAAACGAAGAATATGTAGTATCTAGTGATTGTGGATGTGGTTCACAAGAAACAACAGGAAAGTTCAGAACAATTCAAAAAATACTTGATAACACTGATAGCTTTGGTAATGATAATGAACTTTGTGACGAATTTGCAATCAGAGCTGCAAAAATTTATTGTGATGAAGTTGATAAATATACAAATCCAAGAGGAGGAGCATTCCAAGCAGGAATTTATCCAGTATCTGCCAATGTATTATTTGGTAAAGATGTAGGAGCACTTCCTGATGGTAGACTTGCACATGCACCACTTGCTGACGGTGTATCACCAAGACAAGGTAAGGATACAAATGGCCCTACTGCTGCTGCAAACTCTGTAGCTAAGCTTCCACATGGACAAGCATCTAACGGTACTCTTTATAACCAAAAATTTTCACCACAAGCTGTTTCAGGAGAAAAAGGATTAAAGAACTTTGTATCTATTGTTAGAAGTTATTTCGATCACAAAGGAGCCCATGTTCAATTCAATGTAGTAGATAGAAATACCTTAATTGAAGCACAAAAGAATCCTCAAGATCATAAAGATTTATTAGTTCGTGTAGCAGGATATTCAGCTCACTTTGTAACATTAGCCAAAGAGGTACAAGACGATATTATAAATAGAACAGAACATACTATGTAAGTTGGAGGTGACTATGGATTCTATAAATTATAACGAAGAGGGTGTCGTATTTGATATTCAAAGATATTCAATAAACGATGGGCCTGGGATTAGAACCATAGTATTCTTAAAAGGATGCCCTTTGAGATGTATTTGGTGCTCAAATCCTGAATCACAAAGAAAAGGAAAAGAGCTAATGTTTAGAAAGATTCTTTGCATACATTGTGGCATGTGCATTAAGGCATGCAAACAAAAGGCATTAGACCCTAAAAACCCAAATTTTATTGATAGAGATAAATGTGTGATGTGTGAAGAATGTGCGAATGTATGCCCTTCTAGTGCATTAGAGGTTAAGGGTAAAGTAATGAATGTAGAAGAAGTTATTACTGAACTAAAAAAAGATGATTCTTTTTACTACAGATCTAATGGAGGAATAACACTTTCTGGCGGAGAGACTTTAATGCAACCTGAATTTGCTAAAGAAATTTTTAAAGCATGTCGATCAAGAGGATGGCATACTGCAATAGAAACAGAAGGGTATGCTTCTGAAGAAGTAATAAGAGATGTTGTTCCGCATATAGATTTAGTTTTACTTGATATAAAAGCAAACAATGATGAACTGCACAAAAAAGTAACTGGTGTAAGTAATGAACTCATAAAAAAGAATGCAAGAATTTTACAGGAAATTGCAAATACGATAATAAGGGTACCAACAATTCCTGGTATTAATGCAGATGAAAAAGAATTTGGTGATATAGTTGCTTTTGTAAAGACATTGCCAAATGTAAAAGAATTACACATATTGCCTTATCATAACTTTGGTGAAGGAAAATATAATTTATTAGGTAGAGATTATGAACTATCTAATGTAAAAAAACTAGATGAAGATCATATAAACAAATTAAAAGAAATAGTGGAATCTAGTGGATTAATTTGTAAAGTAGGAGGCTAAGGAGGAAACGATGGATAAAGATTTATTAGAAAAAATAATGGGACAAGTATCTAGTGAATTGGGAATAGACCAAAAAGATACTGAATGCTGTCCTTCAAAGGGATGCAAAAAAGTAGATGTTACTGAATTTGTTGGAACAGCAATAGGAGATACAATCGGTTTAGTTATAGCTAGCGTTGATCCAATGTTAGTAGACAAGCTAAATCTTGGGAAATACAAATCAATAGGTATTATTGGTTCAAGGACTGGGGCAGGGCCACAAATTATGGCTGTTGATGATGCAGTAAAAGCAACTAACACAGAAGTAATTACTGTTGAACTCCCAAGAGATACAAAGGGTGGAGCAGGACACGGATGCTTAATATATATAGGAGCAGATGATGTATCTGATGCAAGACGTGCTGTAGAAATAGCTTTGGATGTACTTCCAAAATATTTTGGGGATGTATATTCTAATGACGCAGGACACTTGGAATTCCAATACACTGCTAGGGCTAGTTATTGTTTAGAAAAGGCGTTTGGAACACCTAATGGAAAGAGCTTTGGTATGGTAATTGGAGCTCCAGCTGGAATTGGTACAGTTCTTGCCGATGTTGCTGTTAAAGCCGCAAACATCGAAGTAGTAGGCTATGCTTCTCCAGGACAAGGAACAAGTTTTTCTAACGAAGTTATATTAACTTTCACAGGAGATTCAGGAGCAGTTCGTCAAGCTGTAAAGGCAGCTATAGAAGTTGGTAAAAAATTACTAGGGGCTTTAGGAGAAGATCCTAAATCAACAACAAGTCCATATATTTAACAGAAAATAATCAGGAGGTAAATTATGAATTCAGACGCTTTAGGAATGGTTGAAACAAAAGGTTTAGTAGGTGCAATTGAAGCAGCAGATGCTATGGTAAAGGCTGCAAATGTAAATCTAGTAGGATATGAAAAAATCGGTTCTGGTTTAGTAACTGTAATGGTAAGAGGAGATGTAGGAGCAGTTAAAGCTGCTACAGATGCAGGTGCTGCATCAGCAAGAGCTATTGGCGAAGTAGTATCAGTTCACGTAATCCCAAGACCACATTCAGATACTGAAAAAATTATTCCTCACTTTGATAAATAATATTTATGCATAATAGAATTGAGAAAAGTTAAAATATCTTTTGGTATTTTAACTTTTCTATTACTTATATAAGTAGGGTGATTAAATGAATATTAGTAAAAAAGAGCTTGAAGAAATTATAAAGCTTATAGCGAAACAAATTTCTGAAAATAGAAACATTAATTTTATATTCTCAAAGCCATGGAACAACAAATATTATATTGCCCTTGATAGTTTGAAAAAACTAAATTTAAATGCAAATGCAGTTATAAGCCGAGAATTGGACGAAGGTCATAAGCTTACAATAAAAAACTCATGTTGTTGGAAAAAAGTTATAGATTTTGATGAAAATAAACTCGATTTAATTTCAAAAAACGATACTTTTTTCCTTGATATAAAAATGAAAAATATTATTAATATAACAATGTTCAATGAAGATGAGCTTGAATCTGCACTTGCAATGAAACTTTTTGAAAATGGCAAAAATATATATTTATGGAATGAAACGGTAAAAACTGTAACAGGGAAAGAACCTGAAAAATATATAAAGAAACTATTAAGTTATTATGAGGAAATTTTAAGTTATGGAATAAATATAGTTGATATAGAGGAAGTGAGAAATTATGAATAGGGCACTGGGACTTATAGAGGTAGTAGGTCTAACAAACGCTATTATAGTAGCGGATACAATGCTTAAAGCTTCAAATATAAAAATGGAAGATGTCGAAATTACTAAAGGGATGGGCTTTGTTACTGTGAAAGTATCTGGAGATGTAGGAGCAGTTAAAGCTGCCATCGATTCTGGAAAAAGTTTGGCAGTTTCATTTAACAAATTTGTTTCATCAAAAGTTATACCAAGACCAGCTAAAAGTCTTGACGGTTTTTTTCATTTAGACACAGAGGATAAGCTTGAAGTTAACGCAAAAGATGAGGTAAAGACTTTAAGTAAAGAAAAAGTAAAAGAAGTTGAAGATAAAAATAAAGCAGAAAATGAAAAAAAAGAAGAAAAGGTTGAAAAGGGATCTGAAATTAAAAACAATTTGCGTGAAAAAGAAGTTAAAATAGCTGAAACTGTAAAAGTTGAAAGCAAGGAAATCAAAAAAACTCAAAGCAAGAAAGCTCAAAAAGATTCAAAGAACCTTAAGACAAGTGAGTAGTGATATTATGTTTATCGCAAGAGTAGTTGGGAATGTTGTTGCAACAAGAAAAAATGACACCCTAGTAGGATATAAGCTTATGATAATACAGCCTATTAATGCCAAGGGCGAAAAAGTTAGGAACGAATCAGTTGCGGCTGATTATGTAGGAGCTGGTATTGGTGAGCTTGTACTAGTAGGTTCTGGTTCATCAGTTCGTGTAGAAGATGATAGAAAATCATCAGTGATAGATTTGGCAATAATAGGAATTATTGATGATTTAATTGTGTGAGGTAGATTATGAATAAAAGAGCAGTATTTGATACAGTATGCGATGCAATAGATGCTGTAAAATCATCTTTTCAATTATATAGAAAACTTGGGATCTCAGATAGAGAGGAAATAATACAAGAACTTAGGAAAGAGCTTTTAAATCATGTAGATGAACTTGCACAAAAAAGCTATGAAGAAACTTGTATGGGTAATGTTGTATCCAAAATTGAAAAAATAAAGTTGAGTATTGAGAGAACACCGGGAACTGAAGATTTAGTGTCAGAAGTTTTAACGAAAGATAAAGTTATGACTCTTTACGAATATTCTGCTTTTGGAATTGCATGTGCTATTATGCCAAGCACAAATCCTGTAGCTACGGTAATAAATAATGTAATAGGTTTATTGGCTTCTGGTAATGCCGTTATTCTATGTCCCCACCCAAGGGCAATAGAAGTAACAAAATACCTTACCGACATAATAGCGACTACAATACTTAGAACATCAGGAATTGACAATTTGGTTACCACTCTATCTGAAGTTAGTATAAAAAATATATCAGAAATAATGCATCATCCTGATGTAAATTTATTGGTTGTAACTGGGGGAAGCGATATAGCGAGGGCTGCAAATAAATGTGACAAAAAAGTAATATCGGCAGGGGCAGCTAATCCTACCTTTATTGTAGATGAAACAGCAGACTTAGATAAAGCAGCCAGTTGCATTGTAAAGGGTGCTAGTTTTGACAATAATATTTTATGTGTTACAGAAAAGAATATAGTAATTGTGGAATCAGTTTACGTTAAATTCAAAACAGCTCTTGAAAAAGAGGGAGTTTTTTACGTAGATACAGTTGAAGATATGTTGAAACTTTCTAAGGTTCTTTTAACAGAAGACTTGAAGCCAAATAAATTTTTTGGCGGAAAAGATGTAAAAGAAATATTAAAATTTGCTGGAATAGAATCTAATGGCATTTACAAAATAATAGCTGTGGATGTTCCAAAAATTCATCCTTTTGCAACGGAAGAGTTATTGATGCCGGTTGTTGCAATAGTTAAAGCAAAGAATTTTGACGATGCATTAGAAACATCATTAAATCTTGAACAAGGGCTGCATCATACAGCAGGGATTTATTCTAATATTATAGAAAGACTTAATATTGCCGCTAAGCAAATGCAAACATCAATATTCGTAAAAAATGGATGCTCCTTAGAGGGCATAGGGTTTTCAGATAACAATCCCGTAAGTTTTACTATAGCAAATAAAACAGGCGAAGGTTCAACAAGTGCAAGAAATTTTGCAAGAAAGAGAAGATGTGCTTTAGTTGATGCCTTTTCTATAAGGTGATGAAAGATGAAAGATTTAAAAAACAAAACAGAGATTGTATTTGAAGTCAACGCTCTTAGTAAATTAAAGGAAATTGAAGATAAAAATATTTTAATAATGACAGATTCTTTTATTGCTAAGAGTGTCCTTATGAAAGAGCTTTTAAAAAATATAAATTCTTCTAATAAAGTGATTATATACGACAAAGTAATGCCAGATCCAAGTCTTGAAATAGTAGGACAGTCACTTGCCTTATATATAAAAGAAGATATTGATATTATAGTGGGTTTTGGAGGAGGATCTTCAATAGATTCTGCAAAGGGTGTGATTTATTTTGCATCTGAAGTTTCTCACAAAGATATTTATTTTATAGCAATACCAACGACAAGTGGAACAGGTTCTGAGGTTACAAGCGTTGCTGTGTTAAAAGATAATGATGCACAAGTAAAGCATTTATTACAATCAGATGATATGTTACCAGATTTAGCAATACTAGATTCTTGTCTCGTAAAAGAACTTCCAAAAAAAATTATTGCTAATACAGGTATTGATGTTTTAACACATGCGATTGAAGCCTATGTTGGTAAGAATAGAAGTTCTTATTCTGATGCTTTGTCTGAAAAAGCTGGAGAATTAGTTGTCAAATATCTTTATAGAAGTTACAACAATATAAGAGATGTTGAAGCTAAAGAAGAGATGCATTTAGCATCCATGATGGCAGGGATGGCATTTGAAATGGCAGGGCTTGGAATAAATCATGCAATAGCACATCAAATAGGAGCTAAATTGCAAATCCCTCATGGTCTTTGCAATGGTATTCTTTTAACAAGTGTTATAGGATTTAATTCGAAAGTTGAATCAATGAAAAAAAGATATGCTAATTATGCAAGAAAGATTGGGGTTACTACAGCTAAAGATGATACAGAAGCAGTAAATAATTTAAATAAATTTATTGAAGTCTTGCAAGCGATTATGGATATGCCAAAAAGCTTAAGAGAATGTAATGTGTCAAAAGAAAAACTGTTAGAAACGAAGAATCAAATTGCTGAGAATGCTTTAAAAGATAATTGCATGAAAACTTCTGTAAATAGTATAAGCATTGATGATATAAAAGAAATTATTGAAAGGATATATTAGATTTTATAATATTATTGTAATAATAAATCATCGTGGAGGGGTTTGTGAACACTAATAAAAAATATAAAGAAGATATACCTAATATAAAAATCAATGAAAAATATACTGATGGAAGAACTGATGTTGATATATATTCAATATTTGGGAAAGAGTATTTAGAAGAGATACAAAGAGTTATTTCTGATGTTACAGGGCTTGCTTTTGTAACAATAGATTACAAGGGAGAACCTTTAACAGAGATGACTAATTTTTCCAAAAGGTGTAGTCACATAAGAGAAAACTCTATGTGTAAAAAGATATGTGAATTATCAGATGCCTCTGGAGCCATAAGAGCAGCAGTCGCAAAAAAGACTTCCATATATTTTTGTCCCTTTAATCTATTAGAGGTTGCAATTCCAATAATAATTAATGACAAATATCTAGGTGCTTTTATAGGAGGACAAGTAATATGCGAAGATGCTCCTGATAGGGTACTTAGAATGCAAGATCAACTTTTGCTTGATGAAATAGATTTTGAAAATTTACATTTAAATGCAATAGATGTAAATTCAAAAAAATATACTTTTAGAGAGTTTGAGTCAATAGTAAAGCTGGTTGAACTTATAATTTCAGAGATAGTGAAGAAAGAACTAATTTCTAGTTATCATGAAAATAAAAACAAAAAGAGAATAAAAGATTTAGAAGAAAATATAGAAAAACTTGAAGAAAAAAACTTAGAACTTAAAAATAAAATTTTAACTATTAATAATAATTTGAATAAACTTTTTTTAAACAATATGATGGAATCACTTTCAAATCTTGCTTTAATAGAAGAAGCGGAAAATACTAGCAAATATAGTGAGTATTTGAGGAGTTTTTTTATAAATTCAATTGAAATTGATTCCGATTCTATAAATGTTGTTTACAAAACTTTAATAAATTATTTTAAGATGAAAGAAATTCAATATAAAGACAGATTTAAGTACGAGATTAATATTAATGATGATGTTAAGGATTATACTATGCCTTTAAAGATATTAATTTCCTATGTACTTGCAATGTGTTATTTAGGGCTTAACTTTAATGATGGTGATTACTACATAAGAATTGATTTATCAAAAGATGGAGATGAAGTAAGCGTATTAATTGAAGATAATGGAGTCGGAATTTCTAAGGAAGCATTTGAAAAATTAAAAGATATTCACAATATAAGTGGAGAAGTTGAAAAAATATTTGACCATATAAGAAACTTGGAAGTAACTTTTAAAAACATTTCAAATGAAAAACATAAAATAAATATATTTGAATATTATAAAAAGACAGTTATATCTATAAAATATCCTATAAAAAGCTAGGGTGATTATATGTACAGTGTTCTATTAGTAAGTAATCAATTTTTAGCGAGAAGCGCTTTAAGAAAAATAATAGAAAAGAATGAGAAATTCAGTATATTTGCGGAAACACATTCGCCTAAAGAAGCAATAGAGTTAGTTAAAAATAATAATATTGATTTAGTTTTTTCCGACTTTTTACTACCAGGAATTAGTGGAGTAGATTTTATAAATAAGGCTGAAGAAGCAAATAAGGATACTAAGGTATTTTTATTGACATTTCCTCATGATTTGGTTTTTGAAGAAAATGCAAATGTTAATTTAAGTCAAATTATACTGAAACCTCTAACATTTGAGAAAGTAAATGAAAAACTAATAAGATACGATAATAAAAGCCACAGTAGTTCTCAAAAAGATTTTATATCGGAAATGGAAAAGTCTATAAATATGAATGACTTCCTTGAAATTTATGAATATTTAACTGAACAAATAAGTAAATTTGATTTTGAAAATAAAGATGTAGAAGTTAGAAATCAGATAAAAGATAAGTTAATCAACTATGGAAATAGAATAATTAATTTAAATAGTTTAGTTGAAGAAACAGAAGTAATAGATAGAGATTTTCCTTTGAAAGATGTAATGGTTAAAGATGAGAGACTTTGCAATATATGGATGTTTAAGATTGTTGATTATTATTTTAAAAAGAAAAGTATCACCAAGTATCCTATATTAAAAGATATTTGTGATTATATCGACAATAATTTAGATAAAAATATTTCTCTTAAAGATGTTGTAAAAGAATGCAACATATCTCAAGGGTATTTGAGCAGACTTTTTAAGAATGAATATAACCTTACAGTTGTAAATTATATTCACTTAAAGAAAATAAATTTAGCGAAAGAATACATAATATTAGAGAATAGAAGTTTCTTAGATACCGCTTTTAATTTGGGATATAACGAGTATGGATATTTTAGCAAAATATTCAAAAAGTATGAGAGCATGACTGTTGAGCAGTTTAGAAAAGCTAGGTGATAAAAATGAATAAATTTATTATTACATCAGAATCAGTAACAGAAGGTCATCCAGATAAAGTTTGCGATTTAATATCAGATTCAATTTTAGATGAATATTTGAAACAAGACAGCAATTCCAGAGTAGCTGTTGAAAATATGATTTCAAACAATCTTCTTGTTATTGCAGGGGAAGTAACTTCATCTGCAAAAGTAGATGTGGAAAAAGTTGCTTTAAATACAATAAAAGAGATAGGCTATTCAACTAATGAATCAGGGTTTGATGTTGGGAAAGCCATTATTATTACAAATATAAATGAGCAGTCAAAGGATATAGCTATGGGAGTAAATCGTGAAAAGATTTGTGCAGGCGATCAAGGGCTTGTTTATGGATATGCTACAAACGAAAGCAAATCTTATTTACCTCTTGCAGCTGAACTATCTCATGCACTTGCAAAAAGACTTTCAAAAGTAAGAAAAGAAGGTATAGTGGAAGGGCTTTATCCTGACGGAAAATCACAAGTAAGTTTGGTATATGAAAATGGAATACCAAGTTATGTTAAGTCAGTAGTTCTTGCAGCACATCACAAAGAAAGTAAAGATATTGCAACTTTGAGATATGAGCTTATTAAAGAAGTAATAATAAAAGTTATAGATAGTTCATTAATAAGGAAGGATACATCAATTCACATAAATGCCACTGGTAAATTTGCTATTGGAGGACCTATGGCTGATGTCGGACTTACTGGAAGAAAAATTATTGTAGATACTTATGGAGGTTTTGGACGACACGGTGGAGGAGCATACTCTGGAAAAGATCCATCGAAAGCAGATAGATCGGCTTCTTATATGGCTAGGTATGTTGCTAAGAATTTAGTGGCGGCTGATTTATGTGATAAGTGCGAAGTACAATTAGCTTACGTAATTGGAAAAGAAAATCCAGAAAGTATTTATATAGATACCTTTGGAACAGAAAAATATGATTTAGAAAAAATTTATGATGTAACCAAAAAAGTTTTTGATTTAAGCATAGACGGCATAATTAAAAATTTAAGGTTACAAAGACCAATATATAAGAAGACAGCGGCGTATGGACATTTTGGTAGAAATGAAGATGAATTCACATGGGAGAAAACAGATAAAAAATATGAAATAAAAAATTTAATCGGGTAGGTGTACTTATGGATATTTTAACAATACTTGCAGGCTTTACAGGAGGAGTATTTGGAACAGCTTTTGGTTCTATACCAGCCTTTATTTTAACAGGCGTATTTGCTTTAATAGGTGCTATTTTAACTCTTTCAGGAGTAACAGACTTTGTTGTAGGTACTGTAGCGTTTGGACCTTTCTTTGGGCCACATGTATCTTTTGCAGCTGGAGCCGCCGCCGCAGCTTATGCAGCTAATAAAGCTAAGAAGTTAGATAGCGCACAAAATGTTTTGGCAGCACTTTTTGGCATTAATGACATAAAAACATTATTAGTAGGCGGACTTTATGGAGTTTTAGGTATAGTTACTTTTACTCTTATAACAAAACAATCTGTATTTGTAACTGATTATCCTGCTTTTTGTGTATGTGTAGTTTTGTTTTTAAATAGAATAATTATGGGCAAAACTTCTATTATTGGCACATTAAAAGAAGGAGAAAAAAGAGATATATTTCCAAGAGATGAAATATTATTAAATTCTGTAAATGGTCTTCTATTTGCATTAGGAGTAGCAGTTATTGGACAAAAACTTATTGAGGCTGGAGTTAGCCAAGATGCAATGGCTATTTATCCTGTTTTTGTTTTTGGAATTTCTGCTTTATCACTTATATTTTTACAAATGGGATTCTCAATTCCTATAACTCACCACATCACATATCCTGCTGCAACTGTATTTATTATGACACAAAATATATATTTAGCAGCAATAACAGGATTTATAAATGCAATACTTTGGGTAATTGCAGGAAAAATATTTAACTCTAATTGTGATACATACATCGATCCACCAGCAATAGTAATTGTAATCAGTATGTTTGTAATTAATTTAATTTTCTAAGTAAGAAAAAGGGAGTAATATGTTGAATAATAATGAACTTGTAGAAAAAATTTCAAAGGAAGTTTTGAAAAGAATAAATGACATAAATAATCACAAAATTGTTGTAGGTGTTTCAAATAGACATGTGCATTTATCCAAAGAAGATTTAGAAAGCTTATTTGGGAAAAATTATGAGCTTACTGTTAAATCAACATTAAAACAGCCCGGACAATTTGCAGCACAAGAATGTGTAACTATACGCGGACCAAAAGGCGAGTTTAACAATGTAAGAATTTTAGGACCTATTAGAGATAAATCACAAGTTGAAATTTCTCTTACTGATTCTTTTAAATTGGGAGTAAAGGCTCCTATAAAAGAATCAGGAAAGCTTAAAGGAACACCGGGTATAGAGATTATAGGGCCTTGTGGGCGAATAAGTATGCCTGAAGGAACAATTATTGCTCTTAGACATATCCACATGAAGCCAGAAGATGCAAAATTTATGAATGTAAAAGATGGAGATTTTGTAGATGTGCAGTTTTTTGGAGAGAGAAAAGCTGTAATGGGTAATGTGCTCATTAGAGTGAGTGATAAATATGCACTTGAAATGCACTTGGATACTGACGAAGCAAATGCTGTTGGTATAAAAAACAACGATTATGTAGTTTTAAAAAAATTTGTTAGGTGAAAATATTGATAAAGAATAAGGATGTATTAAAGCTTTCAGAACTAATAAAAGAAAATAGATTTATTGAATTTAAAGATAGCGAATTGAAAGTTGGAGTGGATCTTGGCACGGCAAATATTGTACTTGTAGTAACAGATATGAAAAACAATCCAATAGCAGGTTTAATTGAGCCTGCTAAAGTTGTAAGAGATGGAATAGTTGTTGATTATATGGGTGCAATAAAGATTGTTCGAGATCTTAAAGAAAAATTAGAAAGATTAATCAAAAAAGAACTTGTATATGCGGCATGTGCTATACCACCAGGAATAGATCCTAGAAGTGTAAAATCCATATCAAATGTAGTTGAATCGGCTGAGTTTGTCGTAACAAATATAGTTGATGAACCGACAGCAGCAGCAAAAGCTTTAAAAATAAAGGATGGAGCAATAGTTGATTTAGGTGGTGGAACAACTGGTATAAGCTTATTAAAAAATGGCAAGGTTGTTGGGACCTGGGATGAGCCTACTGGTGGTCATCATATGAATTTGACTATTGCTGGATATTATAATATAGATATTGATGAAGCTGAAAAGTTAAAAATAAATTCCAATAACAGAGAGATATTCACTATTATAAAGCCAGTTTTAGAAAAAATGGCAAGCATAGTAAAAAATGTTTTAGACGATAAAGATGTAAAGGATTTATATTTAGTTGGCGGGGCGTCAAATTTTAACGGAATAGAAGAGTTATTTGAAAAGATAACTGGAATAAAAACGCATAGAAGTGAAGAAGCCCTATTGGTAACACCATTAGGGATAGCAAAGAGTTGTTTAGGAGGAAAAAATGGAAAATAACATGATTGATGATGTTATAAAACAAGTAATTGAAGACTTAAAAAAAGATGGAAGCATAAATGAATCTTGTATAGATTGTCAAAAAAATTATGGAGTTTTTGACAATATTAATGAAGCAATAGAAGCTGCAGATAAGGCTCAAAAACAACTTTATAATCTTTCAATAGATGAACGAGATAGATTTGCAGATGTGATACGCGAGACAGTATTAAAAGAAGAAAACTTAAATTTAATTTCCAAAATGGCAGTTGAAGAAACTGAAATAGGAAGAGTAAGTGACAAAATAATAAAAAATAAAGTTGCGGCAACTAAGACTCCTGGAAAAGAAGATTTAAAGACAAATGCACTAACTGGCTCTAATGGACTTATGTTAGAAGAATTTTGTCCTTTTGGAGTTATAGGATCCATAACGCCAACAACAAATCCTACAGAAACAATAATATCAAATTCGATATCAATGATAGTAGGAGGAAATTCTGTTGTATTCTCACCACATCCTCGAGCAAAAAAGACATCAATAACTCTTATAAAAATGTTAAATAAGGCATTAGTTGAAAATGGAGCTCCTGATAATTTAATAACTATGGTTAAAGAACCATCAATTGAAGCTACAAATGATATGATGAAACATTCAAAAATAAGGCTTCTTGTAGCAACAGGTGGTCCTGGAATTGTAAAGACAGTTCTTTCATCCGGTAAAAAAGCAATAGGAGCAGGAGCAGGAAACCCTCCTGTTGTTGTGGATGAAACTGCAGATATTGAAAAAGCTGCAAAAGACATTGTTAATGGAGCAAGCTTTGATAATAATGTGCCTTGTATAGCAGAAAAAGAAGTTTTTGTAGTAGAATCTCAAATTGATAATTTAATTTACTACATGAAGAAGAATGGAGCTTATTTGTTAACTTCTGAAAGTGATATAAAAAATCTTGATAGTACAGTGAGTCAAGAAAATGGAAAACCAAAAACTGAGTTTGTTGGAAAAAATGCAAAATTTATTTTAAGTAAAATAGGCATTGATGTTTCAGATGATATAAAACTTATAATTTTTAAGACACACAGAGATCATCATTTAGTAACTGAAGAAATGATGATGCCAATACTTCCAATAGTTCCAGTTCCTAATGTTGATGAAGCAATAGAATGTGCACATAAAGCGGAACATGGGAATAGACATACGGCTATAATGCACTCAAAAAATATTGACAAATTATCTAAAATGGCAAAACTTTTAGAATGTACAATTTTTGTAAAAAATGCACCTTCATATTCTGGGATTGGTGTTGGTGGAGAGGGCTCTACTACATTTACCATTGCAGGACCTACTGGCGAAGGAATAACAAGCGCAAAGAGTTTTTGTAGAATAAGAAGATGTGTAATTAAAGATTCATTCAGCATTAGATAAAATACAAAAGCAAAAAAATTATATTTATTTTAAACCCCCTAATTTTTTAAGATTTAGGGGGTTTGATATATAAATATTAAGTATATTTGCTAAAGTTTTTAATTTTAGCATATATCTATATTGAGGTTAAAAAAACTGAATATGGGAAGATTCTTAATAGCAAATTATACTGTATAGACTCTTGATTTTTGTATAAAATAAGTGAGACAACAATAAAAAATGTCTAAGATATAAAACCATAATTGGGTTATCATACAAACATGTATTAAAATAACCATGAAGACTTTATCATGAAGCCTTTATTTTTAAATAATAAAGGCGCCAGTCTTGTCGATTTCAAGAGGCAAGACCTTGTAATCGCCCTTTAATTTTTTCACTTGATTTTTTATGAAGTCTTGAGATTTAATGTCACTGGAGTCCAATAAAATCATAATAGTCGAGCCGGCACCACTTAGGTAGTGACCCAGGGCAGGGCTTTCGTCTAGGATCTTTTCTATTTGGTTGATCTCTGGTATGAGTTTAAACCTGTAAGGCTGGTGGATTTTATCTTCCAGGGCAACTTTTATATTTTCCTCGTCGCCAGAAATCAGTGATAAGATCAAAAGTGATAGGCGAGAGATGTTAAAGACTGCATCATCTCTAGTGTAAGTCTTAGGCAGTGCTTGGCGAGCAAGCTTTGTGCTGAGTTTAAAGTCAGGGATTAGCGCCAAAAATTTTATCTTGTTAGAAACATTAAATTTTTCTACAAAAACTTGACCCTTATCACAAATTGCTGCTGTCCCTCCGCCAAAAATTGCTGGTGAAACATTGTCGGGATGTCCTTCCATTTCAGTTGCAATTTTTAAAATTTCTTTTTTGTCAAAATCTTTTTTCATGACATCAAAGGCAGCCATTATGCCCATGACTACGCAGGCTGCAGAAGAGCCAAGTCCACGAGACATAGGGATGTCTGATGTCAGGTCAAATTCTACAGGGACAATTTTTTCGCCACAGACCTCAAAGCTTTTGGCATAGGCTTCATAAATTAAATTATTTTTAACATTTTCCTCAAAAGATTTTGTATCTTCACTTATTTTAAACTCACAAGTGTTATATAAGTTTAAGGCAAGTCCCAGAGTGTCAAAACCTGGTCCAAGGTTGGCAGAAGTTGCAGGCACAGAAATTCTCTTGCCGCGACTGGCAAACTTTAGGACTTCTTCATCTATTTGGTCCTTATTTATTTTTGTCTTATGGATAATTTTTTTGTCCTTCAATTTTTTTATTTCAGAAGGAATTTTTACGCCAGATATCTCATAAAGGGCGTCTATATTTTCAAATTCATCAAGTGATACTTTTTCGCCAAGGGCAGATAGGACTGATGAAGAAAATTTGTAGGGACTGGCAGTGGAAAGAATCAATGTATTTTTTAAGGAAAGCTCATCTACTATGTGCTTTGCCACAGCTGTGTGTGGGTCGATTAAATAATTTTCTTCCCTAAAAGTCTTGGCAATAGTAGCTTTTGTTTCATCTTCACTGGCATAGCCCCACAAAAATTCGCTGAAGTCATTTTCAAATTCAAAGACATGATTTTCAGCAAGTTCTTTCATTTTTTCTCTTACTACTTTATCAGATGACTTGTGATAAATTAGCCTTTCCAAATTGCTTGAAACCAAGATGTCCATGGAAGGCGAAATAGTTTTTTTCAGTTCTCTATTGGCATCGTATCTTCCAGTCTTGAAGAAGTCTGTTAAAACATTGTTGGAATTAGATGCAATGACCAGTTTATCTATTGGAAGGCCCATTTCTTTTGCGTAGTAGCCAGCCAAGATGTCGCCGAAATTTCCCGTTGGCACGCAGAAAGAAATTTTGTCGCCGCAGGAAATTTTTTCTGCCCTTACTAAATCAGCATAGGCATAAAAGTAATAGACAATTTGTGGCAAGAGCCTGCCAATATTTATTGAATTGGCAGAAGAAAGGTAAATATTTTTTTCCTTTAATTTTTCTTTTATGTCGCCATCATTAAAAATTTTCTTCACAGCAGACTGGGCGTCGTCAAAATTTCCATCAATGGAAATAACCTTTGAGTTCAGTGAGTTTGTGGAGTCCATTTGTCTTTTTTGAATGGCAGAAACTCCCTCTGTTGGATATAAAACTAAGATGTCTATATTTTCTGTGTTGTAAAATCCTTCAAGGGCAGCCTTTCCCGTATCGCCAGAAGTCGCAGTGAGAATCAGAGTTTTGTCCTCTATGCCAAGAGATTTTTTGGCATAGGACAAAAGGTTGGGAAGAAGGCATAAAGCAAAGTCCTTAAAGGCAGCTGTCCTTCCGTGATAAAGCTCTAGGTAAAAATCTTTTTTACAAGTTACCCTTGCAATTTCATCTTCAAAAGTCCCGTAGGATTTTTCTATTAGCTTTAAAAGTTCGTCGCTGTCAAAGTCCGTCAAATATAGGGACAAAATTTTGTGGGCAAGGTCAGTGTATTTGAGGTCTAAATTTTTACTTATGTCAAATTTTGGGAAGGATTCTGGCACAAAAAGTCCGCCGTCATCAGATATTCCCTTTACAATTGCTTCCCTGGCTGATATTTTTAAGTTGGAATTTCTAGTTGATAAAAACTTCATATTTCCTCCTCTATTTCTGCAATAAATATGCCTTCTAAACCATCTATTGCATGAGTTAATTTCTTGAGCTCAATTTTTTTTGTAATAATGTGGTGATCTTCTCCAATAATTTTTTCTGATGAGATTAAATTTTTTAGGTCGTCAGAAACTTTTTGGCATCTCAAGTAATATTTTTTTTCTAAATTATTTTCCACTGGGTAGGAATTTTTTGCCTGGTAAAAAGTTTTTATTTCTCTTTGGGCAAGGATTCTGAGAAGGTCGCGCATAATTGCATCAGCTGTCTCAAGTTTTCCTGCGCCAGGTCCCTTTAGTTCATAGGATTTAAAATTTTCGCCGTGAATTTTTATGGCATTGGTTCCATCAAAAGTATTTGCAAAAAAATCATCTCTCAAAAATCTTGGCATGACAGAAATATTTATCTTGCCATCACTTAAAGAGGACTTGCCAAGAAGTCTAAGGGAGTAGCCAAAGTCTTTGGCAAAGTCAAAATCAGATTTTTTCGCCTTATCTATGCCAAAGGTAAAAATTTCATCTTCACTAATTTTTGCCCTGTAAGCTAGGGAAGAGAGGATCCTAATTTTTCTCATGGCATCAAGCCCACCTACATCGGAAGAAGGGTCAGCCTCTGCATAGCCAAGCTCTTGCGCCTCTTTTAAAACCTCATCATAATCAAGACCTTCTCTTTCCATTTTTGAGAGGATATAATTTGAAGTTCCATTTAAAATTCCAGAAATTTCATAGATGTCGTTAAAGAAAACTTCCTCCATGAGGGGATGAATTATGGGAATAGCACCTGCAACGGCTGCCTCATAGGCAAAGTAAACATTATTTTCTCTGGCAAGGTCATTTAAGTCTTCAAAATATTTTGAGACCACAGCCTTGTTGGCAGTGACAATATTTTTGCCAGATTTCATGAGCTTTACAATTCTCTCATAAGTTTCCTCTAAGTTTGATGTAACATCAATAACTGTGTCTACAGGAGAATTTAAAATTTCATCAAAATCATCTGTGAAAATCAAAGTCTTGTCGTGGGGATTTCTCTCTTTATTTTTATTTTTTATTAAAATTCTTTCTATTTTTATGTCAAAATTATTTTTCAGTAAATCTTTTTTCTTTTTGTACAAAATTTCTTCGACACCTGTTCCCACAGTGCCAAAGCCCATTATTGCAATTTTCAAATCAAACCTCCAAGAGTTTCTTTGCTATTTGCACAGCATTAGTTGCAGCGCCCTTTCTAATATTGTCGGCACAAGACCAAAGGTTGATGCCATTTTCAACAGTAAAGTCTCTTCTAATTCTTCCAACATAAACTTCGTTCTTGTCAGCTGACATGAGTGGCATTGGATAAACTTCATTGGCTGGATCGTTCTTTAAAATCATGCCAGGATAGTGGGCAATAATTTCTTTCACATCTTCGATTTCAAAGGGCTTTTCTACTTCAACATTTATAGAAATGCTGTGAGAATTTTTTACAGGAACACGCACAGTTGTAGCTGTCACAAGTAGGGAGTCGTCGTGAAGAATTTTTTTAGTTTCGTTAATCATCTTCATCTCTTCCTTTGTGTAGCCATTGTCTAAGAAGACATCGATTTGTGGAATACAGTTATTTACTATTGGATACTTGTAGGCAAGATTTGTTCCCTCTTCAAGGTCAGAAATTCCCTTGATGCCAGAGCCAGATACAGATTGATAAGTTGAGTAAATAACTCTCTTAATCTTGTACTTGTCGTGAATTGGCTTAAGAGGAAGGACTGACTGAATAGTTGAGCAATTTGGATTGGCAATAATTCCCTTGTTCATTTTAATGTCCTCAGGGTTAATTTCTGGAACAACTAGGGGAACTTCTGGGTCCATCCTAAAGGCAGAGGAGTTGTCCACAACAGTTACGCCAGCCTTTGCAGCAATAGGAGCAAATTTTTCGCTGACAGAACCTCCAGCAGAGAAGAGGGCAATTTTTATGTCCCTTCCATTAAAGGAGTCTTCCTTTAACTCCTCAACAGTGTAGTCCTTGCCGCAGTAATTAATAATTTTTCCTGCAGATTTTTTTGAGCTAAACAAGTACAAATTGTCAATGGGGAAATTTTCCTCGCTCAAAACCTTTAACATCATACTTCCAACAAGACCAGTTGCACCAACAACTGCCACATTAATTTTCTTCATCTTTTTCCTCCTTGTAAAACTCTCTGTAAATAGCTTCAATAGCCCTTTCAAAATCCTTAGTTTCAACGCCAATAATAATATTAATTTCGCTGGAACCTTGGCTTATCATCTTAATATTTACGCCAGCTCGGGCAAGAGCAGTAAAGGTTCTTGAAGACACGCCCTTTTCATTTATCATGCCGCGGCCAACAACTGCAATAAGGGAGATGTCACGCTCCCAACTGATACTGTCCACATTCAAATAGATTTTTAGCTCTTCCATGACCTTGTTCAACTTTGGAGCAATTTGCGAATCAGAAACAATGACAGAGACAGAATCAATGCTTGATGGCATGTGCTCAATGGAAAGATCGTTAGATTCAAAGACAGTAGTTAGCTTCCTGAAAAAGTCCTTTTCAGTGTTCATATTTACCTTTTCAAGATTAATAACAGTAAAATCTTTTTTGCCAGATATGCCCGTCACAATATTTTTATTTTTATAAGCACACTTAGACAAAATCAAAGTGCCTTCCTCGTGAGGAGCATTGGTATTTTTAATATTTATAGGAATGTTTTTGTCGCGAAGAGGGAAGATAGCCTCCTCGTGAAGGACCTTTGCGCCCATATAGGAAAGCTCGCGAAGTTCCTTATAAGTAATAGTGCCAATGGGAGTGGAGTCCCTTACGATTTTTGGGTCGGCAACTAAAAAGCCGCTGACATCAGTAAAGTTTTCGTACATCTCTGCATCTAGAGCCGATGCAATGACAGAGCCAGTGACATCAGACCCGCCGCGAGAAAAAGTGTGGACCTTGCCAAACTCATCTAAGCCATAAAAACCTGGCACAACAGCCCTGTCGTGCTTAGTCAAAATATTTCTAATATTTTCACAGGACTTGTCTAAATCTAAAGTTCCTTCATTAAAAACAATCAAGTCCCTGGCATCCACAAAATCATAGCCAATATAATTAGCAAGGACTTGCGCGCTGATAAATTCGCCACGACTGATGACGAAGTCATAGCTTGCGCCCCTGGTGATTTCATCTTTCACATCAGCCAGAATTTTTTTGATGTCAATATCCAAAACAAGATCATCAACAATATTAATAAAAACATTCTCGATGATCTTGTAAACTTCATTAAAATTCAAATCATGGTCACTTAGCTCGTGACACATTGCTAGAAGGTCAGTAACCTTGTGATTGTTGTTAACGCCTTTGCCCGGCGCAGACACAACCACATAGGATCTGTCAGGGTCCTCCATGATAATATCCTTAACCTTTTTCAGTTGAACAGCATCGGCAAGAGAACTGCCACCAAATTTTGCAACTTTCATCTTTTTCTCCTTTTTTCAAATAAAATAAGTAAGTATAAAATTATGTTTAAAAAATTCATGTTTAGTACAAAAAAACAGAAAAAATTAAAAAGTAATTTTTACGATTATACAATTATTTAGTCAGATTGTCAATGAAAGGTCAGCCAAATAGGTTTATTGCAAAAACAAAAAAATTTTAAAAAGTTATAGGAGAAAAAACAAGCTAACAAAAATAAAAATCGGGTAAAAATTTAATAGAAAGGCAAGGGATTTTAAGGAGGTAGAAAATGAAAAGCAGTGGATTATTTTTTGAGAAAAGAGAAGATGGCTCCTTCCTAATAGGTTATGAAGATTACGATGTAGAACTCTTTGGCGGTGATGAAATTGAGGTTACCTATTATTTAGATAAGGATAATTACAAAATTCTTAAAGAAAAATTAGGTTTAAAGGGAGAAATGGACACAGAAATAAAATTAAAAAGAGCCTTCGGCTTAAAATTTAGCTCTCTAAAATTTTGTGAATTTTGCCAGGAAAATAAAATCCAGTACAAAAAGAATATACTTATTTTATAAAACTAAAATTTTTATTCATAACATATTGGGTCACTATCTGACAGAGCCAGTTTGGGACAAAGAAGAGATAATATACGGCAGAACTTCATATGAATTTGCCAATAGCATGCAAAATGGAGCATGATGTAATTGGTTATTATGCTCGCCCTGATATTCTTGAGTTAAAAGTTAAGGAGAAATAAATTTTAATTTTATCAAGTTAAACATTTAATAAAGCTTTTATAATTACGATTATAGTATGAAGAAAAGGCCGAGTAAAACTCGACCTGATTTTTTTGTAAGCTATTAAATTTATTTTCTTGAGAAGGAGTTGTGCTTATAAAATTTTTTCTTCATTAGCTCTGCCATTAATGCATACACTAGGGAAATTGAAAGCATAGCAAGGAGGGCATCAATTGGTAAGCTAATTAATCCAAGATAAGAATTAAGAGGGCTGTATATTATTCCTATTAAGATTAAGCTCACAAAAACTATGGCAAAAATTAATTTTGAAGAAGGCTTGCTCTTAAAAATAGGTCTTGCAGTTCTGACTATTAACATAACAACCATTGCAGAAATTACGGATTCTAACATCCAGCCAGTTTGAAAAAGTTTCTCATCAGCCTTAAAAATAAAAAGCAAAACAAAAAATGTTACATAGTCAAAAAGAGAAGATGTTATTCCAAATACTATCATAAATTTTTTGATAAATTTCATATTCCATTTTACTGGACTTTTTAGCCAATCTTCGTCTACAGAGTCTGAAGCGATTTGCAAAGAAGGGAAGTCTGTAAATAAATTTGTAAGTAGAATTTGCTTTGGCAATAGTGGCAAAAACTTTAAGAAAAGACTTGCGCCTGCCATGGAGAACATATTTCCAAAATTTGCACTTGTTGCAACAAATATATACTTCAAAGTGTTTATAAAAGTTCTTCTACCTTCTTTTATTCCAGATAACAATACTTTTAAACTATTTTGTAATAGAACAATAGAAGCTGCATCTTTTGCCGTATCAGCTGCTGTGTCAACGGATATGCCAACATCTGCTTCTTTTATAGCTGGTGCATCGTTTATGCCATCGCCCATATAGCCTACTACCTCTCCAGCTTCTTTGTAGGCTCTAATTATTTTTTCCTTTTGATTTGGACTTATTTCAGCAAAAATATCAATGTCTAGAACTTTTTTGTTTAGTTGACTTATTGAATATGAACTTAACTCTTCGCCAAGCAAAATTTTTTCTGGATTAAGACCTATTTGACTTCCAATGTTTTTGGCAATTTCTTCATTGTCGCCTGTTATCATTTTTAAAGAGACGCCTAGATTATTCATTTGGCTTATTACATCTTTGATATCTTCTTTTAAGGGATCAATAAATAATAAGAATCCTTTAAAAATCATGCCCTTAGCTTTTTCCTTTTGAAAGTCAGTCTCCTCACTTAAAAGCTTATAAGAAAGTCCTAGGACTCTGTAACCCTGGCTTGAAAACTTATCAAATAAATCAAATATTTGACTTTTAATTTCATTAATGTTTCCAATAGAATTATCAGATTTTTCATAAGAATCACATATGTTTACAATGCTTTCAAAGGCACCCTTTGTAATCATAAAATTTTTATTTGAAAAATCAGAGCCAGTCTTTACCATTACACTTAGAATTTTATTTTCAAAGGAGTAGGGGATTTCAAAAAGCTTCTTATAAGTAGAAAAATCATTTTTATTTGAACTTAAAATAGCTTCATCAATTGGATTTTTATAGCCTTCTTGAAAATAGGAATTAATAGCAGCAAATTTATTTAAGTCTTCGCATTTTTCACCATTAAAATTTAAGGCTCTATCAAGCTTGACCTTGCCCTTTGTTATTGTTCCAGTTTTATCAGAACACATAATTGTCATTGAGCCAAAATTTTCTATGGAATTTAATTTTTTTACTATTACACCTTCCTCAGACATTCTCTTGGCACCTTGTGACAAATTCACACTAATTATAGCTGGCAACATTTGAGGGGTTAAGCCAACAGAAAGAGCCAAGGCAAACATAAAGGATTCTAAAAAAGATTTATTTAAAACAATATTAAATATAAATATTAAACCAATTAAAATAGTTGTAACATGTAAAATTAAATTACCAAAATCCTTTATGCCCTTTTCGAAATCAGTATCAGAATCCTTTTGGCTGAGAGATGAAGTAATTTTACCAAACTCAGTATCTTTGGCTAAGTTAACAATAATTGCCTTGCCAGAGCCACTAATAACATGAGTGCCCATCCAGAGAGAATTTTTTCTTTCAGATAGACTAGTACCTGCAGGTAACTTTCCACATAACTTTTCAACAGGGAAAGTTTCTCCAGTTAAACTTGACTCATCAGTAGAGAGAGAATTATCATCAATAAGCAAACAATCAGCAGGTATCATGTCGCCTGTTTTTACCTTAATAATGTCGCCAAGAGTCAAATTTGCATTGTCCAATTCCTTAAAAGTGCCATCCCTTAAAACCGAAGACTTAACACTGACAGAAGAAAGGAGTTTTTTTACAGCATCCTTTGCCTTGCTTTCATGAAGATAGCTCAAAAAAGAAGAAATCAAAATTATGATTAAAATAATGACGCCGTCAGAATAATCCTTTAAAAATATAGATAAAATTGCGGAAAAAATAAGTATCATAGTTATTGGACTTTTAAATTGAGACAAAAAAATCATAAAATTAGAAGCAGATTTCTTTTCCTCAAAAATATTTTTACCATAAGTGGCAATTCTATCCTCAGCTTCTTTATTTGATAAACCAGTTTCACTTGAATTTAATTTTTTTAAAATATCATCCTTATCATAGGACCAAAAATCTTTCATACTTACCTCCTAGATAGTTCAAATATATATCTATTAATAATAAAATACAATAGGATTTACAAAAATAAAAGTATGTAAGTAAAATAAAAAAGACCGAGGGCTGGGTATATGAATTTATAAAAAATTTCATAACATCGCTTTCATTTATTATAGGATGAAAGACAATGTTGTAAAATATAAGGTGATGTTGCAGAGTAGAATTATCTATTCTGTAACATCACCTTGTAAGTTTGTATTTAAATTTTATTCCCATTCTTCTTTTCCAAATGTGTGATATATCTCAAATCATTCAAAATACTGCATTTTATTTTTTAGAGTATCACCAAATCCATCTAATTATAGGACGTTTTCAGATTTTTAGTCCCATCCCAGTCCCAGTACCGGAAGAAAATTCGTACCTCACTAATATACCGACAACACCCTTTAGTTGTGAATAGAATGACTGAAATAATCTTCAGCTAAATAAACCAAGGCATAAAATGAGGAACTAAATCATTCATATTTTGTACTTTTCCTAAACAATATTCAAAGAGTTTTTTATTTCTATTTTCTGAGATATATTTAAACAGATCATCTTTTGTCTCAAAGTAGTTCTCTTCATATATAAATAATGGAGGTATCTTTGCTTCTTCCGGATTGTTAACAAATAATAATAGCGATAGCAAACCATCACAATATCCCAGATTGTAGAACGCTTGATCGTAATTTTCTTCTGATATACGCTTTTCATAATAACTCTCGTATGATTGAATCTTAGGCTGAAAGTAACCAGGAATCAAATATTCTCCATTACTTCTATGCGCAACACACCTCTCTAAAGCATGTATAAATGCATCTTGATAAGCTATTGGTAATAGTAATTCAGGAAAATCTTTAATCTCGTTTCGATAAGTATTTGATTCAAAAAGCTTAATATGCTCTTTTTTAATGAAACACAAAAGTTCTTCTGCATAATCATAAATATCACTTGAAACAAGTCGACCTTCTGCTATTAATATATTGTTTAATTGGTGAATAAAATATGTTCCATCAGTAATAATTGGGATTACTCTTGAGTCTACATTTACTTTCCATTTTTCATCAATTGTGACTAAATAAAATTGATTGCTAAAATCCCCCATCTTTTCGGATAATATATCTAACAACCTATTAAGATCCTCATCTCCAAAGGAAAAACCAACAAAGACAACAGTACTACTTGCCAGAATAGTTTTTAGCCTATCTCCTATTAATTCGCTAGAAAGTCTACTATATGATTTCTCATAATCCTTTTCGGTAGCTACTATTGACCCAACATTATTAATTGATCCATGTATTTTAAATACTCTTTTTTTAAACACATTCCACAAAGTAACATCAGTATCATTAATTACGGGAGTACAATCACAATAATCTTCAAAATATGTATCCCAATTTGTTGTAATTATCGTTTCAATGAAAGGATTTGCAGCAACTTCTCTATGAAAACTAGTAGCTGCATTTAATAATTGAGGAAAAGAATCTATGAAATCAAATTTTTCTTTAATTTTATTTAGCAATTTCCTACGACCATTGGGAAATGTATCAATATATAAACTCATTAGCCTAGAAAAACTGGTGTCTAAATCAACTTTCTTATTTGTCTTATCTTCTATCTCACATAAAATACTTGTGTAAAATGATTCAGGAAAAACAGATTTTGACTCTGTGCTTATACCTGCACCACAAAAAAGAACTAAATTGTTTTTCAAAACGGACTCAATAATCTCTTCAGGCATATCAAAATTTTTATTATTTTTACAAATCATACATTCACAAGGTTCATATACATTCAAACTTTATCCTCCTATTCTCTTCATTTCCATCAATTTTATAAAAATACTAGTGATAATTTTTTACTAACTTTATTCTATTTACTAGTCCTACTCCCACTTTTCTTTTTTTACCATTAGTAAAAATAACCCTTCTAAAACATCTATCTATTACCACTATCTTTTACTATTTTATTAATGAAATAATCATCTTCATGAATTTTAATATCTTTGAAAAATGCTTTTTTTTCACCTTTTGAAAGGCCACTACTAATCATCTTTAAAATTTGCCTTTCTTCCCATTTATCTGCGCGATAATAGTAATCTCTAATTTCAAGCAATTCTCCTCTCGATAGCTTTCCATCTAAAGCCTCCAATAATGCTCTCCCAATATAATCTCCTGAATTTCTCTTCAAATTTCTAAACGAATTTAACAAAATTTCTTTATTTTCAAGTAAATGAGTAGAATATATTCGCACTAAATACACTTGAATATATTCTGGTACGTCCACATCTGTCATCCATTCTTCAAAATCATTTTGAATTTTAACTAAATCTTCCTTACTTATACCTTCGCATTTTATTACAGCATCAATAAAATAAGGTATAAATTGAGGAAACTTTTTTATTATATTAGGAAGTTCCGTCAATCTTCTGTATTCTTCTTTTGCAATTATAGTACGCATAATTGTTGTAATCGCTTTTTCTTCAATAAGCATGCTATTATTAGCATCATTAATAAGCTCATTCAAGTCATTCTCTTTTAATTTTTCAATTTCTGCGTTAGATAATTTTCTAAATTTGCTAGGAATCAAGCCTGAATAACCTCTTATTATTTTAGGAAGATTTGCCTGCTTATCATCAACTTCGTCAAAAGTAACATCATTTTGAGCATTATTCACATCACTACTAAGATTTTGTTTGTTATAGTTCGAAATATCTTTAACTTTAGTTTTTTGAGTATTTAAAAACATACCTTCTTTGCTTAATTTTAAAGTTAATAAAGCAAGATTACTGTGAGCTTCAAATGCGTTTTTAGCAAAAATCCTATAATCATCCACAAATCGGCAGAAATCAATTCCTTTTGAAAAAAGATAGTTATCTACTTCGATTAAAGCAACCTCTGCAAGTATCCTTGAAGCATTAGAACCAACTGGTAACCCATAAGAATCTCTATTTGCCCAGTACAATAATAATTCATTAATTAAAGATATTATATCAACATCAATCTTTGGATTAGATCTTAGAATAGATTCAATTCTATGAATATTTAATCTATCATAAAAATTTGATATGTCACACTCCACTATAACTTTGTTCTTAGTATATTTGCTTTTTTCCAAGGTTCTTTGTCTAAAGGCAGTGTAATGAAATTTGTCATCAAAAAGTTTACCTTTAAAACTTCCAAATCTATAAGAAAAGACTCTATTTTTACTCTTGTTTATTCTCATTTTTTCTATCTCGTCAGCAATACTAATTACTAATGTCAAATATACAATTTCATCATAAATGTCAATTAAAGCACATTTCCTATAATCTGACAAACTCTTCTTTGGAACCAATACATGTCCTAATTTATGAACTTTTAGCTCTGAAAAATTATTTTTTTGAATATTCGAGCAAACCATACTGCATAATTCTTCTCTTACTTCCTCATCTTTTAGATAATCAATTTCAAAAGCTTTATTAAACAATTCTACATCTGTCGTTCCTTCATACAAAATGTTGTCTATAGCTCTAAAACAGGATTTTCGTAATATCGCTTTCTTTAACATATACTTCTAAAAAACCTCCTCTATAACACCCAACTACTGTCATTCTTTTAAATCCTAATTCACTATAAAATTTTTTAGTCCAATAAATATCAAAAACTGATAATTCACGAATCATTCTATTAAAATCTATATTTCTCCTCGACAAATAAAATTCATCTATTTGTTACTTAAAATTATTATTTCTTCCCTTCTAATTTTTTAATACTACTATCACCAAGCTTTTTAAGTGACATCAATTGTGTTCTAGCAAGTTTTCTAAGTTCTATCATTCTTTCTTTTTGTTCCATTCCTTTGCTAATAAGAACGGCATTGTAGCTTTCCATATTTGCAAGCACCAATAACTCATTAATACTTGCATAGTCTCTCATATTTCCTTTTAGGTCAGGATTTTCTTCACGCCAATCTTTAGCGGTTCTATTAAATAATGCTACATTTAACATATCCGCTTCACTTGCATATTTAAATGATAACTGCTCATATGTAAGGTCTTTTAATAAATAATCTTTAATAGCATCTGTATGAATTTTATAATTGATTTTAGATATTTCTCTATGCAGGTTCCAAGTTAATGATAATTTTGAGTTTTCATCTTCTTTAAGTCTTTTGTAATCTTGAATAATATATAACTTAAATTCTGGAGAAAGCCAAGACGCAAACTCCATCGCTATATCATAATGAGCATAAGTTCCACCATATCTACCAGATTTTGATACTATTCCAATAGCTCCAGTAGATTCTATCCATTTACTTGGTGTCATCGTAAATCTATTTAAACCTGCTTCATTTCTAAACGTGTCGAATTGCACACGGTTAAAATTTGGATTATTAAGTGCTTCCCATAAGCCTATAAATTCTAGGGTATTTCTATTTCTCATCCAGTTTTGAATAACGAATCTTGGATCATCTGTATTTTTATATTTTGCTATATCCGTTAAGCTTATATAATCATTTTTAAAATCTTCAGTATAAACTTGAATTGAAAATCCCTTAGCAGAAATTTGCTCTTTATTTATTTTTGACAATATAATCCCTCCTTATTCTGACTTAATCTTTATTACTTGTATTATAACAAAAAAATGGTCAGAGCACCGTATGGTTTCTGACCTAATCTTAGGATTAAATTGTATATCTCAAATCACTAATTTTCAAATGCTATAAACCAATATTTACCCATCTATATATAACTTCTCTACTTTTATTATACTCTATTTTCTCTTTATTTTGCTATACAATTGAATTATCTATAAAAAGTTTTATCACTATCTTTTCACCATTTTCAAACCGACACTCAAACCGACATTTTATTGTCGGATTATTTATTTGTTTGCTATGTAATCTAAATGCTTCCTCAAATATCCTGTTATGATTTTTATATTTTATTTCCCTTAATTAATGATCCAATTTATAACAACCTACGTAATTATATGGAATCAAGATTTTAAAAATATGTATTCAAAAAGACCGCAGCTTGAAACTACGGTCTGATTTTTTATCCAAATGTAAACCACTTGGAACTATTATTCAATTTATTCTTTTTTACTTCCAGTACCATATGAGTACCAGTAGCCATTTTTCATTCTCTTTATAGCTTGTAATTAAGCCATTTTAGAAAATTTTGATACTATTCCCATTCTTCTTTTCCAAACGTACGATATATCTCAAACCATTCAAAATACTAGGTTCTATTTTTTAGAGTATCACCAAATCCATCTAATTATAGGACGTTTTCAAATTTTTAGTCCCGTCCCAGTCCCAGTACCGGAGAAATATTGTTTTAATATAATATCTCTTTTTGTCTTCTAAGCTCTTAAAAGCAAAAGAACAAGTAAAGAGTAAAAACAAGGATAAAAAGTCCATATTAGGGCAAATAAAAAGCTTTAAGACAGATGACAAATCTAAGTTAAATAAGAAAAACTATAGCAAAGGTGCAGAGAGATAAATATCGGCAGTCTTTGGGCTGCCTTTATTTTTTTGCTCATTTTTTTAATCTAATATATTTAGGTCAGATATGCATATCCACTTAAACTCATACAAAAATATTGCTTGTAAAAAAATACTTAATCACAATAATCGCATTTTAACTTGTGATCCTTGCAAACTAAATTACGGACTTCACTTGGAAGTTTTCCCTTGTATCTTTTGTAATAAATGGAAAATTTGCTATGGGATGTGTATCCAACAGATTCAGCTATTTCCTTTATAGGTAGTTTGGTATTTAAGAGAAGAGTTTCAGCTACATTCATTCTTTTTCTTTGGGTGTATTCTGTAATGCTTTGACCATATTTTTCTTTGAATAAATTTTTTAATTTTGTTCCGCTCATTTTAGATATTTTTTCAAGGGTTTCTTGATTTACATTCATGGCAAAATGATCATCTAAAAACCTGGATACATCTTCAAGTGCTTTATTATCGTCAAACTCAATTTTATATTTTTTTCTATTTAAGTAGGTATCGATTACTATGCTTATCCACTCATTTGCCTTTGCTTTAAAGAAAAAATCAGCGGCTGGAGTGTTCATCTTACAATCTAATATTTCCATTGCCACTTTTTCTAAAGACTTTGTAAGTATTATTTGATTAGTTTGAAGTAAAGCCCTATAAAAGGATTCAAGATCGATATTAATGGATGACAGATGCTTTTCTAAAAGTTCTCTTTTAAATCCAACAGAAACAGTGAGATAGTAACTATTCTCGTGTAATAAAAATAGAAAGTCATCTTCTATATTGTCAAAATCAAGAGTATACAAGGAGTTTGGAGTCAAAGTTTGATAAGGGTTAAATTTTTCACCGTTTGCACTTACAATATAGCTAGAGCATATCGAAACATAGTTTTCCATACTATAAGTACTATTTTGAATAACTTCTTCTTTGATATAAAAATCGTGGATATCAATAATAAATCCATTTCCTTCATAAAACCAATATAGGCCTTCTGCATTAATTGAATCATCTTTACTCCAACAAAATGTATGCCCTGCACTTGAATATTTCTTATTATTTTTACATTCATCTACGTTCATATATTCTTTTACAAAATCATAATATGTCATAACACACTATCCCTTTTAGACAATATTCCAATTAGTCTTATTAATTCAAAACTATTGTATTAGTAATTATAACTGATGTATAATAAAAACGCAATGATAATTATTATCGTTCAGGCGAATTTGAATCTAATAGGAATATTAAAGGAGGAAAATATGAAAATTTATAAAAGGCTTTTTTCCTATGTGCCTGAAGAAAAACATAATGGATATATAGCAGTTTTTTTATCAGCACTATCTGCATTTCTAATGGTGTACGGATATTCGTTACTGTATAAACTTTTAAGAAGTTCAATTGTTGAAGGAGATTTATTAGTAGCTAGGACTTTGTCCATTCAAGCTGTCTTATATTTGACGATAGGGGCACTAGTTTACTTTTTGTCAAACTTTTTTTCTCATAAACTTGGATTTCGCTTAGAAACTAATTTAAGAAAAAAAGGTATAGATGGACTTACAGGAGCAAGTTTTCGCTTTTATGATTTAAACCCATCTGGAATTATAAGAAAAACTATTGATGATAATGCAGCTAAAACTCATACGGCAGTAGCACATATGATACCAGATAACTCTCAAGCTTTTTTAATTCCAGTATTATCTTTAATACTTGCCTTTTCTATTAGTAGCAGAGTGGGATTAGTTATTCTTATACTAACAATAGTAGGGGCTCTTATTTTAAAGAACATGATGGGTGGAGGAGAGTTCATGGAATACTACCAAAAATCCTTAGAAATTTTAAGTGGTGAAACAGTTGAATATGTCAGAGGCATGCAAGTTGTTAAAATATTCGGAGCTACTGTAGAGTCTTTTAAAACTCTTTATAAGGCGATTAAGGATTATTCTAAGTATGCTCTTGATTACTCAATTAGTTCTAAAAAACCTTATGTTCTATATCAATGGATATTTTTTGGAATTATTGCAATTTTGTCTATCCCTTTAGTTTTTACCATAAATAAAGTTAATAATGCTAATTTGCTTATTGTTGAACTATTCATGATTTTGTTTTTAAGTGGAGTAATGATGGTTTCATTTATGAAAATTATGTGGGCTAGTATGAACATTTTTAACGCTAGGTATGCAGTAGATACTTTGGAAGATTTATATAAAAAGATGAATGAAGATAAATTGTCTTATGGAGAGAATAGTAATTTCAAAAACTATAATATAGAGTTTGAAAAAGTGAATTTTTCTTATAATGAAAACAAAGTACTAGAAAATTTATCTTTTAAATTAGAAGAAGGAAAAAAATATGCTTTGGTGGGTCATTCAGGATCAGGTAAATCGACTATTGTAAAGCTATTATCTGGTTTTTACAAAGTAGATAGTGGCAGTATAAAGATTGGAGAGAGACCCTTAGAATCTTATAGTAAGGATGCTCTAATAAACACAATTTCTTTTGTTTTTCAGGATAGCAAACTTTTTAAGACATCTATTTACGAAAATGTTGCTCTTGCTAATAGAAAGGCAAGTAGAGAAGAAGTTATGAAGGCTATGGAACTTGCCGGTTGTAATGTTATTTTAAATAAGTTTCCTGAAAGGGAGAATACCATGATTGGCTCAAAAGGAGTCTATTTATCAGGAGGAGAAAAACAGAGAATTGCTATTGCGAGAGCCATGCTCAAGAAATCTAAAATTGTAATTATGGATGAAGCTAGTGCTTCTATTGATCCAGACAATGAGTATGAGCTTCAAAAGGCCTTTAAAAACCTTATGAAAGATAAAACAGTTATTATGATTGCCCATAGGATGAGTAGTATTCGTTCTGTTGATGAAATTTTAGTTTTAGAGAATGGAGAAATAATTGAAAGAGGCAGTGATCAAGAACTTATTTCAAAAGGTGGAAAATATAAGGAATTATTAGAGCTTTATGACAGTGCAAATCAATGGAGGGTTAAAGATGAGGAAATTTTATAAAAATCGCTTTTGTCTGACTGATAAAGGGGCTAAAGATCTCACTAAATCTACTATATCAAGTTTCTTGGTCTACTGTATTAATATGGTTCCTGCCTTTATTTTAATGATGTTAACAGATGAGCTTATTTTGAAAAATGTTAAAAGCCCTTATTTATATTTTGGTGTTTCTGTTGTTACATTAGTATTAATGTATGTTTTGTTAGCCAAAGAATATGATGATCTTTATACTACAACTTATGAAGAGAGTGCTAATTTAAGAATAGATATTGCAGAAACTCTATCAAAACTTCCCCTATCCTACTTTTCAAAACATAATTTATCAGATATATCTCAAACGATTATGGCAGATGTGGAAAAAGTAGAACACGCTATGAGTCATTCAATTCCTAAAGTAGGAGGAATGGTTTTATTTTTCCCACTAATTGGAATTATGTTAATGATAGGTAATTTTAAGATGGGGCTTGCAGTAATGATCCCAACTATTTTAAGTTTTATACTAATACCTATTGCTAAAAAGTCGCAGGTAAAAGGAAACAAGAAATATCACAAGGTACTTAGAGAAAACTCAGAAAAATTCCAAGAAACCATTGAACTTCAACAAGAAATAAATAGTTTTAACTTATCCGATGAAGTGAGGTCTTCGTTATATATGCAGATGGATGAAAGTGAAAAAATACATCTTAAAGTTGAACAAGGCTCTCTTTTTGTAATGGGTTTATCCTCTGCTCTTGGCTTTGTAAGTATTGCAGTAGTTAGTTTTGTTGGGATTAGCCTTATTCTATCTGGGGAGATTGACATTTTATATCTCTTAGGTTATTTAATGGCTGCCATAAAGATAAAAGATATTTTCGATTTATCAAAAGAAGGATTATTAGAAGTGTTCTATATAGATCCAAGTGTTGAAAGGATTAGGGAGATTAAGGAAACAAAAATTCAAGAGGGTAAAGATGTAGAACTGAATATGTTTGATATAGTCTTCAAAAATGTAGCTTTTTCTTATGATGATAATCAGGTTTTAAAGGACATTAGCTTTACTGCGAAACAGGGAGAGGTAACGGCTTTAGTTGGAGCTTCCGGCTCTGGAAAGACAAGTATATTAAGATTAATATCAAGATTATATGATTATGATAAAGGTCAAATCTTAATAGATGGAAAGGATATAAAAAACATTTCCACAGATTCTTTATTTAAGAAAATATCTATTGTTTTTCAAGATGTTACTTTATTTAACTCATCTATATTAGAAAATATTCGTATAGGTAAAAAAGATGCCAGCGATGAAGAAGTTGTAAAGGCAGCTACCCTTGCAAATTGTATGGATTTTATTAATAAACTTCCTAATGGGTTAGATACAGTTATAGGAGAAAACGGGTCAGAGCTTTCTGGTGGTGAAAGACAAAGACTTTCTATAGCTAGAGCCTTTCTGAAGGACGCACCAATACTTATATTAGATGAAATATCAGCAAGTTTAGATGTGGACAATGAAAAGAAAATTCAAGAAAGTTTGAATAAATTAATAAAGGATAAAACCGTTATTATTATATCCCATAGATTAAAATCTATAGAAAATGTAGACAAAATTATAGTCATAGAAAATGGATATGTGGAAAGTCAAGGCAATCATAAAGAACTGATAGAAGAATCAAAATTGTATAACAATTTATTAGAAAAAACAAAACTAGCAGAAGAATTTATTTATTAGGAGGATTAGAATGAATAATAAAAAGTTAAAAGGAAAAGACGTTATTACGATAGGTATATTTACTGCAATATATTTTGCAATCAATTTTGGGTTTATGCTTTTAGGAGGTCTCCATCCATTAATGTGGATACTTATGCCTGGCTTTATAGCTTTGGTTGGATCTATACCATATATGATTATGGTTCAAAAAGTAAAAAAAACAGGAGCAGTCATAATAATGGGAGCTATTGTTGCTATAATATACTATTTAACTGGTCAGTTTAGTTTAATAATAATTGCATCATTAGCAATTGCTAGTATTTTGGCAGAAGTGATAAGATACCTATCAAAGTATGACAGTTATAAATGGAATTCACTTTCATATGCTTTCTTTTCATTAGGTATGATAGGTTCTCCAGCACAAGTATGGATTCTAAAAGATGAATTCATATCAAAAATGCTTGAAATGGGGATGCCAGTAGATTATGTTAATATATTAAAGACTTTTATTAACACACCGATGTTAATTGTATTAATTGTAACACCGTTTGTTTTTGGACTATTATCTTGTGGTATTTTAAAATCATTTTTATATAAAAATTTTGAGGCAAGGAATTGAAATGTCCAAGCGATTAAAATTAGATCCTAGAACATCAATAATATTGCTTTTATTAGTAAATATATTTCTATTTAAAAGTAGATCGTTGGCAAGTGAATTAATTTTAATGAGCTATTTGTTGATTATTTTGACAGTTTGCGGAAATTTTAAATCGGGATTAAAAGTGTATTTAACTTTTATTACTTTTTTAATAATAAATTATTTTGTTTTTCCTCATTCACCCAAGTGGATTGTAACGACATTTATTGTACCCGTTTCTTATGCAAGGAAGATTTTTCCTTGCATAATGGCAGGAACATTGTTATACAAAACGGTGACTGTAAGAGGAATTGCAGGAGTTTTTAGAAAATTTAAATTCTCAGAAAATTTTATTTTAGCATTTATGATAACTTATAGATATTTTCCCACATTAAGACAAGATATACATTGTGTTAGAGAATCAATGAAAATAAGGGGGATTAGTATGATTAAAAACATGGATATATTTGTTGTACCTATAATAAATTCTGCAATTGATATGTCTGAAGAGTTATCTAAAGCAGCTGTAACACGAGGAGTCGAGAATCCAGGTAGAAAAACAACGATAATTGATTTTAAGTTCACTGTTTATGATGTATTAGTGATTTTATCTATTGTTTTAATTATGGTTATATTTTAGGTGAGTTGTAATGGATTATATAAATATAAATGATGTAACTTGTACATCTAAAACGGGATATAAAATATTAAAAGATATCAATTTGAATGTTGAAAAAGGAGAATGTATACTACTTATGGGACTAAGTGGTTCAGGCAAAACTTCATTGACTAAATTAATAAATGGAATTATACCACATTTTGAAGAACAAACTGACTTTGTTGGAGATGTTTTAATAGAGGGAGAATCTACTAGAAATATATCACAATATAAAATTTCAGAAAAAGTTGGTTCAATATTTCAAAATCCAAAATCTCAATTTTTTAATTCTGATGTTGAGGGAGAAATTGTATTTGGTCCTGAAAACATGGGAGCTGATCCAGAGTTAATAAAAAAAAGCTTGAAAAAGACTATTAATAGATTAAACATAGATAGATTACTGGGGAAAAATGTCATCTCATTGTCAAGTGGAGAAAAACAAATTTTAGCTTTTGCATCTATTTTTGCATTAAACACAGATATTGTCGTATTGGATGAGCCATCTTCAAATCTTGATATGGATACAATTGAAACGATAAAAAATAATATTGAAATATTTAAAAAAGAAGGGAAGACAATTATAGTTGCAGAACATCGACTATATTATTTAAAAGACATAATTGATAAAGCATATTATATAGACAAAGGCATAATTAAGGATTGTTTCACACAAGAAGAGATAAAATCATTTAATTCAAAAAAAGAAGATAATCTCAAAATTAGAACCTTATCTACTCCGAAGTTGGAAGTTCTTGAAAAAGAATTTAATAAAAATGATGAGTATTTATGCGAAGATTTATCGTATACAATAAATGGAAATTTCATATTTAAAGATATTAATATTTCTTTGAATAGAGGTGAAGTATTAGGTATAGTTGGGAAAAATGGTATAGGAAAAACAAGTTTATTAAAGTGCATTTCAGGACTTATAAAGAAAAATACAGGAAGTGTTTTTTTCAACAATAAACTCTTAAATAATAAAGATAGATTAAAAAACACATATCTTGTAACACAGGACATTAATTCACAATTATTCACTCGAAGCGTAAAAGAAGAATGTGAATTAAATTTACCTGAGGATAAATTAAATCAGGTAGATATAGTTCTAAATAGGCTTGGATTATATAAATATAAAGATAAGCATCCAATGTCGCTTTCAGGAGGACAAAAACAAAGGTTAACAATTGCCTTAGCTCTACTTTCAAATAAAGAAATAATAATCTTTGATGAGCCTACAAGTGGTTTAGATTTCAAAAATATGATAATTGTATCAGAAGCTATAAAAGATTTGGCGAAAAAATCCAATAAAGTTGTAATTGTTGTTTCGCATGATTATGAGTTTTTAAATAATGTAGCAGATGGAATATATAAAATGGCATAAAATCAATAATTAAAATCTTAAGGGTATGTAAATAATTTTGTGTATCAACCTAAATCCTGGTAAAAAGGTAAGGGTTGATACATTTTTTATTTATCAATGTTTATCCATTCCTCTAGAATTGGAGTTTTACTTAATTTTACACAACTTTGATAAACTATCAATTTTTCATGAAAATTTAGAGTTGATTTTATTGGATGTATTTTTGTAATTGCCATACTAATCACCAGAACTTTCTTTTGATTTATTTAGAAGTAGAGAATGGATCTGCCATATTTCTCTTGATAATTTTTCTATTTTTTCTCTCATATAGTCAATATCTTTTTTGTAAATAACACCAGTTGTATTAGCGGCTTTTGCGATCTGGTTTATGTTATTTGTTGCATTTGAAAGTAGCCATTGGAGATTCCTAAATGGTTCCAGGTCTACAATATAAATTTCTTTTTCTAATACACATTTTCTAAGAAAGTGGGACATTGTTTTGCAATTTGCAAGTTTCATTTTCTTTTCAAATATTTCTTTTTCTTCATCTGTTAAATATATTTTAAGTTGATTTTTTCTTGTTCTATTATCCATAATTTTCTCCTTTGCTCATATCTCTTGGGGTCTTAGGGTTCTCCCTAACAAGGTAAAAATCGTAAAATTATATAGCCTTAAAAGCTATTGATTTTTCGATTTTTTCGTAAGTGGGTACTCACTTACTGTGCTTGCTCATATACTAATAGTATAAGAACAGCTTTAAGCATAGTT
>OGTN01000140.1_pt1 | contig 42122 bp, 41 predicted proteins | sample 1574591 | NCBI WGS metagenome assembly OGTN01 (sample SAMN03295830, study PRJEB24534) | human gut metagenome | isolation source: fecal sample 5 from infant 4 | host: Homo sapiens | place: USA: Pittsburgh, PA | collected 2014-07
TTAGTTCCAGAGAATGCTTTTAGAGAAGCTATTGCCAACGCTTTAGTTCACAGAGATTGGATGGCGAATTCTTATATTCAAGTTTCTATGGAGAAAGAATTTATCACTATTGTTTCTCCTGGTGGTTTGCCAACTGGTATAAGTGAGGAAGAGTATCTAAATGGACAAATTTCTGTTATGAGAAATCCTATTATTGGCAATATATTTTTTAGATTAAATATTATTGAAAGTTTTGGAACTGGAATTAAGAGAATCAAAGAAGCTTATAAAGATTCTGCGAAAAATCCTTATTTTAAAATCTTTGATAATTCTATTGAGGTTAGATTGCCTGTTATTTCTGGAGTAGAAGCTTTAAAAAGTGATGAGCAAATGGTTTATAAGGCCTTGGAGAATAAATCTCTTGCTAGTTCTGTGATTGCAAATGACACTGGTTTTGGAAAAAACAAAGTTTTAAATGTGTTAAATGATTTGATGGTAAAGGGCTATGTCATAAAAAGTGGAAAGGGAAGAGGAACAAAGTATTCTTTGAAATAAGATCAGACTATAAAGTTTATTTGATTATTTTTATAAAAAATAGTAATATATATAAATGAGGACACCGTTATTAGCGGTCGCCTTAAGTTTGTAATATAAAAATACCACCTAAGGCGATACGGGTGGTATTTTACATCTTAACTACTTTTTATTTTACCACCTGTAAAGCCGATACAGGTGGTATTTTTTATTATCCTAATTCTTTTTCTATTATTTTTCTCATTAGTTCTTTTTCATTTTTGAATACATGATTTTTGTAGTAGAGGATTTGGATTTGGGCTGGGCTTTTTATTTTGCTGGGGTTTGTCAGGTCAAAGTCCAAGTCTTTTTTCTTGACATAGTAGCAAGAGTTTTTGTGGTCATAAAGGCCGTCCTCTGTATTTATTTTTAAGGAAAATTTTTTATCTTCTTTTTTATTTTTTACAGATTCATAATTTTTTGCTGATTTAGAATTATTTTTTGATTGGTAATTTTTTACAGATTCATAATTTTTTACAGATTCAGAAAAATTTTCTGATTGATAATTTTTCAAAGATCCATAATTTTTTAGGGATTGGTAAAAATTTTCTGATTGGCAATTTTTTTCTTCTCCCTTATTTTTTTCTTCTTCGCCACATTTTTTTTCTTCGCCAAATTTTTCTTCTTCCTCAAGTCCACTTATCTCAATTGTGTATAATTCATTGTTGGAGAAATAGTCGGATCCGTAATTTGTGACGCCAGATATTTCTAGCTTGTTTTCCAAAAGTTTTAGGTCTCTTATAAAAAATGTGAAGTCTAAAACTTTTAGGGAGAGATTTTTTCCAAGCTCTTCCTTTATTCTTGCGTCAAGTAATATTAAGTTTTCCAGGCTCAAATAATTGTAGTCTAAAATTTTTTCTATTGCTGTCTTATCTCCCTCTAGGTAATTTTTAAAAAGAGTTTTTATTTTTATGCCCTGATATTCTTTTTGGTCCCTTAAATTTTCCAAACCAATAAATTTTTCTAGGAGATTTTTATTTGCGTGTGATTCCAAATTAAAGATGAAGTTATATTTTTTTGTCACTTCTTGCAAGTCTATGAAATTTAAGTCAAGGTCTCTATTAAAATAAAATTTTACTTTCTCTCTTATAAAGGGAAGGTCGAAGGTCTTGCCAGAGTAAGTTATAAATTCTTTTCCTTGAAGGATTGGCATAACTTCTTCCAACAAATTTTTCTCCTCCTTTAAGTTTTCTAGGTAAAATGTTTTTAGGACTTCTGAATTTTTTTCCACAAGGCTCACTACAATAATTGAATCTATTTCTCGTGACAAGCCCGATGTTTCGATTTTTAAATAATTTTCCCTAGCTCTTTTGATTTTTCTTTCCAATTTTTTCATCCTATCACCACTTCAAGTATATCATTAAAAGTTTTATAAATTTAAAAATTTTCGCCCAAACCTCAATCTAAATATAGATAGAAGGACACTTCGTCTTATAGTATAATATATTAGAAAGAATTTATGATAGAAGGAAGATATATGATTTATTTAGATAATTGTGCGACGACAAAACCCGATCCGGAAGTTGTTGATGTCATGATGAAGGCTCTCACAGAGGATTTTGCCAACCCTTCATCTCTTCACAGCTTTGGCTTAAGGGTGGAAAAGGAAATTGAAGAGGCAAGGAAAAATGCTGCCGCCCTTATTGGTGCTCAGGCAGATGAAATTTATTTTACCTCTGGCGGAACAGAGAGCAACAACATTGCAGTTCACGGGGCCATTTTAAAAAACAAGAGGAAGGGCAAGAAGATCATAACTTCTGCCATTGAACACGCATCTATTGACGACCAATTTAAGCACTACAAAGAGCTTGGCTACGAAGTAGTTTACCTTGATGTAGACGAGACTGGCGCTGTTGATGTGGAAAAGTTTAAAGAGGAAGTAAATGATGACACTATTTTAGTTTCTCTAATTTATGTTCACAACGAGCTTGGCACTGTAAATAATGTAAAAGAACTTTTTGAAATTGCCAAGGCAAAAAACAAGGATATTTTATGCCATGTTGATGGAGTTCAAGCTGTGGGGAAAATTCCTGTCAATGTTAAGGACTTAGGCTGCGACACTTTTTCTTTTTCTTCCCACAAAATTTATGGACCAAAGGGCATGGGCGCCCTCTACAAGAAAAGAGACTTAAACATTGAAAGTCTTGTTATCGGTGGAGGTCAAGAAAAGGGACTAAGATCTGGTACGGAAAATGTTCCGGGCATACTTGGCTTTGGCAAGGCTTGCCAGCTTACAAAAAGAGATTTAGACAAGAGGCTTGACCATGCCAAGGAAATCAAGGAGTATCTTTTAAAGAAACTAGAAGAAAATTTAGAGGACTACAGGATAAACACTCCAGAAAATGCCACAGATTTTATTGTTTCTCTTTCAATTTTAGATATAAGGGCAGAGGTACTTCTCCACTACTTGGAGGGCGATGAGATATATATTTCCACTGCATCTGCCTGCACATCTAATGGCACTCACAAGTCCACAACCTTAAAGGCAATTGGTCTTGCCGACAAGTACGCTGAAGGCACAATAAGAATTTGCACTTCCAAGGACACCACAAAAGAAGACATAGATATTTTTGTGGAAAAACTTGTGAAGTATGTAGCTGAAATCAGAAAGATAATGAGATAGGTGATAGAATGAAAAAAGTTATGGCACTCTCCCTTGGAGAGCTTGTCCTAAAGGGTAAAAATAGGTATAAATTTGTAAATAAACTTATTTCCACTATAAAGAGAAATCTGAGAAACATAGACCATGGCAAAATTTATCAAAATATGGGCAAGGTCTATGTGGAAGTGGTGACAGACAACGAAGAAAAGATGATAAATAGGCTTAAGCATGTCTTTGGCATTGTCTACATTGCGCCATGCTATGTTGTGGAAACTGACAAGGAAAAGATTGAAGAAGCTGTAATAAAAATTGTAGATGAAACTTTGAAAAAAAATCCATCCTACAAAACTTTTAAGGTTAAAACCAACAGGGGCGACAAGTCCTTTCCACTTAATTCCATGGAAATCTCTGCAAAAATTGGCGGCGTCATCTTAAAAAACTTCGACCTAAAGGTTGATGTGCATGAGCCAGACTTTTTTGTTTACTGCGATTTGAAAAAGGATACCTATATTTATGTAGATAAGATTAAAGCACACGGTGGACTTCCATCTGGAACAAATGGCAGGGGACTTCTTCTTCTTTCAGGGGGAATTGATTCTCCAGTTGCAGGATTTTTAATGGCAAAGAGGGGCGTCCTTGTGGACTGCTTGCACTTCCATTCCTATCCTTTCACATCTGAAAGGGGAGAAGAAAAGGTCAAAAAACTTGCAGAGGACATTTCACGTTTTTCTGGCGAGCTTACTTTTTATTCTGTAAATATTTTGGACATTCAAAAGGAAATAAACATAAATTGCCCTGAAGATGAGATGACTATTATCTCCCGCAGGTTTATGATGAGGATAGCAGATAAAATTGCAAGGGACAATGGTTATGACTGCATCATCACTGGCGAAAACCTTGGACAAGTTGCCTCACAAACCATTGACGGCTTGAAGGTAACAAATGATATTACAGACAAACTTGTCTTTAGACCCCTAATTGGCATGGACAAGGTAAATATTATTGATATTGCCAAGGACATTGATACTTATGAGACATCAATTCTTCCTTTCGAAGATTGCTGCACAGTATTTTTGCCAAAACATCCACTCTTGACGCCAAGTGTAGAGGGAATAGAAAAGTCAGAAGAGCCACTAGACTGTGAAAGTCTTGTAGATGAAGCTATAGGTAAGATGAAAATAAGTAAGATAGGAGGAGACTATGAAGAATAAAAATAAAGGTGCCGTTGGGATTATTGCAGTAATAGCTGTTGTAGTTGTACTTGCAATTTTCTTTGGCGGCCAATGGAACAAATTAGTTAAACTAGATGAAGATGTTAATGGTGCTTGGGCACAAGTCCAAAACCAAGTTAAAAGGCGTGCAGATTTAATTCCAAACATTGTAGAAACTGTTAAGGGATATGCTAGCCACGAAAAGGAAACTTTCACTGAAATTACTAAGGCTCGTGCAGGTGTTAATGAAGCATCTACACCTAAGGAACTTGCAGAAGCCAATGACAATTTGACAGAAGCTATTAGTAGACTTAATGTAGTTGTTGAAAATTATCCTGAACTAAAGGCAAATCAAAACTTCTTAGACCTACAAGCACAACTTGAAGGCACAGAAAATAGAATTGCAACGGAAAGAATGAGATATAACGACACAGTTAAACTTTACAATCAAAAAGTTAGAAGATTTCCAACTGCTATTATTGCAAAAATTTTAGGCTTTGGACCAAGAGATTATTTTGAAGTTTCAGAAAAGGACAATCAAGTACCAGAAGTTAAGTTTTAGGTGATTAAAATGAAAAAATTGTTAGCTACAATTTTATTTGCCATCACCCTAGTCTTTAATGTCTACGCCTTTGACAAGGGCGAGATGTCCTACAATGTCTATGACGAGACTAACACTTTAAGCCAAGAGTCCATTGATTATCTCAACAAGACCACTTACGATCTTAAAAAGAAAACTGGTGGAGAAATTGCCATTGTTATAGTCAAGGATTTGGAAGGCTATTCACTAGAAGAGTATGGCACAAAGATCTTTAACGACATAAAAATTGGCGACAAGGATAAGGACAATGGCGTTCTCATGCTTGTGGCACTTTTAGATGAAAACAATAGATATGTAAGAATCGAGACTGGTTATGGGTCTGAAGGCTTTATACCCGATGCCTATGCCTCAAGAATTATAAGGGCAATGGGAAAAGTTGTCTCTGAAAATGAAGGAGATAGACCCTTTGAAAAAGCAATCCTCGAAGGATATGCTCAGCTGATAAAATTATATGAAGATGAATATGATGTGGATATTGTGGCAAGAGAGCCACAGGAAGAAATTGATTATTCATCTGATGAAGGTGAAGGTAATCTATTTATATCAATTTTTCCTATATTGAGAATAATTTTAATTCTTTTTATAATTTCACTTATTTTTAGAAATAAAAATGATGGTGGCGGAAGAGGATCTGGCGGCAGAAGAAGACGCCCTGTAATCTTTTGGGGACCAGGAAGCTTCGGAGGTGGATACGGAGGCTTCGGAGGCTCAGGAGGTTTTGGAGGCTCTGGTGGCTTCGGTGGTGGCGGAGGCTTTGGAGGCTTCGGCGGCGGAGGATCTTCTGGTGGCGGTGGCGCCAGTGGAGGAATCTAATTAAAGCTAAAGATTAGAGAAAAAACTCCAATTAAAATAATTTGATGGAGAAAATATATTAAAAGAGAATGCCTACCCATGACATTGATAAAGCCCGGGGAGGCTTCTTTTTTTGTAAATTTTACAAAATCAAAGAGGAAGAAGCCCATGTAAAAGAGAAATATCCAGGGAATTATTGGAAAATAATCGCCTGAATAAAAATTTTCACTAGGTAGGCCCAGGAAAAATAAATTTAAGCTGTAAAAAGATTTTGGGACAAGAATTTTTCCAAAGAAAATACTTCCGTAATAAATTTTTTTAAGCGTTACAAATAAAACTGTGTTAATAATAAGTCCAAGCCTTGGATTTATTTTTTTTATGTAATTTTTTAAGAGCATGTGAATTTATGTTGCTGCAGCAAAAAAGTGAATGATGCCAAAATAAATTGCATCTTCTCTTGAAAAGATGTAGGAGCCAAGGGTGATTAAGATAGAAAGTCCCGTCAAAATCAAAAATTTTTTCTTAAAATTATTGGAAAAATGCGTTGAGTAACCTGAAATCAAAATAAAGGAAATGCAAATATATTGTTGGTAGTAGTAAAAGTCGTGGTTGAAGTTAAAACCGTAAAAATTTTCAAGGTCAAAGATGCCGTGAAAAATTATCATATTTATAATAGTAAAGCCGCGCAAAAAATCTATGGCATTGTATCTTTTTTTTCTAGTATCCATGAAACACCTCTGGAAAAATTATAACACAAATTGGAAAAGGGCAAACAAAAGGAAATTTATAAATGAAAAATAAAAAAGTAATTTAAGTAAATTATATTTAACAAAAAATTTACTTTATTAAATAGCCCAAATCTATTGACATTAATATCTTTAACAATTATACTCTAATGAGTTTAATAATTTAAGTAATTTGTTTAATATTATAGGTGATGGAATGGATATTGGAAATAAAATAAGAGATATGAGAATTGAAAAGGGTCTTACCCAGGAAGAATTGGCTGATAGGTCAGAACTCACTAAGGGCTTTATTTCACAAATCGAAAGAGACTTGACATCACCATCTGTTGATTCTCTTTTGGATATTTTGGAAGCACTGGGCACAGACCCTTCACACTTCTTTAAGAGAGATGAAAATGAAAAAATTACTTTTAAAGATGAAGATTTTTTTGAAAGTGAAAATGAAGAGCTTGGCTATGTACTTGATTGGGTTGTGCCCAATGCACAAAAAAATCAAATGGAGCCCATGCGAATAAAAATTTTGCCTGGTGGTCAGTCTAAAGAGATTCCTCCCTACGAGGGGGAAGAGTTTGGCTATGTCATAAGGGGGAGTGTGACTCTCATTTATGGCAATGAACAATACAAGATTAGGAAGGGCGAAAGTTTTTATTTTAAGGCAAATAGCCCTCACTATTTAAAGAATGATGGCAAGCTTGAAACTGAGATTTTGTGGATTTCGTCTCCACCAAATTTTTAGGCGGTGAATTATGGAAAATTATGTAATTGAATTAAAAAATGTGACAAAATCTTTTGGCGACAATGTTATTCTAAAGGATTTTGATTTTAAGGTTAAAAAAGATGAATTCTTAACGATTTTAGGTCCATCTGGCTGTGGAAAAACAACGATTTTGAGACTTATTGGTGGTTTTGAAGAGCCTGATGAGGGAAAAATTCTTTTTAATGGAGAAGATATTACTAATAAGGAGCCCTATGAGAGAAAAATCAACACAGTTTTTCAAAAATATGCCCTCTTTCCACACATGAATGTCTACAACAACATTGCCTTCGGTCTTAATATTAAAAAAATGGACAAAAAGATCATAAAGGAAAAGGTAAAAGAAGTCTTAAAACTTGTAAACCTTGTTGGCTTTGAAAATAGAGAAATTGAATCTCTATCTGGTGGACAGCAACAGAGAATTGCCATTGCAAGAGCTCTTGTAAATGAGCCAGAAGTTCTTTTGCTAGACGAACCTCTTGGTGCCCTTGACTTAAAACTTAGACAGGCAATGCAGATTGAACTTAAAAGAATACAAAAAAGTGTTGGCATAACTTTTATTTATGTAACTCACGATCAAGAAGAGGCACTTTCCATGAGCGATACTGTTGTCGTCTTAAATAATGGTGAAATTCAACAAATGGATAGCCCACTAAATATTTACAACGAGCCAAAAAATGCCTTCGTTGCAGATTTTATTGGCGAATCAAACATTATAAAGGCCAAGATGCTTAGTGACTTCAAGGTAAGATTTTTAGATTACGATTTTCCTTGCGTGGACAAGGGTTTTAAGGACATGGAAGATGTTGAAGTAGTTGTGAGACCTGAAGATGTGCTTTTGGTGGACGAAAACTATCAAATTGAGGGCACAGTTACAAGTCTTGTCTTTAAGGGTGTTCACTACGAGATGACTGTAGATGTAGATGGTTACTCCATGCTTGTACAATCAACGGAAAAGAGAGAAGTAGGGGAGAAGACAGGCATAATTATTAAGCCTGACCTAATCCATGTAATGAGGTTGATATGAAAAAATTTTCACTAATTTATTTATTTTGGGGACTAATTTTTATTGTACTGCCACTATTTTTAATACTTGCTCATGCCCTAAATGCCAATACAGATTTGTCTGATTTTGTCTTTACTCTTGACAACTTTTCAAGGTTTTTTGAGCCTTTATATGTAAAGATTTTAATTACTTCACTAATCTTAGCAGGTCTTTCAACTATTTTATGTCTAATAGTTGGCTATCCAGTTGCCTATATTATTTCAAAGATGAGTGAAAAAGTTAGAAATAATATGATTTTAATTTTTATAATTCCCATGTGGATGAATTTTCTTTTGAGAACTTACGCCTGGCTAACTCTTTTGGGCAACAAGGGACTTATAAATAAATTTATTGGACTCTTTGGATTGGGACCTTGGGACCTTATGTATAATTCAAAGGCAATTATGATAGGCATGGTTTACAATTTCTTGCCCTTTATGGTTCTGCCAATTTACACAGTCCTCCTAAAGATGGATACAAAACTAATTGAAGCAGCCAAGGATCTTGGAGCAAATGACTTTGAAGTTTTCACAAAAGTTATTTTTCCACTGTCACTTCCTGGTATTTACACAGGCATAACTATGGTTTTTATACCGGCAATTTCAACTTTCGTAGTGCCTAACCTACTGGGGGGAAATAACTTCTACTTGATAGGTAACTTAATCGAAAAACAATTTACCTTTACAGGAGATTGGGGCTTTGGGTCAGCAATTTCCATGGTTCTAATCCTCATAATGCTTTTGATTTTAGTTGTGCCAAAACTATTTAACAAAAAAATTAAAACTGGAGACTTGGGAGGCGATATATTTTGAAAAAAATAATAGATAGAATTTATTTATTTTTGATCTTTGTATTTTTGTACGCTCCCATAGTAATTCTCGTTGTCTTTAGTTTTAACAATTCAAAGCTGAGAGGGTCTTGGGCAGGCTTTACCCTAAAATGGTACAAGCAACTCTTCAATGACCCGGCAATTTTATCCTCACTTTGGACTACAATTCTTGTGGCAGTGGTGGCGACAATAATTTCTACAGCGGTGGGGACAATTTCAGCCATAGCCATAAATGAACTGAGAGGCTTTAAGAAGGATGCAATCTTAAATATAAATTATCTTCCAGTAATTAACCCTGACATAGTAACAGCTGTGGCTCTAATGGGCTTGTTTGGACTCTTTAATATAAGAATGGGATACACAACTATGATTATTTCACACATAGTCTTTTGCATTCCCTATGTAATTTTGTCAATTTTGCCAAAATTAAATCAATTGCAAAAAAATACTCTTGAGGCAGCCCTAGATTTAGGCGCCACGCCAACTTATGCCATCCTTCATGTGGTAATTCCACAAATTAAACCTGCAATACTTACGGGAGCCTTGATGTCCTTTACACTTTCCATTGACGACTTTGTAATTTCCTTCTTCAACACAGGACAGGGAGTTTCAAATTTATCAATAACAATTTATTCCATGGCGAGAAAGGGAATCAATCCGTCAATAAATGCAGTATCAACGCTTATGCTAGTATCTCTCTTGATTTTACTTGTAATAATTAACAAGAGAAGCGAAAAAAATAAAAAAATTGAGGTGGAAATATGAAAAAAATAATTTTAGCCCTATCAGTCTTAATGCTTTTGACTTTAAGTGCTTGTGGCAAAAAAGACCAAGCTAAGGAAGAAATTTATGTTTACAACTGGGGCGAATACATCGACCCATCTATTTTAAAGGACTTCCAAAAGGAAACAGGAATAAAGGTAAATTACGACACTTACGCTTCCAACGAGGACCTTTACATTAAGATGACCCAATCACAAGACAAGTACGATGTAATTGTGCCAAGTGATTATATGATTGAAAGACTTATTAAGGAAGGCTTGATTCAAGAAATTAATTTTGAAAACATTCCAAACTTTTCTGGAGTCGAAGACATTTTAAAAAATCCAAGCTTTGACCCAGAAAATAAATACTCTGTGCCTTACTTCTGGGGAACTGTAGGCATTGTCTACAACAAAAGTGAAGTCAAGGATAAAGTTGACTCATGGAATATTTTGTGGAATGAAAAGTATAAGGACCAAATAATTATGTATAATTCACAAAGAGATACTTTAGGTCTTGCTCTAAAAAGACTGGGCTACTCACTAAATTCAACAAATGAAAAGGAACTTGAAGAAGCAAAAAAATCTCTCATAGAGCAAAAGCCACTTGTTTATGCCTACCTGGATGACGATGGAAGAGATGTAGTTGTGCAAGGAGATGCAAACTTATCTGTAATGTATTCAGGTGATGCCCTTCTCATGATGCAACAAAATGAAGACTTAGATTATGTAGTGCCAAAGGAAGGTTCAAATATTTGGTACGACTCCATGGTTATACCAAAGAATGCAAAAAATGTTTCTGGAGCAGAAAAATTTATAAATTACATGCTTAAGCCAGAAGTGCAAGCAAAAAATGCAGAATACTGCGTGGGCTATACTTCACCAGTTAAGGGTGTAAAAGACCTTCTTCCTGATGAAATCAAAAACTCCAAGGTTGCCTATCCAGACTTTGATTCACTTCCACCACTTGAAGCTTTTAAGGATCTTGGCGACTTTATAAAAGTTTACGATAGGATCTGGACAGAAATAAATGCTTCCAATCTTTAATATGCTAATAAATTTGTTTATTTTAGGGTCCTTATGTGATATTATATAGTATAAGCGAAATGTTTTCATAACGGAGGTTTAAAATGAACAAGAGAATAAAAAAGCTTGTAATATTTGCAATTTTCTTATTAGTACTTATGTTATTTTCTCTAACTGCTTTTTTTAGTAAGTCTCTTATGTGGCCAAATTCAAATGTAGAAAGAGAATTTGACGGAATTTTATTTAACAATTCCGATGGAGTAGAAAATCTTCAAGTTGCAAGATCTGTGGTAAAAGAAGGTAGCGAAAAACTCATAAAATATGACATAAAATTTTCTTATGCAGGCGAAGATTCAACTGCAAGAATAATGGGCACACCTACTAGACAAATTTTCTTTGGCGAAGGAGTAAACTTTAGCAAGTCAAAGGTAAAGCTAAAGGGAGACTTCGACAAAATCAATAAATCACTTTTTGAAGAAAAATTAAAACTAAAAGTTAAAGATTTTTACAACAAAACTGAAAACAAAGATTTTAAAGCGGTGAGTGAAGTAAAATTAGATTTGTCAGAAAAAGTTGGAGAATATGCCTTTGAAGTTTATTACAATCCAAACCCACTATATTTTTCTGGTGGACAAAAAGTTGAAGACGCATCTATATTTGTAACTAATGCAAAGGTAGAAAACTGGACAGAAACGACAAAATCAACAGATAGCGTAAAGGAAGCCTACACAAATTCAGGCTACTATATAAATAAATTGGAACTAATAGACCAAGGCTTGATTAATAAAATTTCTCTGATTAACACAATTTCAACAGTTGCCTTTTTAGTTTTGACACTTGTTGTAATTGCACTAATCTGGTTAGACAAGGGAAGCTTCCCAATTTATCTTGGAGCACTATTTATTATGATCCCAGCCTTTTACAGATTTATGGATAAGGGAACAAGTAACCTTGGAGTATTAATAATTTATCCAATATTAGGATGTCTTGCATCAATTGCAGCAAGATTTTTAGCAGCAGATGAAGATGTAACTTTTGGCACAAAGGAAATGAAACAATCACTAGCATTTTTGTTAATGTACTTTGTAGCTTCACTAGTATTATTTATGATACCAAGAGTTTTCATAGGATAAAAAAGAATAACAAAAGATTATTAAAAGCTCAACCTAGTTGGGCTTTTTTTGTATAAACAAAGTATTTTAAGCTATTAACCCAAAAATATTGTGATATAATATGAATATAGGGAGGGGTATTATGGCTACAAAAAGTTTTTTAAAAACAATTAACTTAAAAACAAAAAGAGATACAAGTAATTTCTTCTACGCTTTAGATAAGGCTATAAAAAAGCCTGACCCTAAAGTAAAATTAGATAGAGAAGTACAAACCTTAAAGGCTGAAGATTTGGAGAAGTACTTTAATGATAAAATAGAAAATATTTTGTTCAATTGATCAGATATTTAAAATAACTGCATTTTTTTGCAGTTATTTTTTTGAGAAGATTTGTGAAAACTTTTTTATAAAAATTTTTATTCCTACATAAAATTGAAATAAGTGGCGCAATAATATATAATTTAATTAAATACAAATAGGAGGATTTATTTATGAAGAAGAAATTTACTTTACTTGCAGTGTTATTGATGGCAATGACACTTGTTGCTTGTGGTGGCGGAAATAAAAAAGAAGCTAACAATAAGGCTGAAAACGCTACTAAAGAAGAAAGTACAGAAGCTAAAACTGATGTAAATGTTGGTTTTGTTACTGACGAAGGTGGAGTTAACGACCAATCCTTTAACCAAGGTGTATGGGAAGGACTTCAAAAGGCACAAAAAGAACTTGGAATCAAGGCTGAATACATTGAATCTAAGGACACTAAGGACTACACTCCAAACTTAGAAACTTTTGCTGATCAAGAAAAGAATATAATCGTTGGCGCTGGTTATAAAATGGGTGATAATGTAGCTGAAGCTGCTGGAATGTATCCTGAAATTAACTATGCAATAGTTGACGTTGATGTTACTGCTGGTCCTGATGGAAAAATTGAAGCTCCTAAAAACTTACTTGGAATTATGTTTAGGGCACAAGAACCATCTTTCCTAGTTGGTTATATTGCTGGTATGACTACTGAAACTAATAAAGTTGGTTTCGTTGGTGGTCAAGAAAGTAACATTATCTGGGGATTTGAATATGGTTACAAGGCTGGCGTTGATTACGCAGCTAAGGAAAGAGGAACTGAAATCGAAGTTCTTAGCCAATATGTTGGAAACTTCTCTGATGCACAAAAGGGTAAATCAATCACTGCTACAATGTACCAAAACGGTGCTGATGTAGTATTCCACGCAGCAGGTGGAGCAGGCGAAGGTGTTATCGAAGCTGCTAAAGAAGCTGGCAAGTGGGCAATTGGTGTTGATAGAGACCAAAGCGACAGAGCTCCTGAAAATGTATTAACTTCTGCAATGAAAAATGCTGATGTTGCTGTTTACCAAGTTGTAAAAGATATGCAAGAAGGTAAGTTTGAAGGTGGAAGAACTATTGAATTTGGTTTATCTGATGACGGAGCAGTAGGTATTGCACCAACATCTGATAAAAATGTTAAGCCAGAAGTTTTAAAGAGCGTTGAAGAAATCTCTAAGAAAATTGTTTCTGGAGAAATCAAAGTTCCTTATAACGAAGAAACTTACAATGAATACAAATAATTTTTGACAAAGTTTTTTTAAGTCATCTCATTTTTATGAGGTGGCTTTTTTCTTGCAATTTAATTCAAAAAATCATAAATCTTTGGTATAATTTACTTAATAAAACAAAGGAGCGTTTGTCTTGGAAATTGATAACAGAGATTTAGTCGTTCGCATGGAGAATATCACAAAAAAATTTGGCGATTTCGTTGCAAACGATGGAATTGATCTTGATATTAGAAGAGGTGAAATTCATTCCCTTCTTGGAGAAAATGGTGCCGGCAAAACCACTCTTATGAATATGCTTTATGGCATGAGCTCTCCTACATCAGGTGACATTTATATAAACAATGAAAAAAAAGAATTTAAGGATCCCAATGATGCAATCAAGGCTGGCCTTGGCATGGTTCACCAACATTTTATGCTAATCGAGCCCTTCACTGTTGTTGAAAATATTATTCTGGGCATGGAACCCATGAATGGCATCAAGGTGGACATAAAAAAGGCAAGGGAAGATGTCATCGCTCTTTCTGAGAGATATGGTTTTAAAATCGATCCCGATGCCAAGATTCAGGATATTTCTGTTGGTACTCAACAAAAGGTTGAAATTTTAAAAGTCCTTTATAGGGGCGCTGATATTTTAATTTTTGACGAGCCAACAGCTGTTTTGACGCCTCAAGAAATTACGGAGCTTATTGAAATTATAAAAAACCTTTCCAAGGAAGGTAAGTCAATTATAATTATCACTCACAAATTAAAGGAAATTAAGCAAATGGCACACAGGTGTACCATTATAAGGCGTGGCAAAAAAATTGAAACTGTAGATGTTTCTGATGTCACTGAATCAGAACTTGCAGACATGATGGTTGGTAGAGCTGTTCATCTTGATGTTGACAAAAAAGATGTGGAAGTTGGCGAAAGAATTCTTGAAATCAAAAAATTGTGCGCAAGAGATTTTAGAAATGTAAAAAAATTAGATGATCTTGACTTAGATGTAAAAGCTGGGGAAATCCACGGCATAGCTGGCGTTGATGGCAACGGTCAATCTGAACTCATTGAGACTTTAACTGGTCTAAAGTTAGCTGAAAGCGGCTCAATTATTTTTAAGGGCGAAGAAATTTTAAACAAGAGTCCAAGAGAAATTATTGAAAAGGGAATCAATTCAATCCCAGAAGATAGACAACTTAGAGGTCTAGTTTTAGATTTTAGCGTTGCAGAGAATTTAATTTTAAAAAATTATTACAAGGACCAATATTCTAAAAAGGGAATTTTAGATTTTAAAAAGATCGAAGACAATGCCAAAAAACTCCAAGATGATTACGACATTAGACCTAGGAATATAGATAGACTGGCAGGAGAACTTTCTGGTGGAAATCAACAAAAGGTAATCCTCGCAAGAGAAATTTCAGGAGACCCAGATCTTTTAATTGCGGCACAACCTACTAGGGGTCTTGATGTTGGCGCTATTGAATACATTAGAAACTTTTTGATAAATCAAAGGGACAAGGGCAAGGCAGTCCTTCTCATTTCCTTTGAACTAGATGAAATAATGGCTCTTTCTGACAGAATTTCTGTAATCTACAATGGCAAAATTCTAAAAACTTTTGATGCTAAAGAAACTAATGAAAGTGAAATAGGACTATACATGGCAGGAGGTAAAAATGAAGAGAAATAGATTTTTATATACAGTGCTTGCCATTGTACTTGGTATTATTATTGGCTCCATTATCTTAATAGTAAGTGAAACTAACCCAATTGAAGCATACAAGGTTATATTTTTCGGTGCCTTTGGCAAGCCAAAATATATTTCCTGGACAATTGTAAAGGCAGTGCCACTAATCTTAACAGGACTTTCCGTTGCCTTTGCCTTTAACACAGGACTATTTAACATCGGCGCAGAAGGTCAATATATTGTTGGCTCAATTGGTGCCCTAGTTGTTGGTTTACTTTTAGACTTACCACCAGTTCTTCACGGTCTTGTAGCCCTTCTTGCAGGTGCTCTTTGTGGCTATATTTGGGGAGCCTTAGTTGGCATCTTAAAGGCAAAATTCCAAGTAAATGAAGTTATTTCTTCAATTATGATGAACTGGATTGCCTTTTACCTCAGCAACTATCTTTTAAGTTTTCCATTACTTAGAAACATTGAGTCAGACAACTCCTATCCAATTAAAAAAAGTGCCTCTATAAAAATTCTTGGCTCTTGGAAGGCAAGTGAGGCGGGAAAGGCAGTCTTGGCAAATAATAAATTTTTGAGAGATATTTTAAATCCGCCAGTTAATTTTGGAATTATTATTGCCATTATAGCTGCAATCGTAATTTGGTATATCCTCAAAAAAACTACCCTTGGCTATGAACTTCGTGCCGTTGGCTTTAACCAAAAGGCAGCAGAATATGGCGGCATTAGCATTAATAAATCCATAGTTACATCTATGGGCATAGCAGGAATTTTGGCAGGACTTGCAGGAGCAATTACAGTTCTTGGAGTCTCAGGTAACATAGGAATTATGGCAGGGCAAGAAGGCTATGGCTTTGATGGAATGGCTGTGGCACTTATTGCTGGCAACAATCCTCTTGGTACAATACCAGCTGCACTTTTATACGCAGGCCTAACTTATGGGGGAGGAAAACTTACAACTATTGGCACTTATTCCGAAGTTGTAAATATAATTGTGGGCATAATGATTTTATTTATTGCCATGCCAAAACTTTTAGATATGATTAGATTTTTCTTTACTAAGTGGACAAAGAAAGACTCAAACACTTCAGGGGGAAATAAGAAAAATCTAGAAGGAGGAGCAAATGAATAGTTCACTATTAAGCTTAGCAAGTATTTTATCAATTACACTTTTATATTCAGCCCCTCTTATTTATACAGCTCTAGGTGGAGTTTTATCTGAAAACGCAGGAGTTGTAAACATTGGACTTGAAGGCATGATGTCCATAGGAGCAGTAGTTGGCTCAATTGTGGGATATTATCTTGGCAATCCTTGGCTAGCCTTTTTGTGTGGCGGGCTTGGTGGAATGTTAGTTGCCCTTCTTCATGCCATAGCTACAGTAAATTTTGCAGCAGACCATGTTGTAAGTGGTATTGCCATAAATTTAATTGGACCAGGGCTTTCACTTTTCCTTTGTAGACTTTTCTTTGATGGAGCTGCCATGTCTAAGTCCATAAACTACGAAGATAAACTTCCAGTTTTGTTTGCCAATGTATTTAAGGGCGGCTCAGGTAAGGGCATAACAAGATTTTTGGACATAGTTTTTTCACAATATGTTTCAGTTTATCTTGCCTTTGTCCTAGTCTTTATAGTTTACTTTATTCTCTACAAGACAAGACTTGGACTAAGAATAAGGGCTGTTGGTGAATACCCTAAGGCAGCAGAAACTCTTGGCGTTGACGCCTATAAAATAAAATACATCTGCGTCCTTGCCTCTGGATTTTTGGCTGGACTTGGTGGAGCATCCATGTCTCTTGCAGTAGTTTCCAATTACAGGGAGACACTTATATCAGGTCAAGGCTTTATTGCCCTTGCAGCAGTAATTTTTGGCGGATGGAGACCACAAGGTGCTATGCTTGCCTGTCTATTATTTGGCTTTGCCCAAGGTCTGTCAGTTTTCCTTGGCTCCATTGGCATAAAAATCGACACAAATTTACTTTCAATGATTCCTTATGCAATTACTCTTATTGTATTAATTGTCTTTGTTAAAGGATCAAGAGCCCCATCAGCAGATGGACTTCCATATGAAAGAAATAATTAATAAAAAAATATTAATAAAGATAAAAATTTTCTCACGATTAAAAGTCGTGAGATTTTTTTGCAAAAAATTATAAGAGATGACTTAAGAAATGTAAAATTTTGTGGCAAAAATAAAAAAAGTCTCCAGAGAAAAAATAAAAATTATTTCTGCAAAAAATAAAAGATTTTAAAAATTAAAATTTAAGATTGACTACTTTCTCACCTTGTAAAAGATTTCCCAAGTCTAAATTTTTAAGTAGAATCATATACTTTAATTAAATTTAGTGTTATAATTATAACAAAAGGTAAAAAATTAGGCATAAGCCGAATAAGGGGTGAAGTTTTATGAGTTCAAGAAATCTCACTTTTTCCGTAGGTGGAGTTCACATGGACGAACACAAAACTTTGACAGAAAAGATTGCAATTGAGAGGATGCCAAGTCCTAAGACTCTTTACATACCTATGTCACAACACATTGGAGCACCTTGCTCACCAGTTGTGTCAAAGGGCGATTCTGTTAAAGTTGGACAAATGGTGGGTAATTCTGATGCTTATATATCAGCTGCTATACACTCTTCTGTATCAGGTACAGTTAAAGAGATTAAAAAAATGTACACAGCTGATGGAAGGTATTGTGATTGTGTCGTTATAGAAAACGATGGCAAAGACGAAATGACTGATGACCTTAAATCTTTTAAAGATTATAAGGATCATCCAATTGACGATTTAATTCCTTTTATTAAAGAAAAGGGTGTCGTTGGTATGGGCGGCGCTGGTTTCCCTCTTCACGCAAAATTAAAAGGTGAAGACCCAGTGCTTGATGAATGTATAATAAATGGGGCAGAATGTGAGCCTTTCCTCACTTGTGACCACAGAATTATGCTAGAAAGAACTGAAGAAATATTAGAAGGACTAGACATCTTCTCATATTTTTACAACAAGGATGTTTCCTACATGGCAATTGAAGAAAATAAACCTGACGCAATTGCTAAGATGGAAGAAGTTATAGGAAAAAATCCTAATTGGAGTCACTTAAAGGTAGTTGGATGTCAAACTAAGTATCCACAAGGTGATTCAAAGAGACTTTCTGAAGCCGTTGTTGGAAGAATTGTTCCACAAAATGGTGTAACAAATGATGTTGGAGTTTTCCTAACAAATGTTGGTACAACTCTTGCATTTTATGAAGCAATGATAGAAGGAAAGCCTTCTTATGAAAGAGTAATAACTGTTTCTGGTTCTGGAATTAAGGAGCCAAAGAATATTCTCGTTAAAATAGGTACTCCTGTTGGAGATATTTTAGATTTCTGCGGAGGAGTAAAGGAAAACTTTAAAGAAATTATTTGCGGTGGTCCTATGACTGGTAAGTCAGTATTTAGCCTTGATGCACCTGTTACAAAGACTACTTCAGGTATTTTAGTTTTCACTGAAGAAGAAGTTACAGAAAGAATTGAATCTCCATGTATTAGATGTTCAAGATGCGTAGATCACTGTCCAGCAAATATTAATCCAACTGATATTAATCATGCAATTTTAAAGGGCGATGTTGATTTATGCAGCGCTTTACACGCTGACCAATGTATGGAATGTGGAATATGTTCCTTCGTTTGTCCAGCAAAGAGACATCTAAGTGCATCTGTTAAATTAGCTAAACGAGAAATCAGAGCTAATCAAAAGAAATAGGAGGGATCAATTTGGAAAATAATAAAATAACTAAAGATCCGATGACAGTAAATGAAGCTCGCTTCGTTTCACTTGCTCCTCACATTAGGTCAAATGACACTGTTAGGAAGATTATGCTTGATGTAATCATAGCACTTGTTCCTGCAATGATTGCTTCCGTATATTTCTTCGGAATGAGGTCAATTCTCTTGATTCTAACTTGTGTAGTAGCTTGTGTGGCAACTGAGTATGTAACTCAATCTGCACTTAAAAAGACTGTACAAATAAGGGACTTGTCTGCTGTAGTAACTGGAATTTTGATCGCACTAAATATGCCTCAATCTTTCCCACTATGGATGGCAGCTTTCGGATCCGTTTTTTCAATATTAATAGTAAAAGAATGTTTTGGTGGTATTGGTTTTAACTTTATGAACCCAGCTCTTGCTGCAAGACTTGTACTTATGGCATCATGGCCAAAACAAATTACAGGTTATATTTCACCTGAATTATTAAAACAAGGTGTAACTGATTTAGATTCAATAACTTACGCTACACCACTTCAACTTATAGCAGCTGGAGACTTTACAAATCTTCCTCAAATGAAGGATATGTTTATTGGAAACATTGGCGGAGTAATTGGAGAAACTTCAGCAATTGCACTTTTAATAGGTTTTGTTTATTTAGTAGTTAGAAAGGTAATTTCTTGGGAAATTCCAGTAATTTATGTTGCAACTACTGCAGTATGTCTTGGAATTTTAGGTATTCCTATGAATATAATTCCTTACGAATTATTAGCAGGAGGTCTATTACTAGGTGCTATATTTATGGCAACTGACTACACTACAAACCCAATAAACAGAAAGGGAAGAATAATATTTGCCCTTGGCTGTGGTATTTTAACTGCAGTAATAAGAGTAAAGGCATCTCTTCCAGAAGGTGTTTCCTATGCAATATGTCTTATGAACCTTGCAACACCTTTAATTGACAAGCTTACAGTTACAAGTGCTTATGGGGAGGCGAAGTAAATGAAAGAACCAGTAAAATTTGGAATTATACTTTTAGTTTTCTGCGCCCTATCTGCAGGACTTTTGGCAGTTGTAAATAGTTTTACTGCTCCAGTAATTGCAGAAACTGAACTAAAAAATACACTTGCATCTTACGAAGTTATCTTTGGCGAAAATGCAGATGGCTTTGAAGAATATGATCAAGAAAAATTATCTTCAATAAAAGAAAAATATCCAACTATTGAAAAAATCTTTGTTGCAAAAAAAGGTGACCAAGTTGTTGGATACGGTGTAAATGTTAAATCAAATGGTTATGGTGGAGCTATGGTCAATGCTCTAGGATTTCTACTTGATGGAGATAAAATCGCTGGATTTAGAAATATTTCCAATGGTGAAACAAGTGGATTCGGTTCAAGAATCACAACTGATGAATACTATCCATCTTACGAAGGAAAATCTGCAGCAGGTCCTTTAAAAATTTCAAAGGATCCAAAGGCTGAAGATGAAGTTATGTGGCTTACATCAGCAACAATTTCATCTAAGGGTGCCCTAGCAGGTTCCAACGATGCCATTAAGGTTTACGACGAAGTTTTAAAGAATGAATAAGGAGGATTAAAATGAAATTATCTAAAGTATTCTTAGACGGTGCTTTTAAAAACAACCCCGTATTCATCCAACTTATAGGGCTTTGTTCAACACTGGCTATCACAAATAACTTAACAAACTCATTGGCAATGGGAGTTGCAGTTACTTTCGTACTAATCATGAGTAACGGAGTAGTATCTGCACTTAGAAATATAATACCTGATAAAATAAGAATTCCTTGTTTTATAGTAGTAATTGCCACTTTCGTAACATTAGTACAAATGATACTTCAAGCTTATTCACAACCAATTTATGCAGCACTTGGTATTTTCTTACCACTAATCGTAGTTAACTGCTGTATCCTTGGTGAAGCTGAAGGTTTTGCTTATAAAAATGCCCTTGTTCCATCAATAGTTGACGGAATAGGAACAGGCGTTGGATATACTATTGCCGTACTTGCAATGGGTCTTGTTCGTGAATTCTTCGGATATGGCACACTATTTAATGTAAATATTTTGCCAGAATCTTATCCAGGAATTGGAATTATGGGAGCTCCAGCAGGTGCCTTCATACTTCTAGGATTTTTAATTGCAGGATTTAAACTTTTGTTAAACAGGAGGGCAGACTAATGTTAGAAAGTATTATTACGATTTTAATTTCAACAATACTTGTAAATAATTATGTTTTTGCTCAATTCTTAGGAATTTGTCCCTTCTTAGGTGTATCTTCCAAGACAGAGACTGCCCTTGGAATGGGAGTAGCCGTTACCTTTGTAGTTGTACTTGCATCTGCAATCACATGGCTAATTCAAATTTTTGTATTAGATAAATTTGGACTTGAGTATTTACAAACAATTGCATTTATTCTTGTAATTGCATCACTAGTACAATTTGTAGAAATGTTTATTAAGAAGTCATCACCTTCACTTTACCAAGCCATGGGTGTATATCTTCCACTTATTACTACAAACTGTGTTGTACTTGGTGTAACAGTTTTAAATGTTCAAAATGGATATAACTTAATAGAAACAATATTTAGCGGATTTGGAGCTTCAGTAGGTTTCACACTTGCACTTGTACTTATAGCAGCACTAAGAGAAAAATTAATGCTAGCAGATGTACCAAAGGCACTTCAAGGAGTTCCAATTGCACTTGTTAGTGCAGGCCTAATGGCAATTGCATTTTCAGGTTTCGGCGGATTGGTATAGGAGGTAATTATGGAAATGAGTACAGTACTTACCCCAGTCTTGTTTTTGGGAATTGCGGGAGCCTTTTTTGGAGTAATTCTTTCAATAGCATCAAAGGTTTTTTATGTAGAGGTAGATCCAAAGGTCGCTGAAGTTAGGGATGCATTGCCAGGAGCAAACTGTGGAGCTTGCGGCTTCCCAGGTTGTGATGGTTTAGCAGAAGCCATTGCCAATGGAAAGGCACCAGTAAATGGTTGCGTAATTGGTGGTGCAGACACTGCAGAAAAAGTCAGTGCAGTAATGGGCGTTAACGCAGGAAATGTAGAAAGAAATATTGCCTGTGTACTTTGCCAAGGAGATTGCAACAAGGCAAAAAATAAATATGATTACAATGATTTAGTTGATTGTAGATTAATTTCTGACTATCAACAAGGAGCAAAGGCATGTAACTTTGGTTGCTGCGGCGGTGGCACTTGCGTAAGTGTCTGCGAATTTGATGCAATTCACATGGTAAATGGAGTTGCAGTAGTGGACAAGGAAAAATGTGTTGCCTGCATGAAGTGTATCAACATTTGCCCTAAAAAAATCATTGCACTTAGACCTTACAAATCAAAGACAGTTGTTGAATGTAAATCACTTGATGCAGGAAAAGTTGTCAGAACTAACTGTTCAATAGGTTGTATAGGATGTGGAATCTGTGAAAAGAACTGTCCTAAGGATGCAATCCATGTAGAAAACAACCTAGCATCAATTGACTATGACAAGTGTATCAACTGTGGAATCTGCGTTTCAAAATGTCCAACAGGAGCAATTTATTGCGAATATCCTGAAAGAGTGGAAAAGATGAAACAAAAGGAAAAAGAAAAGAAAGAAAAAGAAAGACAAGCAAAACTTGCAGAAGCCCAAGCTAAAAAAGCTCAAGCAGAAAAAGAAAAAGTTAATGCTTAATCTTTAAAATCTAAATTAAGAAACTGTCGTGCAAGCGGCAGTTTTTTCTTGCAAATTTTTTTAATAAATTTTAAAAATTTTTATAAAATTTTTTAAATCCTCTTAAACATGTAAAACTTTCACAAAATTTTGCCTTTCTATTTTTTTTTTTTTTTGAATAATGTGATATCATAGTAATGGGAAGAATTAAACATAGAGAAAAATTTAAAAGGAGTGTGTTCTATGAAAAGAAAGTTTTTTATCAAGATTGCTTTTGTTTTACTTTTGATGATGATTGTAACTTCATGCAAATCTCAGAAGGATACAACAGTAGAAAATACTTCCAATGCAAAAGAAGTTAGCCAAGAAAATGTAGACAAAGAAAAAGATGAAAAGGTGGAGGATAAACTCTTTGTAGAAAAAGAAAATCCAAGAATAGTTGCCATGTCAGTTAAGGCTGCAAAGGCTTTAAAATTTTTGGGTTATGAAAATGTAGTGGCAGTTCCTAATGGAGCAGAGTCCATTTATCCCGATGCAAGTAGTATTGGCGATGAAATGAATCCTGACTTTAAACTTGTAAAAAATCTAAATCCAGAATGTTTACTTACAGATTCAAGTGTAACTTACGATAAACCATTGGGACAAAAGGTGGAAGGCATGACATATGCTTCAGCTTCTTTTGAGACTTTAGAGGACACAAAAAATGGTCTCAACTTCTTTGCCAAGGGTTTGGGTTTAGATGAAGATGATGTCAAAGAAAAAATAGATTCATTAACAGAAAATATTTAGACTCATTAATTATTTTTATAAAATTTAAAAAATTTTATAAAAAGTATTTGACAAGTTGATTTTTGTCTCTTATAATAACAAACAAATCATAATTTTATTTATAAAAAATATTGGAAAAAACGAGTAGGTTTATTAAAGTTTTCAGAGAGTGGGCGTTTGGTGAAAGCCTATAATGGAGATAAATTCGAAAATCCTTTTTCTTTATGCAAGTCTGAACCTTAGTAAGATTTGCCGCTTTAGTAGGCGTTATCTATACTCGGCATTGATTGATGCTTGTTAAGAGAGCTTACATTTTTGTAGGAACTAAGGTGGTAACGCGATAATTCGTCCTTTGTCTATTATTTAGACAAGGGACTTTTTTTTATTTATAAAATTAAAAATTAGGAGGAAAAAATGAAAAATTTATCAAGAAGTCAGTTTACTCAAGTGAGCATAATGCTCTTTGGATTGTTCTTTGGAGCTGGAAATTTAATTTTCCCTCCATTTTTAGGAAATCAAGCAGGAAATAAAACTATAATTTCCCTTTTGGCTTTTTCTGTTACCGCAATTATCTTCCCAGTCCTTGGAGCTATAGCTGTTGGCAAGACTGACGGACTTAAAAACTTATCTTCAAGAGTTGGAGAAAAGTTCGCTCTAGTTTTTACTACTGCAATATACCTTTCAATAGGACCTGGACTTGGAATACCAAGAGCTGGATCTGTTCCCTTTGAAATGGCAATAGCACCTTATGTACCAGAAACTTTTAACCTATCTCTTGTAAGGCTTGCCTATACATTTGTATTCTTTGCTGTTGCAATGTGGGTTTGCTTAAAGCCTAACAAGTTAGTTGCAAGAGTTGGAAAATATTTAACTCCAACACTTTTACTTTTAATATTTATAATGTTTGCAAAAGTTATGACTCTACCAAAGCTACCTGCAATGGCAAGTGGAAATTATAAAGATGCTCCAGTAGTTGCTGGTTTCCTTGCAGGCTATGACACTATGGATGCAGTTGCAGCTCTTAACTTTGGTTTTGTTGTCACTCTTGCTATAAGAAGATTTGGTGTTGAAGATAAGGAGCTTGTTACAGCTTACACTGCTAAGGCTGGTTTACTTGCAGGAAGTGTTTTGTTTGTAGTTTACCTAATGCTTTCAACAATGGGCATGGTTACATCAAAGGCCTTCGCTGGCGTAGAAAATGGTGCAGTAGTACTTACAGAAGCTGTTAAGCTTGTATTTGGCAACTCTGGTTTAGTTCTTTTAGCTTCAATATTTACCCTTGCTTGTTTAACTACTTGCATAGGTTTAATATCAAGTGGATCTGAATATTTTTGCACACTATTTAATCGCAAGATGTCTTATGGCAGATGGGTTTTCCTTTGGACCTTCTTCTCCTTTGTAATGGCAAACTTTGGACTTAATAAACTTCTTGCTTTATCAGTGCCACTACTAACTGTTATATATCCAGTTGCCTTGGTCTTAATACTTCTAGGATTTACTCATGACTTTGTTGGTTACTCCAGACTTTCTTATAAGGCATCAGCCTTCTTTGCAGTTTGTCTACCACTCGTGTCTGTTGCCAAGTCAACATTTAATCTAAGTCTGCCTCTATTGACAAAGCTTGAAGCAAGCCTTCCAATGGCATCAAGTGGTTTGTCTTGGGTCCTACCAAGTCTTTGTGCTGTAGTCTTAGTTGAAGCATACTCAAGATTACTATCACCATCAAAGGCTAATGTAAAAGCAGAAAATTATATGTAAGACAATTTAGAAACTTTAAAACAGTCTCACATGTTGAATGTGGGACTTTTTTTTATGCTTTCCTGCAAAGAGCCTTTTATAAAAAATTTTGAATGTTTGTGATTAAAGTAAAAATATGATAAATAAATTCTAATTGAATATAATTAAAAATCTTTTTGAATAGAAAAGTATTTTTGTTAAGAAAATTGAAAAAAGAAATATTATAATAATCTCGATAATTGTTATCAATTAACTTTTAATTTAATAAAGAGAGGTGTTATATTTTGAAATTATACAAAAAATTATTTTCCTACATACCTGAGAGAAGACTCCACGGTATTCTTGCTAGTCTACTTACGACGTTGGGCATTGTTTTAGAATTTTATGCCTATTATTTAATTTGGATTTTGCTAAAGAATGTATTTACTGGTGGGGTCTTATCAGAAGAAAGAAGTCTTGCAATAAAAATTTTATTTTTATTTATTGCCTATGGTCTTTTATACTTTATGGGTCTTTGGATGAGTCACTTGGCAGGCTTTAGACTTGAAACGCGTCTTCGTGAAAGAGGTATAAGGCATCTTCTTAGGGCATCTAATACTTTCTTTGACCTACATAATTCTGGAGAAGTGAGGAAAATAATTGACAACAATGTTGAGCAAACTCACATGATAGTGGCTCATTTAATTCCAGATCAAACTGCCGCATTATTGACTCCCATACTTATGATTATTTTGACCTTCGTATTGGATTTATACCTTGGAATATTTTTTATTGTCATTGTCCTAATAAGTTTAGTCCTTGTAAAAAATATGATGGGCGATCAGTCCTTTATGAAGAAGTACATGGATATGCTTGACGAAATGAACGCAGGTGCAGTTGAGTATGTAAGGGCTATGCCTGTAGTAAAGATTTTTAATGCGCCCCTAATTGGTTTTAAAAAACTTTATGATTCAATCCTCATTTATAAGGATATGGTCTATAAATATTCTATGTCTTGCAGGATTCCCTATGTCCTATTCCAATGGCTTTTAAATATTTTTATAATTACGCCAATATTTTTGGGAATCTTTATGGTAAACAGGGGAGCTGATCCTGGTCTTTGGGCGGCAAAAATTTTATTTTTCACTTTATTCATGGGGATATTCTTTTCTAACACAATGAAAATTATGTATGTATCTATGTATATCTTCCAAGCCAATTCTGCTGTGGATAATCTTGAAAATTTATTCAAGGAGATGAAGGCCAAGGAAATAGAATTTGGAAGCCAAAGGGAATTTTTAAACAAGAATATTGAGTTTAAAAATGTCGACTTCTCTTATGACGGAGAAAATAAAATTTTAGATAAGTTCTCATTGAGTCTTGAGGAAGATAAGGTCTATGCCTTGGTGGGTAGTTCTGGCTCAGGTAAATCAACTATTGCAAAATTAATTTCTGGTCTATACCCTGTCGACTCAGGAGAAATTTTAATTGGAAACAAAAATATTTCTTCTTATGATAAGGAAAGTCTTATGAAAAATATAGGAATTGTTTTTCAAAACCCACAACTCTTCCAAGGTATTTCCATATTTGAAAATGTTAAGCTTGGAAAAAGTGATGCCTCTGATGAAGAAGTTTTAAGGGCATTAAGGCTTGCAAGGTGTGATGAATTTATAGACAAATTTAAAGATGGTTATGATGTAGTGATTGGAGCAGAGGGTGTAAATCTCTCTGGTGGAGAAAAGCAAAGGGTAAGTATTGCTAGAATTTTCCTAAAGGATCCAAAAATTATAATTATGGACGAAGCTTCAGCTGCAGCTGACCCTGAAAACGAGTATGAACTACAAAGAGCCTTTAAGGAATTAATAAAGAACAGGACTACAATTATGATTGCCCATAGGCTCACTTCCATAAGAGGGGTAGATGAAATTCTTTTGATTGAAGATGGAAAGCTAATTGAAAGAGGAAGTCACGATAAACTTTATAAGGAAGATGGTAAGTATAAGAAGTTTGTGGAAATGTATATGAAGGCAAATGAATGGAGGGTTGACTGATGAAAAATTATTTGAAAAATCGTTTTGGACTTACAGACAAGGGGGCAGAGGGTGCCCTTGTTGCAATAAGATATTCTAGTCTAAAGAGCCTTTCTTATATGCTACCTATGTTCCTTCTTATGTATGTACTGCAAGGCCTGTTAAATTTAGGAGACTTTAGTCCAAGGCTTTCGGTCATCGCCTATGTAATAATTGCCCTTCTCATGATTTTTGTAATTAATAGGGACTACATTACAACTTACAACGAAACCTATAAGGAATCTGCAAATCTTAGGATAGAAATTTCTGAAATAATTAAGGACCTGCCTCTTAGTTTTTATACAAGTAGAGATTTAACAGATCTTTCTCAAACAATAATGAAGGATGTAGAGGCAATTGAGCATGGTCTTTCTCATGCACTTTCAGGATTTTATGCCTTTATAATAAATCTAGTTATTATTTCCATTTTGTTACTAATTGGGAATTTAAAACTTGGGCTTGCAGTTATAGTGCCAATTTATATTTCTGCTATTTTGAATTTCCTTTCAAGCAAGATTCAAAAGAAGGGAGTGAGTTTCTATTATAAGGAGCAAAGGAAGTCCTCAAAGATGTTCCAAGAACTCATTGACCTATCTACAGAGATCAAGTCCTATAATTTGACTGAAGAAAAGGAAAAAAATGGCATTGACTTTGTTAGGTCCTTAGAAAAGAAACATATTAAATCAGAACTGGCACAAGTTATCCCCATTGTTTCTGCAGGAGTTGTGGCAAATTTATCTCTTGCCCTTGCAATATATGTTGGATTAAATAGCTTGATAGATGGAGAAATAAATATTTTGTATTTTGCGGGCTACTTATTTGCTTCAGCAAGATTAATTGATGGAGTCGCTGCCTTCAACGGATTTTATGCAGAGTTAATGTATATCGATTCGCCAGTTGAAAAGATAAAGGCACTTAGGAATGAAAAAATTCAAAGGGGAAATAGAGCAGACTTGAAGTCCTTTGACATTGATGGAAGGAAGCTTACTTTTTCTTATCTCCATGACAAAAAAGTTATAGATAATATTTCCTTTAAGGCCTTGCAGGGAAAGACTACTGCCCTTGTTGGTCCATCTGGTTGCGGTAAGTCCACCCTAATCAAATTAGTGGCAAGATTATATGATTATGACTCTGGAGAAATCAAAATTGATGGCAAGGAGATAAAAAATATTGCCACACAAGACTTGTTCAAACACATTTCCATGGTCTTTCAAGATGTAACCCTCTTTAATGGATCAGTAATGGAAAATATTAGGTTGGGTAGGTCCAGTGCCAGTGACGAAGAAGTCCTTGAAGCGGCAAGACTTGCCAACTGCGATGACTTTGTAAAGAAATTGCCAAGGGGATATGAAACAGAAATTGGCGAAAATGGTTCAAACTTATCTGGCGGTGAAAGACAAAGAATTTCCATAGCGAGAGCTTTCTTAAAGGATGCAGAAATAATTCTTTTAGATGAAATTGCTGCATCACTTGATGTGGAAAATGAAAAGTATATCCAAGAGTCTTTGAATAAATTAATAAAGAAGAAAACTGTCATCATAATATCCCACAGGATGAAGTCAATAGAAAATGTAGACCAAATAATTGTTATGAAAGACGGAAAAATTGAAGACTTTGGAAGACATGAAGAACTAATAGAAAGAAGCAAGACTTACAAGAAGATGATTGAGTCATCAAAGAAGTCAGAAGAATTTGTATATTAGGAGGAGATAAAATGAATAAAAATAATATGAATGGTCTAAAAACAAAGGATTTGATTACTATAGGGGTTTTCACAGCTCTCTATTTTATATTTAATATGATTGGGGGAATGCCTTTTGGAATGAATCCTGTATTAACCTTTTATCAGCCAATGGGTAGTGCTCTTTTGTCAGGAATAATATTTATGTTTCTGATCTCGAAAGTGGCTAAAAGAGGAACGATTGCTATTTTGGCAATAATAATTTGTATTTTGAGATTTGCAACTGGCATGCATTGGGCTATGGGTCTTGGAACTTTAGTTATGGGTATAATTGCTGAATTTATAGCAGGAAGCAAGGCATATAAAAGTAAAAAAATTAACATCCTTTCTTTTGGAGTATTTGCACTTGGAGATATAGGGACTTTTGTTGTATATTTCATGGATCCTAAGTCTTGGTCAAATGCAATGATAGAAAAGGGGACAGATATAACATATATAGAGTCTATGAATGCAGCAGCAGCTGATTGGATGATTTATGTTATTGTAATTGGAACTTTTTTAGTTGCTTTATTTAGTGCTTTTATAGGTTCTAAACTTTTAAAAAAGCAATTTGAAAAGGCGGGTATTATATGATTTCAGGAGAATTGAATACACATATTAATCCATGCACAAAAATAGTTTTACTATTTTTGTGCATAATTATATCTAGTATATTGCCCTCAATAGAATACGAATTAGTTTTTGTAGCATTAATTGCTATTTTTAGTCTTATAAATAGAAAAATCAAAATTGCTTTTACTGGGATATTAATATATCTATTAGTATATTTTCTTAGTATTTTAACTGTAAGATATGGAAGTAATACTTTTAGAAGCATATTTATGCCATTTTTGGGTTTAGTTAATAAAATTTATCCGGTATGTATGCTCTCTATGATAATACTTAGTACAACGAAAGTAGGGGAGTTTTTATCTGCTATGGATTATGTTGGTGTTTCTAAAAAAATTTCTATCCCACTAGCAGTAATGCTTAGGTATATACCAACTATAAAAGAAGATTGGCTATATATAAAAGATTCAATGGGGCTTAGAGGGATTTCTCCATCCTTTTTTGGATTTATAAAAAACCCTTCTTTAACCGTAGAATGCATTTATTCTCCTATGATAATTATGGCGTCAAAAGCCGCAGATGAATTAACTATAGCTTCTATCACAAGGGGAATTGAATCACCAAATAAACGAACTTCAATTATAAGAATTAATTTTGGAATTTTAGATTATTTATCTCTAATAATTGGAGTAATAATTACTGCATTTACAATATATTTGAGGTATTCTTATGATTAAGCTAAATGAAGTTTGTTTCAAATATAGAAACACTAAGGATATTAGCCTAGATAATATAAATCTAGAAATAAAAAAAGGAGAGTTTATTTTAATATGTGGTTCTTCTGGATCTGGCAAAACCTCTATTACAAGACTTATAAATAAGTTGATACCATATTATTATGAAGGAGATTTAAATGGTGATGTAAAAATAAATGATAAATTATTATCTAACTATCAAATGTTTGAACTTTCAAAAAATGTCGGAAGTGTTTTTCAAAATCCTAGAACCCAATTCTTTAATGTGGATACAAATAGTGAAATTGTATTCGCACTAGAAAACCAAGGAGTAGAAAGAAAAATTTTAGAAGAGAAATTAGATGAAACCTGCAATAAATTAGAAATAAATAAACTAAAAAATAGAAATATTTTTCATTTATCTGGAGGAGAGAAACAAAAAATTGCTTTTGCATCAGTTTATGCAACAAATCCAGATATTTATTTACTTGATGAGCCTTCTTCTAATTTGGATATACCGACCATTGATATATTAAAAAAACACTTATCCATGTTGAAGGAGAGTGGTAAAACAGTTATTATATCTGAGCACAGAATCTATTATATAATGGATTTAGTTGATAGAATTATTTATATGAAGAATGGGAAAATTGATAAAATTTTTTCCAATAAAGATTTTTTAAGTTTATCTGAAGATGAAATTAAGACTATGGGTTTAAGAACAAGAAACAAACCTAGTTTAAATATAAAAGAAAAATCATCAATTATAGATAAGTCTTATTTACAGGTGAATAATGTTTCAATTTATAGGAAAGATACATGCCTTATAGATAGACTTAGTTTTTCTGCAAACAAGGGTGATATTATTGCTGTTTTAGGATCTAACGGCATAGGGAAAACTACTTTTTTAAGAACTCTTTGTGGACTTTATACTGATTATAAGGGTGAGTTTATTTTAAAATCTAAAAAAATTGATGAAAAAGCAAGAAAACAAATATCTTATATGGTTATGCAAGACGTTAATTATCAATTATTTGCTGAGAGTGTCTTTGCTGAATGTAAACTAGGAATAAAGAACGTAAAAGATGGTTTGATTAATGAACTGCTAAATGATTTTGACTTATATAATTATAAAAATAGTCACCCTAACACTTTGTCTGGGGGACAAAAGCAAAGACTTGCCATAGTTTGTGGACTATTGTGTAACAAAGACATTTTTATTTTAGATGAACCTACAAGTGGGCTTGATTATAAAAATATGCTTAAAACTGTAGAATTATTAAAGTCACATTCAAAAGATAAAATTATTTTTATATCTACCCATGATTTTGAATTTGCAAGTTTAATTTGCAATCGTGTGTTGGATTTAGAAAAAGTTCGAAAGAAAATATAGTGGAGTTTGTAAATGAAAAATAATAATTATTTAGCTTCCTGGGACTTTGAGGTCGTCCATGATAATGATGATTTTATAGAGTATCAAGGAATAAGCCATCCTAAAAATAAAATGAAAAATTATAAACTTTTTCCAGGACTTATGCTGATGTATATTGACTTAAGAGAAAAGTATCAAGTGAAAGCTTCTGATAGTAAGGGAAATAAGGGTTATAGGATTTCTTATTGCTATGAAGGTAATTACTTTACTTATATTAACGATACAAAAATTTTAATAACGAGAGAAATTTTTATTGGCAAGGCACTTCCCTATGCACGGGAATCTTATACAACCAAGGACAGGGTTCAAGCCTTTAATTTTTTGATTTTTGAAAACGAAATAGATAAGGTTTCTTTTTCCGGTAAAATCCTAGTGGAATTTTTGAGAAAAATAAATTCAATAAAGGATATGGGTTTTGTCTATAAAAATGAAAGACTAATTCAAAGGGCCAATGAACTAATCCAAGTCCTAAAAAGTGAAGATGTCTTGGGGATTTCTATAAAGGCTCTGGATTTAATTTACGATATTACCATGGAAAAAACTTCAGAAATAAGAAAATCTTATCAAAAGGATGAAAGAAGCGAGGAAATTATTTTAATTGAAGAGTTTATTAAAGAGAATTTGGACAAGGGTATTACTTTAGATTTGCTTACAAAGAAATTTAAGATTTCTAAGTCAAACTTAAATAATAAATTCATTAGAAAATTTCAGTACACTCCTATAAAGTACCTCAACAATTTAAGGATGATGAAGGCAGAAGAAATTTTGATGAATACAGATAAAAACATAACGGAAATTTCTATGGAACTTGGTGTCACAAGCCCATCAAATTTTACAAGGTCCTTTAAAAAATTTACAGGATTAAGTCCAAGTGAATACAGAAAAAAAGAAGCTCTAAAGGAATGCGCTTCTTTTTAATGTTTAAATTTTATAAAGTAAAGGAACCGATGTAATAATATTTACCTGCGTCCTTTAAGTCGATTGTCCATTTTTTATTTATGCCAATAGTCTTTAGCATTTCTTCCATGTAGAATAAGATTACGCCCATGTCGATAAGTGATCTGTTGTCTTCATCAGATTTTACCATATAGGCATCAACTTCTGCTCCCTTAAGGACAAATCTCCAAGGTTGGAAATTTTTGTGACTTGGTGCATATCTTACTGATGAAAATACATCGAAGACGCCATAGTTTTCTAATGTTTCTATGGAAATAGGATTTCCAATTGTATCTGCGAAGACAATTTCTTCTACGTTAAGTCTTGAACTTGTAACTTCTGGGTCAAATAATTTTTTCTTTTGTCCATAGCCAAGAGCAATTAAATAATCTATGCCTGTGCCATTTTCTCCGAAGATGGCTCTTTTTGTGTCTGCATCAACGCTATCAACTGTAATCCAACAAGTGTCTATGTCAAGGTCAACAATTTTTGTGTTTAATTTTTCTAGGCAGTAGCCACCCTTTAATATGTTAAGCGGTTTGTCTCCGTCAATGTCTAGTGCAATGTAGTGTGGAGCTTCTATCATGACTCCTGCATAGCCTGCTTTGCCTCTTAGTCCTTCAGCAACAATTTTTCCGTTTTCATAAAGAGAAAAACTTATGCCACTTTCATTTGTTCCCATTTCGTCCATAAGTAATTTTATATTTTCCAAGGAATCTCTTGGAACTGTGTCCGTTTTAAAATTTCTGACAGACTTTCTTTTTTGCAAGAAATTTGTCATTAACATAGTAATACCCCCTAAACCAGTTTATATTTAAATTATATCACAATAGCAGGGTTAAAAAAATAGATTTAAAATATTTATGAAATAGTTTACACTAGAGTGGGAGGGATAATGTGAAATTAACATCTAGTCAATTAAAAGCTGTGGAACATTTCAAGGGACCTGCAATAGTTCTTGCTGTTCCTGGTGCAGGCAAGACAACTATGATTTTACATAGGACTAAGAGATTAATAGATAGGGGAGTGGACCCAAAGAGCATTCTTACCATTACTTTTTCCAAGGCGCAAGCTGTGGACATTAAGATGCGTTACAATTCAATGTTTGAGGATAAAAATGTAGTTTTTTCCACAATTCACGCCTTTTGTTATTCCATAGTTCGGGACTATTCTAAAAAATCTGGCAAGTCCCTTAGCCTCATTGATTCAAATTTAAAGAAAAAATATGAAATTTTAAGAGATATTTATAGAGATGTCAACAAAACTTATCCCACTGAAGAGCGAATTGAGACGGCAATTTCTGAAGTTGGCTACTGCAAAAATATGATGCTCAGTCCATCTTCCTTTGCCAAGACAAAAAGATGCGACACTGACAACTTCGTCAAATTTTATGAGACCTATGAAAAGTATAAAAAGGACAAAAATTTAATTGACTTTGACGACATGATAAATCTAGCTTATGAGATTTTAAAGACCGATGCTTCTATAAGGAAAAAATATAGAGATAGGTTTAAATTTATTCAGCTTGACGAGGGGCAAGACACAAGTAGAAGTCAGTTTCAAGTTTTAAAACTTTTGGCTAAGCCAGACAATAATTTATTTGTTGTTGCCGACGACGACCAATCCATTTACGGCTTTAGGGGCGCTAGCACTGAAGAACTTTTTAAGCTGCAAAAAGACTATGAGGACATTGCGACTTTTTACATGGAAGAAAATTTTCGTTCTACAAAAAATATTGTAAACATTGCAAATATTTTTATTGCCCAAAATGAAAATCGCTTCGAAAAAACTGTTGTCACAGACAATCCCTTTGCTAAGCCTGTAAATATTATTAAGGTCAAGGAGCCTAAGGACCAGTATGCCTTTATCGAAAGGGAACTTCAAAAGGAGGCAGGGGACATTGCAGTTCTATACAGAAACAATCTCTCCAGCATTGGTCTTGTGGAGTATTTTGAGAGGAAAAATTATGATTTTAATATAAAGGACAAAAAGACTAAGTTCTTTTCCCACTTTATAACTCGCGATATTTTAGATATTTTAAATTTTTCTCATGATCTTTCAGATATTGACCTCTACGAAAAATTTTACTTTAAATTAGATGGTTACATTTCCAAAAAGCACATCGACTATATGAAGAGAAATAGGGGCAAAAATATTTTTAATATTTTAAAGGACTATCCAGGGCTTCCATCTTACTACCACAAAAATATTAACAAGTTATTAGTTGGCTTTAAAAAAATTGCCAGATCTAATGTCTACGATGCCATTAATTATATAGACAAGGAAATGGGTTATGGCAAATATTTAAGAGAAAATGCTAAGAGATTCATGGAAACAGAGGCGACTTTAAACGAATACCTCTACTATTTAAAGTTAATTGCAAAAAGCACTGAGTCTTTGGATTTATTTATTGGTAGATTAAAGGAGTTGGAGTACGACCTCTTGAAGCCAAGAACTAATAAGGCAAATTTAACTTTTTCAACTATTCATTCTGCCAAGGGGCTTGAGTTTTCCCGCGTTTTTGTTGTAGACTTATATGAGGGGACTTTGCCCTCTACTGCAAGTCTTGATGTCATAAGAGAAGATGAAGAACTTTTTTGCGAAGAGCGAAGACTCTTTTATGTAGCCATGACTAGGGCAAAAAATGAATTATATTTAATGTACTCCCGATACACAAATGGAATGAAAAATGAAATTTCTTCTTTTGTAACAGATTTAGAAACTTTGGCAGGTGATTAAAATGGATTTAAATGAAGAGATAAGAAAAATAATTAAAATAAAAGATGACATGCTCTTAAATAGTCTCTTTGATGAGTATCACCCTGTAGATATTGCCCTTGAAGCAGAGGACTTGGAAGATGAAGACCTTGAAACTTTTGTCAGCTTGGTGAGCCACGACAACATGGCACTTCTCTTCGAATCGGCAGAAGATGACCTAAGCGCAAGGATGATGGCATATTTTACTGATGATGATTTAATAGATATTTTTGCTCACATGGAAACTTCAATAGTTGCCGACCTTTTGGGTGTTCTTTCAACTGTGAGGAGAAAGGCTATTTTGTCCTCAATGAAAAGTGCAGAGAAAAACACCTTGAAGATGATACTTTCCTTTGACGAAGAGTCTGCCGGCGGTATCATGACCACAAATTTTATTGCCCTAAAGGAAAATTTGACGGCAGAAGAAGCCATAAAAAAACTTAGGGCAATTTCACCTGAGACGGAAATTATTGACGAAATTTTTGTAACAGACGATTATCACAGACTGCAAGGCATTGTGACAATTAGAGACCTTTTGGTTTCCAATGCAAAGACACCCTTAAGAGACATCTTGGAAGAAGTGGACTTTTATGTATATGGCACTGACGACCAAGAAGTTGCAGCAAACCTCTTTAGCAAGTACGAGCTTGATATTTTGCCAGTAGTAAACAGCAACATGGCAATCCTTGGCGTTATTACATCAGAAGACATCATCGCCATCATCGACCAAGAGCACAACGAAGATATTTTGCAGATGCACGGTGTTAATGCAGACGAAGTATATGACTCAACTTGGTTTGACTCCTTTAAGAGCAGGATTCCCTGGTTAATTGTAAATTTACTGACAGCCTTTTTGGCATCATCTGTTGTAAAGGGTTTTGAGTCCACAATTTCGCAGGTAGTCGTCCTATCTGCAGCCATGCCAATTGTAACGGGAATGGGCGGCAACGCAGGCTCACAAACTCTTTCAATTATACTTACATCACTTGCTCGAGGTGAGTTGTCTTTAAAGGAAGACTACAAACTCATCTTTAAAGAAATATTTTTGGGACTTTTTGAAGGAGCCATTATAGGAATTTTGGCGGCAGGAGTTTTTGTATTTTGGCATCACAATATCTATTTAGGATTTATTTTATTCTTAGCCATGATTGCCAACATGATAATTGCCTGCTCCATGGGCTTTCTCATTCCACTGGTCTTGGATAAGATGAAAATAGACCCAGCCATAGCCTCATCAATTTTTCTCACAACATTTACAGATGTATTTGGATTTTTTATCTTCTTAGGGCTTGCCACAGTTTTCTTGCCACTTTTAATTTAAATAAAAACCACAGTTTACTTTAAGATTTTTAGTAAGCTGTGGCTTTTTTTAATTTCTTTGAATATAATTTTGTATTTCTCTTTCGCTTGAAACTACAACTTTTCCATCAGAGTCTAAAAGGGGAGTGAGGCTGATTCCGTAGCCTGCATTTAGGTGTATATAGTTAACTCCCGTCTCAGTGTCTAATAGAATTTGTATTGACTCAGTGAGAGAGCCCTCCTTAAAAATTTTTATAAATCTTTTGTCTTCTTTTTCTTTAAACATATTAAGCTCCCAATACTTTTTCATAGGCAAATCTTTCACTTTTGCCGCCAAGATAAACTAGTCCCACATAAGAATATTCCATTGAAATTAAAAGATTTTGCATGGACTTATTTTCTCTGTGGGTGTCAATGCGAACTGATTTAAAATTATTTTCCCTTGCATAGGCTTCTGCAAATTCAATAATTTTTCTGCCATAGCCCTTTTTTCTCTCACTTGCAAGGCTTCCAATCCTGTGAAGAGCCACATAGGGCTTTGGACTTTTCCATTCTCCAGCTAAATTATTTTCATAGTCCTCATCATGGTCGTAAATTATTACAGTGGATACTACTTTTCCCTGGTCTTCTAAGACATAAATATTTCTGTTTTCAATAAGATCTCTAAAATTATTTAAATTTGGTTTGTCAGCTCCCTGCCACTGGTCTATGCCCAGCGATTTTAATTTAAGAGAGCCATCTTCATAAATTTTTTCGATTTTTTCTCTATCTAATTCTTTTGCAAGTCTAAATTCCATGTTTCCTCCAAAACTACAGGTACTTTATCTGATGTTTCCAGTGAATTTTTCGTGACTAGGCAGTCGTAGGCGAGAATTTTTACTCCAGCCTCCCTTGCCCTTATAAGTCCCTGCGAAAAATTTTTATCTGTCAGGTAATTTGGTGTGAAAAACTTTATGCCCTTCATTTGAATTACAAAGAGGATGTAAGTTAAGTATTCGCCACTAGCATCAATGAGACCATTTATATGTTTAAGTCCCCTTGTAGTTGGCGCATCGGGAAAGGCAACGATGCCCTTATTTTCAAGAGTCACGCCCTTGACTTCTAAAAGAGCTCTTTTGCCTTCGCCTTCTAAATAAAAATCAAAGCGGGAATCGCCATGAGAGTATTCTCTTTTTATTTTATCGTACTTAAAGCCAAGGTCAATTTTATTTTGCAAGAGGGCTTCATAAGCCACCTGGTTGGGAGCTTGTGAGTCAATATTTATAATTTTATCGCCCTTCATGACGGCAATGAGGGTGTAGGAAGTCTTTCTATTGGGACTGTCATTGTAGGTAAGAAAAACTGTTGTACCTTCTCTTAAAATTTCCTTGCACCTGCCAGTGTTTGGCACATAGACAGTAAGGGTCATGAAACCCTTTTTGCAAAGAGCGATAAATCTATTTTTTCTATATAAAAATTCTGCTTTTAAAACACTCTTGTATTTCATAATTCACCCCAAAATATTATACAGTGAACTTTAAAATATGTAAAACTTGTTGTATCATAGGGTAAAGGAGTGAGGACATGGACGTATTAGTTGTTATTGACATGCAAAATGATTTTATAAGTGGCTCTCTAAAGGGAAGAGACACAGAAAAACTTTTAGATAAAGTTGTGGAAAAGGTAAAGGAATTTAAGGGGAAAATAATTTACACCCTTGACACCCATTATGAAGATTATTTAAAGACAAAAGAGGGAGAAAGTCTTCCCATAGAACACTGCATAAAGGGGACTTGGGGTCACGAAATTGCAGATGAGTTAAAGGAAACAAAAAGTTTTGATAGGGCGAAAAAATTTGAAAAAAACACTTTTGCATCTATTGAACTTGGAGAGTATTTAAAAAGTTTAGATGAAAAAGAGGGCATAGATTGCATTTATTTCTTGGGACTTGTGACAGATATTTGCGTGGTTTCAAATGCCTTATTGGTAAAGGGATTTTTGCCAGAAAAAAATATTTATATCTACAAAGATTTGACAGAGGGACTTACAGAGGAAAAGAAGGCAGCAGCCATAAGTGTAATGGAATCTTGCCACATAAAGGCTATTTAAATTTTATTTAATGTTAAAGGAAAAATTTTAGTGGTAAAAATTTATAGGTAAAGAGAAAAAAGACAGGGGGACTGTCTTTTTTTACGTTATTTTTAAATTTAATCTGAAATTATTTTTGGATCGCCAATATTTAGGGAGTAATAGTAAATTTTTGCCGCATCTTCCACATATTCGGCAGCTAAAAAGGCAGACTCCATGTCCTTGCCACAAGAGACAACTCCATGATTTGCTAGTAGGCAGGAGTTTGATTTTTTTAAATAGGGTATGATGGAGCTTGCAAGTTCAAGGGAACCTGAAGGCTCAAAGGGAGTTACTTCAATTTCGCCACCTAAAAAGGGTTCCATCTCAATTAAAATTAGGGGAATCTTTTTTCGCGAAACTGCAAAGGCTGTGGCAAAACTTGAATGTGTGTGGACTATGGCATTGTAGGCTGGATAATTTTTATAAATTTCCGCGTGCATCATCCACTCTGAGGAAGGCTTTTTGTCTCCCTCTAATCTTTCGCCATTAAAATTTATTTTTACAATGTCATCTTCTGTAATTTCTAAGTAGTCCATACCACTTGGGCTAATGTAAATTTCATCACCTTGACCCCTAAGGCTTAAATTTCCGCTAGTGCCTGCCACCAATTTTTTATCTAAAAGTTTTTTTCCATATTCTACTAAAAGTTTTTTGTAATCCATATCGCACCTCAAATATAATTTATCACATCTTACCTGCAATTGACAATTGCTTATCCTGTGTTAGACTAAAGATAAATGGAGAGGTAGTATGTTAAAGAAAAAAATTTTTGAAAATTATAAAAAAAGTGCAGACTATATTTTAGAAAAGATAAAAACAAGGCCAGAGCTTGCCATAATTCTCGGCACAGGTCTTGAAAATCTTTTAGATGAAATGGAAGATAAGCTAGAAATTGACTACAGAGATGTGCCAAATTTTTTGGTTTCCACAAGTAATAGTGAGGGGAAATTTATTTTTGGAAAATTATCAGGCAAGTTTGTAATTTGCATGACCAAAAGATTTCACTACTATGAAGGCTATGACTTTGACGAACTTGCCATGCCAGTTTATGTTTTAAAACTCCTTGGGGTGAAAAATTTAATTCTCACAAATGCAGCAGGTGCTGTAAATTATAATTTTTTCCCAGGAGATATTTGCCTAATTAGAGACCATATAAATTTTGCTGGCCTTAGTCCTACAAGGGGCAACAATTTATCAGAATTTGGCGAAAGATTTTATCCTATTGACAATTTATATGACAAGGAACTTCGCAGCCTTGCAAAAAAATCTGCCCTTGAAGAGGGGATTGAATTAAAGGAAGGAGTTTACTTCTTCACCGTGGGACCATTTTTTGAATCGCCATCAGAAATTAGGGCCATAAGAAGTCTTGGCGGCGACTTAGTTGGCATGTCAACTATTACAGAAACTTTGACGGCTGGTCACTGTGGCATAAGGGTCCTTGCCTTTTCAGTTGCCACAAATTATTCCTCTGATCGCATAGAGAATATGGACGGAAGCGAAGTTGAAGATGTGGCAAGGGAAGTTTCGCCAAAATTAAAAAATTTGATTGTGAAAATAATTGGGGAGTTGGAATAAATGAAGAGACAAGATTATGATATGCCCTTTATGCTAAGATATGAAAATGTTGCTTGGTATGAAGATGGAGAAGTTAGGATTTTAGACAGAAGAGTCTATCCAAAGGAAATACGCTTTGAAATATGTAGGACTCACAAGGAAGTTGCAAAAGCCATAAAGGACATGGTGACACAGTCAGCAGGACCCTACACAGCAGCAGGAATGGGCATGGCACTTGCAGCCTATGAGGCGAGAGAGTTAAAGGGAGAAGATTTATTAAACTTCTTAGAAGATGCAGCAGAGACAATTTCTACTGCAAGACCAACTACATCTACAAGACTAAAAAAAGTCACTAGAGGGTCTATAGAAGCTGCCAAAAAGGCAATGGAAAGTGGAGATGATGTAGTGGAAGCACTTTTTCAAGAATCTATAAATTCTTTAAACAGAAGATACAGCGCCATGAATGAAGTTGCAAAATATCTCTGCGATTTGATACCTGATGGTGGAAAAGTTTTGACCCAATGTTTTGCCGAGACAATTATTGGCACAATGACAAGGACTTTAAAAGAGCAAGGGAAGGATGTTAAATTCTACTGCACCGAAACTAGACCCTACTATCAAGGGGCAAGGCTCACTGCAACTTGCATAAGCCAAATGGGTTTTGACACCACAGTCATAACAGACAATATGGTTGCCTACACCATGGAAAATATAGGCATAGACTTATTTACATCGGCATCGGACACAATTACCCTTGATGGTCATGTGGCAAATAAAGTTGGCACTCATCAAATTGCTCTTGTGGCTCGCCAGTTTAAGGTGCCCTTTTATGTAACGGGTATGCCAGATGGGGAAAAGAAAGCTAAAGACGATATAGTAATTGAACTTCGTGACCCTTCACTTGTATTGGGAGACCACACAGCAAGGGGAGTAAAGGCAATTTATCCTTCCTTTGACATAACGCCACCAGAACTTATTACAGGCTTTGTGACAGACAAGGGTCTTTATAAGCCAAGTGATTTGAAAGAATATTTAGACACAGATCACAAAAGTTATTATTAATTTTAAAAATTTGCATGAAAAAAGGAGAGCAGTTCGAGTTTACTGTTCTCCTTTTTGTTTTCTAATCATTAATATTATTTTTGCAAGTAGTTCATGAATTTTTAAATATAAATCTTGTATTCTAGCTTTTATTAGACTTTCCTCACAAGTGTAAGAAAAACTAACTCGCTTGCCATCTTCGTCATCATACCAGCAACTACCCATAATAAATCCTTTTTCTTTGCATTCTTTTCGCATTTTCTTTTCTAATTTATATCTAAAAATTATTTTTCTAAAAAATTTCATAGTTTAATTATTTAAAGAAATTAGTTATACCATTATTTAATTCATCAATAGATACTTCAAATTACCTGTTTTCAGAATCTAAGAAAATTACAGAATTATCGGACTTTGCAAAAACAAGATTTGTACATAATACACATACAAAAACTAATGAAGTTATTAAGTTAAAATTTTTTAACTTCAAGTTATAACCTCCTATTTAAACAACATTAAGAAAAAGGTTTAATTATGAATAATATAACCATTATTAATTAATAATATAAAATATCTTAAAAAAGTGTTACGAAAATAAAGTTAATTATGAACCAAATCATCTTAAATAGAAGTTCAAAAAGTGTAAAGGCAATGGCGTACCAGCCAATGAAATTAATTTTTGATCTTCCAATAAACTCTCTGCTGTAAAGAGTGATTGCAGTTAAGACAGAAAG
>OGTN01000141.1_pt1 | contig 42091 bp, 48 predicted proteins | sample 1574591 | NCBI WGS metagenome assembly OGTN01 (sample SAMN03295830, study PRJEB24534) | human gut metagenome | isolation source: fecal sample 5 from infant 4 | host: Homo sapiens | place: USA: Pittsburgh, PA | collected 2014-07
GTCTGACGGCGGCCGGAAAGCAGTTTCTCGCCGATAGCCGACAAATTCTTGCCCAGGTGGATGACGCGGCCGCCCGCGCTGCGCGTCTGCATCACGGTGAAACCGGCGAACTGCGTATCGGCTTTACCTCCTCGGCCCCCTTTATCAAGGCGGTATCCGATACGTTGTCGATGTTTCGTCAGCGCTACCCGGATGTGCATATTTTGACCCGCGAGACCAACACCCGCGAACAGATTGTGCCACTGAGCGAGGGGGCTCTCGATCTGGGGCTCCTGCGCAATACCCAACTGCCGGACACTCTGGCGTGGGAGCGGGTGCTGCGCGAGCCGTTGCTGGCGATGGTCCCGGCCGACCATCCGCTGGCCCGCCAGCCCTCGGTCAGCCTGGCGGCGCTGGCGCGCGAACCCTTCGTCTTTTTCGACCCGCACGTGGGTACCGGCCTGTATGACGATATCCTCGGCTTGCTGCGTCGTTACGGTCATACGCCGGTGATTGCCCAGGAGGTGGGGGAGGCGATGACCATTATTGGTCTGGTGGCCGCCGGACTGGGGGTGTCTATCCTGCCGGCCTCCTTTCAGCGCGTACAGCTCAGTGAAATGCGCTGGCTGCCGATCGACGAACAGGATGCGGTGTCGGAGATGTGGCTGGTGTGGTCGAAACATCATGAACAGGGAGCGCTGGCAAAACGCTTTCGCGAGTCGCTGCTGGCCTGGAAAACCGAGCACAATTGAGGCGAAAAGGGGCTGGAAATGTGCGGTAAATCACAAGGCTAAGTAAAAATTTGACGTTCACCATCGAAGTGCTTCACCATAGCCGAAAGTTTATTTCGAAGCGCGAAAATAAAGGGAGTCAATGGTGGTAGCGGATAGTCAACCAGGCCATATCGATCAAATTAAGCAGACCAATGCGGGCGCCGTGTATCGCCTGATTGATCAGCTCGGCCCGGTATCGCGTATCGACCTCTCCCGATTTGCGCAACTGGCTCCCGCCAGCATCACCAAGATTGTCCGCGAGATGCTGGAAGCGCATCTGGTGCAGGAGACGGAGATCCAGGAGCCCGGCAGCCGTGGCCGCCCGGCGGTGGGGTTGATGGTAGAAACCGAGGCCTGGCACTATCTTGCGGTGCGCATCAGCCGCGGCGAAATCCACCTTTCGCTGCGTGATTTAAGCAGTCAACTGGTGGTGGAGGATCAGCTGGAGCTGGCGCTCACTGACAGCACGCCGTTTCTGACCCGTATTATTGATCATATCGATCGATTCTTTATTCGCCACCAGAAGAAGCTGGAACGGCTCACCTCCATCGCCATGACGATGCCGGGTATTATTGATACCGAAAATGGCATTATTCATCGCATGCCGTTTTATGAGGATGTCAAAGATGTGCCGCTGGGCGATGTGCTGGCCAACCATACCGGGGTGCCGGTCTACATTCAGCATGACATCAGCGCCTGGACTATGGCGGAATCGTTGTTCGGCGCCTCGCGCGGCGCCCGGGATGTCATTCAGGTGGTCATCGATCATAACGTCGGCGCCGGGGTTATCACCGACGGACGCCTGCTGCATGCTGGCAGCAGCAGCCTGGTGGAGATCGGCCATACTCAGGTCGATCCCTACGGCAAGCGCTGCTACTGCGGCAACCATGGCTGTCTGGAAACCATTGCCAGCGTAGAGAGCGTGCTGGAGCTGGCGCAGATGCGCATGGCCCAGTCGATGAGCTCGCTGCTGCACCAGCGTCCGCTGAGCGTGGAGTGGCTGTGCCAGGCCGCGCTGCAGGGCGATCTGCTGGCCAGAGACATTATCAGCGGCGTGGGTAACCACGTCGGGCGGATTCTGGCGATCATGGTCAATCTGTTTAACCCGCAGAAAATTCTGATTGGCTCGCCGTTTAATCTGGCGGCAGATATCCTTTTTCCGGCAATTTCCAGCTGCATTCGGCAACAATCGCTCCCGGCCTACAGCCAGCATATCGCGGTTGAAAGCACCCAGTTTTCCAATCGTGGCACGATGGCTGGCGCGGCGCTGGTCAAGGATGCGCTCTATAACGGATCCTTACTCATACGACTGTTACAGGGTTAACATTTTTTCATAGTCGCACCAAAAATTGCGCTATCTCAAGCCGACCTCTGGCGGCATCACGTAGACTTTGCCCACTGTTGATTATTTCTCTCCCGTATATTTCATCGACAAAACTGTGGGGTTAGTGATGTTTAAGCGTTTCTTTATTACAGGTACAGACACCTCTGTCGGGAAGACAGTGGTTTCCCGTGCGCTGTTGCAGGCACTTGCTGCCAGAGGCAAAAGCGTGGCCGGGTACAAGCCTGTGGCGAAGGGCAGCAAAGAGACGCCAGACGGTTTGCGTAACAAAGACGCGCTGGTGCTGCAGAGCGTCTCCACGCTGGCGTTGCCGTATGAGGCTGTCAATCCCATAGCGTTAAGTGAAGACGAAAGCAGCGTGGCGCACAGCTGCCCGATCAACTACGGTTTGCTGTCGGATGGTTTGCAGCGACTGGCCGGTCAGGTCGATCACGTGGTGGTTGAAGGCACCGGCGGCTGGCGCAGCCTGATGAACGACCTGCGACCGCTCTCCGAATGGGTGGTACAGGAGCAGCTCCCGGTGCTGATGGTGGTGGGGATCCAGGAGGGGTGTATCAACCATGCGCTGCTGACGGCCCAGGCGATCGCCAATGACGGATTGCCGCTGATCGGCTGGGTGGCCAACCGCATCAACCCCGGTCTCGCGCACTACGCTGAAATCATTGATGTCCTCAGTAAGAAGCTGCCGGCGCCGCTGATTGGCGAGCTGCCGTACCTGCCGCGCGCCGAACAGCGTGAGCTGAGCCGCTACGTCGACTTAGACATGCTCGGCAACGTGATGGCGATAGATCGAATCCCGGCGTAACGTCCGCGACAGCACCGACGCCACCACGCAGGTGATCAGCAGGCCGGGCAGCAGCGCATACTGCCCGGTCATCTCACAAATCATCAGGGTCGACATGATTGGCGCATGGGTGGTGGCAGCCAGAAACGCCGCCATGCCGGTCAGACCGATCATCATAGCCATCTCTTCATTCCCCGGTAGCCATAGCCCGCTGACGCTGGCAAACAGCATGCCCATCGCCAGGCCGACAAACAGCGTGGGGGTAAAGACCCCGCCCGGCGCGCCGGAGCCGCTGCTGGCCAGCACCGCCAGCAGTTTGCACAGGAAAACGCCGGCCAGCAGTACGCCGGACGGCGGCATCTGCAAATAGCTTTGTACCACGCTGTAGCCGTTGCCCCACACCGCCGGGGTGATGAGTGATAAGCCGCCGACAATCAGCCCCCCCAGCGCCAGCTGCCACGGCGGCGTCAGTTTCAGTTTGACGAAGCCGCGATGACTGGAGTCCATCAGCCAGATAAACAGCGGGCCGCACAGCCCGGCCAGCAGGCCAGTCGCCAGCATTAAACCATAGTGCAGCGCGCTGAGGTTCTGCTGCAGGACGACGTGGTACAGCGGCGCGGCGCCGCCGTTGAGAAACTGCGTCAACAGCAGGGCGATCACCGCCGAGATAACGACCGGCCCAAGCGAGGCCAGCATCAGCGTGCCAAAGAGAATTTCAGCAATAAACAGGCTGCCGGCCAGTGGGGCATGATAGGCGCTGGCCATCCCGGCAGCGGCGCCGCAGGCGACCCACAGCTTCCATTCAGTCTGCGGCGTGAAGCGGCGGGCGAACAGCGACGCCGCCAGCGCGGCCAGCAGGATCATGGCGCCTTCCCGGCCAATCGCGCTGCCGGTGACCACGACCAGCAATGACGCCAGCGATTTCACCAGGCTTGCCGGCGTATCGAAGCAACCGTCGCCGGTCTCCAGGGCTTCCATATAATCGGTGGCGGCATGCGGGCGCGCGATGCTGCGTCGCTGCCACAGCCAGAGAAGTGTCCCTGCCGCCAGGCCGCCCAGCGCCGGGGTAATCAGCCGCCGCCACGCCGGCAGCGACTGCGCCGCGTTGACCAGGCTCCCGCTGTCATTGCCAAGAAACAGCGTTTCCAGCACCACCATCGCATGGCGAAACAGCGCCACCGCCAGGGCGGCGAGAAGGCCAATCAGGGTGGCGATCAGCAGGCGGCGAAACATCACCTGCACATCAGGATAGGGATGAAGACGGTGCATCAGTCACGGCGAGGTTCGGAAAACATGGTCTTATTGTGATAGGGAATAACCTTAGATGCAAAAGCGATAAGTGCGGGTGATGGGCTGGGATGCGACGAAATAAAACCGCGCCGGATACCGGCGCGGTGAAGGGTTAACGATAGAGCGCTTTTTCCGCCACGGCGATCGGCAGATTCTCCTGCCACTGCGCCAGCGTTGCCTGCGCCAGCTGACCCAGCGCCTGGTAGAAGGGGTGGGCGGCATGGTCGACAAAGACGCTCAGAAAGCGCCCGGACCACGGCAGCAGGTGCCAGGCCAGCAGCTGGGCAAACAACGCATCCTGCTCCGTCTCGCACAGCCACGCCGCCAGCAGCAGCAGGGTGCCGAAATGATCTTCCGGTTCGTTACGCTCGGCGTCCAGTGCGATGCCGTTCGTGCGCATCCACTCGCGCAGGGCCAGCGTGGAATCGCCAAACAGCACTGACTCTTTATCCAGCCAGACGGATCCCCATGGCGGCGCCGGCAGGGCCCACGGGCCGATAAACAGGCGTTGCCAGGCTTCCGGTAATGACTCTTCCGTCGACGCGGCAAAGGCTGACGCCAGTGGGGCGGTTACCGGGAAGGGCCACTGTTGCTGCCAGCTGCCGTCCTGGAAGGCGGCGACCAGCGGCGCAATGTGCGCGCTATTCGGCGCATAAGAGAACAGCGCGCCCAGGGTGCGGGCGCTTAACGCGACAGCGTCGCGGTTTGGGATCGGCATCATTACTTATTCCTTTCTGCGGCGCGCGCCAGCGCGCCGTCTCATTAACCGGCAACCGCCATACCGACGGTCATATGCAGACCATAAAACAGGCCGCGACCAATACATTCCGCGATCAAGACCAGCAGCAGGCCGATCAGCAGCCCCGTAGCGCGCGGCGGTTGGCGGCGGATCAGCGGACACAACCAGCAGCCAAGACCGAGAGCCAGCAGTATCAGGCGTAACGCCTGGAGTGTGCCGTAATCTGGCAGCAGGGTGGCTGCCTGCTGGACTGAACTGTGAATGGTACTGAGTCCGGCGCTTTGCATGATGATAACGGCGGCGCCGATCGCCAGCGCGGCCACGCTGAGTCCGGCAAAAAACCAGCCGTTAAAGTCGACTTTCGCCAGCCGCAGCAGCAGGGCGGCGAACAGCGGCCCGCTGAGGAGCACCGTCAGGAAGAACGCGCTGGTAGTGTAGCCATTGTACCATGTTGGCACGGTATCGATTTGGTAAACCCGGGTCATCGCCAGAACAAACAGCAGCCCCAACAGCATGGCGATCACCAGCCAGACTTTACCCAGCGCCGCTGGCATTTTGCCCAGTACCGCCAGCAGCCACCAGAATCCTCCCACGGCGAAGAACAAGGCGCCGCTGGCGATTTCATTGCTCAGCGCCGAGGCGCCGACGCGGTTCAGCGAGTTAAACGCGCGCAGCGGCGAACCGAGATGCATCACCGAAGCCAGAAAACCAATGCCCATCAGCAGCCAGATAAAAAACATGCTGCGCACCAGCCGTTGCTGCGCTTCGCGCTGGTTTGTCAGCGATAGCCAGCCCAGCCCGCTGACGAGGGTCGCGCCGACCACGCATTGCCCCAGTACCGTAAACAGCACCAGCGGCCATTCATGCCATCCGCTTCCCATCTCACACCTCCTTTGGATTTGCCAGATAACCGGTGGTATCGCCACACGGCCGGGCATTGGCGTTAGGTTTGATCACGATACTCGGCCTGGTAAAGTGCGCCGACGGCAGCGGGGCCACTGCGGCCAGCTGGCCGTGCTTGGCGCGCAGCTCGGCAATCGGCCCGAAATCGAGCGCCCGCAGCGGACAGGACTCGACACAGATCGGTTTTTTCCCCTCGGCGACGCGCTCGTGACAGCCGTCGCACTTGGTCATGTGGCCTTTGTCGGCGTTGTACTGCGGGGCGCCGTACGGGCAGGCCATATGGCAGTAGCGGCAGCCAATGCACACCGCTTCGTTGACCACCACAAAACCATCGTCGCGCTTGTGCATCGCCCCACTTGGGCAGACCTTGGTGCAGGCCGGATCTTCGCAGTGGTTACAGGCGATGGAGAGGTAGTAGGCGAACACATTCTGCTGCCAGACGCCGTTGTCCTCCTGCCAGTCGCCGCCGGCATACTCATAGATGCGGCGGAAGCTGACCTCCGGGGTGAGATTCTTGTAGTCCTTACAGGCCAGTTCGCAGGTTTTACACCCGGTACAGCGAGCGGAATCGATAAAGAATCCATATTGCGTGCTCATGGTTTACTCCTTAAACCTTTTCGATGTCGACCAGGTTGGTATGCTGTGGATTCCCCTTCGCCAGCGGCGACGGGCGGTGGGTGGTCAGCGTATTCATGCAGGCGCCATGGTCGATCCGGTCTCCGGCCATATTCGCGTCGTGCCAGGCGCCCTGGCCCATCGCCGACACGCCCGGCATGATGCGTGGCGTCACTTTCGCCGGAAGACGGACTTCGCCGCGCTGATTAAAGACGCGCACCATATCGCCGTTTTTAATCCCGCGTTTTTCTGCGTCAAGCGGATTGAGCCACACCTCCTGGCGACAGGCCGCTTGTAATACATCGACGTTGCCGTAGCTGGAGTGGGTGCGCGCTTTATAGTGGAAACCAAACAGCTGCAGCGGATACTGGCTGCGCAGCGGATCGTCCCAGCCTTCAAATGTGGAGGCGTAGACCGGCAGCGGGCTGATAACTTCGTCTTTCTCCAGCTGCCAGTGGGCGGCAATCTCGGCGAGCCGGCTGGAGTAGATTTCAATTTTGCCGGACGGGGTTTTGAGCGGATGCGCTTCAGGATCGCGGCGGAAGTCGCGATAGGCGACGAAGTGGCCGTTCGGATCTTTACGCTTGTAGATGCCCATCTGTTTCAGGTCGTCGTAGCCAGGTAGCGCGGGGTCTTTCGCCACCATTTTGGCATACAGATGCTGCAGCCACTGCGCCTGCGTGCGCCCCTCGGTAAAACGTTGATGCACGTCGTCGCCGAGCCGTTTCGCCACTTCACTTAAGATCCAGTAAATCGGTTTGCGTTCGAACTTCGCCGAGGTAGCAGGCTGGATAAAAATGAGATAGCCCATATTGCCGGCGTAGTCGTTGGGAATAATATCTTCCTGCTCAACGGTCATCAGATCGGGCAGCAGCAGGTCGGCGTATTTCGCCGACGAGGTCATAAAGTTGTCGATAACCACAATGGTCTCGCACTTGCTTTCGTCCTGCAGGATCTCGTGGGTCTTATTGATGTCGGAGTGCTGGTTGATGATGGTGTTGCCCGCGTAGTTCCACAGGAACTTGATCGGCACATCCAGCTTCTCTTTGCCGCGCACGCCGTCGCGGGTGGCGGTCATCTCCGGGCCTCGAGCGATGGCGTCGGTCCAGGTGAAGCAGGAGATGGCGGTCTTCACCGGATTTTCCAGCACCGGCAGACGTTCGATAGTGATGGTGTAGGTTGATTCGCGGGCGCCGCTGTTGCCGCCGTTGATGCCGACGTTGCCGGTTAAGATCGGCAGCATGGCGATCGCGCGGGCGGAGAGTTCGCCGTTGGCCTGGCGCTGCGGTCCCCAGCCCTGGCAAATATAAGCCGGTTTACTCATGCCGATTTCGCGCGCCAGCTTAATGATGCGATCGGCGGGGATGCCGGTAATACGCGAGGCCCACTGCGGTGTTTTGGCGACGCCGTCGTCACCCTCGCCAAGAATATACGCTTTGTAGTGGCCGTTTGCCGGCGCCCCGACCGGCAGCGTTTTCTCATCGTAGCCAACGCAGTATTTGTCGAGGAATGGCTGGTCGACGAGATCCTCGTTTATCAGCACCCAGGCGATACCGGCGACCAGCGCGGCGTCCGTGCCGGGACGAATAGGGATCCACTCATCTTCCCGACCGGCGGCGGTATCGGTGTAGCGCGGGTCGATAACGATCATCCGCGCGTTAGAGCGCTCGCGAGCCTGCTCCAGATACCAGGTAATGCCGCCGCCGCTCATCCGGGTTTCCGCCGGGTTATTGCCGAACATCACCACCAGCTTGCTGTTTTCAATATCCGAAGTACTGTTGCCGTCGTTGCTGCCGTAGGTATAGGGCATCGCGCAGGCAATCTGTGCGGTGCTGTAGGTACCGTACTGGTTAAGCGAGCCGCCGTAGCAGTTCATCAGCCGCGCTACCGGCGACGCTGAAGGCGACGAACGGGTGATGTTGCCGCCGACGATCCCCGAAGAGTAGTTAATGTACACGGCTTCATTGCCATACTGGGCAACGGTGCTTTTCAGACGGTCAGCGAGGATATCCAGCGCCTCCTGCCAGCTGATGCGTTCAAATTTGCCTTCCCCGCGCTTGCCGACGCGCTTCATGGGATAGTTAAGGCGATCCGGATGATTGATGCGCCGACGAATAGAGCGCCCGCGCAGGCAGGCGCGGACCTGGTGGTCGCCGTAGCGGTCGTCGCCGGTATTATCCGTTTCGACGTAAACCACTTCATCATCCCGCACGTGCAGCCGCAGGGCGCAGCGGCTACCGCAGTTGACCGAACAGGCGCCCCAGACAATGCGGGTGTTGTCGCCAGTAGCCTGTTGTACTGCTGCCGCGGCGCTGCGCAGTGTAAAGGGCAGGGTAAGCCCGCCGGCGGCCAGCGCCAGAGAGCTGAGGGCTGTGGATTTGAGTAGCGCGCGTCGGGAGACGCCGCCGGGGGATTCCTGATTCGACATTGCTCACTCCATGATAGTTATGCTGTGCGGAGAAGGGCCGCCACGTCATTAACAGACGCAGGGGTGAGCGATAATACGTTATGGGTAGCCAGCAGATCTTATCCCTGGTCAATGCAGGGATAAGATCTTTCATTTGAAACCGAAGTGGGCTTACTGAGCGTCGTTTTCGGCGGGACTGTCGCTGTTACGCGTATAGGTGATTTTGAAGGTGTCATTGGCGCAATGACCGACCACCTGAACCCCGGGCTGGTCTGCCTGATCGTTTGGCACAATGGCCAGGCTGAAGGCGGTTTCCGGTACGCCATTGTTGATGATCTTCTGCTGGATGTCGCTTTTGACCCGTTCACAAGAGTCGGGGGCTGCCAGCACGGTCGTGGAGCACAGCAGTAGTGCGGCGCCTGTCCAGAGGGATAGTTTCATCTTACACTCCTTATCGATGTTATCCAGAATTAAGCATAGCAGAACTGGTGTAAACAATTGTATTTGCTAATATGATCTGGTGTACACAAAAGGAATCGCCTGTGAAAAGATTGTATTGGCTGATCCCGGCAGCGCTGCTGCTGACGGCGTGCGACCGCCAAAGCGCCCCGGAAGCCTTCACCCCGGAGATGGCGAGTTTTTCCAATGAGTTTGAGTTCGATCCGCTGCGCGGGCCGGTGAAAGATTTTAGCCAGACGCTATTGGATGAACACGATGTGGTGGTCAAGAAGGTGAGCGCTCAGCTGTCAAAAGAGGGATGTTTCGATCTGCTGACCCTGGAAGATGTGGAGAACAATACCGGCGCCACGCTGCTGCTGGATGCCAACTATTACGTCGATGGGCGCACCCACGAGAAGCGACTGCGCCTGCAGGGCAAGTGTCAGCTGGCAGAGATGCCCGCCACGGGGGTGAGCTGGGAGACGGATGATAACGGTTTTATTATTCGCGCCCGCGGCAAAGAGACCACCGCCACCTACCGCTATGACAGCGATGGCTATCCGCTGGGAAAAACCACCACCGCCAAAGAAGAGCAATTTACCGTCGCCTCCACGCCGTCGAAAGATCCGCGCAAGAAAATGGACTATACCGCCATCAGCACCTTCAACGAACGCACGCTGGGCACGGTACGCCAGACCTGCGACTACGATCGCCACGACAATCCGCTGAGCTGTGAGCTGCAGGTGATTGATGAAAGCGTGCAGCCGCCGCTGACACGCCATTACACCATCAAGAACCGCATTGATTATTACTGAGCCGTCGGCTTCAGCAGGGCCGGTCCTGGGGTTTTGTGTTCGGCCAGATACTGGTGCTGGAACAGACACATGCGAATGGTGTTGCGGTACTCGCCGTTAATGAAAAACTCATGGATGAGTTCACCCTCGACGATAAAGCCAAGCTTGCGGTAAATATGGATCGCTTTTTCATTCTCTTTATCGACAATCAAATACAGCTTATACAGATTAAGAACCGTAAAACCGTAGTCCATGGCCAGCCGCGCCGCGCGAGTGGCAAGGCCTTTTCCCTGGAAGTCCGGTGAGATAATGATCTGGAACTCGGCCCGCCGATGAACATGGTTGATTTCAACCAGCTCTACCAGCCCGGCTTTATCGCCATTGCATTCGATGACAAAGCGACGCTCACTTTGATCGTGGATATGTTTGTCGTACAGATCGGAGAGCTCAACGAAGGCCTCGTACGGCTCTTCAAACCAGTAGCGCATGACGCTGGCGTTGTTATCGAGCTGGTGGACAAAGCGCAAATCTTCCCGTTCTAGGGGGCGGAGTTTGACGTGTAGCGCGTCGGTCATGGGTAATCCTGTGGTTAAAGCTGAACAGCGCGTTATGAAAGGCGGCGCCCGCAGGCGCCAGCGTTGACAGGAAGCGGATCAGGGATTGATTGCCCGGCCGGTGCGGCGGTCAAGGCAGCGCAGGGTGTTCGGCTCCCAGTAGGCATTGACGTTGGCGCTCTTCTGGCAGTTATCCTGCGCGTCGAAGGCGACATCGGTTTTGTCCCACTCTTTTTCCGCCCGCTTATTGACCTTCTGGCGCAGGCTGCGGGTGTCGTTCCATTGCTCTTTTTCCATCGACGCCTGCTGACGGCTTTGCGCGCTGTCGCCAGATTCAATCACCAGCCGGTCGGTGGCGGCGAAGGAGCTGGAGGTATAGACCACGGCGCTCAACGCCAGAATGGCGGTCAGGCACCAGCGTTTGTTCAGTGTCATGTTCATCACGATTTCCTTTAAGTGATGGGTTAACCCTCAGGTTAAGTTTACTACAGCTCTTTTGCCGGGCATAGCCGACAAAACAGCCTATGGAAAGGGCTATTATCGCGTAGAATAGTTCAACGCTTAGTCTCATTTACGAATCTTTTAATGCTCAAAACAACGCTCCTGTTCTTTGCCACCGCCCTGTGCGAAATCATCGGCTGCTATCTGCCGTGGCTATGGTTAAAGCGCGGGGCCACGCCGCTGCTGTTGATCCCCACCGGCCTGGCGCTGGCGCTGTTCGTCTGGCTCCTGACGCTCCATCCTGCCGCCAGCGGGCGGGTCTATGCCGCCTACGGTGGGGTGTACGTCTGTACCGCCTTGCTCTGGCTGCGGGTCGTGGATGGCGTCAAGCTCAGCCATTACGACTGGGCCGGGGCGATCATCGCCCTGTGCGGCATGCTGATCATCGTAGCGGGCTGGGGGCGGGCCTGAGCTCGCCTTGTGTGATCGCTGCCACTTTTTTAAACCTTAATTCTTGTATGGTAGTCGACCTGTTGCCTTACTTATCAGACATCCTCTTTTGTTATGACTCTGTAAGGAACAACGATGGCTATCGAGACACTTGCCGCCCGGACGGGGGCGACGCCGCTGCGTATCCGTCGGGTGCAGAAGATCACCCTGACGCTGCTGTTTATCGCCGGTATCGTCAACTTTCTTGACCGCTCTTCGCTGAGCGTCGCCGGGGAGGCGATACGCGCCGACCTGGGACTCAGCGCCACCGAGTTTGGGGTGCTGCTCTCCGCCTTTTCGCTCTCCTACGGCTTCGCACAATTGCCGTCGGGAATATTGCTGGATCGCGTTGGACCGCGCATTGTGCTCGGCGCCGGACTGATTTTCTGGTCCGCAATGCAGGCCCTGACCGGGATGGTCAATTCGTTCTCGCATTTTATTCTGCTGCGCATTGGCCTCGGGATTGGTGAAGCGCCATTTATGCCCGCCGGTGTGAAATCAATCAATGACTGGTATGCGCAAAGAGAGCGCGGTACGGCGGTGGGGATATTTAACTCCTCGACGGTGCTGGGGCAGGCCATTGCGCCACCGGCTCTGGTTATTATGCAACTGGCCTGGGGCTGGCGAACGATGTTTGTGGTGATTGGCTTAGCCGGTATCCTGGTCGGTCTGTGCTGGTATGTGGGCTACCGAAATCGCCGGCACTTCACCCTGCAGGAAGAGGAGCAGCAGTATCTGGCCAGCGAGGAGGTGGCCCGCCCGGCGCTGAAATTTAGCGAATGGCTGGCTCTGTTTAAACGGCGCACCACCTGGGGGATGATTCTGGGCTTTTCCGGTGTGAACTATACCGGCTGGCTGTATATCGCCTGGTTGCCCGGCTATTTGCAGGCACAGCAGGGATTAAGCCTGGCCCGTACCGGCTGGGTGGCGGCGATCCCGTTCCTTGCGGCGGCGGTGGGGATGTGGGTCAATGGCCTGGTGGTCGATGCCCTGGCGCGCAGAGGTTACGATCTGGCGAAAACCCGGAAAACGGCGATCGTGATCGGTCTGGTGCTGTCGGCCCTGGGCACCCTGCTGGTGGTGCAATCCTCCACGCCGACCCAGGCGGTGGCTTTTATCTCCATGGCGCTGTTTTGCGTCCATTTTGCCGGGACGTCGGCCTGGGGGCTGGTGCAGGTATTGGTGGCAGAGCATAAAGTGGCTTCGGTGGCAGCGATCCAGAACTTTGGCAGCTTTGTGTTTGCCTCCTTTGCGCCGATCGTCACCGGGTGGGTGGTGGATACCACCCATTCTTTTAATCTGGCGCTGGTGATCGCCGCCGGCGTGACCTTCACCGGGGCGTTGTGCTACTTCTTTATCGTTAAAACCCGTATCGACTAACCGCCAGACCGGACTCCCGGTTAAATGACAGGCCCGCAGGGACGCGTGGCCGGTGTGTCATTCGTCGACTTCTTTTATTTCCTCGCGGCGACTGTTTCCCATTCCATCAGCGATGATTTTGTGACGGTTCACTCCCGGCAGCGAACCGATCATATCTTCTTGTATGGTAGTTGACAGAAATCAAAGATGTTATACCAATTGCGTGCGATGGTTGGGATACAAAGGCATTCTCCTCGAGAGTTCTCCCCGAGAATGGTTGATGAGACACATAACAACGAGAGTCATCATGGAAAACACCCTTTTAACCGCCAACGCCATGCTGCCAGGCTACGATCGCAGCGCGCTGATCCCCCGTATCGTGCACCTTGGTTTTGGCGCATTCCACCGCGCCCATCAGGCGGTATATGCCGATATTCTTGCCAGTGAACATGGCAGCGACTGGGGCTATACCGAAGTCAATCTCATCGGCGGCGAGCAGCAGATCGCCGACCTCCGCCAGCAGGATCGGCTGTACACTGTGGCCGAAATGTCCGCCGACGCCTGGACCGCACGCGTGGTTGGGGTGGTGAAGCAGGCGCTGCACGCCCAGGTTGATGGCCTCGAAGCGGTGCTGGCGGCGATGTGTGAGCCTCAGGTAGCCATTGTCTCCCTGACCATTACCGAGAAAGGTTATTGTCATTCGCCGGCCAGCGGCGAGCTGCAGCTCGATCACCCGCTGATCGTCGCCGATCTGCACAACCCGCACCAGCCAAAATCGGCGCCGGGCGTGGTGGTGGAGGCTCTGGCTCGCCGTCGGGCGGCAGGCTTGCCGGCTTTTACCGTGATGTCCTGCGACAACATGCCGGAAAACGGTCACGTGATGCGCAATGTCGTCTGCGCCTACGCCCGGGCGCTGGACGCGGAGCTGGCGGCCTGGATTGAACAGAACGTCACCTTCCCATCGACCATGGTGGACCGCATTGTCCCGGCCGTTACCGCGGAAACCCTCGATAAAATTGAGCAACTGACCGGCGTGCGCGACCCGGCCGGGGTGGCCTGCGAACCTTTCCGTCAGTGGGTGATTGAGGATAACTTTGTTGCCGGACGTCCGCAGTGGGAAAAAGCGGGAGCGGAACTGGTCGCCGATGTAGTGCCTTTTGAAGAGATGAAGCTGAGGATGCTCAACGGTAGCCACTCGTTCCTGGCGTACCTGGGCTATCTGGCCGGTTATCAGCACATCAACGACTGTATGCAGGATGACAACTACCGCCGCGCGGCGCTGGCGCTGATGCTTGACGAACAGGCGCCGACGCTGAAAGTGCAGGGGGTGGATCTACCGCGCTATGCCAGTCTGCTGATTGACCGCTACTGCAATCCGGCGCTGAAGCACCGTACCTGGCAGATAGCCATGGACGGCAGCCAGAAGTTGCCGCAGCGCATGCTGGACTCCGTACGCTGGCATCTGGCGCACCAGCAAGATTTCACACTGCTGGCGCTCGGTGTGGCGGGCTGGATGCGCTATGTCGGCGGCGTTGACGATGCCGGCCAGGCGATTGAGATTTGCGATCCGCTGTTGCCGGTTATCCAACAGGCGGTGGCGGCCAGCGCCGAGGGTGAAGCGCGGGTGAAAGCGCTGCTGGGTATTGAGGCGATCTTCGGCCTGGCGTTGCCGCAGGAGCCCCGTTTCGTCTCGGCGGTGACCCGCGCCTATCTGGCGCTGCAGCGGCTGGGGGCCAAAGCCACTGTCGCCGCGTGGGCTGCCGAGCAATAATCCGCTTCCGGTGTCGGCCTCGTCGTCGACACCGGCTATTTTGTTATCTCTGCCACCTTCCGCTGATATTTCTTTTTTGCTGTCGATCGGTTTTAGCGCGCTGAAAAGATGATCGAACGCAATGTCTATACATAACTCTATATTTCCCTGATTTACTAAAGATAATTAGCTGTTATTTTTCCGAATAATGGCTGGTAATTTACTGCCATAATGGCATAGTTAAGTCATTGAAAAAGAACTTTCTCTGGAAAAGGAGTACGGGCCATGTATAAAAAAATTTTATTGCCTGTTGATGTCTTTGAAATGGATTTAAGCGATAAAGCTGTGCGTCACGCGGAATTCCTCGCCACTGCAGAAAACGGTGAAATCACATTGCTCAACGTTCTGCCGAACAGCAGTCGTTCGCTATTACGCGGTTTTACGGCGGATATTCGTAAATTCGAAGCCTATATGAAAGAAGAGTCGGAGAAAAAGATGCGCGAGGTGGCGCGACTGTTCGACATTCCGATGTCGCGGATCCATACCCGGGTGGTCTTTGGTAACGTGCGCGACGAAATACTGGCTATCAGCAATAACGAAGAGTTCGATGTGATAGTGGTTGGTTCCCGCAAACCGGGCATCTCCACCCATCTGCTGGGCTCCAACGCCGAGTCGATTCTGCGCTACGCCAAAACGCCGGTGCTGGTCGTCCGTTAATCCCCTCAATGACGACGGCTGCGTCAGCCACCCTGGGCAGCCGTCTGACCATTAATCTTCGCTAAACCAGTCGCGGTTCTCCTGGCGGATCAGTAACACGGACTCGCTGATTTCATGCAGATGGACATTCATTGCCTGCTCTACTGCCTCCGCGTCGCGTTTTTCCAGCGCGGTGAAAATCTCATGGTGCTGACGCAGGAGCATCTCCGGCGAGGTGATATGGTCCAGGCTCATATAGCGCACGCGGTCGATGGCGGCTTTAATATTTTCCACCGTATCCCATGCCAGCTGACAATCGGCAATGATCGACAGCTTCTGGTGAAACTCATCATCAAGCAGGAAAAAGTCGTTTGATTGTTGTCTGTCGACGGCAATACGCTGCTGATGGAGATTCTGCTCCAGCTGATAAACCTGCTCATCGTTAATCATGCCGGCGGCGCGGCGGACCACCGCGCACTCAATCGCCTGGCGGACAAAGCAACCATTGCGCACCTGCGACAAGGAAATTTTATTGACGTAGCTGCCGCGCTGGGGACGTATCTGGATAAGCCCATTTTCCGCCAGCTTGATGAAGGCCTCGCGCACCGGCTGACGCGACACATCGAAACGCACGGAGACTTCTTTCTCAGACAGCGGTGTGCCAGGCGGGATCAGGCAGTGAACGATATCCCGGCGGAGGATGCGATAAATTTGCTGATTAACGGGTTGCGTCGGATTCAGTTGCGATTCTGCGGCCATTGATGGTTACTTTTTAAGGGATTATGCGCACTATTTTACGCGTTTTTTGCGGTTCCGCCCATACCCGGCCTGCAGGCCGGGTGGCTGACGGTTAGCCCTGACGGTGAACGCTGAGTCCGGCAAAACTCTGGCTCACCGGCATCATCTCCAGGGTGTTGATGTTGACGTGCTTCGGCAGGGTGGCCACCCACCAGACCGCCTCGGTCACATCTTCCGGCGTCAGGGCTTCGGTGTTCTCATAAGTTTTCCCGGCCTTGGCGTCATCACCTTTAAAGCGGACGTTGGAGAACTCGGTGCCTCCCACCAAACCCGGCTCGATGTCGGTGACGCGCACCGCGGTGCCGTGCAGGTCGGTACGAAGATTCAGGCTGAACTGACGGACGAAGGCTTTGGTCGCCCCATAGACGTTGCCCCCGGCATAAGGCCAGCTACCTGCCGTGGAGCCGATGTTAATGATATGCCCGCGATTGCGCTCCACCATACCCGGCAGGACCGCGCGGGTCATGTACACCAGCCCTTTATTATTGGTGTCGATCATATCTTCCCAGTCTTCCACGCTGGCGCGGTGCGCCGGCTCCAGACCCAGCGCCAGACCGGCGTTATTCACCAGGACGTCAATCGCCTGCCACTCGGCGGGCAGATCGGCAATCAGCGTCTCAATGGCGGCGCGGTTACGGACGTCAAGCTGGGCGATATAAAGGTTGTCACCGAGGTCGTCTTTCAGCGTCTTCAGGCGCTCTTCACGACGTCCGGTGGCAATCACTTTATGGCCGTTAGCGACGAAACGGCGAGTAATACTTTCACCAAAACCGGCGGTGGCACCGGTAACCATGATAATCATCTTACTGTTCCTCAACGCTTTTTGTGTTTTCATACCATAGCACGCACAGACGGCGACCGGTAACGGAAATCATTGCGACCCCTTAAGGAGAAGCCTAATCTTACAGGATTAGCCTGTGCAGGAGAGAAAGATGTCTGAACAAAATCCCTTTTTTAGCGTCAGTTTGCTGCCTTACCAGGCACCCCCGTTTGATCTCATCCAGGACTGCCACTATCGCCCGGCGTTTGATGAGGGTGTCCGGCAGCAGCGCGCGGAGATCCGCGCGATAATCGACAACCCGGAGCCGGCGAATTTTGCCAACATTCTTGAGGCCCTTGAACAGAGCGGACAGCTGCTGGCGCGAGTGACGCGGGTCTTTTTCGCCATGGCTGGCGCCCACACCAACCCGTTCATTCAGTCTCTGGATGAAGAATTTTCCGCTGAGCTCGCCGAGCTGGGGAATGACATCTGGCTTAACGAGGCCTTATTTCAGCGAGTGAACAGCGTCTATGAGCAGCGTGACGCGCTGGCGTTAGACAGCGAATCTCATCGTCTCCTGACCCTCACCTGGCAACGTTTTGTCCATGCCGGGGCGACGCTGGCGCCAGCGCAGAAGGCGGTGCTACGCACGCTGAACACCGAAGCGGCGACCCTGCAAAGTCAGTTCCAGCAGCGGTTGCTGGGGGCGGCCAAAAACGGTGGACTGGTGGTTGATTACCGACATCAACTGGATGGCCTGGCGGATGAGGAGATAGCGGCGGCCGCCGACGCGGCGCGGGAAAAAGGGCTCAGTGACCGCTGGCTGCTGACGCTGACCAATACCACCCAGCAGCCGCCGCTGCTCTCTTTGCGCGACCGACAGACGCGGGAGAATCTCTTTGCCGCCGGCTGGACGCGCAATCAGCAGGGCGATGAGCATGATACACGTCGCCTGGTGCTGCGACTGGCGGCGATCCGCGCGCAGCAGGCGGAGCTGCTGGGCGCGGCCGATTACGCCAGCTGGGCGCTGACCGATCAAATGGCCGCCTCTCCGGCGGAGGCATTAACTTTTATGCGCCGGATCGCGCCGGCTGCGCGGGCGCGGGCGGAACGAGAGCTGGCTGACATCCAGCAGGTGATTGACAACGAGGGCGGGGCGTTTCGCGCCGCAGCATGGGACTGGCTCTATTACAGCGAACAGGTGCGGCGAGCTGCCTTTGCCATTGATGATGCGCAGCTTAAACCCTATTTTGCTCTCGAGCGCGTGCTGCAGGATGGCGTCTTCTGGACGGCCACGCAGCTCTTTGGCCTCCGCTTTGTCGAGCGCTTCGATATCCCCGTCTATCACCCGGATGTTCGGGTCTGGGAGATCTTCGATCACAACGGCGAAGGGATGGCGCTGTTTTACGGTGACTACTACGCACGCGACTCAAAAAGCGGCGGCGCCTGGATGGATGTGTTTGTCGAACAGTCTACCCTGCGGGAGCAGCGACCGGTTATCTACAATGTCTGCAACTACGCCCGGCCGCAGGCAGGGCAGAGCGCGCTGTTGTCGTGGGATGAGGTGATCACTCTGTTCCATGAGTTTGGCCATACCCTGCATGGGCTGTTCGCCAGCCAGCGTTACGCCAGTCTCTCCGGAACCAATACCCCGCGCGATTTTGTCGAATTTCCTTCGCAGATCTTCGAACACTGGGCCAGCCAGCCGCAGGTGTTTGCCCACTACGCGAAGCACTACCAGTCCGGGGAGCCGATGCCGGAAGCGCTACGCGACAATATGTTGCGTGCGGCAACCTTCAATAAAGGTTACGACATGAGCGAGCTGTTGGCTGCTGCGTTACTCGATATGCGCTGGCATAGCCTGTCGACCTCGGCGATACCGGAGGACGTGGATGGGTTTGAGCAGAAGATATTGCAGGAAGAACACCTGGATCTGGCGGCCGTTCCGCCGCGCTATCGCAGCAGCTATTTCTCCCATATCTTCGGCGGCGGCTATGCGGCAGGCTATTATGCCTATCTGTGGACCCAGATGCTGGCCGACGACGGCTATCAGTGGTTCGTGGAGCAGGGCGGTTTGACCCGTGAGAACGGTCAGCGCTTCCGGGAAGCGATTCTGTCGCGCGGCAATAGCACTGATTTAGCTGAACTTTATCGCCAGTGGCGCGGCCACGATCCACAGATTGAGCCGATGCTGGAAAACCGTGGGCTGAGTGCGTAGGGCCATTTCGGGCTGACACGATAACCGGGCGCGATGCCCGGTTTTTTTTCGATTTTTTCTTCCCCAAAATCCCTCCAAAACTTTTCCCCAAAATGAATCTTTAAATTTTGCTAAATTTGCATGGGGGTACGGCCCAATTTTTCACGTAGCTACACCTTTACTTTCACCCAATCGAGACCCCGATCGTTGTGATACTGTGCTGTCATTTTTTCTGATGAGTGTCCTAACAGCTGTTGGGTATTGATTCCCTGTGCCTCATACAGACGTTCGGACAGTGAGCGCTGCTCATGGAAAGTAGGCATTGTTTTCCCTCTTTCAATGGAAAGGTTAGTGCTATCCACTGCGAGTTTGAAGGAAACGCTAAGGCTGTTCTCGCCAACCTGATCGCCGGCTTTTACTTTCCCGCTGGACGTTACGTGGTGAAGAAGCCACGGGCTAACAACCCGATCCCTACAGCGCTTGATCACTTGTGCCAGGCTAATGTCCAGCACCTCGCTGCGCAAACTGAGTGGAATAGCAAGTTTCACACCTGTCTTTAGCTGTTTAACGTGCAGGTATCCATCCCAAACATCTGAGAACTTCATTTTGGCGAGATCACCGCGCCTTTGTCCGGTGACTATCGCCAACAGCATGGAGTTTTGAACGTAAGGGGCCATATCGCTGGCCGCTTCAAAGATCGCTTGCCACATTTCAAAATTCAGTCGAGAGCGGTTTACTCGAGCAACGACTTTTCTGGTAGCTAGTGCCGGGTTGTATCCTGGCTCAACTTCGCCCGCATGTTGTGCTTCCCTGAACAAATCGATCCAGACGCTACGAAGCGTTTGTGCCATTCGTGCTTTACCTTTGGCTTTATATTCGTCGGTAATGGCTGCAAGCATTTTCGTGGTTACTTCCTGTATCCCAACATCAGGCATCCGTTGTGCAAGAACACCGACGCATGTTTTTCGCGATTTGAGCGTATTAATTTTTATTTCGTTTTCACTTAGTCGCTCCTCTTGTATCTTCAGATAACGGTCTATCCATACCCGCATCCGTATGGATTTTTTTGAATTAACCTTTTTATGATTCACCATATCTATGAGGGCAAACGACTGAGCCGTTTCCTGTTGTGCCAGCAGGCGATTAAGTTCAGTTGCGGCCTGACTGGCCGCATCCTGATCAGTGCCAAACCCGATAAACTGACCGGTTAAGGGGTGTCGGTATTGCCAGTAAGTTTTGCTGTTACGTTTATCCAATTTGCAATAAAGATTTGGAATATTAACTTTGTGATCACGTGGTCTGGCTGCCATTAATTACTCGCTCCATTAGCGTTTTAACCGCTTTCGGCATGCGGGGTGGTAGAACCGGCGATGTGATTAAGCCTATGAATTTTGCATCTTCATCTATAACCCATCGCCGACCAAGCTTTAGCGCCCTCGGGATCGTTTGTCCCGTTTTTGCAATTCTGTGCAACGACGCTCTGGATGGCGGATGCTTAAACCCATTAGGACCGGAAGCCCAGTCTTCTAAGCTAACGAGCTGTCCCATGTAAACCTCCAGTTTGATTAATATGAGCCATCAAAGCCCGATAGGGTGATATTCCGATATCAGGAAACCTGACCGGGTAAATGCCGGAGCCGCCGGGCGCAGTTCATGGCCGTGGCCACGTAGCTGCAATTCCTATTAACGACTTCAACAGTGATTTTTGTGCCCTGAACCACGACGGTATAGGTCCGCTTCATTTTCTGCCGGCCATAATCGCCATAAAGCTCTACATGTTTTGCCAGCGCGGCATCGCACGCCTGACGGCCCAGAGGGGAGTGTCTGCTTCGGTTAATCAATCGCATATACATTCCTTTATCGGGAGAGTTTCCCCTCCCAATCTGGTTAGCCCACGTATTCCGGTTTCATGTCGTCAAGGGTGATGCGGAACTGGTCATACAGCTCATCACCAAGATGGCGTTTGGCGGCGGTGAGGGTGCCTTCTGCTTTCGCAAACAGCTCGGAAGCTTCCGGTTCGCTAGGGTTAGGCAGTGAACTAATCGCGGCCTCAATCTTGTTTCGTGCATCAACGAGGTAGTAGCGCTTAACTGCCTTGTTTTTCAGTTCGGTATACAGGGCAGTACCCAGCAGAGCTTTCTGTGATTCGATATCTACGCGGATGGCTTTAGCCTGATCAACAGAACTTGCTGAATCAATCCGCTCGCGCAGTTCGTCCGCAACAGAGTCAACTTTGACAGCAGAGCTTTGCGCGCTGGAGGAAACGCCCACGGAGCTTGTAATCTCATCCAGCGTGATTTTTTCAGCCTGAGCCGGGTTGATTATCTTCTCCTCGCGCTCGTCAATCTCGTCTGCGGTATAGACACCGAGGATCACATCCGGGCAGTAGAGTCGAGCCCAGCGTTTCACAGCGAGATACGCTAACTGCTGACGAGGGTCCGTGGCCCATAAAGTTGAATTACGGACCTGCGCCTGAGACAACATAAGCACCAGCTCGCGCGGTTCAGACTCACCTTTAAGCGTTGCCCAGGCACGAACGCCCACGCCAGCTTCGTCATTCAAATTCCAGCCCGGAGCGATGTATTTTTTGTTCTGGCTGCTTGTCTTCTCCACGAAGCGGCCAACGATATTTTCCCACGCGCCAAACCATTCAAAGTGAATACGGTCTTTCGTTGGTGCCATTGTGTTGATCACCGCATTGACGAGCTGAGCTTCGTATCCAAGGACCCCGGAATTACCGACGATGAAAGTTTTTTGGGCGACGGCGAATGGGTCCATACCCCAGCGCGCTGCCTGCATAACGACTGCCATGCAGGAATCAGGCTTGCCGCGGTAATGTTCAGGAACAAAATTACCGCTGTTTGCCATCACCTCAGAGATTTTCAGGAGGCGGTTGAATAATTCGCCATTCGTCAGAATAGAAATGTTGTCGATTTTCTGGGTTTGGTTTTCAGTCGTAGTCATTAAATTGGACATTGTTATTTCCCTCTTAAGCCTGTACGCGCAGCGCTTCGAGACGGCGCACATCAAAATCGTTGAGCTCTTCGGCATAGTCTTCGGTGATCGGCGCTGGCCACTCGCCTGTGTCGAAACCGTTCGCGATGGCACGCATTGCTTTGCGATATTCCAGCATGCCGAGTTCCAGCAGTTCTTCGGATGCCTCGATGATGGCGATCCAGTGGTAGTTCTCGTCTTTGTTGACGAATATCCAGAAGAACTGGTCAAGGGCTGCTGTTTCGCAGTACATAGCCGCGCTGAGGTGGTAATCCCGCTCGATGATTTCCCGGTGCAGTTTCGCGCGCAGGCCTTCCTGCTTGATGTTCCACATGCTGATGGTTTTAAGGTCCGCACCGATGCGCAGGCCGCCCATGTCTATCTCAAGGTCAGGGCGCACGCGAATTTCCAGCCCGGTTTCCTCATCAATGCCGAAATAGCTCACCTCGACGGCACGGCCCGGGTGCGTCAATAACTTGCCGGCGGTCGGGTGATTTAACAGCGCTTTCTGAATGGCCAGTGCCGTAGCCAGCTGCTGGCGGGTAACCAGCACTTTTCCTTCCGGATTCTCGCGCCATGCATCCAGCAGCTCATCGGCAAACACTGCATCCGGTTTAACCGATTTCACGGACTGAATCAGATCCGCCTTAGTACCTGATACTTTCAGCGGCTGCGCCTTCTGAGCTTCCTGAGCAACCATGTCAGGATTAATAAGCGCCAGCTGTTCCAGTAAGGCATCGCGGCTGCCGCTGGTTTTCACCTGGGCGGGCAGGGTCGCGTTGTATTCCTTGATGCATGCCTTCATAGCGGTGGCGGTTTGCTTCTGACCGTCTTCTATGCGCTGGAACTCTGCAGGTAAAGACATATACCCCTGGCCGGTTTCTTCAACTGATGTACCCAAGGGAACCTGGGCGGGCAGGGTCGCGTTGTATTCCTCCAGGAATCTCTTGATGTCATCTGCGCTGAGCAAAACCGGAAGCCCGTTGTTGTATTCGTCGATAAACGCGCGGATCGTCGCAGTCGTGGTGAAGGCGCCTTCCAGGATTTCCGGCTCGATGCTGAACTCTGTTTCCAGCTGCTCAGGCTGCAGCGCCAGTGCATGCACCAGATTTCCCATATCCAGAACAGGGGAGCGTACCTTCTGGATGGTTTTAGATACGTGGCGCGCCTCGAAATACATCAGCGATACCCGTGCATCTTTAACCATCGTGGAGCTGATACCGTTAGCGGCGTGGTAGATCTCATTTGGCACGCCTTCATATCGACCAGGCTCGAAATACTCCGGCCATGCTGGCGCTGCTTGTTCAGCCACTTCCTCTTCATCGCTATGAGCACTCTCGGAAACCTGGCTTTTCAGCACTTCGGCGGTAAGATCCGGGCAGCGTTCAGCCAGTATTTTGCTCATGTTCACGGCAGTTGTTTGCGCAGGAGGCTCATCAGCGCCTTCGCCTGCTGATACCGCATTATCATTTTCGTCTTCGACCGGCTGAGCCGTTTCCATCTGCACATCGCTGGTGGTTTCCCCGGAATTAGCTGGATGTAATTTTTCTTCTGCAGCGCGCTGGCGCGCCTGGTCCACGATAGAAAGTGCTGGTGTTGGTGATGTCTGGCTATCCATCAGACCATCAATCGAGAAAACACCATTGCCCATGTTTGAAACTTCAGGCTGTTTGGGCTTGGTCAGGTCTTCGGTTACCCACTTCTGATCTGTAGGGTCGCTAATCCCTTCAACATATTCGCCGCGTTCGGCGGCCAGAACCTGATTAGCGTCAGGACGTTTCTTTTGAGCTTCTTTCACCAGTTCGGTGCCAATTACCTGAAAGTCAGTTGGGAGAGTTTCCAGGTCAGGCACACCTTCATCTCCATCGATAGCCTTTTTCACAGCGTCCAGAGTGACGGCGGCAGATGAAACATGACCAGCTTTTTCAAGCGTCTCAGCAGAAGGGGCGTCATGCTTATGCTCGGTCAGGTTCGCATTGATATAGGTCTGCAGACTTACCGGGAAATGATGAATATCGCTGGTGGCGCCACGAATAAGGGCAAAAATGGCTGCGCGGGAATAATCCAGGATGCCTGCGACCTTGCGCAGCGCTGCAGACCATTCCTTGAACGGACTTTCTTTCTTCTGGACGATCTCTTTGGCCCGGCGGTGAATTGATGCCGGGAAATTGTAGATATCGAAATCCATTGGCATTGTGGCCAGGGCTATTTCTACATCGAGCGTATCAAGGGTATGGGTGTAGTCAGGATTGCGATCGGTTTTATTACCGCCGCCAGCATTCGTACCTGCATCAGTTTTCATAACCGAAGAAATGCAGTTACCGGCAGCCCATTCCCTGGTGAGAAAGCCGCGGTCGATCGCGTTAGTAGCGAACCACAGCTTTGCAAACTGGATACGCTTGCCGAGCTCATGCCGTTTCCCTTCGGGGAAGACTTTTTTATTGGCACTGGTGAATTTCCAGAGCGCCGGCATATCGTATTTTTTGATTTCAGGGATATTCTCGGCGGCCAGAATCAGATCCTGGACGGCTGCGTTATCAGTGTCCATTTCAAGAACTGACAGCTCCTGCCGGTGAGGCATGCTGATATGATAAACGTGACGTTCTTCGGCCATATACTGCGCCAGCAGCTGAGCGCGGAAGGGGAGTTCTGCCACGTTAAAAAGCGCGCTCGAATCCTCCTGGTATTCATCGCTACCGAAAGTTTCCACGGTCGCGCCTTGTACCACGTCGCCAGTAGTATTGGCATCAACCAGCTCGCCACTAACCGGCTCAGCGGATACTCCGGCATCATCGATGTGATGAGGCGCCTGACCTGGCTTCAGAGCCCAGGTGCGACCATCATCACCGAGCTGGTAGCGTTCGCACCATGAGTAATCGAGAACACCTTCCGCCGGCAGGTCATTGAATACCGGGAAATCGGTGCGAATTGGTTTTTGATAGTCTTTGCCGCGGCCTGTTTCGATCCCAGCGTCTTCCAGATCGACGTCCAGCTGCAGAAGGGCGCGAGCTTCTGATTTATTAGTGCGCCAGATTACGGCATCAGCTTTACCCGATTTTTGAGTCGCTTTTATCAGATAAAAATATTCCATGTGATAGCCTCTATTTTGGATGTAGAATCCCCCGGGCCATTGGTAGCGCCCATTCAGGGTGGTCATTGGTTTTGGTAATTTCCGGTGTAACTTTGGTCGGTGGCACCGGACGTACAGCCCGCTTCGGCGGGTTTACGTTAGCTCTCGTGCGCCATCTGGTCGTAAGAGGCGCAGCGTTCAGAGCAGTACTCTTTTTCTTTCCGTGCGAGCTGGTCCCCCTGGAGATATAACAGCGTGCTTACTATTGGTTTTCCCTCGATCGCTTTACGGCAGTAACCGCATTTCTTCTGCATTCTTCCCCCTACATTTGCACCGTGAACCCGGCCGGATGCTCGTCCAGTACACCTTTCAGTGGATAACATTCAGCTTTCACGTGTTGCTCTTCTGCAGCTGCCTTGCAGTCATTCTCAGTGTCGTAAACGCCGAGCAGGACATCCTGATTACCGCCCGTCAGCATGCTGACGGTGAGAACCAGGGCAAACATCGTGCTCATGAAGGGTCTCCTTTTTGCGCGAGCATGTAGCACACCCGGCGGATGAAAGCTGACAGCGGACTTAAACGAATAGCCTGCTGACGAGCGGGTTTGCGTGCGAAATCAATCATAGAAATAACTCCCTCAGTGCGCTGATAAGCGCGATCCAGATGAAGAGTCCAATTACTGCCGAAATGACCATGGCTCTGATGCCTTGTTTACTCATTTCAACCTCTGCCTTGTCGCCGGCCAGCGGAACGTTTACCACCTGACAACAATGCGTTTGTTGTCGATGCGATAAATGATGCAACATAAAGTTTCGATTGTAAAGTGAGTATGAAAGTATTTATTTCGCTAACGGGCAAAAAAAATGGCACCGCAAAGGTGCCATTGGTTGGAGGGGGTTACGTTTTCTATTTTTTTTGATTGTTTATGAGGTCGTAGACGTCGTTCTTAAGCAACTCGATATCGTGCAGGACACCTTTGGTGTGAAGGATAAGACGCAACTTCTCGGACTCAGGAAGTTGGTTAAAGAGCGAGAGTATCATTAGCTCCTTTTCGTCCAGTTCACGATTTGATGATAACGTCTGATCAGGCTTATCATCAGTTTCATCTGAGGGAAGAAAGAACCAGTGCTCTGGTTTTCCTGTTGCTGCAGCAAGCCGCTTTAACCTCTCACCACTCGCAACACTTTTCCCTTTAGCCCAATTTTGCACAGCAGTGTGCGAGAGCATGACCTTCTTGGCTAGATCGGATTTATTCCAGCCATTTTCAGTCATGACTTGTTGAATTCTTTTGGCAAAAACTGGGTAAGTGATCTCATTCATAAGTGCATTTTACAACCTAAGGTTTCACTCAGCACTAAAACAATTTCTTTCGTTTGTTGAAACATAAACTTTCGTCATGTATGCTTCTCTCCATCAAACCAAGGAGAGCACATGAACAAAGAGACGCAACAAAAAATCAGTAAGGCAGCATCTCGTGCCTGTATCGGAAAGCACTTTGGCATCAGCGGTCAGGCTGTTGGTAAGTGGATTTACGAGAATGGAGTGCCTCAAAAACGCATCGTCCCACTATGCCGTTTTCTTAACTGGGAAGTAACGCCTCATGAAATTGATCCTGAGGCGTACCCAAACCCAACTGATGGCCTGCCGAAACAGGAAGGCTGAACATGCAAACACTTCCCTTTCAACAAAATACCGGATTCAACACCGGCGCTCTGATAAAGCGAAATCAGCTGAGAGAGTCAGATCACGACGCTATTCGCTCTGCTGTTCGTGCCTGGTCAGCGGCTGAAGGGCAGGATGTTGTCTCGGCATACATCATCGATGAGTGGCGACAGCAGGGCGGCGAGGAGATCTCGTTCCCTAATGATATCAGCCGTGCCCGCCAGAAGCTTTTTCGCTACCTGGATAACCCTGCCGATTCTGAGCGCTATCGCGAGTACGTTCGCCTTCTTACCCCGGCAATCATGGCCGTCATTCCTCTGGAGTTTCGCCATCGCCTGATGCCCGAAGACAATTTTATGTCCCGTCTGGCTCGTCTGGAAAAAGAAACCAGCGAAGCAAAGATTGCCGTTGCTGTGGGGGCTCCACGCCATCAGAAGCTGAAAGAACTGAGCGAGGGAATTGTCGAGATGTTCCGGATAGACCCTGAGTTAACGGCGCCGCTGATGGCCATTGTCACTTCAATGCTGGGAGTGACGTGATGCTGGAATTCAGAAAGGTGAAAGCCGCGGTGCTGCAACACCTACGGCTTTCGTTGCGAATTAACTGGATCAATTCACAGGGGAAATTATGAACACGAACCAACCGAATATCAATAATGGGGGCGCCCATGGCTAAAAATTCTATCGATGCATACGGCGCCAGCGGCAAAAGCAATGTTCTTTTTTTCGAACCAGAAAGTTTGCATCTGGTAACCGATACAACACACCCGCTTTACGACGAACGAGTACACCTACCGCTTAATGAAGCGGTGATCCTCAATATCATGGAACTTGGGGTACTCGAACCGATTATCGTGTGGAAGGACCCGGAGACAGGGAAAACCTGCGTGGTTGCAGGTCGGCAGCGCGTAAAGAACGCTATGGAAGCAAACGCCAGGAGAAAGCGGGCGGGGCTGGAACCCTGGCCGGTACCCGGTATAGCTAAGCGCGGCTCGGCAATTCAAATGGCCAAATACATGGTCAGCGAAAACGAGATCACGCAACCAGATACCCCACTGGGCCGGGCAAAAAAAATGGTTCAGCAGATGGAATACGGTCATGACGAAAATGACATTGCCCTGCTTTTTGGCTGCAGCGTAAAAACGGTCCAGGCAACCGTGGCTCTACTGGATGCTACGCAGGCCGTCCAGGCGGCGGTTGAGGCTGGAAAAGTCACTGTCACTCAAGCTCGTCAGCTGGTCGATATGCCACCGGAAAAGCAACGGGAAACGGTCAAACAGTTAGAGGCAGCGGCAGAGGGTGTAACTGGCCACGAGAAAGCTCGCCGCCAGCGCGCTGTTCTCGGTGACACAAAGCCGCGTCTTAAATCCCGTAAGGAAATTACCCAGCAACTTCAAACCGCCAGCGGCGAATACGCAGCGGCTTTGCGGTGGGTGCTTGGTGATGAAAACACACCAGTTTAAGCAACAACGGGGTCTCTATGCGTGATTACGGCAAGGTGCATACATCATTTTGGATAAGCGATGGAATGCGCCGGGTATCGGATGATGCCAGGTTGCTGGCGCTGTACCTGCTCACCGGGCAACACACAAACATGATCGGATGCTTCAGGCTGCCTGATGGATACGTTTCGGAAGACCTTGCCTGGACTCCTGAAAGGGTTTCGAAAGGGTTTGATGAGCTATCGGCTAACGGTTTCGCAACGCGTGATTCGTCATCGAAATGGGTGCTAATTCGTAACTTTCTGACCTGGAATTCAGTTGAAAACCCAAACCAGGGAATTGCAGCACTTCGTTTGTTTGATCAGGTCCCGGACAAATCTACGGTGAAGCCAGAGCTGGCGCGGGTTTTAGCCTCGGCAATATCCCACATTGGTATCGCAAAACTAAAGGGTTCCGAAAGGGTTCTCGAACCGTTCCTTAACCAGGAACAGGATCAGGAGCAGGAACAGGATCAGGAGGAAGATAGTTCGGGGCATGGCTCCGCCACACCCCCTGACGATCAGAATCAGGACGAAGGCGATAAACCTGAACCTCAAAAAATATACCCGAATGAGTTCGAGCTGGTCTGGTCGGTTTATCCCAAGCGGGCAGGGGGTAACAGCAAATCCGATGCCTTCAAAGCCTGGAATGCCCGAATCAGGGATGGAACCACTACGGCGGAAATCTTCGCAGGAGTGGTGCGTTACGCGGCTTTCGTTAAAGCCGAGGGAATCCTCAACACACAGTACGTGAAACAGGCGAAAACGTTTTTTGGCCCTGGTATGCATTTCAGCGAACCGTGGGCGATTCAGCAGGCGCCAGGCGCACGAGATCCCAATCAGATTTCGGAACCTGACAAAACCATCCCAGCGGGATTCAGGGGGTAGCGATGAAAAACATGATTGGTACCGGGAATGCACTGGAGCGACTGAAAAAACTCATTCCCCCTGGCGTTCAGCCAAAATTCGGCAGCGTTGATGAATGGCGTGCCTGGCAAGCCGAAGAAGGCCGTAAGCGCTGTGAGGAACTGGAAAAACAAAACCAGCGTGCACGTGCAGAGAAAATCTTTGGACGTGCAGGAATTCAGGATCTGCACCGCGGCTGCACATTCGCGAACTATCAGGTTGAGTCGGATGACCAGCGTCGGGCGCTCTCGATGGCGAAAAGTTACGCGCAGCAATTCGGCTTAGGGTTTGCGAGCTTCGTATTCAGCGGAGCGCCAGGCACCGGGAAAAACCATCTGGCGGCCGCAATCGGAAATCACCTGCTGGCTGGTGGTCGCTCTGTGCTGGTGGTAACCATTCCGGATCTCATGCTGCGTGTTCGGGAATGTTACGACGGCGGGCAGTCAGAGGCGTCATTGCTGGACGATTTGTGCCATGTGGACCTGCTCATTCTGGATGAGGTGGGTATTCAGCGCGGAAGCAGCGGTGAAAAAGTCATCCTGAATCAGGTTATCGATCGCCGACTGTCCTCCATGCGGCCTGTAGGCATCCTAACCAACCTGAATTATGACTCGCTGAAGGAAATACTGGGCATGCGGATCCTCGACCGTCTCCAGATGGACGGCGGTATGTGGGTGAATTTTGAATGGGACAGCTATCGCAAAAACGTGCGCCATATGCGCGTCGTTAAGTGAGGTATGTATGGCAAGAGCAATGTCAGCAGTTGAGCGCAGAGAGTACGTCCGCGCAGTGATTCGGATCACCAGGCATCAGGGGCGCCTCACGACCGCCGAGGCAATGAACAAACTGGGCCTGAGCCGCGCTACTGTCCAACGGTATTTTTCCGAAGCAGAAGCGACCGGCGAGGTTGTCCGGCATGGTCGTTTGGGGCTTTTCCGCGATCAGCGGGCCGTCATCGACTTTGACATGAAGCGTTTTGGCCTAGTGCCGAAAGTTGCTGTTGGGATGAATTACAGCCTGCTTGGCAGCCCCGTTTTTCAGCGAGTGTTAGATGTTCAGGAGGCTATTCATGGCAACTCAATTTGAAAACGGATTAACACTGAGTCAGCTTGCAGAACGTAACGCTGAGTTGGTTACGGAAGTCGAAAAATTACGTGCCGAACGCGACGCGTCATTGAATGAAGAGCGCGTATGGGAAAAAACCATGATGGAAGTCTGCGGCGAGGATGGCCCGGCGTCGGTAGCTGTCGAGATTCGTAATCTTCTGGCTTTGCGCAATACCGCACTGACGGCGCTCAAAGCTCAGGTTGAGCAGCTGGCTGCGGAGAATGTGGCGATACGCGAAACCATCGAAGCTGTTCGCGGCGTTGCAGATAACTCAAGTGGAATTGCTGGCTGGCACCTGAATGGTGAAATAGCTCAATGGTCAGAAATCCTTCCAGAAATTGACGATATCGAAACCCCCGCCACCGATCGCATCGTAGCCGAAGCCGAGGCGCGCGGAGTTGAGAAGGCTATTGCTCACCTTGAGAAAAAATTCAGCAATATCGGCGTGCAGATCATGAATTTGCAGTGGCTGGCAGACTCGCTGCGTAAGGGAGCGTCAGAATGACAAACCGTATCCCTAACTTCGGCTGGAACCGCCTGAAACTGGCAACCCTCACCTATGAGCAACTGGCTCAACTGGAAGAGCAGGTGAAGGCTGAGCATGCCTGCAAAAATGGCATTCACCTCTTCGACAAAGCCGGTCAGCGCAAACTCAATGCCCTTAGCTGGGCCGTATACAACAAGCAGAAGGCGGAGCGTGCAGCATGACTGATATCACCGAACTGGCGCAGAGCCTGAAAGCGGCAGCAGAGAAAGCGAATCTAGGTGAGTGGTGGGCTGTGAGGGGTTCGAACCCGCGACCAATGGATTAAGAGTCCAGTGCTCTACCAGCTGAGCTAACAGCCCACAAGCTTGACGGCGGTGAACATACGCCTGTTGTATCGAGGCTGCAATGAAGGGGGAGTGACAAATCATGAAAAGAAGCGAAGAACTGATAAAAATCAATTTTCATTTCAGTTTTCGGATATTGCTCACTGCTACTCAGTAGGGGTTACGAATGATATTCCGGCCACAAAGCACCAATGGCTATTGCAAGCACAGACATCCCTAGGAGAACAGAAATCAGGAACCTGGATTTTATTGATGGGTCTTTATTCCCAAGACGATAATGCCTGATAAGAGCAAACGCGAACACAGCACTTATAGCTGAATGAGCATAGGATAATTTCTCAGGCAACATCATGTGGATACCCTCTCTTTCATTCCTTGTCTCTGGACTTGCAATCAAACAGTTTAGAGCGTTTTTTGCGTATCGGTAATTTACCAACCACCTGTTAGAGGTGAAAGCATAAAACGCAAACATCATATTTGTTATCAATAAATCTAAGGTTTGTTAGTTATGCAAATGATAACCAGGAAGAAACCAGCTTTCACAGAGCTGTATCAGACGGGCGTTCTGACGCGCATGGCCGTGGTAAAAATAGCTGAACGCTGGCGATTATTTAGTCTGTGGCGGCATAAAAATATTGGCGTAGATGCAGACTCTGCACGTGGAGAAGTCCTTGGACGTTTGTGCTGGACGGTAATGACGCAGGAGGTGAGATAGTGGATCTTTCACTGAAATACGCCTGCAAACGCATTCAGGAACTGGAAGGCCTGCTGCTGGTGGATGTGCCTGAAACTGTATGGCCAGCGGAAGTCAGTATGGTCTTCTCTCAGATCAAAAACGCCGGGACACTCCCGGCACACCACCAGCGCCGACTGCAGCACCATATCAACCGTATGTGGCTGGAAAAAATGCCGGTACCGTCAATTATCGCCGCGGCAGGTTCGCTGGCCTGCGCCATGGAGAAATACGCGTGAAAGATAGCGAAATCATCGTTGATAACTTTGCTGGCGGCGGCGGCGCCTCGACGGGCATCGAGATGGCGATTGGTCGTAGCGTGGATATCGCGATAAACCACGACCCAAACGCTGTAGCTATGCATACCACCAATCACCCGGGAACTCTGCACTATTGCGAGTCTGTATATTCAGTGCGTCCAAAAGTAGCGACCGCCGGCCGCCGTGTTGGTTTGGCCTGGTTCTCGCCGGACTGCCGCCACTTTTCCAAAGCGAAAGGGGCTAAACCAGTTGAAAAAGCGATTCGTGGGCTGGCGTGGATCGTTATCCGCTGGGCGCTGGATGTTGGTCCGCGTGTAATGATGCTGGAGAACGTCGAAGAGTTTAAAACGTGGGGTCCACTGCTGGCGGCGGAAATGCGTCCGGATCCGAACCGCGTTGGCGAAACGTTCCTGGCATTCGTCGGCATGCTGACATCCGGAGTTCCAGCGGATCACCCTGCGTTGTTGGAATGCTGCGAGTTTCTGGAGTTGTCGCCGGATAGTGAACAGGCGAAACGCTTAGTTGCCGGGCTGGGCTATGTTGTCGATTTCCGTGAGCTGCGCGCCTGCGACTATGGCGCGCCGACCATCCGTAAGCGGTTCTTCATGGTAATGCGCCGGGACGGGCAACCAATAGTCTGGCCGGAGGCAACCCACGGGGATCCGAAATCACCGGCTGTGCTGGCCGGAAAACTGGCGCCATGGCGCACAGCTGCAGAATGCATTGACTGGACAATTCCCGTGCCGAGTATCTTCGATCGCAAAAATCCTCTGGCAGAGAATACGCTAAAACGTATTGCCCGCGGCATTCAGCGCTTTGTTATCGAAAGCGCTTCGCCGTTCATCGTGAAGTGCAATCACACAACGACACGCGGAAAATATGACTGTTTCCGTGGACAGGGGTTGTATTCGCCAATACAGACAATCACCAAAACTCATGGTTACGCGTTGGCGGTACCTACTCTGGCACCGTTTGTGGCTGGAAATGGTGGTAGCCATTACCAAGCTAAACCGCGTCCACTCAACAAACCAGTTCATACCATCCTAAAGCAATCCCGAGCATGTGTGGTTGCCCCGGTTATCGCCCGCCAGTTCGGTGCTAGCATTGGCCACCGGGCAGATGAGCCTAGCGCCACAATTACCGCTGGTGGTGGGGGAAAGTCTCAGTTAGTCACGGCCACGCTTATTCAGATGGGGTATGGCGAACGGGTGGGGCAATCGCCTCGGGTGCTCAATCTTGGTAAACCGTTGGGTACTGTTACAGCTGGGGGCAATAAGTTTGCCGTAACAACTGCGTTCCTGGCGAAACACTATGGCGGGAACTACACCGGTCCGGGCGTTGCGCTTGATGAGCCAGCTCACTCAGTGACTACCGTCGATCATCACGCACTTGTGACATCGCACCTGGTAAAATTGCGTGGTACCTGCCGTGATGGTCAGCGTACCGATGAACCGATGCCGACAATCACTGCTGGAGGTCAGCATGTTGGAGAAGTTAGCGCGTTATTGGCGGCTAATGATTACGACGAGCGGCGTGCGGATCAAGTTAAAGAGTTCCTAAATTCTTTTGGCGTCAGCGAACTGGTGACGATTAAGGGCATCGTTTACCGCATTGTTGACATCGGAATGCGCATGCTGCAGCCACATGAACTTTACCGCGCTCAGGGATTCCCGGAGTGGTACATCATCGATCGTGACTACCGCGGTAAGAAGTACTCGAAAGAAAAACAGGTGGCGCGCTGTGGCAATGCTGTGCCACCGCCGTTTGCCGAAGCGCTGGTGAGGGCTAATTTGCCGGAGATGTGCCAAGAACCCGTTGCCGCTTAGTTGTCTAATAGCGACCACGACAAGACTATCAATATTTACAGTCTTGTCGTGTGCGTCAACTATTTGCCAGGCACTGTAAAAGTTTTCTCTTCAAGTCGTTTTGCACTATCGAAGTCATGGGCAAACTGGGTAATTGTTGGTTTACGTCGACATAACTCACGCATCCTTCTTGTGGAGTCGTGATGTAGTTTTGTATCAACAGCAACACCATCAATGCGACCTTCCAGCATATAGCTTTCCTGATACGATGCATCGCCAGCGATGAGCACATAATACTCGCCCATATCGACGATAACTGACTGGTGTCCGGGCGTGTGTCCTGGTGTTGGTACGATTCTTACATTGCCGTCTTTGGTTACTGACATACTTCTGTCAAAACTCTCAAACGGCCCGTCATCATGGGTTGTTGTTGTTGGTTTAAGCCACTTCGGATAGTGCATATTCAGAAACCCCTGTGCAGGACCAGACCAGGCCAGCGCATCATGGGCTTCTTTATGGCTGAGGATAATTTCACTATTAGGAAAGTGCCTAATTCCTCCCGCATGGTCACCGTGCATATGAGTCATAATGACCCATCGGACATCCAGAGGATCAAATCCAAGCGCCCGTATTCTTGAACTGACCTCTTCTTCTGGTTTAACCCATCTCCTCTCACAATACTGCATAAACGGATGCCACCAGGGTTGATATCCAGGGTCGTTTGCGTGGGAACTTTCACCTGTATCAACTAGAATAAGCCCTTCTGGATGTTCTATTAACCAGCATCCGATCGGGAGACGAGGGCTCCAGTTTTTGTCTTTTAAAACATCAAAAACCCGAGCTGGGCGTGCCTCATGGCGGGCTAGTTGATGCCGACTCTTTATCTGGACATCTCCGGTTTGCAGGCAATGTATTTTCATGTTATTCTCTTAACGCAACGATTGTTGCGTTAATACTAGGCGTAGATATAGATGAGAGCAATAACCACAGAAGAAAAAAAATCTACGGATACCGTAAGAGAGAGAACGGGAGGACGTAGCGCAAAAGTGCGAGAGGCGATATTGCAAGCAGCCCGACGCATACTTATGGAGAGCGGCGCAGACTCACTTACTCACCGCAACGTCGCCCAATACGCTGGTGTAAACGCGTCAACGGTTTATCGTCGCTGGCCTGACAGGGCACGATTAATTGCTGATGTATTCAAAAATACTGCTGATAGTATGGTCAAAATTCCCGATAGCGGCAGTCTGGCAACGGATTTACTGCAGTTCTTGCAAATGATCGCTGCCATGCTTTCTTCTTCAGAGGGCAGGAAGCTGACCGAGGGGGGGATCAGTGCCATGTCGTCGGGTGATGACATGGTTAAATCTGCTATTCGAGAGTTATGGGAGCAAAGATTCAGCCAGGCAGAAATGATTTTCGAACAGGCAGCACAGCGAGGTGAACTTGATTATAAAGGGCAGCGTAAAGCCATACTTGAAATGCTGATTGCACCCGTCTGGTTCAGAATTCTGATTACTCAAAAATGTGTTGATGAGGAATACCTGATTACCAATATCCGTGATGCTTTAGCAATGAAGAGGTAATGCCAACCGTACAAGGTCATCCCCTGCTCAAGTATTCCATGACTCACCCGCTAAGGCGGGTTTTATTTTTAGATAACAATAATATGAAAAATGAGTTGACTTTTTCTTTGTAATATTATAGATGCTAATAACTATCAAAGTTACTTTCCTGCATGTCGGAAAAAACATTTTTCTATCGCGCAAGTAAATATCCCCTGCCATTTCCAAGGAAAGTTACTTTCTCAGCAAATTTGCAAAACACTTTTGTTGGCTAATGAGAACGTAACTTTTCCCATCTTCAGCAAAACACTTTTTCCTTCTCGAGGTGAATCATCGATCTCGGGAAAGTAACTTTCCTGAGAGAGTGGGACGACAAATCACTTTTGCCTGCATCTTGCTGGTAATCTTCAGATAGTAAAAAGTAACTTTTTTGAATGTATGGCAAACGTTTTTACTCATCTTCTATGGATACTCCTCATTTTTCTGATGATGGTGTTTTCTTATGTGTCTAAACAATGCGGCTACTTATTTTTGAAAACAATTTAATTTTTCTTTTGGCTTAATTTGAGATGAGGTTTATTGATGGTGAAAACATATTGGTTACTTCCCATTCAATTGAATTTAAAGAATTTATTTTTCATTGAAAATATTTCTTGATGTATTTGTGTATTGTGGTATTAATTGTGTTGTGTAATGCTTGTATCGATGCCATTTCATTTGCTTGGGGCGTTTGTGTTTGTTTAAATAATTTCATTAGGTCAGGCTTGGGATTTTTAGGGGATGTATGGGTTTAACTCGGTGACAGTTAATCAATAAATGGAGGTGATGTGGTTAAGCGTGTTAAAGGGCGTGAATTGTTCTATGTTGTAAGCAAATGTCGTTCTAAGAAAAGGGTAATTAGAGGTGTTGAACCAATTAGTGAAAGAGTTTTTTTTGCCACTATAACAGATGGAAGCGGCACTGTAGTGTGTTCATTTCGATTAGAACCTAACGAGCGGTATATTTTTTCTAATCTGAAAGGTGAGGTCTCTACGAGAAAATTAACACAAGATGAACATCACTGGTCAAGAGCATCCCTGGTAGAAATAATTCAGGAAATGAATTCTAAAATTGACTCTTAACAGCTAGCTACATCATACTTGCAGTGCTGGCCTGAACAACCAGCCACCTGACAGTGATGCGCCACCGGAGAACGAGATGGCGCAGCTTCACTTAATAAAACAATCTCAAGGTATCCTGATCCCCGCCACGCCGGAGACCAGTGATTTTCTGCAATCAAAATGCAAGCTCGGCGCCGTTCTGGAAGCCGACTATAAGCTTGTCCGCAATCAGGCGTTTCACCGCCGCTATTTCGCATTACTCAATCTGGGGTTTGAATACTGGGAACCTACCGGCGGAGCGATTTCGTCTAACGAGCGCAGGCTTATCACCGGCTACGCCAAATACCTGGCGGCATATGGCGGGAGTGAATCGGCGTTGCTTGATGCCGCCGAGCAATACCTCGACCGTATAGCCGAGAAGCGCGCCGGGAGCATCAGCATCTGCAAATCTTTCGACGCCTACCGGGCGTGGGTCATCGTAGAAGCAGGCCACTATGACGCCATACAGCTGCCGGACGGCACGCTGAAAAAACACCCTCGCAGCATTTCTTTCGCAAGCATGGACGAATGCGAGTTCCAGGAACTGTACAAAGCATCGCTGGATGTTCTCTGGCGGTGGATCCTCTCTCGTTCGTTCAACAGCCTGCAGGAAGCTGAGAACGCCGCAAACCAGCTTTTAAGTTTTGCGGGGTGATGCCGATGAAATACTCATGGTTTAACCATCACGAATGCACAACGCAGCAGGCCGACGACCTGATGGCGAGATATCGTCAGCGGGGCGTAAAGGTCGAACGAAGCTTAAACCCTGACTTTATGACATGGACCGTCAGCGCGCAGCTGGTGGAGGACAAAAAACCGCCGCGGCCAGACTCTCGCTGGCGCAACAGGATGTGGGGGTGAGTATGGCGAACCTACGTAAAGCGGCCCGAGGCCGCGAATGCACAGTACGGATCCCCGGGTATTGCAATGGCAATCCGGAAACCAGTGTTCTGGCGCATTACCGCCTGGCGGGTACCTGCGGAACTGGATGCAAGCCGGACGATACCCAGGGAGCAATTGCCTGCAGTGCTTGCCACGATCTCATTGATGGCAGAAAGAAAACCACTGATTACACCCGCGACGAACTTCGCCTGATGCATGCGGAAGGCGTGCTCAGAACTTTGGCTATATGGAAAAAAGAGGGGTTACTGAAAGCATGAAACTCGAAGCATCCTTAAAACATTTCAGCCCTCAGGGTATGCACATCAGCGACGATGTGAAAGGCACATCACCTGATCGCCTCAACGGTACGGATGTTATGGCTGGTATTGGGGTGACAAGCAGCAGGGCAAGGTTCGGGCTGGCTGCGTTCTTTGGAAAGACTGGCATTAGTAGGACAGATGAGCAATTGGCCGTCCAGGCGCTAGCGCGGTATGCGATTAAAACCGCACCGAAGAACGTACGCAAAACAGCGGGTAAAGAGCTGGGGCGCTGCTGCCTGATTTTGGCGCAGTTTGCTTTTGCGGATTATTCCCGGTCCGCGGAAACAACGGGAGCCTGCAGGGTATGCAATGGCACCGGACAGATTGAAACCACTACCACAGAACGCAAAGTTTCTAATCCGTGGGGCAAAGCACCATATTGGGCAAACAAGTCCCGTGCTGTTCGTCCGTCCGACTGGGATAAGTGGACTGAAGTAACAGCCATCATAAGCGCTAAGTGTGAAGCTTGTGACGGTAAGGGGAAAATAAATGCACGCTGCCGCTGTGGTGGTTCTGGCCGGGTTCTGGACCGCAAAGCGACAAAAGAGCAGGGAGCACCGATATATAAAATCTGTGAGCGCTGTTCGGGGAATGGCTTTTCAACGATGCCGTCTACTGCTGCTTACAAAGCGATTCTGACGCTTATCCCAGACCTGCACATCAGAACATGGACACGCAACTGGAAACCTTTCTGCGATGCGCTGGTGAACCAATGCTGGAAGGAAGAGGAGAGGGCAGATAAAGAGTTTCAACGAGCAACAGCTGATTGAGTAAATGGTCGCATTATTTTGCATTTTACGCGCACGATGCTTGATTTTGTCCGAAGTTGTCGTGTATATTTTAAATCGTGGAATAAAACGCCTGAACGAAAACATTCATATAAACCCTGCTACTGCAGGGTTTTGTGTTTTTGAAAAAAAATGCCTGAAATCGGCTATAAAGTGTGATCTGCATCAAAATGCCTTGCGCCAAACTTAAGGAATATTAAGGAACTGTAAATATTCTTTATAAGTGATGGTCTTATGGCGTTAAAAGATATTTTTGTGCGTACCGAACCTCGGAGACGGCATTATGGCGTTGCATTGTTTGTCGGGCTTATTTCTGGGGTTGTTTCAGCATTTGTTAAATGGGGTGCTGAAGTACCATTACCACCGCGTAGTCCTGTCGATATGTTTACCAGTGCCTGTGGACCAGAGTCATTAATTCGAGCTGCCGGGCAAATTGATTGTTCCAGAAACTTCCTTAACCCTCCTTATATTTTCCTACGTGATTGGTTAGGGTTAGCCGATCCAAATGCGGCTGTCTATACCTTCGCCGGACATGTGTTTAACTGGGTAGGCGTAACACATATCATATTCTCGATCGTGTTCGCGGTTGGGTATTGTGTAGTTGCTGAGGTGTTTCCAAAAATTAAGCTGTGGCAGGGTTTGCTTGCAGGTGCGCTCGCACAACTGTTTGTCCATATGATTTCGTTCCCGCTTATGGGCCTAACCCCACCGTTGTTCGAACTACCATGGTATGAAAACGTTTCTGAAATATTTGGTCACCTGGTGTGGTTCTGGTCCATTGAGATAATTCGCCGGGATCTCAGAAACAGAATTACGCACGAACCTGATGCTGAAGTTTCTCTGAACTCAGCATTTAGATAATCCAAACTGCGAAGTCAGAAACCCGCATAAAATGCGGGTTTTTTATGCCTGAGATTAGTCGCTCTTCGATAGCAATGTATGCAGAGTGTATTGACGCTAGCTATGTTTACAGCATAACGTATTGATGTGGTGAATCCCCCTATGCGGAGGGGCGACCAGTCAGTTACAGAAACCTGTAAATGCAGCGCGGGCCATGCCGGCTGGGGCATGCTCACCGGGAGGCACCCGGCACCACATTGCCACTAAACATATTTAAGATTTATGGCAGGTTTACTTTTGCGGTTGCCCTTCTATGTTTATAGAACGTAACGGCAAAAGTGAATGCTTCCTGGTAAATCGGTAGCTCGGACTATTAGGAGTGCTTTCGTTTCGTTACTACCTAGAATGCCTACTTTCTGCCCGCTTCTCTGAGCGGGCTTTTTTTATTCCTAATCAGTTCACGTAAAACATCAAAACAATAATTATGCATTCATCTGCTGGCATGCCTTTTACCTTCAACTGAGAGACACTCCTGGCGATGAGAAGGAGTGTCGAAGCATGCTTTATGTCTAAATCTCTGGCCAGTGCAACGTATGGCATTGAAACGATGTTATCGAGATGTTAGGTTTTATGTGTGGTGAATCCCCCTAGCGGCGGGGCAATGTAACCAGGTAATCTACAAACACTGCTGGCTGACAATCTGCGGGTCGTTGCTGGTTGCACAACGACTCACCGGGAGGCACCCGGCACCACACACAGCAGGTGTAGATTCGAATCTACCGAAGCATTAGTCCGGACGTGTAGGACTTTAAATAATGACAACGGTGACAGCAGGGAAGTAGACCTGCAGCTTCCTTTTAAATCCACGCAAAGCGACCATTATTTTTTTCAACCTCAGCACTTGCTGGGGCTCTGTCGTTCATGGAACTCGGGAAAATACGTGCTGATCGAAACTTTTTCATAAAAAAAAGCCCACATAGTTACATGCAGGCAAGGCAGTTATGTTTATATCCTGTTCCGGTATATGGTTTTTTTGTCCGGAAGTTGAAAAATACCGTCTCTATTGCATTTTGTAAACAATGGATTCAAATCCCAAGGCCATGCATTTGCGTGGCCTTTTTCATTTCAGGCTCACGGGAACCATCTTCGATACGGCTCGTTGTTAAATCAGCCCGATGGGCCTGCCCCCCTTCATTCACACAGCACCCCGTTAACCCGGAGGTGGAGACTATGAAAATGCCAACTAACCCGAATAACTGGCCTGATCTGCTGGAGTTACTGCAGAGCTGGTGGCGCGGAGATACGCCGCTGGGGGCCGTGCTGCTCTCAGTTGTTATGGCGGGTCTACGTATCGCCTATAGCGGCGGTGGCTGGAAAAAGATGTTTCTTGAGGGGCTTCTGTGTGGGGCGCTAACGCTGACATTCGCATCGGGGCTTGAATACTTCGACTTCCCCAAATCTCTCTCAATCACCATTGGCGGTGGGGTGGGGTTCGTAGGCGTAGACGCCATCAGGGCGTTTGCAATGAAATATCTTGGCAGCCGATTCGGTATCGGTGGCGGCGATAACAAGGCTTAATCATGACAGCAGATCAAATTATCGAGGGCATCCTCGGAAAGGAAGGGGGTTATGTCGATCACCCCTCTGATAAAGGCGGGCCAACCCGCTGGGGCATCACCCAAACCACCGCCCGTGCACATGGTTACACCGGTGATATGCGAAACCTGCCCAGGGAAACAGCAAAGCAAATTCTGCTGAGCGATTACTGGACCGGCCCCCGGTTCGACCAGGTGGCAAGTTTATCTACGTTACTGGCAGATGAGCTTTGCGACACTGGCGTGAACATGGGGCCAGCTGTCGCCAGTAAGTTCTTTCAGCGCTGGCTGACGGCAATGAATATGCGCGGGAAGCTTTATCCCGACCTTATCCCGGATGGTGCGATTGGACCCCGAACCATCACCGCGCTTAAGGGATATCTTTCCGCCCGCGGGAAAGAGGGTGAACAGGTTCTGTTGCGTGCGCTGAACTGCAGCCAGGGTGCCAGATATCTCGAACTGGCGGAGGGCCGCGAAGCCAACGAGGATTTTCTCTACGGCTGGGTTAAGGAGCGTGTCCTGTGAAGATGATCATTTTCGCTTTGCTCGTGCTGGTGGCTGTGCTCGTTCTGTTACTTCTGCGCAAATATACCCGGCTGGAGTTTGTAGGCCATGCCAGCCTGCTGCTGAAAACGTGGTCTGTAAAGCTGGGAGCTATCGGCGCGCTGGTTGGTGTATGGGCGCAGTCATTCCCGGATGCTGCGCTGCACGCCTGGGCGATGCTGCCGCCGGATATCAAAAACATCCTGCCGCCAAACATTGTGGCACTGATTAGCCCTGTGCTGGTGGTGCTGGCCGTGCTATCGCAATACGTACGCCAGCCAGCATTGAAAGAAAAGGCCGACGAACTGAAGGAGCCGCAGCAATGAGCTTTGAAATTATCGCGGGGCTGGTGGTTGTCATCCTGGGTGCTATCGCTGGTGCGTTCGGCATCGGTCATGCTCGCGGGACTAGTAAGGCTGAAGCCAAAGCCGATCTGCAGCGTACCGAAGAGAACGCCGTCGCCA
>OGTN01000143.1_pt1 | contig 41293 bp, 37 predicted proteins | sample 1574591 | NCBI WGS metagenome assembly OGTN01 (sample SAMN03295830, study PRJEB24534) | human gut metagenome | isolation source: fecal sample 5 from infant 4 | host: Homo sapiens | place: USA: Pittsburgh, PA | collected 2014-07
TTAAATAAATTTTAGTAAAAACTTTTTTATTAACAGTAAAAATATTGTGATGTTTTTGTAAATTTTAATTTTCTTTTTTATTTTTTATTTTTTCTATGACAAAGTAAGTTAAGAGGTACAAGGCAAAGGCTATTAGGGCAATTTTTAATTTTTCTCCCTCATAGGTCCCAAACTTGTAAATATAAAACCTCCTCACAAGGATTAAGTAAATAAATAAGACTAGGGCATGCTTGATGTAGTCTTTCATTTAACCATTTCTCCTTGAAATGACATAAATAACAAAGCAAGTTATTAGATAAACTCCAATGACAAAAATGTATTTGTAGATCAAGTCTGAAATAATTATTTCAGAAGTAAAATATTTATACAAATCAAAAATTGCCATTATGACCAATAAAATTGATAAATTTCTAAGTTGATGATTTCCCATAATTTCACCCTTTTAAATTTCAAATTTTGGAGCCATGACTCTCTTGTGAGAAGAGTTTTTGTGCATCCTGTCGATTTTTTCTTTTATTTCTTTTTCTGGAACTTTTTCTCCCCTTATGTAGGAGTCAAGAACTTCATAGCTAAAGCCCATTTCATCTTCGTCAGTTTGTCCTTGCCAAAGTCCTGCTGATGGTTTTTTATTTATTATAAATTCTGGAAGGCCAAGTTCCTTTGCTATTTCAAAAATATCTGTCTTTAAAATATTTGCTATTGGCATGATGTCTGCACCAGAATCGCCATATTTTGTTGAGTAGCCAAGATACCATTCGCTGGCATTTGATGGACCAAGGACTAAGTAGCCAAGGTCTTGGGCATAATAATAAAGTGTAGTCATCCTAAGTCTTGGCTTGATGTTTGACCTTGCCATCTTGTTTTCTGATGTGAAGGATGCCTTCATGAGCTCTTCAAAGGTGCTTGTGAGGTCAATTGTCTTTGTCTCTAAATTTATTGCTTCGGCAACTTTTAGGGCGTCTTCTCTATCCTTATCTATGCTGTCACAAGGCATAATTAGACCAAGAGAATTGTCTGGGAAAACTCTTTTGGCTATGGCAGCAATAACTGCTGAATCAATTCCACCTGATAGGCCAAAAATAAATCCCTTGGCGCCAACTTTTTTTGCGTAGTCTCCTACCCATTTTACTAAATCTTCTGTAACTTTTTTATAATCCATAATGTCTCCTAGTTTTTAATAAATAATTTTTCCCTCAATAGTTGGAAGTTCAATTTCTTCTAAGTCTTCACTTATAAAATTTGCAGAGGTCAAATCTCTAATTTTATCTAAAATGCTTTTGTCATCAGCAATGTCAATTGTGACCTCAACTTTATCTGTGTAATTTTCTTCAATGATTTTAAAATTTTCATTGGCAAGTAAATTAATTATAGCGCCATGAAAGGTATAGTCATAAATTATTTTTGTCCTTGTAAAATTTTTTCTTACAACTCTTTTTGCTTCATCAAGGGCCTTTACAACTGCATCAGTATAAGCTCTCACAAGTCCACCTGCGCCAAGTTTTGTGCCGCCAAAGTAACGAGTGACAATGACAAGGACATTTCTCATGTCTTCTTTTTTTAGGACTTCAAGCATGGGCACACCAGCCGTTCCAGAAGGCTCACCGTCGTCAGAATACCTATGAGTAAGTCCATCTTCGCCAATAATGTAAGCATGGCAGTTGTGAGTGGCAGACCTTTCAATTTCCTTTACATCTTTTAAAATTTCAAGGGCTTCCTCTTCACTTTTTACGAAAAAAGCTCTGCCAATGAAAATAGATTTTTTTATTTCAATTTCAGCTTTTCCCTTTTTTAAAATTGTCTTATACATTTACAACATAATCCTTTACTTTTTCGTATTCCCTTTCCTCTAGCTTTAATTCCAAATAAATTCCGTCATCTTCATAAAGAGGCTTTGCATCAAATTTTTCAACTAACTTGTAGAGTAAATCTGTGTCGCTGTAGGCAAATTTTAATTTAACATCAAAATATTTTTCCTTGAGATTGTCTTCGATGATCTTTAAAAGCTCATCCATGTTCTCGTCATTTTTGGCAGAAATATAAATCTTTTTCTCTGGCAAAACCTTTAGGGGAAGATTTATGTCTTCTGTATTTACCTTGTCAACCTTGTTAAATACTGTGATTATATTTTTATCTAAGACATCAATGTCCTTTAAGATAGACATAGTAGTCTTGTACTGAATTTCTAAGTCCTCGCTTGATGCATCAATGACATGGAGAATTAAATCAGAATACTTGATTTCTTCAAGAGTTGACTTAAAAGCCTCAACGATTTTTGTGGGAAGTTTTGAAACAAAACCAACAGTGTCGGAAATTATAAACTCGCGACCGGAAAGGAGCCTTGCCTTTCTTGAAGATGGGTCAAGAGTTTCAAAGAGCATATTTCTCACAGAGACCTCTCCTGAGTCCTCATCCTTTAATCTATTTAAGATTGTGGACTTGCCTGCGTTGGTGTAGCCAACAAGGGAAACAATTGGAATATTGGAATCAAGTCTTCTAGTCCTTGTGGTGTCTCTAGTCTTCTTTGCCTTGTCAAGCTTCTCCTTAATCTTGTCGATTTCTCTCTTTAACCTTCTCCTGTCAGTTTCAATAATTTGTTCACCAGGTCCCCTGGTACCAATTCCACCGCCAGTCCTTGACCATCCGTCGATGCCAAGAAGTCTAGGCAGTTGATATTCAAGCATGGCAAGTTCAACTTGAAGCTTTGCCTCATAAGTTGTAGCGCGAAGTCCAAAAATATCTAGGATTAAATTTGTCCTGTCAATTACTTTTTTCTTTATTCTCTTCTCCAAGTTCCTAACTTGTATGCCAGAAAGCTCGTCATTAAAGACAACAGCATCAACTTCTAAGAGCTCAACCATTTCCTTTATCTCGTCAACCTTACCTGACCCAATTAAATATTTTGGATTGAACTTTAAAATATTTTGCGTAACTTCTCCCACAACCTCTGCCCCATCTGCAAAGACAAGGTCACTAAGCTCCTTCATAGAAGTCTCAAGGCTGTGAGGATAAGCGCCAATATTTGTGCCAACAATAATAACTCTCTCTAATTTTTTATTTGAATTCAAATTCTCTAAATAAACATTATCCATGACTACATTATACTACATAATGCTGTCATAAAAAAATAAGCTAATACTATTTAGCCCATTAACATAATAGTAATCATCTTCTTAAAATGTTATAATTGAAAAAAGGAGTAACTATGAAAAATTTTGCACACTTTAAAAATAATTTTAAAAATTTAAATAAGGGTCAAAAAATTAAAATCGGACTTTTAATTCTGCTTTTAATTTTTGTTTTAATTATTTCATTTTTTTCAGCACTTATTGTTTCGATTATTTCAAAAACTCCTGCCACAGACTTAAATAATTTGAGCTCTTCCTTTAATCAGAGCTCCTATATTTATTCTAAAGAGGGAAATTTAATTGAAAAAATTGAATCTCTTGAGTATAGAACTTTAATTGACATAGATGACATTCCCGACAATGTAAAAAATGCCTTCATAGCCATTGAAGACCACAGATTTTATAAGCACAAGGGTCTGGATCCCATTGGCATTGCATCTTCCATTGCCGCAAATATAAAGTCTCGCTCTCTTTTGCGTGGTGGGTCAACTATAACTCAGCAACTAGTGCGTTCAGTATATCTCACTAACCAAAAAACTCTTGGCAGAAAAATTCAAGAGGCTTACCTTTCCCTTCGTGTTGAAGATGTCCTAGACAAAAATGAAATTTTGGAAGCCTACTTAAATAGAATCAACTTGGGACAAGGCGCCTATGGCATTGAAGCCGCTGCCCAAACTTATTTTTCTAAGGATGCAGTGGACCTTAACATTGCCGAAGCTGCCCTTCTTGCTGGCATACCAAAGTCCCCAACAAATTATTCGCCCTTTAAATCTGTTCCCCAAGAATATTTAAAGGAGGATTATAAGGTCATTGGCACTCGCGAAATTGACGGCAAGGATTTATACATGGTTTTAAATGATGACGCCTTTAAGAGGCAAAAAACGGTCTTAATGAGAATGCACGAGCTTGGCTACATTGACGACAAGGACTACGAGCGTGCAAAAAATTATGACATAGTAAGCGCCCTAAACCCTCGCAATTTTAAAAATCACACAATGTCTACCTATTCCACTGACTACATAAAAAAAGAGGCTTCTAGGTACCTTGCTGATTTTTATAAGACATCTTTGGAAGAAGGCGAGCACAAACTTTTCACTGGCGGCTACAAGGTTTACTCCACAATTGATGAAAATATTCAAAAGGACTTAGAAGATAAGTACGAAAACTTCAAAAACTTTTTGTTAAATAGGTCATCAAGTGGTGGCAGCAGGATGTTAAACCTAAACTTCGATGAGGGCAACAACATTATCTTTGGCGACGAAATTTTATACTTCGCTCGCAACAATATTTTAGATGAAAATTTTAATTTGGTTATTCCAAAATCATCTTACAGCATCTCCTCTCATGGCGACTTAAAAATTAAGAGCCTTTACTTTAAGGACTTGGGACAAAAAATTGACATCATAGACGCCTATATTATTGACGACAATAAAATTTTAAACACCTATGAAATTGGCGGCCTAAAAATTGAAGAAGGTGCAGGAGAACTTAAAAACAATTATTTAATTATAGACGGAGCCTACTTAAAGGACTATCCAGACTTTTATAGAGTTGAAAATGACAACTTGATCATTTCAAATAAATATTTTGACTTCAACCCAAGCCCTCTTATGCAACCACAATCTGCCATAATTGTTGTCAACAATGACAGTGGCTTTGTTGAGGGAATAATTGGCGGCCTTGATGTAAGGACAAAGAATGCAAAAATTTTAAATCGTGCAACAGACTCCTACAGGCAACCTGGCTCTTCTTTAACACCTTTTTCTGTCTACCTACCTGCCCTTATGGAGGGAAAAACTCTTGGCGACGTTTATGACGATGTTCCAACAACTGTTGACGGAATGTTTTGGCCCCACAACTACTACGACTCCTTTAAGGGTCTTATGACTCTTCGCCTTGCCATGGAAAATTCTTCCAATGTCATTGCAGCAGAAGTCCTAAAGGAAATAGGAAAGGACAAGGCCATAGATGTTCTCAAAAAATTTGAAATAATAAGGGAAGATGGCGATGATTATTTTATAGACCACAGGGACAACAAAAAGAAAAATGACGAAAACTTAGAGTCTCTTGCCCTTGGCAATATGCAAGTTGGCATAAGCCTTTCTCAATTATCAAAGATGTATCAGACAATTTCCAATGACGGAGTCTACAAGGAAGAAACGGCAATTTTAAAAATTGAAGACCCAAGTGGAAATATAATTATTGACAACTCCAACAAGAAGAAAAAACTTTTTGACGAAAAGACTTCTCACCTTTTAAAGGATGTATTTATTTCCAATAGTGATAGGGGCAACGCAAGGGGCGCCCACATTGGCAAGTCAGAAACTGGTGCTTACCTGGGACAAAACAAGGTCAATTCAGATTATTTTGTCAATGGATTTAACAAGAGCCACACAATTTCCCTTTGGCTAGGGGCAGACTCGCCAAAAATTTCTCTTGCATCAGATAAGTCAGCGGCAATTGACTTATTTAACACGATGACAAAAAATTTGAGCAAGGCTGAAAATTTTGACGAAGATCCATCCTATATTGTCACTAGAAAAATTTCGTCAAAGAGCGGCAAGCTTGCCACAAAGATGAGCGATTACGCAGGCGCATCTTACAGTGAAAAATATATTTCTGGCACTGAGCCAAGTGAACAAGATGACTTGTTTAAAAAATATTTAATTTGCAAGGACTCCAATAAACTTGCAACGCAGTTTTGCCCAAGTGAGTCAGTCCTATACACAGTTCGCTTCGAGAGAAAGGAAAAGTATGACGCCAAGGACCACTACGGAATTTATCCTGACGACTATATGACTCTTCCAAAGGAACACTGCGATGTTCACACTAGAGAATGGTATAATGAATTTGGTGAAGAAGAAAATAATTCGCCAAAAAAAGATAAAGCTAAAAAATCATCAAAACAAGAAAAATCAAAAAAATCTTCAGATAAGACAAAGACAAGTAAAAGTAGTAAGAAGAAAAAATAGGAGGAAATATGAAAAAATTAAAGAGCCTAATTAAACTAATTGCCTTTATAAAACTTATAAAGCCAAAAAGAAGAAGGAGAAGAATAAAACTTATGCCCCTCTTAAATCCCAAGAGGGCAGGCAAAGTTTTTTACCACGCTGGAAGAATAAGAATGAGAAACGAAATGAAGAGATTGTTATACTAAAAAAAGGATCTGCTCTGCAGGTCCTTTTCTCATTTCATTTCTAAAAAATTTTCATGAAATTTTATCTTTCAATCCACTTTTTATTTTTTTCTTTTAAAACTTTTACTACATTGTCGTTAAGGGCAGATATTGTCACATCAAGGTCCTTGTCCCTTATAAAGTCTCTTATGGTGTAGACTGCCACTTCTGCTGCTTCATTAAGGGGATAGCCATAGATGCCTGATGATAGGAGTGGAAATACCACGCTCTTTAAATTATTTTCCACTGCCAGGTCTAGGGCAGACCTATAAGCTGCTTCTAAAGTTTCTCTTTCCCCTTTATTGCCATCAAAATAAATTGGTCCCACTGAATGAATTATGTATTTTGATTTTAAATTATAGCCTCTTGTAATAACAGCTTGGCCTGGTTTTATTGGTGCAAGTTTATTACATTCTTCTTCTAAGCCTATGTCATTTGCTTCTTTAAAAATTTGTCCGCAAACTCCGCCGCCTCTCTTTAATTCAGCGTTTGCTGCATTCACTATTGCGTCAACTTCGTAATCTAAAATATTTTTCTTTTCAATTTGAAAGCTCATAATGCACCCCTTACTTTCTTCTTTAAAATATATACCACATTGCAAATTTTTTAAATAGTTAAATGCAAATTTTTGACAAAAATTATATCTTTGTAAAATTCTATAAAAAAAGACTAACTGGAAAGTTAGCCTTAAAAATTAATTTTCATTTTTTAAATATTTATTAATGGTCATTCTCTTTAGGACAAAGACAATTGCTGCAAGAATTACTATTCCAATTGGAAGTGTAAGTCCAGGCTTTCCTATTATGCCTGATATTAAGAAGGCAAGAGCTGAGGCACAGCCTACGCTAATTGCATAGGGAAGTTGACTGGACACATGGGCTATGTGGTCACAACCTGCTCCTGCTGATGACAAAATTGTTGTGTCAGAAATTGGTGAGCAGTGGTCTCCAAATACTGAACCAGAGAAAATTGCTGCAAGGACAACTGTCAAGAAGTGCATGTGGTCTGTGTGCATTAAGATTGGCACCATTATTGGAATTAATATCCCAAAAGTTCCCCAAGCTGTTCCTGTTGAGAAGGACAAGAAGGCTCCAACAACAAAAATTATTGCAGGTAGAAGCCACATTGGCATTGTTGAGTTAGAAATTAGGGACGCAATGTAGGATCCTGTGTTTAAAAATTCGTCACTTGTTATGCCACCAATAGTCCATGCAAGAGAAAGAATTACTATGGCAGATACCATTGTCTTCATTCCTTCTACGATTCCCTTCATAAATTCTTCAAACTTTAAGAGTTTTCTTGGAAGATAAAGAAGGGCTGAAACTACTATGGCAAAGAAGGCTCCAATGACTAGGGACAAGTTTACATTTGCATCGCCAAAGGCAGCGGCTGCTCCCACTCCATCAGAGAAAAATCCTCCAGTCTTTAGCATCATCATTACTGTGACAAAAATTAATACTACAATTGGCACTACAAGATCATAAACTCTTCCATTCTTTGAATATTCATAGCCAACTTCTTCTTTTTCAATTATTCTTGATGTGTCATTTAATTCATACTTTTCCATTACTCCCATTTCTATATCTGTTGTACAAAAATATAAAATCATAAGTAATGTTAAAATTGGATATACATTCATTGGTATAGTGCTTAAAAATACGCTCATTGGGTTTTTTACTCCAGTATCTCCTATTACTGCAACTACAGAAGCCGCCCAAGATGAAACTGGTGCAAGAATACATACAGGCGCTGCAGTGGAGTCAATTATGTGGGCAAGTTTTGCCCTTGATACTTTGTTTTCGTCAATAATTGGCTTCATAACTGCACCAACAGTTAGGCAGTTAAAGTAGTCGTCTATAAAAATTAACATTCCAAGAAAAGCTGTGGCAAGCTTCGCCATTTTTTTGCTCTTGATCTTTTTGCTTGCCCACTTTCCATAGGCAAAAGATCCCCCTGCCATGTTCATTACCATTACAAGAGAGCCAAGCATAGTCAAAAAGACTAGCATTAGGGCATTATCCCCCAGCTTAGTTCCCATTAAATCAAAAACTGTTTCCAAGGCGGCAATAATATTTCCGCCAGTGTAGATAAGTCCTCCAGATAAAATTCCAATTAATAGTGAAGTTATTACTTCTTTAGTTATAAGTGCCAAGGCAATGGCAACTATTGGAGGAACTATCGATAAAATTCCAAATTCCATTTCTTCTCCTTTGTTTTTATTTCTCCTTATCTTTCATATTATGTCTATATTTTTCCATAACTTCAGAAAAAATTTCGGAGCTTGACTGTGGTGTGTAGGTGATGGCATTTGCGCCTGCTTCTATAGTCGCAAGAATATGCTCATCAGTGTGACCACCTGTTGCTATAATTGGAAACTCTTCTCCAACTATCTTTCTTGTATATTTTACTAGTTCTGCAGTATTTTTGCCACCAGCAATATTAAGTATCCTTGCACCTGCCTTCACCTTGCCCTTGATGTCGTCCTCTTTTGTAATTACAGTAGCTATGACGGCAATGTCTAGGGCCTTTGAAATAATTTTTATATTAGCATTGGACATAGGGGCATTTACTACAACTCCTGCTGCTCCCATAAGCTCTGCTTGCAGTCCAATATTAACTGCCCTTAGTCCAGATGTTGTTCCGCCACCGATGCCAACAAAGACAGGAACAGATGCAACTTCCATTATAGCAGAAACAATTTTAAGTTGGGGCGTAAAAGGATAAACTGACATAATTGCCTGTGCATTGTTGTTGACAATAATGGGAATATCGTTGGTAAACATGAGAGATTTTATTCTCTTGCCCATAAAGTTTATTCCACTTGCCCTATAAGTCACTTCAGGTACAGACACTTGTCTTCTTCTAAGTTCCGTATCTATACTTGGAACAAATTTCTTTTTCTTTTCTATATTTTCAAAATTATTTTCAAAATTTTCCATAAATCCTCCATAATTTTTATCTTAATTTTATGTTTATATTAATTTAATATGATATTTATAATAATGTCAATTCTATTTTTTACTTTTATAAAAATAATTAATCTGTGTTATACTTTCTTTAGAATTATTATAGAGAGAAGGAGAAAAATGCTTCCTAATTTAAAAAGATTTGGATTTGAATTTGAAGAGTGCGAAAATAGAGTTTCTTATTCAATTTATCACGAAAATAAACCCATCAAACTAACAGAAGAGATGACAAAAACTTTGGAGTACCTCCTTTGGTATGTTCCAAATATAAACTCCATCCAGTCACCACAAAATGAACTAACATCTTCTATTAGTTTTGAAAATTTTGTTTTTGGCATACTAAAATCCTATATGAATTTAGAAAACAAGGATGTTGCCTTCTTAGATTACATTGATAGTGACATTGTAAAATTTTATGAAAAGAAAATTTGTCCTCACTCACAAAAAATAATTCTCACCAAAGGCGACAATGAATCAAAGACTGACTGCCTCCTTCGCCACATAAGAAATTCCCTTGCTCATGGACACTTTACAATAGTCCAGAGCATGTTAATTGGCTTCGACTATAAAACTGCAGCAGAAGGCAGAGAAGTTTGCACAGGGATTTTTAAAATTTTCCCCCAAAATCTCTTGCGAGGACTTTCAAGTCTCGATAAAGAAATAACAGCAGAAAAACTTGCACAAATTTCCCTTGAAAGGACGGGCTACAGCGTTGAGAGATTTAAAAATTCAAGAGATGATTCATCCTTTGACTTCTATGTTAAAAAGGGCAAAAAGAGATATGCCCTTGAAATAAAAAAATACAATAATATTGAAGTTTTGCCAGAGTCTGAAGTAAAATCTTTGGTTAATAAATTTTCTGCTTTGTACCAAGGCATAACTCCAGTCTTATTCATTAATACTTCTTTCTTGGAGAAGGAAACTAAGAAAAAATTAAAAGAAGAAAATGTAATAATTTTAGACATAAAAAATATTTTAAAAATGTTAGACAATAGAGATATTTTAGCTGAAATTGACCATTAAAATAGGATGCAATTTTTTTGCATCCTTAATTTTTTATTAAATAAATTGTAAGAGCCATGCCAATGATGTTGGCAAGGTAAAATTTCTTCTCGCGAGTCTTGTGATGGAAAATTTCCATTCCAAGAAAGTCTCCTAATCCTGCAAAGATTGAAAGTGTCAAAAGAGTTTTTTCGCTTATTCTCCACATATCGTGCTTAGCCTTGTACTTGTCTATGCCATACAAAATAAAGTTTATGAGGTTTAAAATTATTATATATTTATTTTCCATGTGATCATCCTTTTACAAAATATCTGAGAATAATATATCATAAAAGACGTCCTTAAAAAAATTAATCAATTATTTCATCATCTCATAGTGGACAGCACCAGTTTCAAATTTTTCATTTTTTAATTTTTCATTCACTTCATTAAACGCTTCTTCACTTTTTCTTAAGTCTTCAATCTTTTTGTCATACTTAATAGTCAAAATTTCATTTGCAAAATCTTTATCAATGCCAGAAAAGTCAAGGTCTTCTCCATTGTAGTTAACTTCATCGACATCAGTTAAAACTAAAAGATTAACTCCATTTATAAAAAGTTCTTTTGTATTCTCATCTCTATTAGAATTTGGAGTCTTTTCCAGATTGATTTCAAGGCTCTTGTCTTTAAGCTCAAAATCGCCCAATTTATTTTCCTTCCACTCAAGTTTATTTATTATTTTCTCCACTCCCTTTTCATCTGAAGTGTCTGTCTTCATAGAGTAGAGAGATTTATTGTCACAAGCTGATAAAAATAAAAATGTAATTAGAAAAATAATAGATATTTTAAATAATTTTTTCATAAAAAACGCTCCTCATTTATTACTTTATCTAATTATATAGCAAAATAGTTTTTTTTTTCAAAAAAATACACAAAAAATCTGCCAAGTTTTCATGTGTACACATCATTTCCCTGACAGATTTTTAAAATTTGTATTAAAAGTTTTTAGAATACTGATACATAAGAATCTTTCTTATCTAAGATAAGCATGTGACCAGGTGCATGAGTGATCATAATTTCTGGCTTAGATGCCATAGCAACTGCTTGAGGTGTTACGCCACAAGCCCAAAATACTGTCACTTCCCCTTCTTTTATTTCACTTCTTTCGCCAAAGTCTGGCTTGTCAACATCTTTAATTCCTATGACAGCTGGGTCTCCAATGTGAATTGGTGCGCCGTGAGTTGCTGGGAATCTTGCTGTAACAGTTGTCGCCTTTACAATATCCTTGTAAGGAATCGGTCTCATTGATACAACTGTGTTGCCGTGGAAGACTCCTGCTGGCTCTGTAGCAATATTTGTTATATACATTGGCACATTGTGTTCATCTTCAATATGTCTTACTGGCACATCTGCTTCTAGCATTGCCTTTTCAAAGGAGAAGGAACAGCCAATTACAAAGGTAACAAAATCATCTTGCCATACATCTTTTAAGTCCTTAACTTCTTCTACGAATTCGCCATTTTTATAAATTCTATATCTTGGCACATCAGTCCTAATGTCGGCACCATCAGCCATAATTTTTGTAAGAGGACTTCCCTCGTCTAATACTTCAAGTATTGGACATGGCTTTGGATTTCTTTGTGCAAAAAGTAGAAAGTCATAGGCATATTTTTTTGGAAGGATAGCAAGGTTGGCTTGCAAATATCCTTCACTCATACCTGAAGTTGGAAGATCTACTTCGCCCTTTCTTATGAGTTCTCTAACATCTCTTGGATGCATTTTTGCAAGTTCGCTTAATTTCATATTATGGACTCCTTCTTTATATCATCAAACATTTTTTTATAATCAACGGTTAACTTTTGAGCTTCTTCAATGGTAACCTTTTGGAAAAGAACCTTGTCCAAGAAAGTCATTTGTGCAAGCTTGTGAAGGTCTGGCGTAATTACATTGCCAATTTTTGTATAACCTCCAGTAGTTTGTCTGTCAGCTAAAAGAATAATTGGTTGACCATTTGCTGGCACTTGAATTGAGCCAAAGTTAGTTCCATCAGAAATAATGTCTGCTGTTTCCTTGTGTTCAATTTCTGTTCCCTTTAGTCTTATTCCCATTCTGTCAAAGTCTTTAGTAACTTGGTATCCACCTGATCTAAATAAGTCGTGAATCCCCTTTTCTGTGAAATAATCATCTTGAGGTCCAAGGACAACTCTCAAAATATTGCAGTGTGAAAACTTTGGAAGATACTTTTCAGGAATCTTTCTCATAGTTTTTTCTTTTGACTTCTTAATATTTAATGTGTCCTTAGCTTTTAAGGCTCTACCATCAATTCCACCCATTTTTGTCTTAATGTGAGTTGATTTTGAACCGTTTACTAGAGGCACATCAATGGAGCCGCCAAAGGCTATATAGCCCCTTATGCCCTCTTTAACTGCTGCAAATTGAAGAGTGTCCCCTGCTTTAACCTTTATAGTTTCATACATTGGAGCAGGTTCTCCATTAATCTTTGGACTCATATCGGAACCTGTTATTGCAATTGTTAGGTCTTCCTTAAATTTTAAAGTTGGTCCAAAGTAAGTCATTTCAAGTACAGCTTCGTCAAGTTTATTTCCTACTAAAATATTTGCAAGTTTAAAGTTGTAATCATCCATGGCACCTGATGTAGGAATACCTAATTCTTGATAGCCATATCTGCCAGAATCTTGAATTGTTGTAAGAATTCCACCATTTATTACATCGATACTACTCATGAAGATCACCTCTCTTAACTTTCTTTATGGAAACTTTGTAAGTGTCATTTTCCACTTCTTTTGCTATCCTGTCGTACTCAGCCTTATCAATGGATACATACCTGATATAGTCACCTGCTTGGATAAATACTGGTGGCTCCTTAGTGTCATCGTAAAGTTTAAGTGGAGTTCTACCAATTAGTTGCCATCCTCCAGGTGATTCTAGTGGATACATTCCAGTTTGATTTGCTGCAATGCCAACAGAACCTGGCTCGATTTTTAGCCTTGGGCTCTTTAGTCTCGGAGTGGCAATCCTTGGATCAAGTCCTCCAAGATAAGTGAAGCCTGGCATAAAGCCCATCATGTAAACTAAATAATCTGTGCCAGAGTGAATTTTTATTACTTCATCAACGCTTAGATTTGCATTTTCAGCAACAAATTCGATGTCAGGACCATATTCTTTTCCATAAAGAGTTGGAATTTCAATAAGTCTAACTTCTTCACTTTGGTTAGCCTTGTCAGACTTGCTAAGTCCCTTTAGAGTTTCAACCATTTCGCCATAAGAGATTTTTACAGGGTCGTAATTAATTAAAATAGACCTGTAAGTTGGCAAAATGTCTAAAATGCAGTCAATATTTTTCTTTTTTAAATTTTCAACAACTGCGGCAATCTTTGCGTTGATTTCCTTTTCGATTGTATTGCCAAATTCCATGACAATAGCAGAATCGCCAGCTGTTAGAAATTTTATTTTATCATACATTTTTTTCTCCTAAATTATCCCAATAGTTTTCCAACGTTTCCTATTACAGTTTTTACTCCCATGAAAGCAGTAACTGCTACTACTATCCATCCTAAGATGTAAAGAAGATTAGGGTGAACATAGTCCCCAACGATTTTCTTATTCTTAGATGCAAGTAGGATTACTGCAAGAGTTATAGGAAGAATGAAACCATTTAATGTTCCAACTACTATTAATAGAGTTTGAGGTTGTCCAATAAAGATAAACATTATTGTAGACACTACTATAAAGGCAATTGTAACCATATTTTCGTGGTCAGCAACGAATTTAAATAATGTCTTTAGGAAGGATACTGAAGTGTAAGCTGCACCTACAACTGAAGTGAAAGCTGCTGCTGCAAATACAACACCAAAAATCTTATATCCAATTACGCCAGAAGCTGCTAGGAATGAGGATGCTGCAATGTTGTCAGGGTCAATTTGAGCATTTGTCATCTTTGTAACGCCTAGGATTGCTAGGAATAGTAAAATTCTTACGATTAGTGCTACACCAATACCTAGTGATGCTGATTTTGTTACTTGAGAAAGATTTTCTTCACCAGTGATACCTGCATCAATAAGTCTGTGTCCACCTGAGAATATAATGTAACCACCAACAGTTCCACCAATTAGTGTAAGTGTTGGAGCAACTATACTATTAAATCCACCTGCAGGAGCTACAGCTGATTTTACAGCTTCGCCAACTGGTGGTTGTGTCTTAATTGCTACAAAGGCAATTAGGATGATCATCATGGCACCAAGAACTTGTGTAACTCTATCCATGATTGAAGATGCAGATTTAGATGAGAAAAGGATAATACCAATTACTCCACCAATAGCTGCACCAATTTTTACATCAACGCCAAAAATTACATTAAGTCCAAGTCCAGCACCGCCGACATTACCAATGTTAAATGCCAAGCCGCCAAGAGCAACTAAAAAGGCAATTACATATCCAAGGCCAGGTAGTACATTGTTGGCAATGTCTTGACCTCTCATTTTAGAAACTGCAATAACTCTCCACACATTAAGTTGTGCTATGTATGAAAAGATTATTGAAATTAAAATTACTGCTGCAAAGTCTGCACCAATTTTTGTAGTAAAGGTAGCAGTTTGCGTCATAAATCCAGGGCCAATGGCAGATGTTGCCATTAGAAAGGCTGCTCCTAAAAGAACAGACAAATTACTTTTATTCTTTTCCATATTTTTCTCCTTATTTTAAGAAACTAGACAAAGGTTTAATTTCAATGCCTTCTGCCTTTAGTCCTTCTCTAATATTTTTTACAAATTCAAGAGCTTCAGGGTTGTCACCGTGAACACAAATTGAATCAGCAACAATGTCAATTTCCTTGCCATCTGCAGTTGTAACCTTATTTTCTTTAATCATCTTTACAACTCTTGGGATAGCATCTTTAGGATCCTTAACGAAAGCACCTGGAAGTGATCTATTTACTAGAGTTCCATCTTCGTTGTATCCTCTGTCAGCAAAAACTTCTTGAGCAACTCTTAGTCCTCTTCTCTTGCCTTCTTTGGCAATGTAAGATCCACTAAGTACCATTAAGATTAAGTCTCTATCGTATTCTTCAACAGCATCTAAAACTGCATTAGCAAGTTTTTCGTCGTTACAAGCAGTGTTATAAAATGCTCCATGAAGTTTCATATGTTGTAATTTCTTTCCGTGAGCCGTTGCAAAAGCAGCAAGTGCTCCAACTTGATAAAGCATGTAAGCTCTAGCTTCTTCTGGTTTGACATCCATTTTTCTTCTGCCAAATCCCATTAGGTCTGGATAGCCTGGGTGAGCACCAATTTCTACGCCATTATCTGCAGCTGCCTTACAAGTTGCATCCATAATTAGTGGATCGCCAGCGTGATAACCGCAAGCGCAGTTGATGCTAGTTACATACTTAACTATTTCAGCATCCATGCCCATTTTATAAGCGCCAAAGGATTCACCAATGTCGCTGTTTAAATCTACAAAATATTGCATAATTTTCCCCCTTTTTCTAAATAAACAATTGCAATAACTTAACTTTATTATAATAAAAATTCCTATAATATGCAAACATTATCAAATGGATTTTAAAATGATTGTGATAATAATTTTATTTAAAAAAACGAGGTCAATGCCTCGTTTCAAATAAGTTTATCAAGTTTTTCGATAATGTATTTTTTGTATTCAATAAATTTTTTATCTTCGAAAAAATTTTCTTGAAAGTCTTCTTTTATTTCGATTTCATCAATTATAGTTCCTGGGTTTTTTCCCATGATGTATATTCTATCTGAAATCTTAACTGCCTCTTCAATGTCGTGAGTTATAAAAATCGTAGAAATTTTCATCTCGTTAATAATATTTTTATACCACTTGTGAATGGAAGCCTTAGTTATGGCATCAAGGGCAGAAAAGGGCTCGTCAAGTAGCGCAACTTCATTGGAAAAGACATAGGTCCTAAGAAGGGCTGCCCTTTGTGCCATGCCGCCAGAAAGCTGTGAAGGATACTTATCCTCTGTCCCTTCAAGACCGAAGTCTTTAAAGTAACCGCGAACTTTTTCTCGGGCAATTTTTTTCTTGTCGCCACGAAGAACTAGGGGAAGAGAAACATTGTCTATAATTGTCATGTAGGGAAGTAGGAGGTCCTTTTGAAGCATATAGGAAATTTTACCTGCCACGCCAGTTACATCTTCTCCCTTTAGAAAAACTCTACCCCTATCTGGTTTTAAAAGACCAGCTATTATGTTAAATAGCGTAGTCTTTCCAGAGCCAGATACTCCAACAAGGGATACTAACTCGCCCTTATTTAATTTAATGTTTATGTCCTTTAAGACAAGCTTGTCGCCAAAGGACTTGTCAACATCCTCTACTCTTAAAATTTCTAATTTTTCACTCATTTTAATTTTTCAGGATTTACAAAATCATTAGTGAAGCCAAAATCCTTAGGAATTTCCTTGTCAATTAATTTATTTTCCCATAGCCAAGCGTAGAAATTATTCCATCTATCTGCATTTATTTCACCAAAGTAATTTGCATCGTCTTTGTACTTGTCAGCTATATATTCCATTGCCTTTATTGTATAGTCTTTGTCAAGTTCTGGATTTAATTTAACTAAAATTTCTGCTGCTTCCTTTGGATTTTCTGCTGCATATTCATAGCCCTTAGAGAAGGCACGCATAAATCTCTTTGCCACATCTTCCTTGTCCTTTAAGAAGTCGTTGTTGGCAATTAAAATTGGTGTGTAGTAGTCAAAAATTGGGTTGATGTCTTTAAAGGCAAAATAATTAATTGGCAGGTTTTCCATTTCAGCTCTAACACCATCAACTGGGTAGAAGATCCAAACTGTGTCAATGTCCTTGCCTTGGATTGCTGCAATATTATTTGTAACATCGCCAGGAACTAAGTTGACCTTAGAAAAATCTCCTCCGTCATCTTCTACAACTTGTTTTAAAATTGCTTGTTCAATTGGAAGACCCCAAGTTGAGTGATTGTGACCTTCCATGTCCTTTGGTCTTTCAATATTTTTGTCCTTGGCAGAAAAAATACCTGATGTGTTGTGGTTTATTATTGCAGCAACAGCTGTTACTGGAAGTGGTTCATCACTTGCAAAGGCTGGTGCAATTGTGTCTTGGAAGGATACACCAAAGTCAGCCTTGCCTGATGCTACAAGGGCTTCAGCTCCATTTGCTGGTGGTTGGTTTACTTCAACTTCAATACCTTCATCGGCAAAAAATCCCTTGTCCATTGCCACATAAAGTCCTGCGTGGTTTACATTTGGATCCCAGTCAAGTAAAAAGCTAACTTTTTCTGTTGGGACATCTTTTTTTTCTTCAACTTTTTTATTTTCAGCCTTGCCACAAGCTGTAAGCATAAGGCCTGCCAACAATAAAACTGATAATTTTTTTAAATTTTTCATTTTTCCTCCGTCCACGGCATCATCTTTTTTTGTATGAAGCCAACTAACTTCATTAAAATAAGAGAAATTGCCGAAATTAAAAATATAACTGCAAACATCTTGTCAAAGGAGTAATTTTTTTGAACTCTAATCATATATACTCCCAGTCCCTTATAACCACCGAGCCACTCGGCTATTACTGCACCTACAACAGAATAGGAAACTGCAATTTTAAAGGCCGAGAAAAAATTCCCCAGGCTCTCAGGCAGTTTAATGTACCTATAAATTTCTGCCTTGCCAGCACCCATGGCCTTTAATAATTTTACCTTGTCTTGATCCACCTCTTTAAAGGCCTCAAGAAGAGACACTGCAACTGGAAAAAATGTTACGATTACTATAAGGGTAATCTTTGGGGCAATGCCATAGCCCATCCATAGAACCAGTAGGGGCGCAATGGCAACTGTTGGCACAGTCTGTGTCAAAACTAAAATTGGATAAAGTGCAGAGTAAATAAAATCTGACAAATCCATTAATAGAGCTGCAATAAAGCCAAGGCTGACGCCAACAAATAGACCTAAAAAAGCTTCTGTAAGTGTTGTGCCCAGGTGTGACGAAATTGTAGAAAAATCTGTCACAAAGGCCTTAATAACATCAAAGGGCTTGGGTAATAAATAGGGCCCCACGATTCCCCTTGTAGTTACAAAATGCCAAATAGCTACAATGATTATTATCAAAGAAGCTGCTGAGATATTATCCTTGATACTTGCCGGTTTTTTCATCTATAGTCAAAATCCCCTTTTCAGAATAAAAAGTCTTGGAATAACAAGCAACTTGTTCTGAAATTTCTCCTGCCATCTTGACGCAGTTTTTTAGAATTTCAAAGGCTTTGTCAAAGTCATCTAATTCTATAACTGTTTCAAAGGGCGTAACAACATAATTTACTTTTTCGCTTTTAATATATTCAATTACCTTGTCTACAACTTCAACAACAGATTCTGTTGTGCCTTCTTTAGTTGTAGGAAGGATTTGTATAGCTATTGAAATCTTCATAATAACCTCCTCCAATAAATTTACAAAATAAATTTTTGCATAAAAAAAATCTCCAAAGGGAGACATACTTTTCCCAAGACAGCATTACCTGCCCTGGTCCAAAGGGTTTAAGGATAACCTAATCTCAGCAAAAGCTCCCCTGATACTTTTATTATAATCATAAGAATTTTTTATTACAAGGGCAAGTAAAATAAAAAAGTAGACTCTCGCCTACTTTTTATGCTTATCTTTATTCAATTACTCTTAAAATTTCATGGATTGGCTTCTTGTCCTTTTCTTCTGGTTCTTCTTCTATTTTTCCAAAAGGCATCTCTGCTATAAGTTCCCAGGAGTCAGGAATTTCATAAAGTTCCTTTACCCAAGAATCAATGACAGGATTGTAGTGTTGGTTGCTTGCGCCAATCTCCTCATCTCTTAAAGCCTGCCAAATATTTAGCTGGATCATAGCGGCTGAATGATGACCCCAAGTTTCAAAATATTCTTTGTAGGAAGGTATATTTTTTTCCTGAGCCTTAATTTCATCTTTGTCAATAAAAATTAGGGCAGTTCCCTTGGCGTGATAAAAGCCATGGAATTTTTCTTCATTAATTTTATTATCAAAAGTTTCATTTACCCTCTTCCAAAAGTCCTTGGACTTGTCGTCAAAAAGCAAGAGGACCCTAGTAGTTTGTGAATTCATGTGTGAAGGAGTGATGTTTAGGACATCTTCAATTAAATATTTTATCTCTTCATTGGATAGAGCCACATCTTCTGACAAATTGTAGTAAGACCTTCTCTTTTTAATAATTTCTATATATTCTTGCATAATACACCTCGCTAAATTAAACACTTATAAAGATGATACCCGAAAACAGTTAAATTATTCTAATCTGCCGCCCTTGGTGTAGAGGTTGTAATAGTATCCCCTCTTTGCCATAAGCTCTTGGTGACTTCCTCTTTCCACAATGCCCTCTCTCGTCATTACAAGGATTAAGTCTGCATTTTGTACTGTTGTAAGCCTGTGGGCTATGGTAATAGTTGTCCTTCCCTTTGAAAGTTTTTCTATGGAATCTTGAACTACAATTTCACTTTTGTTGTCAAGGGCAGAAGTTGCTTCGTCTAAAATTAAAATTGGTGGATTTTTTAAGAAGACTCGGGCAATGGAAATTCTCTGCTTTTGTCCTCCAGATAGTTTTACACCTCTCTCGCCAACATAGGTGTCAAAGCCATTAGGTAGGCTCTTAATAAATTCATAGGCACCGGCAAGTTTTGCAGCCTCAATAATTTCTCTATCACTGGCAGTACTTTTGCCGTAGCCAATATTGTCCTTTACTGTGCCAGAAAATAAATAGACATCCTGTTGGACTATGCCGATGTTTTCTCTCAAGGACTTTATTTTTATGTCACGCACATCAAGACCATCAACTGTGACAGACCCACTGTCCACATCGTAAAACCTTGGAATGAGATTGCAAATTGTGGTCTTGCCTGCACCACTTGGACCAACTATGGCAAGCTTTTCGCCTGGCGTGATGTCCACAGAAAAATTATTTAAGACCTTGCCCTCGCCCTTGCCATAGGAAAAATCTACATTCTTAAAGGAAATCTCTCCCCTGACATTTTTTATCTCAAGGGCATCTTCCTTGTCCTTGATGTCAGGCTCTATAGCCATAATTTCCGCAAATCTTTCAATTCCCGTCATTCCCTTTTGGAACTGCTCAGTAAATTCAATAATTCGTCTAACAGTTGCAAGAAGGGACTGGATAAACATTACATAGACAATTAAGTCCTCGGGACCAATTTCTCCCTTCATGAGGAAGTAGCCTCCACTTGTGATTAAAATCAAATACATGAGTCCGTCGAAGATCCTGTTAATTGTGTTAAAGCCTGCCATGGACCTGTAGTATCTCTTTTTAATTCCCAGGAATTTGTTGTTTTCCTCAGTGAATTTTTCCCTTTCCACATCTTCATTGGCAAAGGACTTTACAACCTTTATGCCAAGAAGGGAGTCTTCAATGGAAGAATTTAGGTGACCAATGTGGACCCTTTGATCCTTTTGTGCCCTTCTCATTTTATTTCTGTAGTGACCAGAAAAATAAATCATAAGTGGGATCATAAGATAAATAAGAAGTGTCATCTTTACATTTATCTTAAGAAGAATTATTAGTGAAATGAGAATTTTTATGGCGCCGATAAAATATTCTTCTGGACAGTGGTGGGCAAACTCCGTTATGTCAAAGAGATCGTTGGTGATTCTTGACATGATGACGCCAACCTTGGTCTCATTGTAAAAGATATCAGATAGACCTTGTAGGTGGGCGTAGAGGTCCCTTCTCATGTCCGTCTCAATCTTCGCACCCATTATATGACCAATGCTGGTCATAAAATATTGGGCAATGACTTCTATTGTCTTAATCACTAGGTAAATTAGTGAAAGCTTTAGAACAAAGTCAAAGGTAATTGAAGCTAAATCATTCATTCCCCTATTAGTTAAAGCTCGAAGAAGAAGTGGCAAAATCATTTCACTTGCCGTTGTGAGCCCTGCGCAAAATAAGTCTAAGAAAAGTGTAAATCTATATTTATAAAAATAGGGCAAAACTTTTTTTATTAAATGTTTATTTTTCATTTATCCTCCTAATTTCATAGTAAATATTATTTCATACCAATAATGATAACACATAATTAATTTTCTTTAAAATACTTGAAATTCCCTTTACTTGACATAAAATTTTAAACAAATTATAATTTGATAAGACTTATAAAGGAGATTTTAAATTGGAAAATAAAAGTAGCGCAGGCTCAAGAATTGCAAAGTCCACTCTAGCCATAATTATATTTTCATTAATAGGAAAAGTTTTTGGTTTCTTTAGAGAATCACTTACTGCTTATGTCTTTGGCGCAGGAATTGAAATGGATGCCTTCTCCCTTGCCCAGGGTGCAACGGCAACTATATCTGCCTTTGTGACACAGGCAATAGCAACAACTTATATACCCTCAGTGCAAAAGGCTGAAATGGAACATGGCAAGGATAGAAAAAATTATTTCACAAATAATTTACTCTTCATTGCAAGCTTAGTGTCCTTTGTCCTAATTGCCCTTGGAATTATTTTTCCTAGACAAATTGCACTTCTAACAGTTTCCACAAAAAATCCCGAAACTTATGCAATAGTAATAAAACTAATACAAGTGGGCATGCCCGTAGTCTTATTTTCATCCTGGGTTGGAGTAATGGAAGGCTATCTTCAACATGGCGGCAAGTTCGCAGCAGCTGGTGCCATTGCCATTCCACTTAACTTAACTTATATAATTTATCTTGCCCTATTTTCTCGTCATGTTGGCATAATGGGACTAACCATAGCCTCTGTCCTTGGAATACTGGCACAATTTTTATTTTTGCTACCAAATGCAATGAAAATTGGTTACAGACCAAGGCTTGTGGCAGACTTCAAAGACGAGTATGTGCGAGATGCAATAGTTCTTGCCCTCCCAGTCTTCGTGTCAGTATCAGTCAATGACATAAATATAATTGTTAACAGACGATTGGCATCTACCATGGGCGAAGGCGCAGCCTCAATTTTATATTACTCAAATAAATTAAACACCATGATAATTGGGATCTTCATAACAGCAATAACAGCCATAGTCTTTCCAATCCTGACAAAAACTTTGGGTTCAGGTGACATGAAACTTGGCAAAAAAGTTATGAACGCATCAATAAAGACAGTCCTATTTATAACAGTGCCAGCAACAGTTGGCTTAATAATATTGGCAAGACCACTAATAGAAATTGCCTTTGTCCGCGGTTCCTTTACCATGGCTGACGGCATTGCAGCAACATCAACCTTAAGGTGCTACTCCCTATCACTGATTTCAATTTCAGTAATAAATGTATTAAATAGAATTTATTACTCCATTGAAGACACAAAGACGCCCTTTTATGTTGGGGTGACAAATGTAGCAATAAATGTTGGCTTAAACCTTTTAGTGGCAAGACACTATGGCACAAATGGACTAGCAGCATCAGTTTCCATTGCCACGACAATTGCCCTCTTTATTTCCTTTATCCTATTAAGGAGAAAAATTGGAAATCTAGGAACCAAGTCCTATATCAAAGCCTTGATTAAAACATTTATGGCTTCAATTGCAATGGGTCTTGTGGCACTTTCCTACTTCCCTTACGAAAAGCTCATCATGTCCTTTACAAGTGGTGGAGTCCAAACACTATTGAGGTTAATACTCTTGATGCTAATAGTCTTTATAGCGGCTTGCGTCTATGTCCTCTGCCTATACCACTTAGGCGTGCGTGAAGTTCGCGACATAGCAAAAATCCTTAAGGGCAAAATGGAAGCGCGAAAAGAATTAAAAAATTAAAAAGTCAAAAACAGTAGAAAAATTTTTGTTAGTAAACTTAGACTCCTTATCTGGAGTCTTTTTTTATAATATTTTTAAAAAATTAGCGAATTAAAGTGGTTATTTTGTATGTAAGTGGTATAATATAATTTAATTGGAGGTGTTATTATGGGTGGCTTAATAATTGTTGCCATTATTGTAATCGTTTGCTATTTTATGTGGAGAAAGAATCAAAATAAAAATACTCCAACTGAAAAGAAATCTCTTGAAAGTAAAGAAAAAGCAAGTGGTGAAAAGCTACATAAGGCAGAAGATCTTAAAAAGCTTGATGACTCTGTAAAAACTTCTAAGGCTGAAAAAGATCTTAAGGTGGATGAAAATTCTGCCAATGATTTTGAAGTAAAAGAAGAACAAAAATACGATGGATCTAGGAAAAAGGATCGCGGCAAAAAGAGAAGAGAAAAGAGAAAGCTAGAAGCTGAAGAAGAAAAGAAAGCTCCTGCTGCAAAAATTGATGATAAAAAAGTTGAAGCTAAGGCTGAAAAAGTTGAAAAGCCAGTAGAAAAGCTTGAAACAAAGACTGAAGCTAAAAAAGAAAGTGTAAAACCAGCAGAAAAAGCTGAAGTTAAAACGGAAAAGATTGAGAAGCCAGTAGAAAAGGTTGAACCAAAAATAGAAGAGGCTAAGACAAAAGTTAATGAGCCTGTGAAAAAGGTTGAGCCTAAGGTTGAAAAGCTTGAAGCAAAGGCTGAAGCTAAAAAAGAAAGTGTAAAACCAGCAGAAAAAGCTGAAGTTAAAACTGAAAAACCTGCTGAAAAATTTGAAAAGCCAGTAGAAAAGATCGAGCCAAAAATAGAAGAAGCTAAGGCAAAAGTTAATGAGCCTGTGAAAAAAGTTGAGCCTAAGGTAGAAAAGGTTGAACCTAAAGTAGAAAAAGTTGAAGCAAAGCCTGAAGCTAAAAAAGAAACTGCAAAGCCAGGGGAAAAACCTCAGCCACAAAAAATTATTTCTACTAATGAAAAGTACAGCCACATTATAAAAGCCCTAGGCGAAAATCCTTGGGAGCTTGCCAGTGAAAAGATAAACATCAAGCTTGAAGACCTTAAAACTAAAAAGCCTTTAGATGAAAATTATTCACTTGATGATATTAAAAAATCACTTACAAGAGAAAATCTATCTGAATTTTTAAATATGGTAAAGACTAATCCAACAATCCTAAAGAGAAAGGACAAGGTCACTTACGAATTTACAATTAAAAACCCAGATGAAATTAAAAAAATTGCAGAGAGATATTCTCTAAGTTCATCAAATTTTGAAAAGGCAAGTTCTTTATTAACTGTTGACAAGGAAAGCGCAAAGCTCTTAGAAGTCACAGATATTTTGACAGAAGGCGAAAAGAGAATTTACATCGAAACAAAATTTTAGTAAAATATAAAAGTCATAGAGATATGGCTTTTATTTTTTTGCAAAAAATATCTAAAACAAACTCAAAAAATTTTAAATGTTTTAAAAATTTAACAAAAACTTTGAAAAATTTTTACTTTTATAAATTAGAATAAGACTGAGGAGAATTTATGAATAACAAAGAAAAACTTGAAGAGATCATCGCCTTCTTAAGTGAGAACACGCGATTTGATGAAACAAAAAATTTCATACAACATGGCAACACTTCTGTCTACACTCATGTTATTTCTGTTGCAAAAAAATCCATTGAAATTGCAGAAAAATATAATTTAAAAGTGGACATGGACTCCATGATAAGGGGCGCCCTTCTTCACGACTACTTCCTATACGATTGGCATGATGGCAAGAGGGAAAGGTGGATTCATGGCTTTACTCATCCTATGAAGGCTTATAAAAATGCTAAAAGTGAAATAAACTTAAATCGCCTTGAGAGAGACATTATCATAAAGCACATGTTCCCCCTAACTATTATTCCGCCAAAGTATTTGGAATCTTGGATTGTAACTTACTCTGACAAGTATGTTTCTGCTGTGGAAACTGTTTCGTCAAGATTTGTGAAAGTGGGTTTAGAAAATTTATGAAAATTTCAGAACTATATCTAATATTTTTTATCTACTCCTTTATTGGCTGGTGCTGGGAGAGCTTCCCCTGCTCCACCATTGAGCTAGATAAATTTTATAACAGAGGATTTTTGATTGGACCATCTTGCCCCATCTATGGCATTGGCGCAAGCATATCTTACTTGATGCTTAAAAATTTTGACTCAAGTCTTTATATTTTTATTTACTCTGCACTTTTATCCTGCACCATTGAGTACATCATAGGATATTTTTTGGAGAGATTTTTTCATCAAAGGTGGTGGGACTACAGCGCCTATCCCTTCCAAATTAAAAGTAGAGTTTGCCTATATGGCCTTATAGTTTTTGGCATGGCTAATATTATTATCGTCAAGCATTTTACTCCAGTCATGCTCTTATTTTTATCAGCTGCTGAAGACAGAGTTATTGACTCACTAGCCATAGTATTTACTGCCTTCTTCGCCATGGACCTTATCTTAACTTTAAATCACCTTCTTGGACTTTCTAAGAGCTTGGAAAAAATTTACTTGGCCCTAAAAGTTAGAAGCGACAACTATTTTAATTATCTCAACGAGTCAGAGAGCTTGTCCAATTTAAAATTGATGTCGGAATCAAAAAAGTTTAAGGTAAAATTTGAAAGCTTTAACTCAAACTTAAAGGGCAGAGAAGAAAGTTTTAAGAGAATAAACTACACAAAAATAAAAGACCTATTTAGTGATAATTTTTCATAATCACATAGGTCTTTTTTTATTGGAATTTTTTAAATTTTTATCTTCTAACAGTTCCATCTACTGGGTCAATAGTTATAATGTCGCCAGTTTTTATTTTTTCTGTTATATCTTTTACCCCAACTATGGCAGTTTTGCTGAGAGAAATTGCCGCCACTGCTCCATTAGATGTGAAGCCTGCCTCTTCTGTTATAAAGCCAGAAGATTTTTCCATGTAAGGAATCATCCTGCCGTCAGTTCCCTGGCAGACTATGATGTCCTTGGTCTTAAAGTCATCTTCCAAGTCCTCAATTGTCTTTGCAACTATGGCTCTCGCCTTCTTTTTCTTCTTGCCTATGGGAGTTCCTCTTCCCAAAATCTCTGAAACACTTTCGATTTTTAGAAGGTTAGTTGAACCGGCGATTCCTGCAGGCACTCCTGCTGTTAAGACAACTAAGTCGCCAGACTTTATAAATCCCTTTGCAACTGCAATCTCCATTGATGCGTCAATTAAGTTGTCTGTGTCCTTGAAGTTTAAAACTTTTACAGGAGAGATGCCCCAGACAAGGCTAAGTTGATTTTTAATTTTTTCAAAGGGCGTTGATGCAATTATTGGAGTCTCTGGCCTAAATTTTGCAATGGCTCTTGAAGTGTTGCCTGAAGTTGTGGCTGTGATTATAGCCTCTGCTCCAAGGTCTCTTGCAATTACGCAGGCAGATCTTCCTATGGCGTTTGTCATGGATTTTTCCACATCTCTAATTCTATTTTCCAAAATCTCCTCGTGGTCAATAGTATTTTCTGTGTATTCCAAAATTTTTCTCATTGTCACAACGGCTTCAATTGGATATTTGCCGCTGGCAGTTTCTCCTGAGAGCATGACTGCACTTGTGCCATCAAGAACTGCATTGGCAACATCATTTGTTTCTGCACGAGTTGGTCTTGGGTTTCTTATCATGGAGTCCAGCATTTGCGTTGCAGTTATGACAGTCTTGCCAACAATGTTACATTTTTTTATAATTTCCTTTTGCACAATTGGCACAGCTTCTGTCTCGATTTCAACGCCCAAATCTCCCCTGGCAACCATTATTCCATCAGAAACTTCTATTATCTCGTCAATTAAATCCACTGCCCTTTGGGATTCAATCTTGGAAATAATTTTTGTAGTATAGTCCCTCTCTTCTTCCAAAACCTTTCTTATGGCGAGGACATCTTCTCTGGACCTTACAAAGGATGCTGCTATAAAGTCTATGTCTTCCTTGACGCCAAACTTTATATCTTCGATGTCTCTTTCTGTTAGGGCTGGAAGATTTAAGTTTGCACCAGGCACATTAACTCCCTTGTGAGATGAAATGGTGCCAGAATTTTCCACTTCTGTTATAATTTCTTCTCCACGAATTTCTTTCACCAGAAGCTCCACAAGTCCGTCGTCAATTAAAATTTTGCCGCCCACTCTTACATCCTTGTAGAGGTCCTTGTAGGAGATGCTGGCAATTTTTTCATTTCCAAGTAAATCCTTGTTGGTTAAAATAAATTCGTCGCCACTTTTTAAAAGAACTTCTCCATAAATATCTCCCAGCCTAATTTCTGGTCCCTTGGTGTCAAGCATTATGCCAATGGGTATATCCATTTCTCGCCTTAATTTTTTTATTCTGTCAATTTTTAGCTTGTGTTCCTGGTGGCTTCCGTGAGAAAAATTAAGTCTTGCAACATTGACGCCCTCTGTGAATAATTTTCTTAAAACTTCTTCACTTTCACTGGCAGGTCCAATGGTTGCAACAATTTTTGTCTTTTTCATAAATCACCTCATATAGAAACAGTTTTTAGTATGTCTAAAAGATCTTTTCTAAAAACTTTTTTAACTTCAAAAATTTCGTCAAAGTCCCTGGATATTGCCTTGCCATCTTTAAAGCCAAGGGCAAGAGACCTGCCAGCCTTAGCTTCTTTAACTGCCAAGTAGCCAAGTTCTGATGCCAAAATTCTGTCGAAGATGCTTGGGGCTCCTCCCCTTTGGATGTAGCCAAGGACAGTTACTCTTGTGTCTATGCCTGTAAGCTTTTGAAAGTCTTCTGCAAAGTCAAAGGCAGAGCCACAGCCTTCAGCCATTAAAATTATGTGATGTTTTTTGCCCCTGTTCTTGCCCATAATTGCCTTCTCTGCAATTTCATTTATGTCTAGGGGAATTTCTGGAACGATAATGGACTCAGCTCCAGAGGAAACTCCAGAGTAAAGGGCAATGTCGCCGCAGTCTCTGCCCATTACTTCAACGACATTGGCACGACAATGTGCCTCTGTTGTGTCCCTAATGTGGCTCACTGCTTCAGTTACAGTTTCCACTGCCGTCATAAAACCTACAGTAAAATCTGTGTAGGCAAGGTCGTTGTCAATGGAGCAAGGAATGCCAATGACATTTACGCCGCGGTCCCTCAACATTTTTGCCCCGCGAAGACTTCCGTCGCCTCCAAGGACAATTAGGGCATCAATTTCAAAAATTTTTAGGGAATTTATTGCCTTCTCCAGTCCTTCTTCTGTCATAAATCTTTCCGACCTTGAAGTGGATAAAATTGTTCCACCTCTTTGAATGATGTCGGCAACAGAAGACTGAACTAATTTTTCAAACTTGGCATCGATTAAGCCTTCATAGCCTCCACTTATGCCAAAAACTTCTATTCCTTCGTATATTGAAGTCCTAGTCACTGCTCTTATTGCGGCATTCATACCAGGAGCATCGCCGCCACTTGTTAAAATTGCAATTCTCATACGCACCTACTTTAAAATAATCTTTTCTCTATTTTTAGTAATGACTGCCAATTTATCTTGTATCTCTGTAAAGGCATTGGCATCAATCCACAAGTTTGATTCCGTTCCATAGGCCCTTCTCGTCTCTTCTTCGAAAAAGACTACAGGTGTGCTGCCCTCATATTCTCTTAAAATATTTTTCATTTCGCCAAGCCTTTCATTTTTCATGGAGTCAATGGAGATGTATAACTTGTTTTTTGTTGGCATCTTAATCCTTGATAGGGCATCCACTAAAATTTTTGGCTCCTCAACTTCTGACTCTTGAAAGTGTCCTTCGACGAAGACTACATTTTCATCTTCAATTAAGTCCTTGTAGTTTGAAAAGACATTTGGGAAAATTACAAGTTCAATTGTGCCAAAGAGGTCTTCTAGGGCTGCAAAAGCCATCATCTTGTTGTTTTTTGTAATCATAGTTTTTTTGGACTTTAAAATGCCCCCCACTTTTACCTTGCTATTTCTCAAGAGATTTTCTCTGTACTTTTCAAAAATTTGGTTGGTATTAATATTTGTGGACTTCTCAATTATTTCTCTATAGGGGTCAAGGGGATGGCCAGAGATATACATGCCAATGACTTCCTTTTCCATGTCAAGCTTGTCCTTTTGCCTAAAGTCTTTTAGGACAGGCAAATCTTCGTGGAAGGCTGCCTCTTCAAAGAGAGAAAATTGTCCCAAGACATTGCTCTTCGCAGTGTTAGATGAAGATGAAAGGACTGACTCATAAATGGCAAGGTACTGTGCCCTGTTGCCCTCAAAGTCGTCCATGGCTCCACACCTTATTAGGGATTCAAGAGCCCTCTTATTAAGGACAGACTTGTCTATGGCATTGATCCTATCGACAAAGTCCTTTAAGGATTTATAGGCACCCTTTTCGCGCCCCTTGACAATTAAATCAATTAAGTTGTCGCCAACATTTTTCACTGCCTTTAGTCCAAAGCGAATTTTATATCCTTCAACAGTAAAGTTTTTAAAGGAATAATTTATATTCGGTGGCAAAATTTCTATGCCCAGCCTCTTTATCTCTTCGATGTAGAGGCTTACTTGCTTGATGTCGTTGGTGTAAGTGGAAATTTGCGCCGCCATAAATTCTCTTGGATAATAATATTTCAGCCAAGCAGTCCTGTAGGCAACTACTGAATAGGCAACGGAGTGAGACTTGTTAAAGGCGTAGTCGGCGAAGTCTATAATCAAATCATAAATTTCGTTGGCAGCCTTTTCGTCAACTCCATTGGCAATGGCACCGCAGACTCCTTCGGCTGGGTTACCGTAGATAAAGTTTTGCCTTTCCTCTTCCATGACCTTCATCTTTTTCTTGGAGATGGCACGCCTTACTATGTCGGCTCTGCCTAAGGAGTAGCCACCAATTTGTTGAACGATTTGCATTACCTGCTCTTGGTAGACAATACAGCCGTAAGTGGACTTTAGGATTGGCTCAAGCTTTGGATGAAGGTAAGAAATTTTGCTCTTGTCGTGCTTTGATGATACAAATTTTGGAATTTGCTTCATTGGTCCCGGTCTAAAGAGGGCATTGGCTGCAACTAAGTCTGAAAATTCGTCTGGCTTTAACTCCTTTAAGAAGGCCCTCATGCCAGAGGATTCAAATTGAAAGACACCAAGAGTTTCTGACCTTGCAAACATCTTTAATACCTCGGGGTCGTTGTAGTCAAACTTTTCAAAGGAAATAGTCTTGCCTTCCTTTTCTCTTATTAAATTTATGGCATCGCGAATGACAGTTAAAGTTCTAAGTCCCAAGAAGTCCATCTTTAAAAGACCAAGCTCTTCAAGCTCAATCATGTTAAACTGAGTTGCAATTATCTTGTCGTTTCTGGTTAGGGGCACATACTCTGTCAGCTCGTCCTTTGAAATGACGACACCAGCTGCATGAGTTGATGTGTGCCTTGGCAGTCCCTCAAGCTTTAGTGCCATGTCAATTAAGAATCTTGAGTCCTCTTCGGAGTCATAAATTCCCTTAAAGCTTTCAGAAATTTCCAGAGCCTTTTCGATAGTCATGTTGATTGCCTGTGGAACTTGCTTGGCAATGTAGTCCACCTTGGCATAGGACATGTCAAGGGCACGGCCTACATCTCTTAGGGCATTTCTCGCCGCCATGGTACCAAAGGTTACGATTTGGGCAACATGGGAGTCGCCGTACTTTCTATTGACATAGTCAATAACTTCTTCACGCCTTTCATAGCAGAAGTCGATGTCAATATCGGGCATGGAAACTCTCTCTGGATTTAAAAATCTTTCGAAGAGGAGGTCAAACTTTAGGGGGTCAACATCTGTTATGCCCAGGCAAAAAGAAACAAGGCTGCCTGCCGCTGAACCTCTTCCCGGTCCAACTTGAATTTCGTGTTTTCTGGCGTACCTGATAAAGTCCCAGACTATTAAAAAGTAATCCACGAAGCCCATATTTTTTATGGTGTTAAATTCAAAATCAAATCTTTCTTTTATCTCATCAGTAACATTTTCGTAGCGGGCATACATGCCATCAGTGGCAAGTTTTTTTAAATAGTCTTCGTGGGTGTAGCCCTCTGGAACAGTAAACTCAGGCAAATGTTGCTCGTGAAATTTTATTTCCACATTGCATCTCTCAGCAATCTTTACTGTATTTTCAAGGGCATCTTTGTTGTCTGGAAAAAGTGCTGCCATTTCGTCAGGTGATTTCAAATAAAACTCATCTGAAGGGAACTTCATCCTATTTTCTTCCTTAATTGTCTTGCCAGTTTGAATACACAAGAGGACATCATGACTCTTGGCATCATCTTTATTTAAGTAGTGAACATCATTTGATGCTGTAAGTGGAATATTTAAGTCCTCTGATAATTTTACAAGCTCCCGATTTACTCGAGCCTGGTCTGGCATGCCATGGTCTTGAAGCTCCAAGAAAAAATTATTTTCGCCAAAAATTTCTCTGTATTCAAGGGCAGCAGCTCTTGCAGCCTCTAGGTCCCTATCTAGGATAAATCTTTGCACTTCGCCACCAAGGCAAGCTGATGTGGCAATTACGCCCTTGGCATATTTTTTCAAAACTTCCTTGTCAATTCTAGGCTTGTAATAATATCCATCAACAAAAGCTATAGAGACTATCTTCATAATATTTTTGAAGCCTTCATTGTTCTCTGCCAAGAGAATTAGGTGAAACCTCTTGTTGGTCTTGTCCTTTATAGTCATGTCCTTTTCAGAAACATAAACTTCGCAACCCAAAATTGGTTTAATGCCCTCATCCTTGCAGGCCTTATAAAAGGCAATGGCGCCATACATATTGCCGTGATCAGTTAAGGCAACGGCATCCATGCCAAGTTCTTTAACTCGCTTTGGCAAGAGATTTATTCTCGTTGACCCATCTAATAGGGAGTACTCGCTGTGGAGGTGCAAATGCACAAATTTATTCATAGAATCATCCTTTAATCTATTCTTAAAAAATCGTCCTTAATTTTTAATTCTCAATACCTTAAGTTTAATTGGCAAATTTTTAAAATAAGGCATAGTTAATCCTTCCTATATTTTATCAAAGCCAGGAAACAAATAAAAGGACATGAAAAAAGAGTTTCGACAAAGCAAAACTCTAAAAAGTAAAATATTTATTAAAGATTTATAAATTCTTTTTCAACAATGTGAGCTAGTTTTTCAACAGCTTCATCTTCGTCAGCGCCTTCAGCCTCAATGACAATCTCTTCACCAGAAAAAGCACCTAGAGACATAATGCCAATAATACTCTTTCCATTAACCTTATCGCCATGTGCCTCTAAATTTATGTCAGATGCAAACTTATTTGCCTCTCTAACAAAAAGTGCAGCAGCCCTGGCGTGGAGCCCATCATTATTATTAAGTACAACTTTTTTACTTGTCATTTCATACACCCCTCAACTTGTTAGCAATTTTCCTAATTTTTTTAAATCTATAATTAACAGTGGACTTTGATACTTTGGGATCTAGGGAATTTGCAATGTCGTTTAAGCTCATAGACCTGTTATTGAGTCTTAAAATTGCCACAGCTCTAAGATCCTCATCTAAATTATCTAAACCAATCTCTCTATCGATTATCTTAATGTCTTCCACTTGATCATAGGAGGACTTCACAGTTTTATTTAAGTTTGCAGTCTCACAATTTACAATTCTGTTGACATTATTTCTCATATCCTTTATAACTCTTATGTTTTCGTATTTTAAAACAGAATTATAAGCGCCAATGAGAGATAGAAAGTCTGAAATTTGTTCTGAGTCCTTAATGTAGACTATGTACTTTTCCTTTCTCATAATTATTTTAGAATTAAATCCAAAATCATTAATTACGCCCATCAAAAAGTCTGCGTTGGATTCGTTTTCAGAGACGAATTCCAAATGATATCCTTTTTCTGGATTTGTAATGGAGCCTGAACCCATAAAGGCACCGCGGATGTAGGCCTTTTTCTCATTCACAGTTTTTATGAGATCAGTGGGTGCATAATTAATCATAAATACGCTTGCACCCTTTATATATTTTAACTCATCAAGTAACAACCTGCAAGACTCATCTTGAGATATATAAATAATAAATACATTTTTTTTAAGTTGAGTGGACTTTGCATTTTTTACTTCAACTACAAATCCAAAAGACCTTCTCAAAAAAGTAAAGACTCTTCGCGCTACTGAGGCGTTTTCTGTGATGTATTCCATGGAAATTTTGTTGTTTTTAAAATTTAAAACTCCACACATGGGAGTTATGCCTGCAAGTTCAGATAGAATTATTTCATAACTATCAACTTTTATCTTTGCAACCTCATCCTTAACTTCAGATGAAAAGCTCATGACTTCACCTCGCTACTGAAATCCTTTTACTTTATTATAGCAGATTTATAAATAAATTTTTTAACTTTGGCATTTTTATATAACTTTTAATAAATTCTTAAATTTTTAAAAGAAAAAACCTGGCTGAAATAATTTTTAAATAAATTTCAGCACAGGTTTTAAATTATAAATTAAAATTTTAAATTTTTCAATTATTATTTTGCCTTGTTTTCAGCTTTAGCATTTTCTTTTGCTGCATTTTCAGTTTTGTTTTGAGCCTTGTTTTCAGCCTTGGCATTTTCCTTAGCTCCTTCTTCAGCCTTTGGAGCTCCTTCTTTTTCTACTTTACCAAAGTTTTTAAATTCATCTGGAAGTTCAACTTCTTTTGAAGTGTTAACATAAGTTTTGATCTTTGCATCTTTTTTAACCTTTTCAATGTATTCTTTGAACTTTTCTTGTTGAAGAGTTTGCTTTATTTCATCCTTAACTTCATCAAATTCACGAGGATTTTTTTCGTCAAGCTTGATTACATGGTAACCAAATTGAGTTTGAATAGGTTCAGAGATGTCTCCTGCCTTCATCTTTGCAATTTGTTCATCAAAGGCTTGTACCATTTGACCATTTGTAAATTCGCCAAGAGATCCACCGTTTTGTGCAGATCCAGTGTCCTTTGAATTTTCCTTGGCAATCTTAGCAAAATCTTCTCCTTTTAGGATTTGTTTTCTAAGAACATTAGCTTCCTTTAAATCGTCAACTAAGATGTGAGATGCCTTAGCCTTGTAGTATTTGTCCTTGTTGTCTTCATAATATTTTTTTACATCTTCTTCACTTGGCTCTAGTTCCTTAGTTTTTGCTTGAGTCCACTTGCCAACTAACATTTGGTTTTTCATGTTTTCAAAAACATAATCTTCTGGAAGTCCATTTTGTTTTAAGAAATTTTTAAAGGCTTCTTCTCCACCAAGTTGTGCCTTGATTTCGTCGATTTTCTTGTTAACTTCGTCGTCACTAACTTCGATTTTTGACTTTGCTGCATCTTGTTTTAAGGCTTCAGTAGTAGTTAAGTCAGTGATGGCTTGTTCTCTTAAAAGTTCGTCAGTAGATTTCTTTCCATCTTCTTTGTTTGCAAGAACATCTTCACCATACATTGATGTAAGTTGGTTAACTCTTGCTGCATAAGATTTGTAGTAAGCTTCCATTGGAATGTCAACTCCACCAACTGTTGCTGCTACGCCATCTTTTTTTCCATTACAAGCAACTAATGTGCCAGCTAGGGCAATAGCTACTGCTAATTTACTAAATTTTTTAAAATTCATATTTCTCTCCTTATTCATATTTTTAATTAATAACCTTATTATACACTACTTTTTAGATGTTTTTGTGTCCTTTTTGTGTAAATACAAAATTGTCACAAGTTTTTTAAGTTCATCTAGTGGATATTTTAATTTATTTAAGACAATTTCATTTTCATCACCCATGGAATAGGAAATATTTTCAAATTCATTGTTCATTTCCATAATGGCTTCAAGAGAAACTTCCCCTTCCACTTTTATCCTGTACTCGCCCTTTCTCTCTGTAATGGATTTTACACTTGCCTTTTGAGCCTTGTTCTTTAAAAGGGCAATGTCCATTAAGTTTGAAACTTCATCAGGGAAGTCAGAAAATCTGTCGATTAATTCTTCTACTAAGTCTGAGTAAGCCTCTTCAGTATCGATGACGGAAATCTTTTTGTAAATCTCAAGCCTTGTCTTGTCGTCTTCAATGTATTCTTTTGGTATAAAGGAATCAAGCTTAAGATCAATTGTGGTGTCAACTTTTTCTTCCACTTCAAGACCCTTTAACTTCATAATTGCATCTTTAAGATACTTCATATAAAGGTCGTAGCCAATTTTTTCAATGTGACCTGACTGTCTTGACCCTAAAATTGATCCAGACCCTCTTATCTCAAGGTCTCTCTCTGCAATTTTGTGGCCAGACCCAAACTCTGTAAATTCCTTTATAGCTTGCAGCCTCTTTTGTGCAACTTCTGATATGGAAGTTGACCTGTCGTAGGTGAAATAGGCGTAGGCAATTCTTGATGACCTGCCAATTCTACCTCTAAGCTGATAAAGTTGTGAAAGACCCAGGCGGTTTGAGTCCGTAATAATCATTGTATTGGCATTGGGAACATCCATGCCCGTCTCAATAATTGTGGAGCAAACTAAGACATCAATATTTCCCTCTATAAAGTCAATCATTGTGTCTTCCAAGGCTTTTTCACTCATCTGACCATTTGCCATGGCAAAAGTCGCCTCTGGCACAAGCTTTCTTAATTCCAAGAGTTTATTTTCCATGTTGGCAACCTTGTTGTATAAGAAATAAACTTGTCCCCCTCTTTCGATTTCCTTTAAAATTGCCTCGCGAACCATTAAATTGTTGTACTCCAAGACATAAGTTTCAACTGGAAATCTCTCCTCAGGTGGCTCGTCAATTACAGACATGTCTCTTATGCCAATCATGGACATTTGTAGGGTCCTTGGTATTGGCGTTGCCGTTAAGGTCAAGGTGTCTACATTTTCCTTTAACATTCTCAGCTTTTCCTTGTGGCGGACTCCAAACCTCTGCTCTTCATCTATTATTAAAAGTCCCAGGTCTTTAAAGTGAACATCCTTGGAAAGAAGTCTGTGTGTGCCCACGATTATGTCGATGTTTCCATTTTTTAAGCCTTCAAGGTCAGCTTTTTGGTCCTTCTTACTTCTAAATCTGGACAAAAGTCCAACGCCCACTGGGAAATTTTTAAACCTCTCCCTAATTGTGTTGTAGTGTTGTTGGGCAAGAATTGTCGTTGGAACAAGAAGTGCCACTTGTTTGCCGTCAAGGATTGCCTTAAAGGCAGCACGAAGGGCAACTTCAGTCTTGCCATAACCAACATCAGCACAGAGCAGTCTATCCATGGGAACTGGCTTTTCCATGTCCTCTTTTATCTCTTCAGAAGAAGTTAGCTGGCCACTTGTCTCTTCATAGATAAAGGCGTCTTCAAACTCCCTTTGATACTGAGAGTCCTCGCTAAAGGCATAGCCCTTGGTGTTTTCACGAGTGGCATAAAGTTTTATCAGCTCATCAGCCATGTCGTCAATGGATTTTTTGGCGTGAGCCTTTTTCTTTTTCCAATCCAGAGAATTTAATTTATTAACCTTTGGCTCTCTCTTGCCCTCTTGCACATACTTATAAATTGAGTCAAGAGATTCAATTGGAAGAAATAATTTGTCCTCGCCGCCATATTCAATGACAATGTAGTCCCTTTGGATGCCAGAGACGGCAAGCCTTGTTGTTCCCACATACTTGCCAACTCCATGTGCCTCGTGAACTACAAAGTCGCCAATTGTCAAATCATCAAAGTTTAAGGATTTTTTCTTGGCAGGCTTATTTTTTTTCTTCTTAGAAAAAGAGCCGTAGATTTCAGAATAATTTATAAAGACAGTTTTTGAATCAGTAAACTCTATGCCATCATTTAAGGCGCCTGTGGTTACTACTAAATTGGCATACTCTTTAAAACTGCCAAAGTCCTTGGCAAGCTCTGGCGAATAGCCAAGCTCTACTAGGTGGTCAAAAAGCCTCTTGGCTCTTTTTTCTGTGGCGCCTAGAAGAATTACCTTAAAGTCATTTTTTCCATAGTAGTCCAAGTCCTCCTTGAAGAGTTTTATCTTGGACATATAATTTGTAACGCTCTTAACCTTAATATTTACAATGTCCTTTGGTTTAAAGGACTTAGGTGGTTTTAGGAGGGCGTTAAAAGTTATAAGGCTCTCTTCATTTAGCTTATCTACAAGATCCTTGTAGGAGTAAAAAGTTTTTTCGTGAGCCTTTGTCACTTCTCCATTTTCAATTAAGAGGGCAAACTTCTCGCCATTTTGGAGGGCAAGTTCCTCTTCTCTTTCCACAATCCTCGTGGGCTCGTCGGTTAAGAAGATAAAGTCATCTAAGGAATCTAAAAAGGATGACACTTCTCCTTCATCAACATAGGGAAGGATTAAGTCCTTGTTCAAAATATTTTCGTCGTTTTCAAGTCTATCAACGCATCTCAAAAATTTTTCATTGAGTCTATCTTTTTCCTTGCCAGATAATTTTGTCTTTCCAAGGTCCCTTTTGATTTTCTCGGCAATTTTTTTCTTTTCATCCTTTTTTAAAATCAAATCTTCAATGGGAAAAATGTTTATTTCCTCATGCCTTTCAATGGACCTTTGGCTTTCAATTTCAAAGCTCCTAATGGAGTCAACCTCGTCATCAAAGAGTTCAATTCTATAGTTGGCATCTTGCGTAGCAATATCTATAATAGAACCCCTCATGGAGAATTGACCTACCCCTTCTACGCTTGGAAATCTTTCATAGCCCATTTCGATTAGCTTTACTCTCAATTCTTCAAGAGAAATTTGTGATTCAGCCTTAATATTTATCTTGTAACTAGAAAATATTTCTCTCTTGGAAATTTTTGCAGTGAGGGCATTTAGGGTCGTGACAACAATATCTGCCCTGTCACTTGAAACTTCAGCCATTGCCTCAAGTCTCTTCTTGGTGTTTTCCTTTGACTTTGAGTCCCTTTCGTAAAAGAAGACATCCTTTTCTGGATATAACAGGCAATTTGCACTGGAAATACTTGATATATCTTCATAAGTCTTTCTTGCAGTGACCCTATTTTGTGAAATAACACAAACTTTTATGCCAAGATCATTAAAGGCAGGCGCAAAAAGAGAGAGCACCGCCTCTTCTGAGCCAAAGACAGCAGTGTTCTTTGAATTTTTTATTGAATTATTTACTTCTTTAAAAGATTTTAAATTCTTTACGCTATTTATTAAAAAATCCAAGATTCACCTCAATAAATATTGTTGTTGTAAGAATTCATTGACTTGTCAATGCCCCTTGAAACAGCTTCAATAATTGCATCGGCACAGGCATCTATTGCATCTTCAATGTGCTTTTTATCCTTTGCAGGAAAAGAGGACAGCACAAAATTTGCCAAATCTTCATTGGGGTGTTTTTTGCCAACACCAACCTTAAACCTGGCAAAGTCTTTACTTCCTGTTAAATTTACAATCGACTTTAGTCCATTGTGAGTGCCTGCAGACCCGTTTTTCTTAATCTTTAGCTGGGCAAACTCAATGTCTATGTCGTCTACTACTACTATTAAATCTTCTGGCTTTAATTTATAAAAATTTAAAATTTCAACTATTGACTCGCCGGAATTATTCATAAAAGTATGGGGCTTTAGGAGAATAACCTTCTCTGCCGCTATTCTCCCTTCACCTACAAGCCCCTTAAATTTAATCTTATTAACTTTTATGTTTAATTTATCAGCAAGTGCATCAATAGTTCTAAAGCCAATATTGTGTCTTGTGTCCTCGTACTTTTTGCCGGGATTGCCAAGACCTGCTATTATATACACTAAATCACCTTATTCAAACATTTCACTAACTGATGTTGCAGTGTTAATTCTCTTAATTGCAGATGCGAAAATTGGAGCAACAGATACAACATCAATTTTATCAATCTTTTTTTCTTCTGGAAGTTCAATTGTATCAGTGATTACAAATTTTTCAAGTGATGAATTTTTTATTCTTTCAATGGCAGGACCAGATAATACGCCGTGAGTTGCAGCTCCGTAAACATATTTTGCTCCTCTAGCCTTAAGGGCATCAGCAGCCTTAGTAATAGTTCCTGCAGTGTCTGCAATGTCGTCAACTAAAATTACAGACTTGCCATCAACATCACCTATGATATTCATAACTTCAGATACATTTGCCTTTGGTCTTCTCTTTTCAATAATTGCAATTGGAAGGTTTAATTCGTTGGCAAACTTTCTAGTTCTAGTAACTCCACCTAAGTCAGGAGAAACAACAACGAAGTCATCTTCCTTAACAATATCTTTAAAGTATCTTGCAAGATAAGGAATTGCAGTTAAGTGGTCAACAGGAATGTCAAAGTAACCTTGAATTTGTCCTGCGTGAAGGTCCATTGCAACAACTCTGTCTGCTCCAGCCTTAGTTAAAAGGTCTGCAACAAGTTTTGATGTAATAGGTTCTCTTGCCTTAGTCTTTCTGTCTTGTCTTGCATATCCATAATAAGGAATAACTGCATTAATTCTTCCAGCAGATGCTCTCTTTAGGGCATCAATTAAAATTAAAAGTTCCATTAAATTTGTGTTTACTGGTGCAGAAGTAGATTGGATGACAAAAACATCCTTGCCTCTTACAGAAATTCCAATATCAATAGAAATTTCACCATCAGAAAAGGTTGAAACAGTGCAAGCGCCCTTTTCAATTCCCAAGTTTTCACAAATTTTATCTACAAGACTTATATTAGAATTTCCTGTAAATACAACAATATCTCCATTAACAGTGTTCATTACTATGTCCTCCTATTTGACAAATCCTTTTCTTTTAACCCAACCATCTATATTTTTTTGAGGTGCTCTCTCAAGAGAAAGCTGACCCTTCAAAACATCTTTAGTAATTGTGGAACCAGCAGCAATATAAGCATTTTCTTCCACTACAATTGGCGCCACTAAATTTGAATTAGAACCTATAAAGGCATTGTCGCCAACTTTTGCCCTAAACTTTTCTCTTCCATTGTAGTTTACAAAGACAACTCCGCAGCCAATGTTAACTCCACTTCCCACATCAGCATCGCCAATATAGGCAAGGTGACTCATCTTGGAGCCATTGCCCACACTTGAATTTTTAACTTCAACGAAGTTTCCAATTTTACAATTTTCCCCAACTTTGGAATTAGGTCTAAGGTGGGCGTAAGGTCCAACAGTAGTTCCCCTTCCAATAGAAGAATCTTCGATTTCAGAGCTTCTAATAATTACATCTTCACCAATTACAGAATTTTTAATTGTAGAAGAATAAATTTCTGCCCCTTCCTTTATGACAGAGTTTCTGTCAATGCGAGTGCCAGGATAAATCATGACATCTCTGTCAATTTCCGCACCCCATTCAATGTATGTGGACTTTGGATCAACTATGCCAACGCCCCTTAACATATATTCCTTGTTAATTTTTTCTTGCAAAATTTCTGCCGCAATAGAAAGCTCATATCTTGAATTTACTCCAAGAATTTCTCTAGTATCCCTTAGCTTAAAGGAATCAACCCTTTTGCCAGCTTCTACTAAAATTCCAAGAGCATCAGTGATATACATTTCATTTGCCGCATTGTCTGTGTCGATTTTTGAAAGGGCAAACTTTAGTGAAGAACCCTTAAAGGCAAAAATCCCTGAATTGATTTCACGAATTAACTTTTGCTTTTCGCTTGCGTCCTTTTCTTCAACAATAGCAACGACATTTGCCTTTTCGTCACGAACAATTCTTCCATAATTAGTAGGATCCTTCATGTCGGCAGATAAAACTGTGACATCATTATTTCTCTCTTCGTGGAATTTCAAAAAGCAAGAAATAGTCGAATTAGAAATTATAGGAGTATCGCCATTTAAAATAATAACTGTATCTTCGTCTTTTATTTTATCAAGAGCATTTAAAACAGCGTATCCCGTACCGTAAGGCACATCCTCGCCAATGGGCTGCTCAATAAATTCTACGCCTTTATCATCTTTGAAGGCATGACACACTTTTTCCTTATTGTGTCCAACAACTACAAGATTCTTTTCAATTTGCGAATGCTTGCAAGAATTTAGGACATAAAAAAGCATGGGTCTTCCAAGAATTTCATGAAGTACCTTTGGCTTTTTGGACTTCATTCTCGTTCCCTCTCCTGCTGCCAGGATAACTGAAACTTTCATAAAACACCTCTTTTTATTTACTTATTACATTATAACTAAGTTGTCCCCTTATATTCAAGAAAATTTGAGAATTAAATAAAAAGAAAAGAAAAATTATTAAAAGCTTCGCTTTTAGATTTTAAAAATAGATTTATTATTAATTACATTTTTTTATTAATTACATATTTTTTATTTTAAGTTTTTATTTAAGGAGGGGGTAAAGG
>OGTN01000154.1_pt1 | contig 39257 bp, 32 predicted proteins | sample 1574591 | NCBI WGS metagenome assembly OGTN01 (sample SAMN03295830, study PRJEB24534) | human gut metagenome | isolation source: fecal sample 5 from infant 4 | host: Homo sapiens | place: USA: Pittsburgh, PA | collected 2014-07
ACAATACATTTAATATATAATTCATATTACTTCCGTCCTAGTCCTTTTTTCTTTTTCCTTCATTTGAATTTTCATTATTATTTGATTTATTCTTTGTATCTTTATTATTTGATTTATTATTTGATTTATTATTTGATTTATTATTTGATTTATTATTTGTATCTTTATTATTCTTTAAAGATTTTTTCTTTTTACTAGAGCTTTCTTCCTTTAAATTTTTATTGTTTGTTTCGATGTTATTATTAGCTTTAGAATTTTCTTCATCCAGAAGATCTTCATCCTTTAATTTTGTGTAATTAATAGTAATAGTAGCATCGCCACTTATTTTTTTGCCAGCTCTAGGACTTTGTGATATAAAGTCGCCATTTCCTCTGATATTATACTCTATATTCATAGAATTTAAAATAGATATAGCTTCTTTTCTAGTCTTTCTCGATAGATCAGGCATTACTAAAATACCGCTGTCTTTATCATTAATAGCAAGATCCACTATGGAGTCTTTTAATACATAAGAAGCTGGTGATGGATTTTGATTTAAGACAACAGAATAATTTTCCACTCCCTTAGCATTGGTATTAAATCTAAGTCCAGATTTAAGTAAAATTTTTCCTGCATCTTCTAAAAGCAATCCTTCCACATCGGGAACTGTTACAAAGTCTTCCTTTTCATCAACTTCCTCAGTTTTTTGAATTTTCATGTAATTTAAAGATTTGCTTAAAATTTCTTGAACAACTGGTGCTGCAACAACACTTCCAAGTATTCCGCCCTTAGGATTATTTATAACTACAAGTACAGTTAGCCTTGGGTCATTAAGTGGTGCAACAGCGACAAAGGATGAATTGTAGGCATCTAAATAGCCAGTAGTTGTGGCAATATTTGCAGTACCAGACTTACCGCCTATTTGATAACCAGGAACTTGTGCAAGTTTTCCTGTTCCATTATCTACAACTCTTTTCATCATGTATTTCATCTTTTCAGAAGTTTCTTCAGAAATTACCCTTCTTCTAAGTTCAGTTCTCTTCTTTTCAATAACATTTCCATTGGCATCAACTAATTCTTTTACCAGTGTTGGTTTATTTAAAAATCCACCATTAGAAATTGCACTTACTGCATTTATTAGTTGAAGTGGAGAAACTGCAATTGAGTGTCCATAGGACATTGTGGCAAGCTTTACCTTTCCTATGTCATCAGCAGATGCTGGTATAAGGCCTACGGACTCACCATAAAGTTCTATGCCAGTTTTTCTTCCAAAGCCAAAGGCTTTAATGTATTTTAAAAATTTCTCTGCTCCTAAATTTTGACCAACTTGAATCATAGTCATGTTACAGGACTCTTCTATTGCCTTGGCAAGACTTTTCATTCCCCTAGTATGACTTGTACAGGATAGTCTTCTGTCACCTACCTTCATGCTACCTTGGCAAGAATATTGTGAATCAGGTTGAGAAGTATTTTCTTCAATAGCAGCTGCTGCAGTTATAAGTTTAAAGGTAGAACCTGGCTCATACTGGTCATTTACATTGAAGTCTCTCCAGTTGTCATATAGGATTTCCATCTTCTCATCCTCATCTAAATTTTTCCACTCCTTCTCCTGCTTTTCGTTAATAGGAGCTCTTGGGTCATTTAGATTATAGTCATCCTTAGTTGTCATTGCCAAAATTTCACCAGTCATTGTATCTTGTACTATTACTGATACCTTATCTGCATCGTTCTCTTTTTTTGCATTTTCTGCAGCCGTTTCTGCAAACTGTTGAATATTTGAATCTATGGATAAAACTACAGAGTAACCTTCCTTGGGCGCATAAGTTTCCTCATCAGTTAAGGGAATTTTATTTTGAGCATTGTCCTTTAAGGAAACATTTTTGCCTGAAATTCCAGCAAGTTCTTCATCGTAACTTGCTTCTATTCCATATTGTCCAATATTTTCATCATTTGTAAAGCCTATGATGTAAGAGGCGAGGTTGTTAAAGGGATAGAGCCTTCTTGTAACATCGTCAATGGAAATTGGCAACAAGTTGTATTTTAAATTCCTCTTTTTGCCTTGATTTTCTTTAAGTGTTTCTGCTCTCAAATCCTTTAACTGCATGGCCTTAGTTCTGTCAATATTCGTGGCAAGTCTCACAACCTTGTTACCATGCATAAGGCCTCTTATTTCATCAAATTCTATGCCAGTTATTTCTGATATAGTCTCTGCATCTTCGTCATAAATTTTTTCTTTTCTATCTTTAAAGTCCTTATCACTTTCTTCTCTACCCTGCTTAAAATAATCCATGTTGTAAAAAACATTGCACTTAGTAATGTTTACAGCCATCTCTTTATTGTTTCTGTCATAAATTATTCCACGATTAGAGTTTATTACTTCAGTCCTAGTAAGTTGGTTTAAGGCAGCAATAGTTAATTCTTCTGATTGAACAATTTGTATGTACAAAAGCTTAGCTATTAGTACCACAAATAAAAAAGCTAGAAAGATAAAAAATATAAATATGAATCTATTGGCATGGTCAGTGTGCCTTGTAAATCCACCTTTCTTTTTCTTATCTCTAGCTTTAAATTTATTATTTTTCAATTATATCCTCCTAATCTCTTGTAAAGGATCTGAGGACTGAGACAATGGGACTTAAGAAAACATTGTAATTAATATCTCCAAGCTTCTTTTCTTCCCCAGAATCAATATAAACTATTTGGTCTTCAGAAGGATAGACCATGCCAAGTTTATACATAGCTTCTTCAGCAATTTGTGCTGAAGATTTTACAGCTTTTATCTCACCTACAAGAGTTATCTTAGTTTTATTTAATTCATCAATTTCAGCCTTTTGCTTTAAAATTTCTCTATCAAGTCCTGCTATTTGTGAATACAAAATCAAAATTGCAGCAAATATAATTATAACAATTGCCAAAGTAAAAATAAAAGGCTTATTACTTAAAAGTTGATTCTTATATCTATTATAACTTTTATTTGAAATTTTAGTTAATCTTTTTACCATTTTACACCTCTAATTTTTCGGCAATTCGCAGTTTTGCTGAGTGTGATCTATTATTTTCCTTTAATTCCTCTTCACTTGCAGTAATTGGTTTTCTAGTGATAATTTTTATTTCCCTCTTCTTATTGCAGGTGCATATTGGAGAAGTAGGTGGACATATACAGTCCTTTTCCAAATATTTAAAGGAATTTTTTACAATTCTATCTTCAAGGGAATGAAAAGTGATAATTGCAATTCTTCCACCAGGATTTAATCTGTGGACAAATTTATCAATGGAGTTCTTAAGAACATCAAGTTCCTTATTTACTTCAATCCTTAGAGCTTGGAAAGTTCTCTTGGCAGGATGAGGACCATTTCTCCTCGCTCCAGCAGGAATAGCATTTTTTATTATTTCAACAAGTTCAAAAGTTGTATCAATTTTTTTATTTTTTCTCTCTTGTACAATAAATTTAGAAATTCTTGAAGCCCATTTTTCTTCGCCGTATTCCCTAATAATTTCTGTGATTTCATCTTCACTATATGTATTTACAATGTCCTTGGCAGAAATTTCTAGACTCTTATCCATTCTCATATCAAGTGGTGCGTCAAACCTATAGGAAAACCCTCTCTCTGGATTGTCAAATTGATAGGATGAAACGCCTATATCAAGTAGGACTCCGTCAATCTTTTCAATGCCAAGCTCATCTAGTGCTTTTTCAAAGTCTATGTAATTTAAGTTAAAGTATTCTACATTTTTAAATTCAGAAAGTCTCTCTCTTGCAGCCTTAAGTGCCTCTTGGTCTTGATCTATGCCAATTAAAAGTCCAGTGCCATGAAGTTTTTTTAGGATTTCGTAACTGTGACCTGCTCCACCAAGAGTCCCGTCGAGATAAATTTTTCCCTCTCTAACATTTAATCCTTCAATTGTTTCATTTAAAAGAACGCTTTTATGTGAAAAATCCATTATATTCCCAACTCCGACATCTTTTCAGCAAGTTCTTCATAAGAAAGTGCTTCCTCTTCATTGTATCTATTCCAATTTTCTTCAGACCAAACTTCTGCACGATTGGAAAGACCTATAATTACGCATTTATCTTCAAGATTTGCATAATCTCTTAAATTTTCTGCTATAAGCACCCTTCCCTGCTTGTCTAATACGCAATCTACTGCGCCAGAGAAAAATGTTCTCACAAAGGAACGAACAGCTTTATTAGTCATTGGGAGCTCTTTTAATTTGTTTTCAATCTTCTCCCATTGGTCCTTTGGATATAAAAATAGGCAGTCGTCTAAACCCTTCGTCATTACAAATACAGAAAGGTCCTCTCTAAACTTTGATGGAATTGTAATTCTGCCCTTTGGGTCTAGGTTATGTCTAAATTCGCCTATTAACATTTTATTCTCCACTTTATTCCACTTATATGTTTTTTTATGCCACTTCGCTCCACTTAAGTTAATTTTACTACATAAAGTCGCCATTTTCTACTCTTTTAATTAGTTTTTAAAAATGAGGACTAATGGCACTAATTTTTATTTTATGTAGAAAATTGTTTTATTATAAAAACATTTTTCTTCTGCTTTAAAAATTTTTTGAAATTTAATAATTTAATAATTAAAAAATTTTGATTAACTTTTTATAATTAGAAAATAAAATAATCACAAAAATATTTTTTAAAAAATTCTCTTTTTCTCCTAAAAATAATTGTAAAAATGAGCATAAAAAAATCGACTATCTCTAGTCGATTCAAAAAATCTATTTTTTTTAACTATTTACTTCCAATAAAATAAAAGTCTGAGCCTTCATTTATTTTTGAGTGAACGCCATATTCGTAGCCGTGAAGTTCCATTATGGTCTTCACAATATATAAGCCAAGACCTGTTCCAATCTCTGGCCTCGTGTGGTTGTTTCTCACCCTGTAAAACCTGTCCCAAATGCCCTTGATGTCCTCTTCCTCGATGCCTATTCCCCTGTCGATGCAGTGAAATTCAGTTTTTTCTTCATCGCCTCTAATTACTAACTTGATTTCCTTGTTTACTGGCGAATAATTTATGGCATTGTTGATTAAATTATAAATGACTTGATTTATTTTTGACCTGTCGCCTAAAATTCTCGTGTCACCCTGTGAATCAATTACAAAGCTGTAATCAGAATAATTTTTATTAATTTTAAACCTATCTAAGACTTCATGGACAGAATCCTCTAAGTCAAATTCTTCCTTTTTAATCTCTTCAAGATTAGATTCAATTTTTGAAAGATCCAGCAAATCATTTACTAGGGCAGTTAAATTGTCAGCTTCACTGATAATTGTCTCAAGGTGTTTGTTCCTCAAGGTTTCATTTGGACCAGATATGTCCCTAATCATTTCGCCATAGGACTTTATAACAGTAAGTGGCGTCTTTAAGTCGTGACTTACATTTGCCACTAAGTCCTTTCTCATTTCAATGGTCTTTGTAAGTTCATTTTTTGCATAGTTAAGAGTGTTGGAAAGGTCGTCGATTTCTGTATATTCGCCCTTCCTAAACTGAACCTTATAATCTCCCTTGGCAAGTTCCTTGGCAGTGTTTGACATCCTTACAAGGGGTCTTGATAGTCTTCTTGAAACAAAATATGCAGTTATTGATGCAAAAATAAGGGCCAAGAAAGAAATAATTATTAAAATTCTTCTTATTACATCAACTGTTGCGTCCACTGGTTTTAAAACTGAATTTATGTAGAGATAATAATCTTCTCCATCAGTGTTTCCAAGATAGCCTGCATAAATAATTGATGGGTCCTTTAAGTTTTCATACCTAACTGTATAAATTTTATAAGTCCTGTTGTCCCTTTTTAGTGAGCCAAAAAACTTGTCAAAATTTTCCCAAATCATTCTCGGTCTTTCAACAAATTCGTCAAACAACCTTAGAGGAAAGACCCAAGCGCCATTTTCGTCTAAGACTTTAATCTCAAGACCCTTTGTGTTAGCGTAATTGGAAAGTTTTGTCTCAAAATCCTCGGAATTATATTCACTTCTCAGTTCGTTGCCCACCTTTGTAACTTCACGAATTTTCATTGTTTCATAAAAGCTTGACAAGAAAACTGTTTGAAAAAGCCAAATAGAAATTAAAATTAGTCCAGCAAAAATTACAAAGGACTTCCACAACTTAAAAAGGATGCTGTTTTTGTCAATTTTTACTCTCCTTATTTCTTTAATTTCTTGTATCAAATTTATATCCCACTCCTCTTACAGTAATAATAAATTTTCTGTATTCCTTAATTGAATTTCTAAGCATTTTTATGTGAGTGTCAACTGTTCTGTCTTCGCCATAAAAATCATAGCCCCAAACTTGGTTTAAAAGCTTGTCCCTTGAAAGAGCAATATTTTTATTTTTCACCATGTAGACTAAAAGGTCGTACTCTTTTGGAGTAAGCTCTACAATTTCGTCGTCAACAAAGACAACTCTTCCGTCTAAATCAATTTTTAGACCTTCAAACTCCATTGTATTGTTTTCTTCAACCTTATTATTTCTATTTACAATTACATTTAACCTTGCCATAAGCTCTTTTGGAGAGAAAGGCTTAGTTACATAATCGTCAATTCCAATTTCAAAGCCAAATAATTTATCGTACTCCTCGCCTCTTGCTGAAAGCATTAAAACTGGAATGTCCTTAATCTTTTTTATTTCCTTGTAGGAAGAAAATCCGTCAAGCTTTGGCATCATAATATCCATAACTATTACATCAAAATCTTCTTCGCGAACTTTATCTATTGCTTCAAGGCCGTCTCTTGCCTCGACAACTTCGTGACCTTCAAATTCAGCATAAGTTCTAATAACTTCTCTTATGCTTTTTTCATCATCAACAACTAATATCTTAAACATTTAATCACCTGCTTTATTATAATAAAAAATTGTGAATATTTAATGACAGCTTTGTTAAGCCTAAAATCACAAGTTAAATTTATATTTACATGACATAATTATATCAATACTTTTAAAAATTTGTAAAAATCTTTTTATAAGTCCTGAAATTTTTAGGTAAATAAAAAAGGTGCCAAGCTGACACCTTAATCTAAATTATATAAATTATCTTTCCTTTAATTTTTTAACAAGCATTTCGTTGGCAATTTTTGGATTTGCCTTTCCTCTTGATTTTTTCATTACTTGTCCAACTAAAAATCCAAGAGCTCTGTCCTTCCCTTCCTTGAAGTCAATAATTGACTGCTCATTTTCGTCTAGGACTTCATCAACAATTTTTTCAATTGCAGAAGTGTCTGTCATTTGAACAAGTCCAAGCTTATCAATAATTTCCTTTGCGCCCTCTCCTGTTTCAAACATTTGTCGAAGAACTTTCTTACCAGCATTGTTGCTGATTTTTTCACTCTTAATTGAATTTAAAAGTTCAATAAATTCTTCATTGGCAAAAGGAAGTTTAAATTCTTCATCATCAGAGATTTCAACTCTTCTTAAAATTTCTGTTTGAATCCAGTTTGAAAGAAGTGTGTAGTCCTTAAAGTCACTTGCCACTGTCTCAAAAAACTTTGCAAGTTCCCTTGATGATGCAAGGACTCCTGCATCTTCTCTTGTTATGCCATAATCTTTTACAAATCTTTCAATCATTTGACCTGGAAGCTCTGGCATTTTATCTACAATTTCTTTTATCTCTTCGTCAGTGATGTGAACTATTGGAAGATCTCCTTCAGGTGCAAATCTGTAGTCGCTGGCAGTGTACTTCACCCTCATTAGGACAGTTTCATTTTTTGCATCGTCCCATCTTCTTGTAGTTCTAATTTCTTTTTCATGGTTTTCAAGAAGCTTAATGTGCCTTTCAACTTCAAAGTCTATTGCCTTCTCAACACCCCTAAAGGAGTTAAGGTTTTTAACTTCAGTTATGGCAGTTTTCTCACCAGTCTCCATGTCCTTAATGTTGACATTGACATCGCATCTTAAGGAGCCTTCTTCCATTTTGCAGTCAGAAATATTTAAAAATCTTAAAGTTGATTTTAATTTTTCAAGAAATACACGAGCTTCTTTACCACTTGAGATGTCTGGCTTAGTTACAATTTCAATTAGAGGCACGCCACATCTGTTGTAGTCCATAAGAGTTTCGTTATCTTCAGTGTGAAGGCTCTTGGCAGTATCTTCTTCCATTTGAATTTGGAAAAGTCCTATTTTTTTCTTTCCCTCATCAGTTTCAATTTCAAGATAACCATCAGTGCAAATTGCATTGTCATTTTGTGTTATTTGAAAGCCCTTAGTTAAATCTGGATAGAAATAATTTTTTCTGTCAAATTTTGATTTGTTGTTAATTTTGCAGTTAAAGGCAGTACCAGCCATTACTGTATAGTTTACAACATTTCTATTTAAAACTGGCATACCACCAGGTAGCGCCAAGCAAACTGGGCACACATTTGTATTTGGTTCATCTCCAAAGGAGTTCTTGCATGAACAAAAAGCCTTTGTCTCTGTGGAAAGTTCGACGTGAATTTCCAAACCTACAATTGTTTTATATTTCATTTATTTAAACTCCTTTCGAAAGCAAGTGATGCTTGAAGTAAATCTTTATCCTTAAACCTCTTGGCAGTAAATTCAATTCCAACAGAAAGGCCATCTTCACCTGCTGGCATTGGAAGTGAAATTGATGGAGAGCCAACCATGTTTGCAGGAATTGTAAATAAGTCTGCTTGATACATTTCAACTGGAGTCATGTCGTCATCAATTTTAAAAGGAAGAACTGGGAAAGTTGGACAAATCATAAAGTCGTAATCCTTAAACATTCTGTCCATGTCTCTCTTTATAAGTCCCCTTACCTTTAGGGCCTTGTAATAAAATTCATCGGCATTTTCCATGGAAAGTATGTGAGTTCCAATCATTATTCTTCTCTTAACTTCTTCGCCAAAGCCTTCTTGTCTTGATGCACGATACATTTCTTCAATTGTGTCAAATTTTTTGTCAGTTCTGTGACCATAACGAATGGAGTCAAAGCGAGCCAAATTTGATGCAATTTCACCATTTACTAAAATATTATAAGTTTCTATAGTGTGATTAAGAGAATCTATGTCGTAGGCTTCTACTACTGCGCCATTTTCTCTTAAAACTTCAATGGCCTTGTCAAGTTCTCTCCTTACTCTATCGTTTAAATCCATGTCCAAATAAGTTTGAGGTATGGCAAATTTTTTGCCTTCAAGATTTTTTATAGCGTCATCGGAGAAGTCAAAGTCGTATTTAAGTCCAGGGTTTCCCACAGAAGTTGCGTCTCTTTCATCGCGACCTTCAATTACATTAAACATCATTGTAAGGTCTCTTACGTCCTTGGCAATAACACCTGGTTGATCAAAGGTGTTAGCCATTGATGCCATACCAAATCTTGAAATAGAGCCATAAGTTGGCTTCATGCCCACAGTTTTACAAAAACTTGAAGGTTGTCTAACAGATCCACCTGTGTCTGAACCAATAGAAATTGCTGCCATATCTGCACTGACAGAGGCGGCTGAGCCACCTGATGATCCACCAGAAACCCTTGTAGTGTCAAGTGGATTTTTTGTAACTCCAAAATAAGAAGTTCTAGTTGAAGCTCCCATGGCAAATTCGTCCATGTTTACCTTGCCAAGAATTACTCCATCATTATTTTTTATTTTTTTAACTAGAGTTGCGTCATAAGGTGCTGTGTAATTTTCTAGCATCCTTGATGCACAAGTCATCTTTACATCTTTTACAGAAATATTGTCCTTAATAGAAATTGGCACCCCAGCAAGAGGAGATACTTCTTCTCTGTTGTGGAATTTTTCATCAACTTCCTTTGCTATCTTCATAGCCATATCTTCTGTAACTGTGATGTAGGCATTAATTTCGCCATCTTTTTCTTTTATATTATCTAAAAATTCTCTTGTAACTTCTTGGCAAGAAAAATCTTTATTTCTATATCCTTGGGCGATTTCCCAGGCTCTTAAATTGCTAAAAGTCATGAGTCCCTCCTAATCTACAAACTTAATAAGTTTAAAATAACCGTATTTTTTAGTAGCGGCATTTTCAAGTGCCTCTTCTTGGGAAAGAGACTCTCCTGTTTTATCTTCACGAATATTATTTTCTGTTCCATTAACTTGAAAAACTTTTTCAACACCTTCTGTGTCAATTTCCTTAATTTTGTTTACAAGTTCAATATTTTCATCAAAGCTTGGCGCAAATTTGTCAAGTTCTTCATCTGAAAAATCAATTTGAGCAATATCTGCAATATGCCTTATATCTTCTTTATTCATTTAAACCTCCTACTAATTTATCAAGTTCTTCTAAACTTAAAATTTTTATATCTAAGGACTGAGCCTTGTCATACTTTGAGCCAGGATTTTCGCCAGCAATTACATAGTCTGTCTTTTTGCTGACAGACCCAGTAACCTTGGCTCCAAGAGAAATTAACTTCTCTTCAAGTTCCTTTCTCGGAAGATCAAGTGTCCCAGTAATTACTATTGTCTTATCAAGAAGTGGCTTAGGCTTATTACCATCATCTTCATAAACTGGCTTTACTCCAAGTTCAAAAAGTTCATCTACAGCGCCAACAATTCTATCATCATTAAAAAATTCTACAATTTCCTTTGCTGTAATATTTCCAATGTCGCCAATTGTAATTAATTCTTCTTCCTTAGAATTTTTTAATTTATCAAAATCTTTAAAGTGATTTGCCAAGTCTCTCGCCGTCTTTATGCCGACATTGGGTATGCCCAGTGCGTAAATAAAATTTGAGAGATGAGGACTTTTTGATGATTCAATTGCCCTTAATAGATTATTAGTCCTCTTTTCCTTAAATCCTTCAATTTTTATGATGTCCTCATACTTTAATTTATAAATGTCAGGAATTTCTTTTAAGTCAACTGTCTCCATTAATTTTTCAATTGTCTTTTCGCTAAAGCCATCTATATTCATGGCATCTCTCGATGCAAAATGTGTAAGCCTTGACACAAGTTGTGGCACGCAAGAAAGTGTGTTGGGACAGAAGATGTGGACTCCATCTTGATATAAATGCGACCCACAATAAGGGCAAGTCTTTGGCTTTTCAATTTCACGAGTTTCATTAGTTGATGGTAAAGTTCCAAGTATCTCTGGAATTACATCATTGGACCTTCTAATTAAAACCCTCGAGCCAATTTTAACTTTTTTCCTCAAAATGTCGTCGTAATTATTTAAGGTTGCCCTCTGAACAGTTACGCCGCCAATGTCCACTGGCTCAAGTATTGCCGATGGGGTTACCTTGGCAGTCCTTCCAACATTCCACACAACATCAAGAAGAGTTGTGGAAATTTCTTCTGCCTCAAATTTATAGGCAACTGCCCAGCGAGGAAATTTATTTGTATAGCCCAGAGCCCTTCTCGTCTCAATATCATTGACCTTAATGGTAACTCCGTCAATTAAAATATCAAGCTTATTTCTATTATCTCCTATTTCGCGAATCTTATCTATGATTTCTTGGTATTTTTTTAGCTTAAAATTATATTTGGAAACTTTAAAATTATTTTCTTTTAAGAAATTTTTTATGTCGTCGTCAGTTTTAAATAAGTCCTCTTCAGTGTAGCCTACATTGTAGAAAAATGCCGTTAGATTTCTTTTCTTTGTCACCCTTGGGTCTAAATTTCTAAGAGCACCTGCTGCTGCATTTCTAGCATTTTTTAATTTTTCTTCATTGTTTTCGTTGTACTTTTCAAGTTCTGATAAAGGCATCAAGCCTTCTCCCTGAACTTCAATTTTACCTGGATAAGAAATTCTAAGAGGCACAGAATAAATTGTTTTAACTTGCTCTAAAATCTCTTCGCCAATTATTCCATTTCCCCTTGTAGATGCCATTAGGAGATTTTTGTTTTCGTAAGTTAAATTAATTGTGAGACCATCAAACTTTAATTCCACAATAAATTCTGGCTCTGGAAGTTTATTTACATGATCTAAATTATAATCTTTCACAAACTTTTCTATTCTATTGTACCAAGCGAGAAGAGCCTCGTCTCCCTGAGCCTTATCCATGGAGTAAAGTCTAGCAAGATGAGTGTGCTTTACAAATTTATCTAGAATTGCACCACCAACTCTTGTTGTTGGAGAATATGGCAAAACTGTCCCACTTTCATTTTCAAGATTTACAAGCCTGTCGTATAATTTGTCGTACTCTGCATCAGAAAGCAGTGGCTCATCTAAGGTGTAGTAATGGTAATTTAATTTGTCGATTTCAGCAATTAAATTATCCATTTTTTTTATTTTATCATCCATATTTCACCAACTAATCAACTAATTCTATAGGGGCAACAGAAAGCATTAGCCTCTTTAGACCCTTTTTGTCAAAGGAAATTACAACCTCGTAGTCGCCATTTTTTTCCTTCTTTTGTACTACCATTCCCTTGCCAAAAATTTTGTGTTTAACCTTGTCGCCAACATTTATATTTTTTCCATCACTTGATTTTTTACTTGTCTCAACTTTTTTGTCCATGCCAAAGAATTTTTTAGGTCTAGTGACTGAAATATTGCCTTCATTGTAATCTCGAATTTCAAGTAATTCTCTACTTTTATCTTCAATAATTTCTATTTTGTCGCCCATTTCTCCAATAAACCTGCTCCTCTTTGCAGGAGTGAGCTTGCCATACATGGAACGGGTCCTTGAAGATGAAATAAATAAATTGTTGCGGGCACGGGTTACACCTACATAACAAAGTCTTCTTTCTTCCTCAACTTCTTCATCACTTTCAAGAGCCCTGCTTGTTGGGAAAAGTCCTTCCTCAAGTCCAACTAAAAACACTGTGCCAAACTCAAGTCCCTTGGCAGCGTGCATTGTCATGAGGTTAACTCCACTATCTTCAGATGTTTTATCAACATCTGATAAAAGAGAAAGTGTATTTAAATATTCCGCAAGCTCCACTCCCTCTCTGTCGTATTCCATTATGTTTGAGTGAAGTTCTTCTATGTTTTCAAGTCTTGTCTTTGCTTCAATTGTATTTTGATTCTTTAAGTCAAGAGCGTAGCCACTTTCATATAAAACCTCTTCAAAAAGTTTTCCAATAGAAAGATTCCCTGCCCTCTCCTTTAAAATTTTCAAAATACTGCCAAAATCTTTAATATTTTTTCTCGCCCTAAGATTTAAGTCTTCAAATTTGTCAATATTTGTCACTACATCATAAAGTGAAAGTCCCTTATTATCTGCATAGTCTAATAAATTAGCTAGAGATGTATCTCCAATTCCCCTCTTAGGTCTATTTATAATCCTTGCAAGGCTGACATTGTCATCAGTGTTATTTAAGACGCGAAGGTAGGCGAGGACATCCTTTACTTCCATTCTGTCGTAGAATTTTAGTCCGCCAACGATTTTATAGGGGATTCTCTCTCTCACAAGGGCTTCTTCAAAACCCCTTGACTGAGCATTGGTCCTATAAAGTATCGCCATGTCTTTAAATTCTTCGCCCTTATAATTTAGGGCAATAATTTTATTTATAACTCCATATTCCTCTTCATTTGAGTGAGGAAACTCTCTGTAAACTACATCCTTGCCTTCATCTCTTGCTGTCCAAAGATTTTTGTCAATTCTCGTAGTGTTATATCCAATGACTTCATTTGCCACATCAAGAATTTTTTGCGTTGAACGATAATTTTGCTCAAGCTTTACAATTTTTGCACCAGGAAAATCCTTGTGAAAGTTTAAAATATTGTTGATGTCGGCACCACGCCACTTGTAAATAGATTGGTCATTGTCTCCAACTACAGTGAGGTTTGGATTTTTGCCTGCAATTAACTTTATAAGCTCATACTGAATCTTATTGGTGTCTTGATATTCGTCAACAAAAATATACTCAAACTTATCCCTATAAAAATCTCTAACATCTTCTTCAGACCTTAAAATATCTACAGTTTTTATTAAGAGATCATCAAAGTCTAGGGCATTATTTTTTCTAAGTTTTTTTTCGTAAAGCTCATAAATTTTGCCAAGATTTTCCTTAAAAAAATTGTCCTTGTTAGCTTCTATGTATTCAATTGGACTAAGGCCTTCGCCCTTGATATTTGAAATATCATTTACAATTGACCTTGGCTTATACATATCCTTATCAATAGCAAGTTCAGCAATAGCTTCCTTTACAACTGTTATCTGATCATCTCTATCGTAAATAGTAAAGTTTCCATTATAGCCAATTCTTTCAATATTTCTTCTTAAAATTCTCACACAAATTGAGTGAAAAGTTCCTATCCACATTGAGGAGATGTCTCTGTCAATTAGCTTTTGAACCCTGTCCTTCATTTCCTTGGCAGCCTTATTAGTAAAAGTAATTGCCAAAATCTTCCATGAAGGCACCTTTATTTCTTCGATTAAGTATGCGATTTTTGAAGTTACAACCTTGGTCTTGCCAGAACCAGCCCCTGCTAAAATAAGTAGGGGACCTTCTGTCGCCAAAAGTGCTTCTCTTTGTTTATCATTTAAAGTATTTATATCCATGACTTCTCCTTACTGCTAATTATTATATGTTTTTTTCGCTATCATTTCAACTTTTTAAGATATCAGAGACCACATAGGAAGCCAAAACCATACCGCAAACAGGCGGCACAAAAGAAATTGACCCAGGAGTTCTGTCTCCTGTCTTTATTGGGATTTCTTTTGAGCAAACTACCTTTAATTTTTTTATATTCATCTCTTTTAATTTTTTTCTCATAATTCTTGCCACTGGGTCATTTTTTGTCTTTTCAATGTCTAGGACTTCAAATTTTGTCGGGTCAAGGCGATTGCCTGCACCCATGGCAGAAATTATTTTTATATTTTTTTCATGTGCTGCCTTTATTATTAAAAGCTTAGAAGTAATTGTGTCAATGGCATCTATAACATAATCGTAGGACTCAAAGTCAATTTCCCCTATGTTTTCTTCTGTTACAAATAAATCGTTTTTTTTTATTTTTACTTCAGGATTTATCTCCAAAAGTCTTTCCTGGCAGGCATCTACTTTTCTCATTCCAAGAGTTTTTGTAGTTGCAAAAATTTGTCTATTTACATTTGTAATTTCATATTCATCGCCATCCACAATGCCAACTTTTCCTATACCAGCACGGACAAGGGCTTCAACAGAGGACCCGCCAACTCCGCCTAGTCCAAAGACTAAGACTGATTTTGAATTAATTTTTTTTATATCATCAGCTGAGAGCATCCTCTCACTTCTACTTAAAAATTCCAATTTTCCTCCAATTTGAAAGGGCCGTCATAAAACAGCCCTTCTTATTACTTTAATTTAATATTTGTCAAAGAATTTTCGCCAAAAATTCCAGAACCTTCCACAAGGTCCTTTAGCTTGTGAGCCTTAAAAGTGTTGATAGTTATAATATTGCCTGGTCCAAACTTATCTGAGTCGCTTTCAGTAACCTTTACCCTAATAAATTTTACATTACCGCCATCAATTACTTCGATCACTTCACCCTTGAAGTTGACCATAGTGCTTACTTCAGCAGGAGTCAACTCCTCTGTATAACTTTTAGCATCTCCACCATTTAAAATTGAATTATTGTTTCCAGCATTATTAGCCTCATTATTTTTATTTTCTTCAGAAACTTTATTTTCACTATTATTTACCAATAAATCTTCGCCAGCAGGTGCATTTCCACTATTTTTAACCTTATCAAGGTTGGCAGATACATAGGCAAGACCTCTTGAAGTAATAACAGCAATTTCGCTTCTTCTTATGGCAAAATTTCCATTGAAGTTTCCATCAGAACCTGTACTAGTAAAAATATTTGCACTTACAAGACTTGGAAGATACTCCATAGTTAGTGGATTAATATTATTAATGTCCTTGTATTTTAAGTTTGATGTGTCTGTAGTTTTTTCAAGTTTAAAGGCTCTGGCATAATAAACTGCAATTGTATTTCTATTTGGATAAACTTTGTTTTCTAAAAATCCCTTTTCACGAGCGCTTGTTATAGTCTTTTCAGTAATTGTGCCATGGTAAAGATTGTAGCAAACAGCATCCTTTGCCCAGTCAACTATTCCATTGGCATTTACAAATTCAAGATAAGCATCCCTAGCTGAATTTATTTCATCTTGGCTAGGATTTAAAACAGTTTTTAAAATTTGCATAATTTCTAAAAAGCTTACAGGATTATTTGGTTTAAAGCTTCCATCTTCATAACCTTTTAAAATATTTTTCTTAGATAATTCCTCTACATAATCATATGCCCAAGCACTTTTGCCATTTTTGCTCAAATCTTTAAAAGATCTTGCAAAAATACTTATGGGGGCAAATAAAAGTAGGGCACTTAATCCTATAGCTATAAATTTCTTTTTCATTTCATCACTCCGATTTGTATTATAACATAAATTTGAGCAAAAAAAATAGAAACCACTGTGGGTTTCTATTTTAGCTATTAAAATTGAGAAATGTTATTGTATCTATTATTGTAGTTTCCATTGTAATATCGATTGCTGTCCAAGAAATATGTGTAATCTTTAAAATCGCTCTTTCTAGTAGTTCTATTTGCGTAATTTAAAAACTCTCTAGGATTTCCAAGTTTTCTGTTGTTTGAATCTGAAATTATTTCTCCATCATAATTTAAATAACCATCAAAGGATAGAACATCATATAGTTCTAGCTTTTGACTAGTTTGGAAATAAAGAGTCTTTCCTGGTTTTAATTTTTCATTATCTGATTGAATAACTCTAATTCCAATCTTGTAGACACTATAATTATATCCAACATCTAGATTGCTTATAACTTGGAACATTCCACTGAATTGTAAATTTGAATCAACTATAGTAATAGTTTCAACATCTCCATAATTATCAAGAGATAAAATAACATCTTTGCCTCTTAAATAAGATTCAGTAACTTGAGTTTGCTTATATCCATTGTAAGATTTTATTTCATATCTATCTGCAAGATAATATGTTTTAGTGTATCCATACTTTGTCCTAATATCTATATAGCGATTATATCTTCTGTTAGTAAAAGATGATTCAACACCACTATATGCAATAACTTCCCCTGTTACATTGCCATTATTATCATAATTAGATGCAAGTCCCTTTACAACTTTATAATTTACATAAAGATTTACATCATCATTTAAAGTAATTTTATTTAAATCTTTAGTTTCACTTGTAATATAGAATTCATAATCCTTATTGTCCTTTAGTCTAATTTTTAAAGAAGCCTTATCTTTATTTGAAGTGTCAAGAGAAGTAATTCTTCCCTTTACTTGTGCTTCCTTAGGAAATACTGTCATTTCAGTTATTTTGTTGTCGGCATTTGTCTTAAATTCTACTAAATCGTCAACATTTACATCTTCAAGCTTTAGGTCCTTGCCATAAGCTTTGATCTTAACATTGGAATCAAGAGTGAAAGTCTTAGTGTCAGAAGTTGAAATTTTTGAAGTTGTTCTAAGGTCAATTGAAGTTGAATTGTCTCTATATCTAAGAGTGATTTCATTTGTTCCCTTAGAGTTTACATATCCAACCATGTCAAGCATTGCATTTGTAACAGTGATTGTCTTTGCTGTGCCTTCTCTGTCAACAGAGTTGCTCTTAATATATTCTATTTCTACTTCTTGGCCAGCTCTAATGTCTTCAAGCTTGATGTCTTTGTCCTTTAATTTAAATTTTGTGTTGTTGTCAAGGTCAAAGGAATATTTTTGTTTGTCTGCTTCAATGATAATTACATTTACATTGTTTAGCTTTGAAGAAAGAATTACAGTTCCCTTTTTCTTTTCAACTTTAGAGCTTACTGTGTTTCTAGCTGCGTAATCAAAGGAAGCCTTAGTGATTATTGCAGTTTCTGCACGAGTAATAGGTCTATCTCCTTCAAATTTTCCATCAGATCCAGTTGAAGTGAAAATGCCTGCTTCTATAAGGGAAGCCAAGTATCCTCTCAAGCTGTCGCTCATAGTGCTTTGATCTTTATGTCTCAAAAGTGTAGTGTTGCCATTTGCATTTAAGTTAAGCGCTCTGGCAAAGAAAATTGCAATATCGCTTCTGCTTGGATATTCTCTTCCATTGATTTTGAAGAATCCTCTTTCATAAGCTTTCTTTAAGGCACTTTCATTTAAGTAACCTCTGTGAAGAGCCAAGCAAACTGCATCTTCAGCCCAAGAATTTACGCCATTGTCCTTGGCAGTTTTTGAATATTTTTCTTTAGCAGTTTTTATTTCATCAGCACTTGGATTTAGAACTTGTTTAATAAGTTGTAGTAGTTCTTCAAGTGAAACTGAATCTCCTGGTTTAAATTCTCCATCTGGATGACCGCTAATAACATCCTTGTCGCTTAATACATCAATTGCATTGTAAGCCCAAGCATATTTATTGTTTTTTTTGACATCCTTAAATTCTTTTGCAAAAGTTGCGCTTGGTACTAGCATAATTGTTGCAAGACCAAGAACAGCTGCTCTCTTTAAATTATTAGATTTCATTATAAAACCTCCATTTTTCTATAGCCTGTTTAGTCTATTATAACACATAATATACCCATTATATTTTAGAAATATTAAAATTTTATTAAATTAGTAGTGAAAAGTTATAATAAATGTAATAATTTGCTTAAAAAGTCCTAATATTTGGTATAATTAAGCTAAGCTTACATATTATTGTAAATAAATTTAATTTTATAAAGGAGTGATATTATGCGTTACCTACCAGTGAGTCTTGACACCTTTGAGAAAAAGATTTTAATTTTAGGTGGAGGCTACCTTGCCCTATCTGCACTTAAAACGGTAATAGATACTGAAGCAGAAATATATATGATTGCAGACAGCTTTACTAAAGACATAGTAAAAAAATCTGAAGAGTCTGATGGCAAAATTAAATTAAAGGAACATGAGCTTGAAAAGGATTTTAAGTTTATGGGCTTTGACTATGTGCTCATTGCCACAGAGGACTTCGAGCTCAATGAAGCCCTTGAAAAAAGAGCCCACGGAAGAAATATGATTTACCAAAGATTTGATATCTTTTCAAAGTCACTTATGTCCATAAATAAATCTATTGAAAGAGGACCACTTACTTTTTCACTAAATTCTTCAAGGCTCAATCCAACTATTACAGATATAATTTTTGAAGATTTAAAAGAATTCTCTCAAAAATATAATTTGGAAAAATTAAATATTTTAAGCGAAATTAGGTCTGAACTTGTTCGCAAAAATTCACAAAACATTGACGAAATCATCAGCAAGCTCTATGAATCTGAAACTATAAATCTTTCAACTTTCTTAGAGGAGATGCCTGAATATAAGATTGAGGATTTAAAATCTTCTGAAGATTTACTTAATCATATTGAAAAGGGCAGCCAAATAAACCTAGAAAGAGAAAGCAGCTTGGAAGATGAGCAAATCATCAAAAAGAATTTAGATGATGCAAAAAACTTTTCAAGAGACAAGGATCTTGATAGAAGTGATTTAAATTTGGAAAGTTTTCACGATTTAGATAAATTTAAGAAATGAGGTAATAAAATGATTGGTTATGTAGGAAGTATGCCTGGAAAAGTTTTTAGTGAAAAGGAATTTACTCTAGTGAAAAAAGTTTTAGCCTCTGGCGAATCTATTGACAAGCACAATCACCCTGGCTTTACTGTACTTGTAACTATTGTTAAGGGTCAAATTAAAGTTATATTAAATGAAGAAGAGGACAGAGAGTTTGAACCAGGTAAGGTCCTTAAATTCGACGGTGAAAATTATATTGCCATTGAAGCTATTAAGCCAAGCGAATTTTTTGTAACTCTCATAAAAAAGGATGAGTAATTTGAGAATTAAAATTACAGAGAATGCTCTTAATTTTTTATCTGATAAAAAGGCAAGAGAAATTACTGTTGACTTAATTACATCAAAGCAGTGTTGTGGAAGTGGTCTTCCCACTTCTGACACCTATATTGGTAGCCCAAGAAGAAGAGAAAGAGATCACAATGTTTTTGAAGAAGAGGGTCTTAAAATAAATATTGACAAGTCCCTAGAGTTTCAAGACGACTTATGCACTATAGACTTAGTAAATCTAATCTTTACAAAATCTCTTGTGTCAAATTTTTTGGACTACAACAAATTAATTTAAATTTTATCTGCTGATTATATCAGCAGATTTTTTTAGACTATGATTTAAGGCATATAAAAAAGATCCCATGTCGCCATGAGATCTTTCTTTATTTCTATCTTACATTTGTCTAAGTTTCTTTAAAATAATTTTTTGTTCAACACTTGCAACAAGTCTTCTTGTGTATTCAACTGTGTCAGGGTTTACTGACATTGAAGTGATTCCACATTCAACTAAGAATTCTGCAAGTTCTGGGTATTGGCTTGGTCCTTGTCCACAAATTGAGCAAGTAATTCCCTTTTTGTTGGCCGCATCAATTATTTTCTTTAGGGCAATTTTAACTGCGTCATTTCTTTCGTCAAAGTAGCCCATATTGTTAAGAACGCCAGAGTCTCTGTCTGCACCCATTACAAGTTGTGTCAAGTCATTTGAGCCAATGGAGAATCCGTCAACTAATTCTGCAAATTCTTCTGCTTGAAGAACTACTGCTGGCACTTCTGCCATAATCCAAATCTTAAAGTTTTTAGATTGAACAAGCCCTTCTTCAGCCATTATTCCCTTTACAACTCTAAGTTCTTCAGGAGTTCTTACGAAAGGAAGCATAACAATTACATTTGTAAGTCCATATTCTTCTCTAACTTTTTTAATAGCGCGACATTCAAGTCTAAAGCCTTCTTCGTATTCAGGAGAAATATATCTTGAAACGCCTCTCCAACCAATCATTGGGTTAGCTTCAATTGGCTCAACTTCGTCTCCACCCTTTAGACCTCTAAATTCATTTGTCCTAAAGTCAGAAGTTCTAACAACTAAATTCTTTGGATAAATTGCTTGAGCAACTTTAGAAATTCCTTCAGCAAGTTTATCTATCATTAAGTCGCCTTGGCCAGTCTTTACTAGATACATTGGGTGAGCACCAATCATATTTGTGAAAATAAATTCAGTTCTCATAAGTCCAATGCCGTCCATTGGCAAGTTTTTATATTTTTCAATTAATTCTGGTTCGCCAAGGTTCATGTAAATCTTAGTTGCAGTTGTTGGTGCAAATAAATTTCTAAGTTCATCTAGGTTTGCAATACTTGATACATTTGGAGAGTCAGGAGATTTCTTTTCTTCTTTTTCCTTTAGAACTTCACCTTCATATACAATTCCTCTTACTGCATCAACTGTTACTGTGTCCCCTGTCTTTAGTGTTTTTGTTGCAGTTTTTGCTCCAACTATACATGGAATTTGTAGTTCTCTTGAAACTATAGCTGCGTGACAAGTTCTTCCGCCTTCGTCAGTAACAACTCCAGCACATTTTCTCATTGCAGGAACCATGTCTGGGTTAGTCATGGCAGTTACAAGTACATCCCCTTCTTCAACAAGGTTGATTTCTGAAATGTCCTTTATAAGTTTAACTTTACCTCTGCCAATTCCTGGAGAAGCAGGAAGTCCCTTAACAAGAGTGATTAATTTTTCTTCCTTTTCTTCCTTGTCGCCAAGAGTTGTAATAGGTCTTGATTGTAGGAAATAAAATTCCTTAGTGTCTCTGTCAAAGCCCCATTCAGTATCTTGTACTGAGCCGTAAAGTTTTTCTACCTTAAGTCCTCTTTCAACAAGAGTGTCTAATTCCTTAGGAGAAAGTGCTTCAGCCTTTACTGCATCAGCTCCTAAGATATCTTTTACATTAACTACTCTAGTTCCAACGCCATTTTCATTTTTAATAACCATGTATTCTTTTTCGGCAATATTTTTTTCGATAACTTTTTTTGTCTTTTTGTCAATAATATATTCATCAGGTGTTACAATTCCTGATACAACAGCTTCGCCAAGTCCGTAGCTTGCGTTAATCATCATTTCATCCTTGCTGTTGTTAATAGGGTTTGCTGTAAACATTACACCAGATTTTTCAGAGTTAACCATTTTTTGAATAACTACTGAAAGAGCAACATCAAAGTGATCGTAATTTTGTTTTTCTCTGTAATAAATTGCCCTTGAAGTCCAAAGTGATGCAAAGCAATCTCTTATGTGATTTAAAAGTTCTTCTTCGCCAGAAATGTGTAAGTAAGTATCTTGTTGTCCTGCGAAGGATGCGTCAGGCAAATCTTCTGCAGTAGCTGAAGATCTAACAGCAACTTCTGGGTCTTTAACTCCAATGTTTTCAGAAAATTCTCTGTAAGCAGATAAAATTTCTTCCTTTAGTTCTGGATCAAATTCTTTTTCCTTTATTTTCTTTTGGATTTCCTTTGAAGCATTTGTAAGTTCATCAACATTTTCAACATCTACAGCTTCCATTAAAAATTTTACAACTTCGTCAAGTTCTGCGTATTTAATAAATTTTGTGTAGCCACTTGCAGTGACACAAAATCCTGGAGGCACAGGTAGTCCAAAGCTAGTTAGTTCACCTAGGTTTGCACCCTTTCCTCCAACAATTCCTACATCTTCTTTACCAATTTCATCAAACCATTTAATATAATTATACTTAGACATAAGCTCCTCCTTATTTGCTAAAAATATTATAACACATTAATTATATATGTCACACTATTTTTTTAAAGATTTTCTAAGTTCGTCAATAGACATTGTAGAAACATGGTCCCTATCTATTTTAAGTTCATCAACGAGGCTATATATTTCTTCCATGCTTGGCGCTTCAATCTCCACATAAGGCTTTGGATAAGTGTCTTCATCCCAAGTGTCAATATCAATAACAAGGGAGTTTAAACTGTATTTTCTTCTGTTCTTGTAGCCCTTGTGAAATTTATCGTAGCCAAGACATTTTAAAATATTTATTAAATCTTCCACACTATTTATTTCAGTAGTGTGTTCTATATTGTCCCTCACCTTTATGTCAGAGATATTTTCTTTAAAGGTAAAATATTTTTTCTCTTTACCGCCAGATTTTGCAACCCTAATTCTAAGATAGCCATGCTTCTTATAAATTTTATGGGCCGTTGAATTAACTGTAATGTTAATTTGGTCTTCTTCCTTGACAAATTCAGCTCCTAGGGCTTTTATTTTTTCTTCAAAATCTTTTATGTCAATATCAAGAAGTTTAACTTCAATTTCTCTTTCCATTAGTCCTCCAAAATATTTTTTAACTTAAAATCTAAGTAGTCACTTGCAACAAATTCATATTCCACGCCTAACAAATTTCCCTCATAGGAATACTTGTGACCCTTGCCATGAAGGTGACCGTAGATACATTTCTCTACCTTGTAATCTGAGAGAGTCTCAGAAAATTCATTGGGTCCTAAATCTTGGTTAAAGGGTGGATAGTGAATCATGGCAATTATTTTTTTGTTTACACAGGAATCCAGGGAGTTTTTAAGTCTCTGGACCTCTCTCAAATATATTTTTTCATCATCTTCCGAAAATTCAAAAGAATCACGAGAAGCCCAACCTCTCGTTCCACAAATGGAATAATCTTTGTATTCAAAGGAGTTGTTGTGCAAAAAGTGAATAGTCTTCAAGTCTAAATTGTTCATCTTGTTTAGGGAAGACCACCAGTAATCGTGATTGCCCTTGGAAATTATTTTAGTGCCAGGTAGGTCATCAATTCTCTTTAAGTCAAGGGCTGCTGTATCTAGTTTTAGTGCCCAAGAAATATCTCCTGGCAGAAGAACTAAATCGTCATCACTTACCACTTCTTTCCAGTTTTCAATTATTTTTTCTTCGTGATTTTCCCACTTATCTCCAAAAATATCCATAGGTTTTTCTTCTGTATAATCGAAGTGAAGATCTCCTATTGCGAATATCATATACACCTCAAAGTTTAATTAAATTATATGTCAAATTGTATTTATCTAAAATTTCTCTTTCCCTATTTGAACTTGAAAAAATTAAAACTTGCTCTTCATCCTTTAAGACTTCAAGAGTATTTTTTAGCCTTTCATCATCGTAGGAGTCAAAATGGCTGTCAAGTACAAGGGGAATTTTTTTGTCAGTAATTATTTTTGAAATAGAGAGCCTAAAGGCAAGATAAATTTGGTCCATGGTGCCAAGGCTTAGCCTATCTAAAGCTACATAATCGCCAACATTTTTATCATATACCTTTATGTCAAATCTGTCATCAATTAAAATTTCGCTGTACTTAGATGAGGTCATCTTGTCCAAATACTTTGAAATATTATTTTTTAAAATAGGCAGAGCCTCCCTTCTTCTTAGCTTTATAAAGTCCTCAAATTTATCAATAGAAAGCTCTAGAAGTTCTCTCCTATATTCTAATTTTTTAAGTTTATCCTCAAGCTCAAAGGATTTTTCTTCTAGGCTTCTCAGTTTTTCCAAGGATTCTTCCTGAGTTTTTAAAATTCCCTCTAAGTTTGAAATTTCTCTTGTGACTTCTTTAATTTTATCTGAAATTGATTCTAGGGACTCTTCCCTATAAATTTCGCCACTTAAATTTTCTCTTTCAAGGGCTGCAATTCTATATTCGTACTCACTTGTCTTGTCCTTATTGGAGTCTTTAGGTTCATAAAATAAATTTTTTAAGTCTTTAATGTTTTTTACGCCATATTTTTCAAAAATTTTTAGGAGTTCTCCTTCAAGCTCTGAGATTTTTTCCTTGGTCTCTCTTATTTCAAGGTGATTTTTTTCCTTCCAACTTTCATTGTACTCATTTTTAGAAATATTTTTTAAGTTTTCTTCCTTTTTTTCATCTAAAATTTCTGAAAGAGTTTTTATATCTCTTGCCTGATATTTTTCCATAAGCTCTGCAAAATCCTTGTCAAATTCTTTCTTCTTTATGGTTTTGTCCATGGATTTTTTCTTAAAATCTATGAGTTTGTTTTTTAGGCGATGCAAGAGGTCCTTGTTTTCTCTGTATTTTACAATTCTAAAGTAAGAATAAGTAAAAAATATTATAGAAAATATTATGAGAAAATATTTTTTCAAGTAAATTGAAAGAAAGACTGTGGCTCCACCTGCAAGACATGATAAAAATATTTTTAAAAAGTATTTAAAGGCAACTTTTTCTATGTTTTTTATGTCTGCAGAAATTATTTCTATTTCTTTAGAAAAATTATTTTCATTTAAAAGTGCAATTTCTTCTTTAATTTCCTTAAATCTCTTGTAGTCAAGGTCTGCATCATCGTCAATTTCAAAAATATGACCTTCTTGGGAAAGTAAATCGTCTAGCTTGCTTGAATAAAGTCCCGTAGACCTATTTATTTCAATGGCTCTTTCAAGATCTGCAAAATCAAAATTTTCATCCTGGCTTTTCTTTTCTTCTTGGTTTTCCTTTAACTTCTTTTTTAATTCTTGGAGTTCAAAAAGCTTTCTGCCCCTCATCTTATCTTCAAGATCCTTTAATTCTTCCTCGGCATCTTTATGGGCTTGGGCAGTTTTTTCATAATTTTCCCTTAAACTTGCAAAATTTATTTTTTCAGCTGTAATTTTTTCTAGCTCTCCATAGGTCCTTCCAATTTCAGAGGCCTTTCGCCTCTTAGTTCCCAAGTCATCTAAATCTTTATTCATCTTGTCCAAAAGCTTTGTCAAATCAATATTTTCATCTTGAGAGACAGAAAAGTTGTCGATTTTATTTTTTATTTCTCCTGCAGCATCTTCTTCCACTTGAGAAAATCTTTGAGAAATAAAAAAACTAGATTTGTAGAGCTTTCTGCTCATGTCAAAAAATATGAGACCAGGCTGTGGGATTCGTGAATTTAAATAATTTCTCTCATCCTTGGAGAGATCTTCGCCATTTTCTATATTTAATATAGAAATTTCATCGGCGTCAAAGTCTCGACTCACCCTATAGTCTTCGCCCTGGTCACTTAAAAGCACATAGCCCCTATATAAATTGGAAGACCAAGGTCTTGATTTTTCAAAAATATCATCGCGAACTTTTCTGGCAAGGGAGTCTCTGCTGAAGCCGTAAAAAATTCCGTCAATAAAATTAACGATAGTGGACTTGCCGCCCTCATTTTCTCCTGAAATTAAATTGAGACCCCTGTCAAGCTCTATTATTTTATTTTCAAATTTTCCAAAATTTAAAATTCCCAGTTCCTTAAATATCATAATATTGCTCCAAAATGTAATCCCTAGAAAGGTCTCTGGCATCTCTTTCTATTTCATCATCAGAAAAAGTGTCAAGGAGATCTAGAAAATACTTGTCTTTAATTTCAAAGTCACCTTCAAAGGCTTGTGTCAGTTCATTATTTATCTCAAAATAAAAGGCTGAAAGATTTTCTCTCAAAAAGCTTTCAATTTCCCTTTTGTGCAGGCTCTTTCCCTTAAGAGTAATCCTATATAAATTGTCTTCTTCTATTTTTTCTTGAAGGTCTTTTAAAATTTCAGAAAAAGTCATGTCTTCATTTATTTTTACATCAAGATTTACAAACTCTCTCCTGGAAAAATCTTTGTATTCAAGGATTTTTTTCTCATCATCTAAAAATATTATCCCCCTCTTGCCTTCATCCTTAAAGGAAAGCGGAATCAGTGAGCCAGAGTAATAGGCATTGTCAAGGACCTTGCCCCTCTTGTGGATGTGACCCAGTGCCAGATAATTAAATTCTCTCATAAAACTTTCATCAAGAGGCAAATACCTCTCGTCTTTTAGGTCAGAGTGAAATAGACCAATATTGATAAAATTTTTATCTAGTTTCACAGAGCTAAAATCTTTCTTGAAATTATAATTGTCATAGGATATTCCGTAAATTCTAGTCTTTAAGTCGCTTAATTCATAAAAATCCAAGTCACTTTTAAATATATATAAATTTTCTGGCAAATCTACCTTTAAAAATAAATTGTCAGAAGAAAGATAGTCGTGATTTCCAAAAACTACAAAGACCTTTGCCTTAATGGTCTCAATTATATCTAGAAATCTCTTTAAGTCCCTTAGATTAAAAAATTCTCTCTCAAATAAGTCGCCAGCAAGTAAAAAAATATCTGCCTGGACCTCATTAGAAAAGTCAGCTAAGTTTTTAAAGGCACGCCAAGTATCCTCTAAAAGTTTATTTGAAACTTCAAGAGGAAGTCTTCCCCTGTAAAATTTTTTTAAATGTAAATCACCTGCGTGGATTATTTTCATCTTATCACCAAAGTAATTATATCACAGTGAAAACAAAAAAGAGCTCCACCTGGAAGCTCCTCAATTAAATAATTAATTTTTGTAAAGTTTTAAATTCATCTGTGCCAGCAATGCCTGCTAGGTCAAATAAAACTGTCTCTGTATTTGTTATAACAGCACCCATTTCGCCAAGTTGTGCCATGCCATTTTTCGTGTTTTTTTCTGACCTTGAGCCAAGAGCATCTTCTACTACAAAAACTTCAAAGCCTGCTTCTAAAAGTGCCCTCACTGTTTGGAAGACGCAAATATGTGTTTCCATGCCGCAGATAATAATTTGTTTTTTACCAAGTCTATCAATTTCATTTTTTATTCCTTCATCGCCATAGGAATTAAAAGTTAGCTTGGCAAATTCTTCCTTATCCTTTAAAGGAGCTTTGACTTCTTCATTAGTGTAGCCAAGGCCCTTTGGATACTGAACTGTGTAAATTGCCTCTGCCCCAATAATACTTGCCACCTTTGCCATAATTGTAGAATTTTTTACAATTTCTTCCTTATTGTACATGGCCTTTAAAAGTTTGTCTTGAATGTCAATAAAGGCAAAGAGCACCTTATCTCTATCTAAGTGAAAATTTTTCATTTATCCTCCTCTTAAATTTCTTCAACTTCAACGCTATTCATAATCTTTTTAATAGCGCTCATTTCTATTACATCTTTTTCAACAAAATTTTCCCATACTCCACAGGATATTGCAAGCTTTATTGAAGTGATAAAATCGTAATCTCTGTCAAGAGCCATGGCAAGACCTGCAAGGGAAAGTTCTGTGTCAAATTTTTCTGTCAATTCTTTTCTGCCCAATTTTTCCTTATTGACATAGGCCCTATAATTTTTATCCTCTGTGGAAATTATTGTGGCTCTCTTGCTATTGACAAGCACAATTTTAGCTCCAGCTTGAATAAATTTTTTGTTGTAGTTAATAACTTCGCCAGTGTAGTTAATATTTTTTTCCTTTTCAATGTCATCCTTGTCAAAAACCAAAATATAGGGATTAGTCTTTTCCATTGCCTGAAGATTTTTTGGATTTACAGCAACTTTTATATTGTTTTTAAAGCAAATTGTAATAAGTCGATGGTAAATCTCATCATCAAGTCCAAGTAAATCAATTTTTGGAATTACTGCAATTTTTTTGTTATAAAGGGCTCTTTCAAAGGAATTTAAAATGTCGTTCCTGTCCTCCATAGTGATTCTAGGATCTTGAGTCTTATAATCTTTTACAAAATCTGCGCCCCTTATTATAACTTCTTCAACATTTTCATCCTTGAGGGCTGTATAATTTACATCAATGCCAAGTCGGCTGAGGCTGAGAGCAATTTCTCTACCTCTAGTGCTTCCCTTTAGCATAAAAACTTCTGAATCCACGCCAAGTTTTTTTGCAAAAAGAGACATGTAAAGGCCCTTGCCGCTGGGATAAATTTTTGAGCTTTCAATTATATTTTCTGTCTCATTATTTAATTTATATTCTCTAACAATTTTTGGGTTAAAGTCACAAAATAGTATCATTAAATCACCTGCTTGCCTGGATTTTTTCCATTATTTCTTCTTTCATTGTCCTTATTTTTGCCTTTGCCTCTTCTTTATCTTCAGAAACAGCATAGGCATAAATTTTTAATTTTGGCTCAGTGCCTGATGGCCTTAAGGCAAACCAAGTTTCTTCGCCAAAATAAAATTTTAATAAATCTTGTGGATTTTCCTTGTCCTCTATATAGTCAACTTTTTTCTTTAGGTCGCCAATTTTTTCAAAGCCTTCAATTTTTCTAAAAACATCCATGATTTTTTTCATGATTTCTTTTCCATCTTTGCCTTCAAAATAAACTGAGTCTAAAAATTCTTCATAATAACCATATTTTTTATAAATTTCTTCAAGATAATCTCTTATTTTTAAATTTCTCTTCTTAAGGTAGCCTGCCATCTCTGCCACAATCATTGATGTGCCAATGGCATCCTTGTCTCTTATGTGGTCGCCAATTACATAGCCAATGGACTCTTCGTAGCCAAAAATAAAATTCTTCTCGCCAGTTTCATCCCAAATATTTGGAAGCTTGCAAATATTTTTGAAGCCCGTTAAGGTTTCGAAGACTTCTACGCCATAGTCTGCAGCGATTTTTTTAATCAAATCGGCAGTTACAAGAGTCTTAACAAGAGCACCCTTTTCTATATTTTTATCCTTAATTCTTTCCAAAATAAAGTTTCCAAGGATAAAGCCCATTTGATTTCCAGTGATTCTAAAAATTTCTTCGCCCATTTCCATTACAGCCACCCTATCTGAATCAGGATCAGTTGCAATAATTATGTCGGCATTTTCTTTTTTTGCAAGTTCTATTGCCCTGTCAAAAGCCCTTGGGTCTTCTGGGTTTGGATTTGTCACATTAGTGAAATCTCCATCGGGATTTTCTTGGTCAGGAACAACATAAACATTTTTAAAAGCTCTAAGGTCTAAAATTTTTCTCACATACTTATTGCCGCAGCCACTTAGTGGAGTGTAGACAATTTTTATTTCCTTGTCCACATCATCAGTAAGAGTGTGTTTTAATGTATTTCTGTAAAAAGATTTAGTGACCCTATCTCCAAGGAATTTTATATTCTCATATTCGCCTAATTTTTTTAAGCTGGCAAAATCAAAATCTAAGATGTCAATTTTTTGTGATTCAGCTTCCACCTCATCAGCAATGTCTGATAAAATTTGTGAGCCCTTTTCCCAATAAAGTTTAAAGCCATTGTAATTTTTTGGATTGTGAGAGGCTGTGATCATTATGCCAGAAATAGTTTTTAAGTACCTAATTGCATAGGCAAGAAGTGGCGTTGGAACAATACCTGGGAAGAGGTAAACCTTAATGCCCTTTTCTGCCAAAATTTTTGCAGTTAAAATTGAAAATTCGTAGGAGTAATGTCTTATGTCACGACCAATGACAACTCCTCTTTTCTTTGCATCTTCGCCAAGGCTGTCGATTAAATTAGCAAGAGCTAGAGCTGTTCTTCCTACAGTTAAATAATTCATGCGATTTGTGCCTGCACCTAAAATGCCACGAAGTCCTGCAGTTCCAAATTCTAAATCCTTATAAAACCTGTCTTCAATTTCTTCATCATTATCTTTAATATCTAAAAGTTCTCGCTTCAAATTTTCATCTAAATTTTCACTTGCAAGCCATTTTTCATAAATATCTCTGTACATACTTACTCCTTTTTAATATCAGAAAATTCTCCATCAATTGCAGAAATTAATTCCTTGGGATTTACTTTAATTTGCATGCCAACCTTTCCTCCACTAACATAAAAATAGTCTAAGTCCTCTGCTGATGAGTCTATAAAAGTTTTAAAAGATTTTTTCATGCCAACGGGAGAGCAACCTCCGTGAACATAACCAGTCAGTGGAAGAAGTTTTTTTTGTGGAATCATTTCAATTTTTTTGGAATCCGATGCCTTCGCTGCCTTTTTTAAATCAAGTTCACTGGAAACAGGAACGACGAAGACATAATGCTCGCCATCCTTTGCTTCTGTGACAAGAGTTTTAAAGACCCTATTTTTGTCTTCCCCCAATTTTTCTGCAACATCTACTCCGCCAATTCCGTCCTTAGTTGAGTATTCGATAATTTCAAAATTTATATTTTCCCTTTCAAGAATTCTCATTGCATTTGTTTTTTTCATAAAATCACCTTTTCATCTACTTTAATTTTACAACAAAAAAGAATTTTCTTCATCTATTTAATATCTTTCGCCAATTAAAAAAGACTAGCCTCGCCAGTCTCTTAAAATCCATAAATTTTTAATTTTTCTTGAAGGTCCCTTGTCTTGTCAGCGCTGGTAAATTTTATTTCGTCGATTGAAGTGACATTTCTCACGCCCATTAAGGAATTTGAAATAAAACACTCATCAAAACCTATTAAATCTTTGGCGCAAATTTTTTCTTCATTGATTTCAAAATTTTCAAGGAGGAAATCTCTCATAGTTCCCTTTAAAAGTCCTGAAGGAATTTCTGGAGTAAAGACTTTATGATCTCTCACGAAAAAAATATTTGCAAAAGAGGTTTCGCAAACCTCATCCCTTTCATTTAAGAAAAGGGCTGAGTCATAGCCACTTTCCACAGCCCACCTGTGCTCCAAAATATTTTCATAGTAACAAAGGCTCTTGTGATAAATTATTTTTGAAGTGCTATTTCTTCTAACCTTAGAAATTTTTAAGCTAAGGCTTTTATTATCATCTCTGTAATTGTCCTTGCGACTTGTCAAAATAAAATTTTCATCAGAAACTATTAGCTTTAGGGCAAAATTTTTCTCTTTTGAATTTTTTATATAGTCATAAATTTTTTCCTCATCAATTTCTCTTTCAATTCCAAAAAATTTTAAAGACTTTTTTAATCGCTCTAAATGTTTTTCTAAAAAGAGAGGGTCGCCATCCACTACTTTAATAGTTTCAAAGGCGCCCTTTCCAAAGAAAAATCCATCATCAAATTCTATTTTCATTAAATTCTCCTAGAAACTTTGCAATTTTTTCATAAGTCTCGTAGTCAATAGTCTGCTGTCCATCACTTTTTGCCAGGTCAGGATTTTCATGAACTTCAATCATGACTCCATCAAGACCAAGGGCAAGTGTCGCCCTAACCATGGGCTCAATAAAGTCTCGCCTGCCAGTGCCATGACTTGGGTCGATTATCACTGGATAGCCAGTCTTTTCTTTTATATAATAGGCTCCTGCAAAGTCAAGAGTGTTCCTAAGCTCAGTCTCAAAGGTCCTGATGCCTCTTTCACAAAAAACTATATTGTGATTTCCCTCAACTTCAATATATTTTGCAGCCATTTCCCATTCTCTAAGAGTTGCGGAAAAACCTCTCTTTAAAATTATTGGCTTCATAGTTTTTCCAACTTTTTTTAAAAGAGCATAGTTGTACATATTTCGAGAGCCAATTTGAAAGGCATCTACATAGTCCACCATAGCATCAACATGGTCTTCGCTTAAGACTTCTGTAACTATGGGTAGATTTGTCTTATCAGATGCTTCCCTTAAATATTTTACAGCTTCAAAGCCAAGCCCTTGAAAATCAAAGGGACTTGTCCTTGGTTTAAAGGCTCCACCTCTTAGAATGTCTATGCCCCTTTCCTTCAAGGCTTTTGCTTCTTCAACAATATGTTCTCGAGATTCAATGGAACAGGGTCCAGCAATAATTATTGGCTTGCCTCCTCCCACAGTCACATCTCTAATTTTTACAATTTTCCCTTTACTCATTTCAATCATTATCCTTTGCTTCCCTCAATATTTATCTCATCAAAATTATTGTAATAAGCTCCTAGTGCATTGAGAGACCCCTTTGCCTTTAAGACAATTTCCTCAAATTCTTCTTCTGCATCCGATAAAAGAATTATGGCTCCACCTACTCCAAGAGTCGCCCTGTCTTCTTCTATAAGGGCAGTTCTTATGACAATATTAAAATCCATTGTAGAATTATTTGATATAAAACCGATTGTGCCTGAATAAATCCCGCGAGGATAATTTTCCAACTCGTCAATGATTTCTAGTGTGCGTTTTTTTGGTGCACCTGTCATAGACCCACCTGGAAAAGTATTTTTCAGCACATCAATTATATCCACATCTTCTTTAATTTTTCCCGAAACTGTAGTCACAAGTTGGTGGAGAGTTTTATAGGTCTCAACATCCATTAACTTTGGCACTTCAACTGAACCAATCTCACAAAATTTACCCAAATCGTTTCTAAGTAAATCCACAATCATTAAATTTTCAGATTTGGTCTTCTCTTCATTCCTAAGTTCATCAATAAGTTTTTGATCTTCTTCTAGGTTGTTTCCTCTCCTAATAGTACCCTTAATTGGCTTTGTCGTCACAATTTTATTTTTATCCACCTTTAAAAATCTCTCCATGGAAGATGAGGCAATCTTTATCTCATCTAAGGGCAAGAAGGCAGAGTATTGTCCTGGGCTTTTTTCTCGCAGATTCATGTAATATTTTTTGCCATCAAGCTTATCATAGATATCTAAGCGATTTGTAAGACATACTTCGTAAGTTTCGCCCTGGCAAATTAAGTCTTTTATCTTTTTTATGTCTTCTAGATAAGTTTTTTTGTCCTTTACAAATTTTAATTTTGGAAAATCTTTCTTGCTTGTATCTTTATTTTTTTCTTCAAAATTTTCTTCCAAAATATTTTTTATCTCTTTAATCCAATCTTTGTCCTCTTGGCAAGATAGGATGTAGAGCTTTTCATCTTTGTGGTCGTAGACAAGAGCCCTGTCGCAATACTTAAAGTAAGCGTCGGGATAGTCGTAGGAATTTTTACTTGTGACCTTTTCTGTATCTATTTTTAATTCATAACCCAAGTAGCCAATGTAACCCAATTGAAAATCAAAGGGAAGTGATTCCTTGTAAGTCCATCTCTTTCGATTTTCTTTTAAGTAAGTAAAGATGTCTGTATTAAAGCTTTCCTTTTCTCTTCCATCAAGAAAGGTTTTTTCTACAAGACTTTTATCCACGTCATACTTTATTGTGTGAGCCTTTGGACCTTGCAAGCCAAAAATTGAAAATCTTGAAAGGCCTTCCTCCACCTTGCTTGAGTCCAGCCAAAGAGTTTTATGGTCATACTTATAAAGTTTTTCATAAATATTTTTTGTATCAAAACTTTTATCAATTATTTCATAATAAAGCTGGTCTTCCTTATAAAAATCTCTGCAAATATTTATAAAATTTTCAATTAATTTTTCGCCACATTCACTTGCTATGGATTCAGGATGAAATTGAAGGCCATAGATTGGCTTAGTCTTGTGAGAAATTGCCATGACAACTCCATCGGGAGTCCTTGCGTCAATATTTATATTTTCAAGTTCCTTATCCTGGCAAGTTAGTGAGTGATATCTTGTGACCACAAAATTATTTTTTATTCCCTTAAATAAATTTTTGCCATTGTGAATAACCTGGCTAAGTCTGCCGTGCATGGGTTCACTTGCCCTTAAAATTTTGCCGCCATTATAATAATATATCCCTTGATGGCCTAGGCAAATTCCCAAAATTGGCTTGTCAAGTTTTTCAATGATGTCTTTACACACACCAAAGTCCTTTTCCTTATCAGGGCTGCCTGGACCTGGAGAAATAATTACATTGTCAAAGTCTAAATCTAAAATTTCCTCATAAGTCATCTGGTCATTTTTAATAACAAGAGGTTCAATACCACTGACCTTTCCAATTAACTGAAAGAGGTTGTATGTGTAAGAATCATAATTGTCAATTATAAGTGATTTCATTTTTGCTCCCTTAAATAATTTTTCAGATATATTATTGCCTTTTTGTAGCCTTCTATTCCATAGCCTTCAAAGGATTTTATAACATAGGACCTTATAAAATTAACTTGCCTAAAATCTTCACGGTCTGATACTTTTGAAATGTGCACTTCAACTGTGGGAATGCTGACAGCCTTTAGAGCATCTAAAATTGCCACGCTAGTGTGAGTGTAGCCAGCTGGATTTATAACAATGCCGTCAACTTTTTTGTAAGCACTTTGAATTTTATCCACAAGATCCCCTTCATGGTTTGATTGAAACTCCTGGATTTCAATATTTTCTTCATGAGCAACTTGGTCTATTAATTTTAACAAATTTTCGTAAGTATCCCTGCCATAGATATTGACTTCGCGAATGCCCAGCATATTCATATTGGGACCATTAATTACTAAAATTTTCATAATTTTTAATTTCCTCCAGAATTTTCTCCAAAGTCTTTTCCTCATCTTCAATAACTTTTACCTTTATGTGAGAAATTTCTTGGTAAATTTTATTTCTCTTTTTATACATTTTTTCTAGGGTCTCTAAATTTTTTGAGAGAGGTCTTCCCTCAGTCTCAAGATTTTTTATGTCCCTGTCTAAATAGATTACAAGTGAGTTCTGCAAAAGAAGGTCTCTATTAATCTCCCTTAGGGGTGTGCCGCCGCCAGTTGCAATTATTATTCCAGTTTTTTTGGAGACCTCTTCTAGTACACTTGTCTCAAGGTCCCTAAAATATTTTTCGCCTTTATTTTCGAAAATCTCTGGGATTTTTCCTTCTCTTTCTTGGATTAATTTATCTGTGTCATAGTAAACTCTATTTAATTTTTCTGACAAGAGCCTTGCCATTGTAGTCTTACCGCAGGAAGGCATGCCAACAAGGGCAATATTTTCCATGTCATTTTTTATTTTAAAGTAAATTTTTTCAATTAAGGATTCATCTAATTTTTCATCTAAAAAAAGTTCTCCTGCAAAGAAGGCTTGAGCAACTAACATTAAAAGTCCATTCATAGTCTTTATGCCAAGATTCTCCCCATCTAAAATTAATTTTGTCTTGAGGGGATTGTAAATTAAATCTATTACAGACTCTAGCTTTTTAAAGATTTTTAAGTCCACCTTGCATTCCATATTATTTGGGTACATGCCTACTGGACTTGCATTAATAATTAGGTTAAAGTCACTAAATTTTTCTATGTTGTCGTAATTATTTTCGCCCCTTCTGCTGATGACAACTACTCTATTGGCTCCCCTATCAGCTGCAAGTTTTTGGACCATTTTACTTGCGCCGCCAGATCCTAGAATTAAAATCTTTTTATCTTTCAGGTCAAGGTCAAAATATTTTAAGGAATAATCAAAGCCAAGATAGTCTGTGTTATAGCCAAATAATTCTCCATCCTTATTTACTATTGTATTAACTGCGCCAATTTCTCTTGCAAGAGGGTCAACCTGGTCTAAATATTTTATAGAAACTTCCTTGTAGGGAATAGTAACATTAATTCCCCTAAAATTTTTCTTTTCAAAAAAATCTTCTACTTCATTTTGTTTTAAATTTTTTAATTTGTAGTTATATTTTCCAAATAATTGGTGAATTTCCTTTGATTTGCTGTGGGACAAACTTTCGCCAATAAGTCCAAACTTAAAATTTTCATTCTTAACTCTCGAAATTATTTTTTTGCTTTCCTTAAAAATTTCACCATAAATTGGCTTTATGGCATCTTTAAATTCTGGAGCAATTTTATTTTCCAAGTTTTTTATAACTTGGTCTTCCCGACCCGAGTCTTCTGTTTTTAAATTATTATTCAATTTAAGAATTCCAATCTCCTTGGAAATTTCCATTCGCCTTTCTAAAAGATGGACAATTTGTGAATCAATTTCGTCCAAATTTTTTCTCGATTCATCTAAATTTTTCATCTTTCACCTTCCAATACTAAGTCTAAAATTGCAATAGCAGTAATCATTTCAATGGCAACTAGGGCTCTTGGCACAATTGAAGGATCATGCCTTCCAATAATTTCTAGGTCTACATTTTTTTTATCTCTTAGTGATATGGTGCTTTGTCTCTTCCCAATGGAGCTGGTAGGTTTCACTGCTGTCCTAAAAATTATGGGCATGCCACTTGAAAGTCCACCAATTATTCCCCCGTGCTTGTTGGTCCTAGTCTTTACTTCTCCATTTTCGTAATAATATTCATCATTGTGACTACTCCCGCACATTTTTGCCGCCTCAAATCCAGAGCCAAATTCAATTCCTCTTATGCCGGGAACTGAAAAAACTGCGTGAGAAATTACCGACTCAAGAGAATCAAAAAAGGGCTCGCCAATGCCCACTGGCATATTTAAAATAAAAGTCTCAACAATTCCGCCAAGGGAATCGCCATCTTCCTTTGCCCTTAAAATTTCTTCCTGCATTTTTTCTCTTGCTGAATCTTCAAAAACTGGGAAGTCTTCATTTTTTAAATCGTAAAGTTTTTCTTCAGCAATTTCATTTAAATTTATGTCAATGTCACTTTCATCGCCTAGGCTTTTTATCCTAGAATAAATTTTTATGCCCCTCTTTAAAAGTAAATCTTCAGCAATAGAGCCGGCAATGACTATGGGAGCAGTCATTCTGCCAGAAAATTGTCCGCCGCCTCTTATGTCGTTAAATCCTTTAAATTTAACAAAGGCAGGATAATCTGCGTGAGATGGGCGAGGTCTGTCCTTTAAATTTTCGTAGTCCCTGCTTCTTTGGTCCTTGTTCTCTATAATTGCACATATTGGTGCCCCACAAGTTATGCCATCCACTTCTCCACTTAGGATTTTAAAATCGTCATCTTCCTTTCTCGCAGTGGAAAAATTATTCTTGCCAGGTCTTCTTCTCTCAAGGTTTTTTCTTATTAAATCTTTATTTATTTTATATCCAGCACTAATTCCATCAATGACAATTCCAAGATCCTCAGAATGTGACTGACCAAAGAGTGTTACTTTAAAATTTTTTCCAAAGCTATATGACATATGTCTTACCTCCTAAAGATTTAAAGTCCTCAAAAAATTTTTTGTAGGATTTTTCCACGCACTGGCTATCATTAATTGTGATTGGACCTTCTGCAAAAGTAGCTGCAATAGAGGCAGCCATGGCAATTCGGTGGTCATTGTAAGAATTTATTTTTGCTGACTTAAATTTTTCTACTCCCCTAAAGGAAAAGGAGTCTTCACATAATTTTACCTGAACTCCCAAATTTTCTAGCATCTCCACAGTGCTCTTTACCCTGTCGCTTTCCTTTAGCCTTAACCTTCTTATATTTATAACTTCCGTCTCTGTATTTGAAAGTGCCGCCATTATTGAAAGAATTGGAACGGCATCGGGCATATTTTTTGCATCTAAAATAACATTTTTCTTCCCATCTCTTATTTTTTTTAGCTGAAAGTCTTCTTTAGAAATATTAACATAACCCAAGTCCCTTAAAAAATCTAAAGCATTTCTATCTCCCTGCAGTGAATTTTTATTAAGTCCAAGGACCCTTACGCCAGCTGCCAAGAAAAATAGTGCATTGCTCCAGTCTTTTTCCACCACATAATTTGCTGGAGAAAATTTTCCCCTGCAAGTGAAAGAATTTTTACCTTCAATTACTTCAACTCCAAAATTTTTCATGACATCTATTGTCATGTCAATGTAGGGCTTTGATTCAGTTTCACTTGTGAGCCTTATATTAAAATCTTCCTGGCAAAAGCCTGATGCAAGCATAAGTCCAGAAATAAATTGGGAGCTAATATTTCCTGGAAGAGTGAAATTAAAATCTCTTAGCTTTCCTCTTAAATAAATAGAATCTCCAACTTCTTTAAGATCTACTCCATGCTTGGGAAATTCATTGAAGTAGACAGAGTTAGTTCTCCCAACAAGACTTCCCCTTCTTATAACTTTTGCCTCAAGACCAAGGGCGGCAAGAACTGGTAGCAAAAACCTAAGTGTAGATCCACTTTCATTGACATCAATAGTAACTTGTCCAGAGAATTTTTCTGGTGGATCAAAATAAAATTTATTTCCTATTTTTTTTAGGCTAACTCCAAGGGCTTTTATGCCGTTAAGAGATGCCTCTATGTCCTTTGACAGGTCATGAATCTCTATTACAGATTCTCCCCTTGCCAAGGATCCACAAAAAATTGCACGATGGGCATAGGATTTTGATGTAATTGCAGAAATTTCTCCAGATAATTTTTTGTTTTCAATAATTCTATTCATTTTCCTTACCTAAATCAATTATTTTTTTAAGCTCATCAAAAGTAATTTTTTTACTTATAACTTCGCCAATTTTTACTGGAAGAATTACATTTATGAGATTTTTTCTTATCTTCTTGTCGTGCTTTAAAATCTCCAAAATTTCTTCTGTCTCAAAGTCATAAGCAGTTGGAAGATCATATTTTTTAAAGGCTCTTACTAAGTCTTTAGAAAAATCTTCTTCCGCAAGTCCCATCTTATAAGCTGCCCTGGCCATATAAATTGTTCCAATACCAATGCTTTCGCCATGGTTTAGTTTATAATTTGAAAGAGATTCTATGCCGTGACCGATAGTGTGACCCAGATTTAATTTTTGTCTCTTGCCCCTATCCCTCTCGTCATCTCTCACAAAGTCCAGCTTAATGTTTAAAGATTTGTAAATAATTTTTTCATAGTCAAGTTTTTTTGCAGACTTTAAATAATCAAAAAACTCCCTATCCCTTAAGACGGAATATTTAAAAATTTCTGCAAGTCCATTGTTAATATTTCTCTGGTCAAGACTTTCCAAAAAACTGTAATCAATGTGGACATATTTTGGAAAATAAAAGGCTCCAATTTGATTTTTTAAATTCATAAAATTTATGCCATTTTTTCCGCCAACGGAAGAGTCAATCATGGAAAGAAGTGTAGTTGGCACAGAGATAAAGTCAATTCCCCTAAGATAAGTTGCTGCAACAAAACCAGATATATCGCCAACAACACCGCCGCCGAAGGCTATGATTATGTCTCCTCTATTAAAATTATTTTCCAGCAAAAATTTATTTATACTTATA
>OGTN01000158.1_pt1 | contig 38784 bp, 52 predicted proteins | sample 1574591 | NCBI WGS metagenome assembly OGTN01 (sample SAMN03295830, study PRJEB24534) | human gut metagenome | isolation source: fecal sample 5 from infant 4 | host: Homo sapiens | place: USA: Pittsburgh, PA | collected 2014-07
CGGAGCCCGGGGGTACAGGGGGCGGCGGCGACTGGCCGCCCCCTGTGCGCTCCCTACTTCATGAGTAACATAACGCAGAATACATATTGGGAGCGCAATCTGCTCGGAAATAACACAGAACAAACGTTTTTCCCGGGTCGAAACCGTTGCAAACCGATACAGGAGCTACGGAAATCGTGCTGTTTGTAGGCCCGGCAAGCGCAGCGCCGCCGGGCAGGATGATGGCTCAGTCGCCAAAGAACCAGTAGCCGCTGTTGACCAACGCTGCCAGCATGGCGAGGAAAGAAGGATCTTCCAGCGCATCGCCAAAATGGTCGGCGCGCAGCGTCAGATGGGTGGCTAAGGCGTCCAGCGCCGGGCGGTGCGGGGAGTTGATCTTCTCGCCATTGACGAACACCTCGCCGTCAATGCGCAGCACCCGCAGGCCACCCAGGCGTTCCAGGGTATCGCCCTGCTGCAGGGCATCGTAAATCTCATCTGGCTGATACGGCGGCTCCGGCGGTGCGACGTCGAGTTCATGACGTGACTGGGTGATAAACTCGCCAAACCACTGCTTAAAGTGCTCCGGTTGGTTAATCAGACCCAGCATCATCTCGCGCAGGCGGTCGAGTTCGACGGGTAAAATATCCGCCGGATGGTCGCGGGGCGGCACGTCCGGATCGGCGTAGCGCTGGCTGCCCAGTTCGCGCTGGAGAACGTAGTCGGCAAAGCCGCTGAACAGCTCGCGGGCATTCGGCGCGCGATAGCCGACCGAATAGTTGAGCGAATTTTCCAGCGAGTACCCCTCATGCGGGAATCCTGGTGGAATATAGAGAATATCCCCCGGCTCCATCTCTTCATCGATGATCGCCTCGAAGGGGTCAACCTGCAGCAGGTCCGGATGCGGGCAGTGCTGTTTCATCGGCACCTTTTCCCCGACGCGCCAGCGCCGACGGCCGGTGCCCTGAATGATAAACACATCATACTGATCCAGATGCGGACCGACGCCGCCCCCGGGTACCGAGAAGGAGATCATCAGATCGTCGATACGCCAGTCCGGCAGAGCGCGGAACGGATGCATCAGCGCCGCTGAGGGTTCATGCCAGTGGTTAACCGCCTGCACCAGCAGGGACCAGTTGTTTTCACTCAGGTGATCGTAGCTTTCGAAGGGACCGTGACTGACCTGCCATTTTCCATCCTGATGGCTGACAAGGCGGCTATCGACCTCGCTCTCCATGGCCAGTCCAGCCAGTTCGTCCGGGCTTAGGGGGTCGATAAAATTGGCGAAGCCGCGCTTCAGTACCACCGGCCGTTTTTGCCAGTAGCGTTCGATAAAGTCGGGCCAGTTAAGCGTTAATTGATAATCCATATTGATATTCCACTGCAGGTGTCTGACAGGGATTATAACGGATGCGGCGCCCCGGCGATGCAGGCGCCGTTAAAAAACTCAATGATTAACCCTGTTTATCTTCCATCAGCTGGCGGCCAAACACCACCTCCATGCAGGCGCCGCCGAGCAGGCTTTCGCTGGCGATAATCTCCCCGTCATATTGCTCGACGATTTCGCGGGCGACGGAGAGCCCCACGCCCTGGCCGGGACGCAGCGTATCTGCCCGCTGGCCGCGGTCGAAGACGGCGCGGCGCTGGCTCTGCGGGATCCCCGGGCCATCGTCTTCCACCAGAATATGCAGATGGCTGTCGGTGGTTTGGCGCACGGAAACCTCCACGAACTCCAGACAGTACTTACAGGCGTTATCGAGAACGTTACCCATCACTTCCATAAAATCGTTCTGCTCGCCGACAAAAGTGATCTCCGGCGAGATGTCGAGCGAGATATTGACCCCTTTGCGCTGATAGACCTTGTTGAGAGCGGAGGTCAGGCTGTCGAGCAGGGGGGCGATCGGGTGCAGCTCCCGGCTCAACAGGGTGCCGCCGCTGCGCATGCTGGCGCGATGCAGATAGTAACCAATCTGCTGCGAGATGCGGCTTATCTGCTCCAGCATCACCGGCTCCGCCTCGTCGACGCTGATCTTCTCGCCGCGCAGCGAGCGCAGGGTGCTCTGCATCACCGCCAGCGGCGTTTTCAGGCTGTGGGTGAGATCGGTGAGGGTGGTGCGGTATTTGTCATAGCGTTCACGCTCGCTGCGAACCAGGCGGTTAAGGTTGCTGACCAGCCGGGTCAGCTCACGGGTGGTGTTGGGATTGAGCTTTTCGCGGTGGTGCTCCTCCAGCTCACGTACCTCTTTCGCCAGCGACTCGATAGGTCGCAGGCTCCACCATGCGGCGACCCACAGCAGGGGGATCACCAGCAGCAGGTTGGCGGCCAGCACGTAGATAAACCAGCTCCACACCATATAGCTGCGCTTGAGCTCCACCGGAATGGTATCGACCACCACAATGCTGAGCTGGGGCATTTTGCTGGTGGCCGGATAGAGGTTGATCGCCACCGAGTGGGTCATCTCCGAATCGTCGCCCTGCTCGCGGATGGCGTCCAGCTGTTCCTGAATCTCGTGGTTGTTGCGCAGCAGCATGCTGCTGCTGTCGACATCGGCTTCGATCTCATGGAAACCATTGCGCTTCAGCCATTCCGGTTGAATGCGTTTCGCCAGCCAGGGGACATCGCGCTGCGCCCACAGCAGTTTACCCCTCTCATCGTAGATAAGGGTCACCGTCGGGCTTTCCATATTCAGGTTTTCCGGGATATCGACGTCAATAGCGCCGTTCTCCCATTTCGCCAGCATATAAAAGAGATTGCTCTCGCCGCGCAGCAGGCGGAAGGTGGTTTTATCGAAGCTGACACTGTAGCCCACCAGCGCCACCATGCCATAGGCCAGGGAGAGCACCAGTACGACCCCGGCGGTCGCCAGCAGGAAGCGAACCCGTAATGACAGGGGGAAGATATGCCGCAACAGTCCCTTCATCAGCGCAGTTCGAACAGATAGCCCTGGCCGCGCACCGTGGTGATGACGTCCTGCGGGTATTCAGCCTGAATTTTCTTGCGCAGCCGGCCCATCAGTACGTCGATGGTATGGCTCTCACGCAGTTCGGCATCCGGGTAAAGCTGGAGCATCAGGGAATCTTTGCTGACCACTTTGCCGCGGTTGCGGATCAGGGTTTCCATAATGGTGTACTCAAAGGCCGTCAGCTTGATCGGCTGATCGTTGACTGACAGCTCGCGCCGGGAGAGGTCGACCTGGAACGGCGGCAGGGAGATCACCTGTGAGGCCAGGCCGCTGTTGCGGCGCAGCAGCGCCTGCATGCGGGCGGCAACCTCTTCAATATGGAAAGGCTTGGTGACGTAATCATCCGCCCCGGCGCTCAGCACTTCCACTTTATCCTGCCACCCTTCGCGGGCGGTCAGCACCAGCACCGGCAGCGACACATCGTGGCTGCGCCAGCGGCGGATCAGCGATAGTCCGTCTTCATCCGGCAGGCCGAGGTCGACGATGGCGATATCCGGGAGATGTTCGCCCAGATAGTAGTCCGCTTCCCTGGCATCTTCCGCCGCATCGACCTGATGGCCCAGCTCCTGCAGCTGAACTTTGAGGTGGTGACGCAGCAGGGCGTTATCCTCAACCACGAGTACGCGCATGACTGTTCTCCCTTCCTGTGTTGATAGTAATCTGACGCTCATTATATACGCAAAATATAAACAGCTGTTAAATAAAGCTTTTTATACCATCGGCGCATAACACCGCCAGGCAGGGCAGCCTTCGGCGATGCCCTTTGCGCATAGTGCATGGAACTCCTTCATTCTATGCGTAATTTCAGCAAACGCCCAGCGGCAGAGCGCGGGCAGTGCGCGGGTTGGTGATGTTAATTTTTTGTGTAATAGTGCTGGAATCACCCCTCAATGACGCCGCAGGTTATCCATTATGTCTCAGCAGAAAAGTGCGGACTGGGTCAGGCTGGCGCAGTCGCCCAGTCAGACGGAACGCATCGAAGCCTTCTTCGGCGGCCACGGCTATGAGCCCCACCGGCATGATACCTATGCTATCGGCCAGACGATCGCCGGCGTGCAGAGCTTTCACTATCGCGGCGGACTCCAGCACAGCCTGCCCGGCGGGACGATGGTGCTTCACCCGGACGAAATACACGACGGCGAGGCGGGCACCGAGGCGGGGTTTCACTACCGCATGGTCTATATCGAACCGGCGCTGATCCAGAAGATACTCGGCGGCAGGCCATTGCCGTTTATCCCCGGCGGCCTGTCGGCGGATCCGCGCCTGCGTTGCGCCGCGCAGCCGTTGTTAAAAGCGGTCACGGACACCTTCGAGCCGCTGGAGGAAGAGGATGCTCTGTACGACCTGGCGCAGACCCTGGCTGTGGTCGGCGGGCAGCGTTCCCGCCGCCAGGCATTTGACTATCAGGCGGCGGAGAGGGCCCGGGAGTATATCCATGCCTGTTTTATGCAGGATATGACCCTCGACACCTTATCGCAGGTCAGCGGCCGGGACCGCTGGAGCCTGAGCCGGGATTTCAGAACGCTGTACGGCACCAGCCCGTGGCGTTACGTCATGATGCGCCGGCTTGATTTTTGCCGCCAGCGGATGCGCGCCGGGGAGCGTCTGGTGGATATTGCCGCCGACGCGGGGTTTGCCGATCAGAGCCACATGACGCGCCAGTTTATCAGCCGCTTTGGTCTCTCTCCGGGCCGCTGGCTGCGGGCGATCCGCGGCTAGCGCGGTTCAGGTTGCACAATCGTTCAAGCGTGACTGCGGCGAGGCGAACTATGCTGACTGCCTTTATCACAAGGAGACAGCCCATGTATCAACTCGTTAATCTTGCTCAGAAATTTTCCCTGTTCAGCGAACAATGGCAGCCCAAAGTGGTGGCTGAGATGAACGACTATCAGTTCAAGATCGTGCGCATCGCCGGCGATTTTATCTGGCACAGCCACCCGGAAACCGATGAGACATTGATGGTGGTGGAGGGGGTATTACGCGTGGACTTCCGCGACGGACATGTGCTGGTGAAGGCCGGGGAGATGATCGTCGTGCCGCGAGGTGTGGAACATAAGACTTCGGCGGAGACGGAAGCGAAGCTCATGCTGATTGAGCCGCACGGCGTACTGAATACCGGCCATGAGGGCGGCGAGCGGACGGCGGTAAACGACGTCTGGATCTGATGGCTTTCCGGCGACACAACGCCCCTCTTTCCGCCGGAAAGAGGGGCAGGGCGATTACTTCAGTTCGTCAACCATGGTGGTTGCGCGACCAATATAGTTGGCCGGGGTCATCGCTTTGAGGCGCACTTTTTCGTCTTCCGGCAGGGCGAGGCTGTCAATAAACTGCTTCATCCCTTCCGCGTCAACGCGTTTGCCGCGGGTCAGCTCTTTCAGCTTCTCGTACGGTTTTTCGATACCGTAACGGCGCATCACGGTCTGGATCGGCTCAGCCAGTACTTCCCAGTTGTGATCCAGTTCGTCCAGCAGGCGATCCTGGTTCAGCTCCAGCTTGCTGATCCCTTTGAGGGTGGACTGATAGGCGATCAGCGCATAGCCGATTCCCACGCCGAGGTTACGCAGGACGGTGGAGTCGGTCAGGTCGCGCTGCCAGCGGGAAACCGGCAGTTTGCTGGCCAGGTGCTGCATGACCGCATTGGCCAGGCCGAGGTTGCCTTCGGAGTTTTCGAAGTCAATCGGGTTCACCTTGTGCGGCATGGTGGAGGAGCCGATTTCCCCGGCGATGGTCTTCTGTTTGAAGTGGTTGAGCGCGATGTAGCCCCACACATCGCGATCGAAATCGATCAGAATGGTGTTGAAGCGCGCGATGCAGTCAAACAGCTCAGCGATGTAGTCATGCGGCTCGATCTGGGTGGTGTACGGGTTCCACTGAATGCCCAGCGAGGTGACGAACTCTTCGCTGAACTGATGCCAGTCGACTTCCGGGTAGGCCGCGATGTGGGCGTTGTAGTTACCCACCGCGCCGTTGATTTTACCGAGGATTTCCACCTGGTTCAGCTGACGGTACTGGCGCTCCATACGGTAGGCGACGTTCGCCATCTCTTTACCCATGGTGGACGGCGTCGCCGGCTGACCGTGGGTACGGGAGAGCAGCGGCACATCGCGGTACTGGGTTGCCAGATCTTTTACCGCGTCAATCAGCTTGCGCCAGTAAGGCAGAACCACTTCGTCGCGGGCGGTTTTCAGCATCAGCGCGTGGGAGAGGTTATTGATGTCTTCAGACGTACAGGCGAAGTGAATAAACTCTGATACCGCGTGCAGCTCGGCGACGTCAGCGACTTTCTCTTTCAGAAAATACTCTACCGCTTTCACGTCGTGGTTAGTGGTGCGCTCGATGGTTTTGATGCGCTCCGCGTCTTCGACGCTGAAATCGGCGACGATTTTGTCAAGGAAACCGTTTGCGTCGGCAGCAAAAGCAGGAACTTCCTTGATCGCTGCGTGGGCGGCCAGTTTTTGCAGCCAACGTACTTCCACCTGAACGCGGAATTTCAGCAAACCGAATTCGCTGAAGATACCGCGCAGCGCGCTGACTTTATCGCCGTAGCGGCCGTCTACAGGGGAAACGGCGGTCAGTGAGGATAATTCCATAGATCACAACTCCGGGGTTAAATGAGCAAGAATTTGCTTTGCCTGGTTAACCAGACGATTACGGGAAAACATAAGCTGCAGACGTCCGCCGCCCACCTGATGCCAGAGCACCGCGGCGCGAATACCCGCCAGCAGCGCTGAGCGAACTTTCGCCTGCACCTGCGGGCTTTGCAGCACGGCAGGGGAGCCGGTCACCTGAATACGCGGCCCCAGCGGGCTTATCACGTCAACATAGATGCCTGCCATGGCGCTGAGCAGCGTTTCGGACTGCAGGTCAAAGTGTTCCAGTTGACGGTGCAGGCCGGCGATGCGGTTGCCGAGCGTGTCCATCGCCCCTTTACTGGCGGCGAGCTTGCGCTCCAGCACCATCAGGCTCAGGGTATAGCGCGTCAGTTCAGCATTGAGGCCCTGACGGCTGCTGGTATTGAGCACCCCGAGCAGCGTTTCAAGGCCGAGGCGAAGATTGGCTTCACTGCCACCGAACACCGCCAGCGTCGACTCGGGATCGAGGTCGATGATGCTGTTCAGCGACACATGCAGGGCATCGCTGTCGCAATGTCCCTGATGCGCCAGTTGCTGAACCAGTCGTGCCGCCTGGCAAACGCCAGCCAGCGCCAGCGTGATGTCATAGTAATTCTTCGCCACACATACTCCTTGTCAGCCGTCGGGGCGGTTCGTCCCGACGGAAATAACGCGCGTTCAGGACTGCAGAGGCAGTCGTTGTTCAATAATTCCGCCGCCGAGGCACACTTCACCCAGATAGAACACTGCGGACTGGCCCGGGGTGACCGCCGCGACCGGCTCATCAAAGCGAACTTCGATACGGTCTTCATCCAGCGCGGTGACGGTGCAGGGGATATCGGTCTGGCGATAGCGGGTTTTCACCGTGCAGCGCAGGGTGCCCTGCAGCGGTTCACGGTCAACCCAGTGTAGCTGTTGGGCAATCAGGCCGACGGACATCAGGCGCGGGTGGTCATGGCCCTGGGCGACGATAAGAATATTATTCTCAACGTCTTTATCCACCACGTACCACGGATCTTCGCTACCCTCTTTGGTGCCGCCGATGCCCAGCCCTTTACGCTGGCCCAGCGTATGGTACATCAGCCCCTGATGGGTACCGATCTCCTCGCCGTCGACGGTGAGAATTTTGCCCGGCTGCGCCGGCAGATAGCGGCCAAGGAAATCGCGGAATTTACGTTCGCCGATAAAGCAGATGCCGGTGGAATCTTTTTTCTTCGCGGTGATCAGATCCAGCTCTTCGGCGATCTTACGCACCTGCGGTTTTTCCAGCTCACCCACCGGGAACAGGCTCTGAGCAATCTGCTCGTGGCTAAGGGTATAGAGGAAGTAGCTCTGATCTTTGTTACCGTCGAGGCCGCGCAGCAGCTGGCTTTTGCCGTCGACATCGGCGCGGCGCACATAGTGCCCGGTGGCGATGTAGTCGGCGCCGAGGTCTTCGGCGGCAAACTCGAGGAAGGCTTTAAACTTGATCTCTTTATTGCACAGAATATCCGGGTTCGGCGTGCGGCCGGCTTTGTACTCTTCCAGGAAGAGCTCAAAGACATTGTCCCAATATTCGGCGGCAAAGTTAACGGTGTGCAGTTCAATGCCCAGCTTATCGCAGACCGCTTGCGCATCGGCAAGGTCGGCGGCGGCGGTGCAGTATTCCTCGCCGTCGTCTTCCTCCCAGTTCTTCATGAACAGGCCTTCCACCTTATACCCTTGCTGCAGCAGCAGGTACGCGGAGACCGAGGAGTCGACGCCGCCGGACATGCCGACGATCACTTTTTTCTGGCTTTCTGACATGGAAATACTCGCTACATTGAACTTCGAGGCGGCGTATTCTAGCACGCGCTCACCGTTCATTCACCCCCTGTGAACGGCCAGTTAAATGCGCCAATCAGCGACAGCGGCTGGCGCGGGTCCTGCAGGTAGCAGCGAATGCTTTCGGCAACCAGCGGCGAGCGCAGGTTCGGCGCGTTAAGAATTTCCTCAGCACTGAGCCACAGGCAGCGATCGATATCGCTGTCATGCGGTTCGGTGGCGCACAGATCGCTAAGTTCGATGGCGAACAGGAAGCGCAGAAACGGCGTGTTATCGGGAGCGACCCACTGGTGCATGCGGATGAAGTGCTGCGGCGTGGCGCGAATGCCGGTCTCTTCCCACAGTTCGCGTTCGGCGGCCTGCAGCAGCGTCTCATTGGCCTCCAGGTGGCCCGCCGGCTGGTTCCACAGCGCTTTGCCGTTAATGGTCTCTTCGACGATGAGGAATTTATCCTCGGCGTGAACCACGCAGGCAACGGTGACATGAGGTTTAAACATCGCTTTTCCTTTTTAGTTATTCGGCTTTACGCCATTCGCCGTTGGCCAGCCCGTCAAGCGTATAGCCGCCCATGGCGTAGCGGATCAGGCGCAGGGTGGGGAAGCCGACGTGGGCGGTCATCCGGCGCACCTGGCGGTTACGTCCCTCGTAAAGGGTGACTTTCAGCCAGCGGGTGGGGATCGATTTGCGCTCGCGAATAGGCGGGTTGCGCGGCCACAGCCACGCGGGCTCCTCCACCACTTCCACGCCAGCAGGCAGGGTGGGGCCATCGTTGAGCGTGACGCCGTCGCGTAGCGCGGCCAGCGCCTCGGCGGTGGGTTCGCCTTCCACCTGGACGTAGTAAATCTTGCCGGTGCGTTTACCCGGCTGGGTTAGCTTCGCCTGCAGCGCGCCATCGTTGGTCAGCACCAGCAGGCCTTCGCTGTCGCGGTCAAGACGACCGGCAGCGTAGACGCCCGCCACGGGGATAAAATCTTTCAGCGTGCTGCGCCCGGCCTCGTCGGTAAATTGCGGCAACACATCATAGGGTTTATTGAACAAGATCACAGTTTTTGGCTGGTGTTCTTTACGTTGTCTGGTGACTTGTTGTGTGCTGAATCGCTCAACGCGATGTTTTCTAAATGAAGTTTTCTGCATGGTATTTTCAGGCTCTATCAATTGCCGCATTATAGCCTAATTACGAATGCCTTTCATGGACGCAAACATTCAGGTAGTATTGACATGCTCATTACAAATTATTAACAAAAAATTGCTCAAACCGATTCGCACTACAGGCAGGAAGGCGACACGGACGCGATAGCTCCGCTTAGCGGGAAAACCCGGTACGCTGGAGCTGGCCGACTCAGCCAACACCAGGCTCGCGTGAAGAGGGAAGAGCAGAACCAGAAGCGCTCGAAGGAGAGGTTAATGGAAAGCAAAGTAGTAGTTCCGGCGGAAGGTCAAAAAATCACCCTGCAAAACGGCAAACTGAACGTCCCTCACAATCCGATTATCCCGTTCATTGAAGGTGATGGTATCGGCGTTGACGTTACCCCAGCGATGCTGAAAGTGGTTGATGCCGCCGTTGAGAAAGCCTATAAGGGCGAGCGTAAAATTTCCTGGATGGAAGTTTACACCGGTGAAAAATCGACCCAAGTCTATGGCCAGGATGTCTGGCTGCCAGCTGAAACCCTCGATCTGATTCGTGACTACCGCGTTGCTATCAAAGGTCCTCTGACCACCCCAGTCGGCGGCGGCATCCGTTCTCTGAACGTGGCGCTGCGCCAGGAGCTGGACCTCTACGTCTGCCTGCGTCCGGTACGTTACTACCAGGGCACCCCGAGCCCGGTTAAGCACCCTGAACTGACCGATATGGTTATCTTCCGTGAAAACTCAGAAGATATCTATGCCGGTATCGAGTGGAAAGCCGACTCTGCTGAAGCAGACAAAGTCATCAAATTCCTGCGCGATGAGATGGGCGTGAAGAAAATTCGCTTCCCGGAACATTGCGGTATCGGCATCAAGCCGTGCTCTGAAGAAGGCACCAAACGCCTGGTTCGCGCCGCGATTGAATACGCGATCACCAACGATCGTGATTCCCTCACCCTGGTGCACAAAGGCAACATCATGAAGTTCACCGAAGGCGCGTTCAAAGACTGGGGCTACCAGCTGGCTCGCGAAGAGTTCGGCGGCGAGCTGATCGACGGCGGCCCGTGGGTGAAAATCAAGAACCCGAACACCGGTAAAGAGATCGTGGTGAAAGACGTGATCGCCGATGCGTTCCTGCAGCAGATCCTGCTGCGTCCGGCGGAATACGACGTTATCGCCTGTATGAACCTGAACGGCGACTACATCTCTGACGCGCTGGCGGCACAGGTTGGCGGTATCGGTATCGCCCCGGGCGCCAACATCGGTGACGAGTGCGCGCTGTTCGAAGCGACTCACGGTACTGCGCCGAAGTATGCCGGCCAGGACAAAGTAAACCCGGGTTCCATCATCCTGTCCGCAGAGATGATGCTGCGCCACATGCAGTGGTTCGAAGCCGCAGACCTGATTGTCAAAGGCATGGAAGGCGCTATCGCCGCCAAGACCGTGACCTATGACTTCGAACGTCTGATGGAAGGCGCTAAACTGCTGAAATGTAGCGAGTTTGGCGACGCGATCATCGCGAACATGTAATCCCCTTGGTGGATTAAGTAAAAGCGGGAGCCGATGGGCTCCCGCTTTTTTTGAAGTTTGCTGATGCTTCCCCAAAACTTCCCCAAAATTCTTCCCCAAAACTGATTGAAGATCATACTGCTTTTTTACCAACAACGATCCACTCTTTGCCGCGGTCATCATTGTATCTGTCAGTCATTTTCATTGTTTTGTGGCCCAATAGTTTCTGGGTGTCTATCCCTTGCTCACGATACAAGCGCTCGGAAAGAGATCTCTGTTCATGGAAAGTCGGTGCAGTTCCCTCTTCCCAGGTAAGACCGCTTTTATCCCGTGCTTTCTTGAACGTTGAAGTAAGTGTTTTAGCTGACACTTGGTCACCACGACTAGCCTGAGAGGTGCTATGGCGAAAATGAACAAGGTATTTACTCACCACAGCATCTCTACATTTTGAAATAACATCACTCAGAGTAATATTTAACGCTTCATTTCTGAGAGAAAGGGGAATGGCTAAACGAGTTCCTGTTTTCTCCTGCTCAATATGCAGCATATCATCCCATACATCCGAAAACTTCATATTGCAAATATCTCCAAGGCGTTGCCCTGTTACAATGGCAAGCAACATTCCACATTGCAAATAAGGTTGTTGTTGTTCGGCAGATGTATAAATAGCCTCCCATTCCTCCAGAGATAGCCTTTGTCTGCTTATCTTATTTCGTGGCTGTTTCGTTGCTTGGGCAGGGTTGTATCCTGGTGGAACGTGACCAGCATGTTGAGCCTCTTTAAAAACATCTATTAGTACCATGCGTACAACTTGAGCCATCCTGTTATGACCCTCTGCCTTAACAGCATCTGTTATTTCGGAAATATCAAGTGCTGTTATATTTTTTAGATATTGCATACCACAATGTTCACGAAAAAGGCGGATTGGTTTAGCTTTCTGTCGAAAAGAGTTTGGGCGCAGTTCGTTGTGTTTCAATCTTTCCTCCTGCACCAATTCATATTTGTCGAGCCATGAAGAAACTGTAATATCCGTGCGGTTTCCTTTCATGCGAGCCAGACGCTCGTTAATACCAAGGATCTGCCTGGTCCGCTGCTCTGCAATAATCGTATTTGCTTCACTTGCCACCTGCTTTGCTTCAGCTTCGTCCGTGCCGAGGCTATGAAAACGACCAGAGATTGGGTGTTTGTATTGCCAGTAAACCTTTCCGGTACGTTTATCAAGTTTGCAATATAGGTTTGGAATAGTGATTTTATGGGTACGCGGTCTAGCTGCCATCGCTAATTATCCGTCTCAGTTTTGGGTTAACATTTATAGGAAGTTGAGGTTCAGCAACTACACCTATAAAACGAGCTTCTTTGTCAACCATCCAGCGCCGTCCGACTCTCATCGGTGGTGGCGCTATCATCTGACCTTTAGCGTATTTTTTTAATACTCGCTCGCTAGGGGCTTCACTGCCGAATTCATCTTTCGCCCATTCGAGTAAAGAGACCATACGTGACATTTCTTCTCCATATACCGGCTGCACCCGGTTATCGAACGTTATAAGCACATGACGAGCAACCACCATGGATCCCGTCATTACATCTTCTGCATAGCTGGTGGTCTCGATCATCCTTATCTGTTTCGTAAATCTTCAGTTTGGCAATCACCGTTTTAGATACTGGTAGAATCTGTTTGCGAAGGTTTGCAACTTCATCGGCTAATTCCATAAGACGGCAATGAAGGTCCTTTGCTTCATCCTTATACCAGGCTAAATCATCCCGCATACGCCTCCATCGCCGGCGCTTCAATTTACTTGGCATCAGTCATCATCCTCATCCTCGTCGTCATCGCAGGATACTAGCAATGGATTCATTCGCCGCCCTACCTGGTACCAGCCTCACCGTCAACCACGCCGCGAGCTAAGTAGGCGTCATTGAGCCAGGCGATGGGCTCACGTTCTGTTACCGCTGCTGGCTGCGCGTGGCGATAGAGCGCGACCACACTGTAGTTGAGATCGTCACCTTCCTCTCGGTCGTAGTTCAGTTCGTTGACTGTATCCTCTACAAGCCCTCGGTCCTCACTGACGCAAAAATCATCAATATGAGCATTACCATCAGGGTCGGCGATACCATACATGAACGGCTTACCAACCGGCTCGCTGTCCATTGTGGCCAATGCTAAGCGGGCCAGCTCTCTGACCACTTCAGGTGGCGCATATTGGTCGTTCAGGTCATCCCACAAACGAACCATCTTATCGGTGTCGTCTTTGTGAAATTCGTCGTTAGTGCCTGCCAATGCTGAAATAACATCATCAGCTGCACCAATAACTTTGAGGAGACTCTCTTTAGTTATCTTCATTAATAAATACCTTTAATTACCAGGCAAAAATCATCCAAAAAGGTAAGGTTTTTTCCCTTTTTAGCCTATATTCATTACTCAACTCACCTGACTGGAGGGGATATCCCCGACATCGAATTCAAGTGCCCGGTTTGCTCAGGAGCAAAGTTCTACTTCACTACCTACCGAGGTGATGCAAACCAATTTCATGGCGCAGCCTGTTCCATTTGTGGAACTCAACTCGCCGCAATTTCATGTGTTCCGAAACTAAGACGGAAAAGGTGGCTAAAGAAGGTGGTTTGAATGAAGGCCTCGGGTGGGGCCTTTTCAACTCTTCCTTAAGTTTTGATTTGCTGGTCATTGGTTGGCTCCTTCTGCCTGATACTTTTCGAACCAGAACACTACCGGCGCGTTAGTTGGTTGAACCAGGCCGAATGATTCCGCTGTACGGTAGCTTCTCGATGCCCGGCGAGTCACATCTACCTGAGTCGCGATGCGGCTGCGAAAATCCTCAACCGTGCTGCACATTTTGAACAGATTGCAGGGGATACACGCTGGTACCATATTGTCGATGGTGTCGTTTTCAGGTCTGTCCATTGCGTAGCCGTTACTGATATTCCTGCGTACAGCTTCAACGTGATCGGCATGGAATTTATCGCGCAGCTCGCACCCGCAGTAAGCGCAGCGTCCGCCAAATTTCATGCGCAGCACTGCGCGCTGTTTTTTGGTCAGTGCCATCACTCAGCCTCCACCTTGATGCCCGCGGCGCGAGGAATATTTACCTCAACAATGCGCACGGTGGGCTTATACATCTCGATGGCGGTCAGCCAGTCGGCACCAGTCATCCGTTTTTCTGAATCACCATTAGCCCAGGTAACAGGCACTCCGATAGCCTTCATGGCAATCTCAATTTCGCCAGCAATCGCGCTCTTACCACAGCCTGTAAAACCGGCCACAGTAACCAAAACCTCACCTCGGCCAAAGGTGGAGGCGAGGGACTCCAGCGTATTAGCGATTTCTTCCAGTTGTTCTACGCTCAAGCAAGACAAACGCTCGCTTGTCAGTGCGGCCATGTCAGCCCAATGGCGCACACGCTGCGCCAGTTCGGTGATATCAGTTGTCATGCGAAATCCTCCAGACCAATTAGCTCGGCAATTTGTGCCAGCGTGTCTTCGCTTTCTCCAACCGGCTTATCCATCCAGTCAAACGAAACCAGACTGCCTTCTTCAATTACGCCGATGTTGAAGTCGTCGCTATCTACAGTACGAAAACCGTGCGATATGGCTCCATTGCGGGTCTCGTAGTGGATTAGGTCGGATGAATATTCGATACCGTGCCCACCTTCGTTACACCAGGCTCGCCGGATAATTACGATGAATGACTTGCTCATGCTGCACTTTCCTGTTTTGGCATCAGCGCATCGCGGACGCTCTGGCGGTAGTAGTGGTGAAAGGCGAAAGTCAGACCGAGTTTTGTAGCGCTCTGGTTCTTTTCGCTCAGCAGGCCAAGGCGCACACAGATAGTTGTTGCCGTCCAGCCCGAGTGATAACCCGAAGCGCGCTTGAGCACTGTTTCTGCCAGAATAGTGCGGAAGTCGGTACGCCCGAAGTTGGTGCCCTCGAAGGCTTCATTCACGACCTCATCGGTCAGATGTGAATCGTCGATGATGCTCATGCTGTCCACCATTCAATAAACATGCAGATACCAACGGTTACTACGGCAATCAGCACCAAGCAGATCACATCAAAAATGGCGGCGAACCAACGCAAGGTGTATTTGCTGTAATTCTCAGGATCAATATTCATACCGCCTCCCCAAGCACCCAGCGCAGAGCCTCGGCATATTCGCCACTGGCATCTTCGAGTGCTTTTGTAATTTCCTTGCGTGATTTGATACGCGGCTTTGCTTCACCAAGAACCTGGCGCTGTCGCCGGGCTTTTTCATGGCCCGTGGTGCCGGCGGTCGCTGTCTCGATCTGCTTGACCTTCTCCCGTTGCTCTTCGGGTTTAAGCGATGCCAACTGACGCGCCTGGGTAACGGTGATTGTGCCAGCCTCTACCGCTTCCCGGACGGCCTGGGTAGCCTCGAGGAGGGAGAGCGTTGCACGAACGGTCTGAACGCTGCAGCCAAACAACACTGCAATGTCGTCCTCATCGAGCCCGCGGTCGATTGCATCTGACATTTTTTTAGCCCGGCCAAGCGGTGTATCAGGTCGGCGAATTTCGTTTTCGCTGACCATGTATTTAGCCATCTGATTTGCTGATCCGCGCTTAACGACCCCAGGAACAAGCAGTGGGGCTTTGCCCTCGTTCAAAAGAAGCTTATTTGCCTCCAGGGTATGCTTAACACGCTGGCGGCCTACAACTACGCAGGTGAGCCCCGTTTCAGAGTCTTTCCAGACGATAATCGGCTCCAGTACACCCAGCTCCTTGATGTTCAGTACCATCCCTTCGTCGATCGGCAGATGGACCCGCTCATCGTAGAGCGGGTGAGTTTTGTCGGTAATCAGATGCAGGTTTTCAGGTTCAAACGTTAAAACGTTCGTCTTGCCACTGGCGCCGTACACCTCGATCGAGTTTTTAGCCATGGTTTTTCACCCCATTAAGGCCTGCTAACACTGCAGCCTGCGCAGTGTTTTGGTCCATTGCTTCGGTAAGGGCGATGAACGTTACATCCAGCCGTGAAGCGATATTGCGCATTAACTCTGCTTTTTCCGGTGGAAGATCGGATGCCGCAGCGTAAGCTGCAGCGACCAGTTCTTTAACTTTCATATGTGCCATTAGCGCCGCTCCATAAGCTGGTGGAAGCGGTTCATGAACATCCCGTAGGCCTGGCCTGGGCGAACCGGATTAATAACGAATTGATCCGTCGGAATAATGCCTTCGAGCATGGGCCAGACAGTGCCGTCGTCGATCTCAAAGTCACGACGTTCGCTGGCCAACATCACCAGGTCGGCATATTTAACGGTCGGGTGCTGCTCAGCTGGCAGGCCGAATTTCTGACGTATTGCTGCATCAACCCGAGTCTCTATTGCGCGATAGTCAGGTAAGAGGTGTTTAAGCGGAGCCGGGATATCCTGCAGGTAAGCCTCGGCAGCATCGTGGAGAAGTGCCTCAAGTGCGAACTCCTGCGGTACGAGCAGGCTGGATAAAACGCTGTGCTGTCCAACGCTGTAGAACTCTGGCAGGTGGCCGGCAAATCGGCAGATATGCGAGAGGGCGGTTGCAATATCCTCTATCTCGATCGCGTCTTGCTGGATATCGAGATAATTAAAGTGTTTGCCTGAAAGGGTTTGAATAAAGCTCATTATTTTCTCCATACGTTACGCCTGCACAGCGCTGTTATTTGGGTGTAGAAATCCCTCGCCATAAGGCGATAAATAAAAGGATTACGCTTCAATAAATCCCCGCAGCAGCGGAGATTTAAGGCTGAGCAATCAGGCTTAGGCTTTGAATGTACCGATGAAGGCCTCGACCGGCTTACCGTCGAACTTACCGATCAACAGGTCGCGGAACTCATTGGCGATCGCTTCTTCCTGGGCTTCCAACTGGACGATACGCAGGACGAATACCGGATCATTACTTTTCAGCAGGCTGTTGCGAAGGCTGAATGCACGTTCTCCGAGTCCTTCATACGGCACGCATTTGAACTCGAACGCCACCGGCATCACGTCTTTACTGCTGGCTTCGATACTCTGCATCAGCGACTTTTTGCCACTGAAATCACCATCTTCATGATCGGAGGCATTAGTTTGCTGGATGGTGACGCGGCGAACTGCCTGCGCGGCCTGGGCGATTTTCATCGTGTTACCCTCGGCATCGAATGCAATCAGGTAATCACTCCAGTCTTCCAGCCATTCGGCGATTTGCTTCTGGTTAAGGTGATCCCCGTTGATCGACAGCAGCGCGCGGAATGGGGCTGTTTTCTTCAGCTTGATCGAGGCGACGTTATCAGCGTGCCCGGGATTATCCAGCGTACCGATGTTGAAGATAGAACGCGCCAGCATGTTATCGCCATCAATAAAGCAACGGGCTTTTTCGTCTTCTTTGGCATAGCCTGAGGAATAACGCACAAAGTCGTCGATGCTTGTGGTTTCCATCGCACCACGGAAACGAAAGCGCTCCGAGGAGAAGCGTTCGAGGCTTTCGATACCCGTACCAGCTGGGAGGACAGCTGTTGGGCATGCCAGTCGCTGGATATCTTCCATGTAGTAACCGGAAAGCACCAGGTCCTGAACTTGCTTAATTGCGCTGCCATCTAATTGTTGGGACATAAAATTTCCTTAAAGAAAAATGTAGTTAAACTAAAAACGCATCAGTCACGGCCTATGGCGCCGTCCGCAGCTTTGCATCCGGATCCCCGCTCAGAGTAAACAGGTTGCCCTGGTCTTCCTGCAGGATGGTCAGCTTGCCGCCGCGGTTAACAAACATCGGCGTTTCTGTAGTGTCTTCTTCAGAAACTTTCCCGCGCGGGGTGGGGGTGATGTACTGCAGTTTGTGTTTGATCATGACTCGCTTTTCTTCGATCGAATTGCCCATGCGATCGATGTCGAAAGTCAGTACTACTTTGCCTTTGCTGCCATTGTTCAAAACGCCCAGTGCGGCGGTATTGAGCGCCCCGGCGATCTTGTTGATGAACACGCCAGCATCCAGTTCGCCCAGGAAATCTGGAACATTGGTCATGCGATCATTGCTCATAGCACTACCTCTTTGTTAGGGCGGCTGCCACCGCCGACGGTTTCTCCATACACAACACACAAGAGCATCTGCGGTTGACGGCCGCCCGGGTGGGTTGGGTTATGAGCCCGTCGCCCGGTGATGCTCTTGTGTCTTATGTAAAAAGGGCGGTACCAGAAACAAAGGGAAACTGGCACCGCCAAAACTTCACACAGCTTTCGTTACAGGTACTACGGGTTACCACGCTGGCTACGTGATGGGGTTGTGGCGCCGGGACTCGAACCCGGATAACGTCTGGCCAGCCGCATGAGATACGCTAGGTTATGATCCTTGCGCAGCGCTCAACTCCTCCATCTGGAGGCGCTCTAACCAATTGAGCTACATCCACAACGGTAAGAGCACTGCCGCCACCCCTTACGGGATAATCCGTCTGTATGCCTGGCGGTAGGGCGTTTCCTGGCATCTTCAGTGCTCTTTCCTGTTGTGTCCCGGGCTCTTCCCGGGCGTCACACCTTTTCGCCGCGCTGGTGGGGCGCACGTCGTGCCTGAAACACTTAGCTTGCACATTCTTCCGGAATTCCTGAGAGCGCATGGATAAAGGTAACTCTCTGGCGGCTAACGCTGCATGTGCCATACAGCGGTTGCGAAAATTGCCGTTCACAACTGGAAGCGCACTCCTTCAGTTACAAACCGATCCCCACGACCGATGGAAGATGGAATGCGCTTTCATGTTGTGTTAACTCAGGTGTCTTCGGGCGGGGCGCCGGCGACCAACCGGCACAACCCCTACAGTATTAATCCAGGTTTACTGGATCCCCGACGCCATGGGTTAAACGGCTACTGTATGTCTGGTGAGTTTCTGTAGCTGGTGGTCAATCCAGCTCCGCAACCCCTCCCGAAGACACCTACTTTCTTTTAGCAAGTTGTAATGCTGTATATCAAATCAACAACTTTAAGGTGTAATTTAGTTGTGGATATGGACCGTGTCAACAACTTTATGTGGTTTGATTGTGATACGACCGAATGCAAAGATGTTCAAAAAAAGGAGGCTGTATGGAAGATAAGCTCTATGTATTTAACTACACACACAATAGAAATAAGATTTTTGCTAATCTAATCAGCATCATAGATGGGATTCTTGCAGATGGATACGTACGGGATGAAGAAGTGCTATATCTCGATACTTGGCTACTTGAAGCCAACCAGACCATTAGAAATGGTATGATCAAAAGTCTAAGCACAAGGGTATCTAAAATACTGGCCGATGGGGTTGTTTCTGATGATGAGCGCAGTGAGTTAAAGAAACATCTTAATGATATACAAAAACAAATACTTGATATACCCGATGTGGATTTATTCTCCAATGAGTCAGATCTGCATCTATTGAATGGTCTTTGCAAAGGCTTAATCTCAGATCGAACATTAAGTGAAGAAGAGGTGAGATACCTTGACTGGTGGTTAACGCAGAACGGGGCGTTAAAAAGTAATTACCCGGGAAAGGAATTATACGCTTTAGTAAAAGAGATCCTGAGTGATGGGATAATCACAGCCGAAGAAAGTGAAAATCTACACAAGGCTCTGGTGGATTTTACCGGTTGCGACCTTACAAGCGGCGTCGTAGATGGTCTTGCCACTAAATTACCATTAGACAATGCAGCTGAAGTATCTGTTGAAAATAAGATTTTTTGCTTAACGGGCATCTTTTTGGCAGGCAAGAGAGCCCATGTTGAAGACTTAATTAAAAGAAATAATGGCCTAATTGCCAGCGGTATCACAAAGAAAATTGATTTTCTTGTGATTGGTACACTTTCCTCACGAGACTGGAAATTCTCCAGTCACGGAAGGAAAATTGAAAAAGCAGTTTCGTATAGAGATAATGAGGGAGCTAAGTTGAAGATCATTTCAGAAGAAATGCTTTTCGATGCACTACCATGATCGAGAAGACCAGAATACGCGGCCAATAACGTGGATTCTGGCTCTTCTTTCATCAAAGTTGAGTACTTCATCCGGGTACTCTTCTTTGTTAAAACTTCTCAGTATTAAGCCTCCATCGGGTTGGCTAATTAGTACTTTAACCCGAAGTAAAACCCCATCTCTAACAGCGTATAAATCGCCATCTCTGATCGGTTTCGACTGTGATATGTCAATTGCTACATGATCACCATTATTCAACACCGGTAAAAGGCTGTTGCCCCATATTTTTACTATTCTTGCGTTAGCAGGACTTACACCAGCCTTTCTAAGATCGAAACGACGAAGAGGGAAAGAATCGACAATTGATTCCACAATTTCGGCCTCACATCCATTGCCAGCAGAAAGCTCAATGTCGAGTATTGGGATATTGGCAAACACTTCTGGATCAAGTTTGGCTTCTTCAAGCTCCTCAACTATAAAATCAGAAATAGAACCATTTTCCTCAATTCCGAGTTGTAGCCATTTTTGAGACACATCTAGAGCCTTCGCTATCTCTTTGATCTTTCTTGGTTGAAGCGTATCGCCATTTTCAATTTTAGCCACAGATTGTTGTGAAAGGCCGATTAGGTCAGCTAACTGAGCTTGGCTCATTCCCTTCTTCTCTCTGGCTATTTTTAGTCTTTCAGCAAGTGTATTCACAACTTTATCCCCCTATTGTAGGTGAGATTACAACTTTATGTTTTAGCTTTCCAACACCTATAAGTTGTGATAAAAGTTGTTAAGGTTGTATAATCAACACTCACAACAACTTTTACCTCAAACCACAGGAGACAAACTATGACGCCTGAGCAGTTAGCCCTCTCAGAGGCAATTGAAACTGCTGGTGGCCAGTCTGAGTTGGCCCGGAAGCTTACAGCAAGCTCCGGGAAGGAAGTTAAACAACAACAGGTATGGAACTGGCTCAACAGAGAAAAAAGACCGCCCATTAAGCAATCTCAGCACATTGAGAGCGTTACTGGTATCCCAAAAGAAAGACTGCGTCCTGATGTATTCCAAAAATTTACAGATTCAGCCGGTTAAGTAAAACCACAGAGATAAGGGGTAAGCCGTGGGCAATGTAACAGACAAAAATCATAGCAATGACGAAGTAACGCTGAAGGTGTTCAAAGATAGCCCGCACGTTTGGGCCGGCGGGCTGGAAGGGCGTGATTTAGCCAACTGGCTCATTGGAAAAGCCAATGCCATTTTGTACCGCGTATACCAGCAGGAAAAACTGGAAGAACATCGTAGTACAGTCACCGAGCTGGAAGCTGCTGAAGCACTTATTGTGGCTTACGCTGGCCTTGGTCTCTCTCTGCAATCGTATGATCCCATTCATGCTCCTGACAAGGTGGCAATTCAGTTCGATATTGACCTCGGGAGAGAATTTCGAATTCGTCAGACTGGCGAACGTATTCAGGAAGGGCCAGTACTTCCGGTGGGATATCCACTTCTGCCAGATCTTGCTGAAGCGAAAGAAGAACATCAGCGAAAGAAAGCATCCTCACTTGCTCAGGTGACCAGCCGTAACGGGTCGCAAGAAGATGAGTAATTCCATTCCTTCCGAAAAGAGGCTCCCAAGGAGCGGAATAGCGCTCTCTGTGCTTAATCAGAACAACGTCAAGGCGCAGCAACTGCTCAGCACGGATCCAGGACCGATAGGTAGGGACTGCTTCACCTTCTGTTAACCACTTATTGGCTTTGGAAACATTACGAACATGAGAGATGAAGATCTTAGCGTAATCAATTGCCATACAGAACCTCCTTCGGTCCTTAGGTGTGGAAAACCCAGAATATCCGAAGGAGCATTCGGCACCAACAGAGGTATTACCAATGAATGAACCTGAATGGAAAGTGGATAAGCAGCCGGCATGGCTGGTGGCCGCTATAAAAAAAACGATCACTGATTTGGACGGTGGTTACGTGGAAGCAGCGGAATGGCTGGGCGTTACTGAAAATGCATTGTTTAACCGTTTACGTGCCGATGGTGATCAGATTTTCCCTCTCGGCTGGGCAATGGTTCTGCAACGAGCTGGTGGATCAAACCACATTGCCAATGCGATAGCACGTCATTCGAACGGGGTATTCGTGCCACTGGCCGATATCGAGGAAGTTGACAACGCCGATATTAACCAGCGCCTGATGGAGTCGATCGAGTGGATAGGAAAACACTCGCAGTATCTACGTAAAGCCACTGCGGACGGTGTTATTGACCAGGCCGAACGCGAGCAGATTGAGGAGAACAGTTACCAGGTCATGGCGAAATGGCAGGAGCATTTAACGTTACTTTTCCGTGTCTTTTGTCAGCCAGAAAAGAGTGACGCCCGCGAGTGTGCAGCTCCGGGCGTCGTGGCAGATAAATCAACGTGTATGGAGAAATAATCCGCATGAGCAATTTAATCGTAAATCTCAGGTTACCGCAACTACGTATGCGTCCGGTGACGGGTGCTGCGCTGTTTCGGTATGAACGCATGGTATGCGGTAAATGGGTTTCATGTAACCACAGCCGGGCAACGGCGATTGTGGGGGTCTTTAACCGGAGGGTAAAAGCGTTATGCGCGAAGTTAACCGAAAGTTCAGAGACCACTATGGCAAGCCCGTCAGAGTCATACGGTGGGAACGTGAGACGAATCGTGTCATTTACCTCAGGGAAGGCTATCCGCACGAGTGTTTTAGCCCACTCGATCAGTTTCAACGAAAATTCAGGGAAGTAGAGGGCAGCCATGAGCAGTAAATTACACGGTCTGGTATGGGAAGCTTGTGCTTTCAAAGGCCTGATCATATCTGAAATAGCGGTTATGGCCCGCCTGGCTGACTTCAGCAACGATGAAGGAATATCGTGGCCTGCTGTGACAACCATTCAGCGACAGATTGGGGCAAAGAGCGAGAACACCGTTCGAAGCGCGATTAAAAAACTTCAGGCGAAAGGGTGGCTGAAGAAGCAGGAGCGTCGCGTAGGCGGCAAGAATAATTCGAACGTCTACAAACTCAACGTCGATATGCTGGAACGTGCAGCAGCTGAAGCAAAACTCTTCTACGCAACCTCGCGTGAACAATCAAAATTTGATGCCTCAGAAATTGAGGGTTCAAAATTTGAGGGGTCAAATTCTGATGCCTCAAATAATGGGTCTGCATCCCCTCAAATATTGCGGGGGGCCCCCTCAATGGTTGAAGGCGATCCGTCATTAGATCCGTCATTAGATCCGTCATCTAAAAAACCTTCTTGTCGGGCTCCTGCGGAACCCGACGATAATCCGGATCCTGAAGTGGTAATCACTGACCATGCGATCGAAGTTCTGATGCATCTGAATCAGGTCAGTGGCTCCCGGTTTCAGAAGTCAAAAACTTCCCTCGAAAACATCCGGGCACGTCTACGTGAGGGGCATACCGTTCCAGATCTGAAACTCGTTATTGACGTTAAGCATGAGCACTGGCATGGCAACGACGAGCAATACCAGTACATGCGCCCCGAGACGCTTTTTGGTCCTAAAAAATTCGAGGGCTATCTGCAGAGCGCTATCCGCTGGGATGCCAAAGGGCGACCGCCACGGGAATGCTGGGACAGAAGTAAGCCGCGGGATATCAACCACATTGGTGCAGTGCAAACGACCATACCGAAGGGGTTTCGTGGATGAACATTACTCAAATGGCCTTTGAATTCATTGCTAAAAACCCAGATCAGAAAATGCGCGATATCATTGCCGCCTTTCCTGACTGCAAACCTGTTTCTGTGAAAAGTGCCGTATATCGCCTGTACACAGAAGGGCGCCTGGAAACCAAAGCAACCTCATGCGGTTTTATTTATCGAGTCATCAATGATGCATCCTGCTGCGCTGATCTTCAGGACGACTTTAAGTCCAGAGGCAACCTGGAACAGGAAAAAGCCGCTAAAAAACTCGAAGAGCGCAGCCTGTATCGCCGGGCCGCTACTGTATGGCACCAGCTCAGTACCTCAAGCTGCAGCCAGAAAACTCTTGAGTATTACATTCGTCAGAAAAATGCCTGCCTCCGGAAAGCACGCATGGGGAAATCACACACTGAGTGTCTGTTAGCCGGGAATTACTGCGGAGGTGATCTGTGCATCGACTGAACACGACCAGCGAAGGGGAAATGCCGGTGGATGAGGCCGAACTCCCAATCACCAGAAGCCAGTACTGTGATGCTCTGGATGCATTACGTGCTGCACCTGCCCACTATCTCAAGGAGGTGGGCGACCAGTGGAGAACGCCCGATCTGTTGTTCTGGGGGGTTAACGCTATGTATGGCCCGCTGGTGCTGGACCTCTTTGCAGACGAAAGCAACGCAAAATGCCCTGCGTGGTACTCAGCAGAAGACAATGCCCTGACGCAGGACTGGGCGGGGCGACTGATAGAACTCGGCGGCGCGGCATTTGGAAATCCGCCGTATAGCCGTTCTCAGTATCACGAAAAGCAGGCGATCACAGGCATGACCCACATCATGAGTTATGCATCCGCTCAGCGTGAAAAGGGTGGTCGTTATGTCTTTCTGGTGAAGTCAGCGACGAGTGAGACATGGTGGCCAGAAGATGCGGATCATGTCTGTTTTATTCGCGGTCGCATCGGTTTCGATCTGCCTACCTGGTTTAAGCCGGCGGACGATAAGCAGAAGCCGACCAGCGCCTTCTTTGCCGGGGCGATTGTTGTATTTGATAAGTCCTGGCGAGGTGAGCGCTTTAGCTATATCGATCGTGTGGCTCTTGAAGCGAAGGGGCGTGCGAGTATAGCCCTGGCCCAGTACGCCGTGGGTAAACAGGCAACAGCTCCAGTAATGGAACTGCCCCAGACAGAGCAAGCCGAAACTGAAATACCGCTCCTTCAGAACGAAATCCTTGCGAAAAGCGGCATACGATCCTGGGCATGCGTGGTTGCTGCTTTTGGCGATAAAGCCGAGTACACCTTCGCCGAGTCGAAATTCGGTCATACCTGGGCGGCTGATTCAGTGGATAAACCGGAGTTTACGCCGGTTAACTCAGAAGTGATCGCCACAGCTCAATCCCTGATCATCAAACAAACTGCGAAACAAGCGCTGGTGGGCTGGCTTAACGGTGTTGATCATGGATCCGCAACTGCACGTGAAGAAACCATAGAACGCATGAATTCGGTGTATGCAGAGTTTATCGACACATGCCCGGTCACTGAGTTCATCGATATTGTTGGCAGCCTGGATAAAGCGAGCTGGTTCAACAGCAGACTGATCCGCAGCCATGTTCGGGAAGCTCTCTCAGTTGCCAAACAGACCTTACCCGAAAGCCGGATATGGCCACTGGAAGTAGGCCTGGTATTTGAGCGAGTCGAAGGCGTGAATCATCTTAACGAGTCTCAGCAAAACAAGCTGAAGGCACACATCAATCAGCTGTGGCTTGAGCGTACGCCCAGTACCGAAATCATAACTATTGCCAGCGGGCTGGTCAGCAGCATGCAGGGGGTTAGCCATGCGTGAAATTATCGTTGATAACTTTGCCGGAGGCGGCGGCGCCTCTACCGGGATTGAGATGGCTATTGGGCGTAGTGTCGATATAGCCATTAACCATGACGAAAATGCTGTTGCCATGCACCGTACCAATCATCCGGATACCTTGCACTACTGCGAAAGCGTGTTCGATGTTTCTCCTGTCGCAGCAACAAGCGGTAAGCCTGTTGGCCTGACGTGGTTCTCACCAGACTGTCGCCACTTTTCCAAAGCGAAAGGAGCTAAACCAGTTGAAAAAGCGATTCGTGGGCTAGCGTGGATCGTTATCCGTTGGGCGATGGATGTTGGCCCGCGGGTAATGATTCTTGAGAACGTGGAGGAGTTTAAAACTTGGGGGCCGCTGCTGGCGGCGGAAATGCGTCCTGATCCGGACCGCGTTGGCGAAACGTTCCTGGCATTCGTCGGCATGCTGACATCCGGAGTTCCAGCGGATCACCCTGCGTTGTTGGAATGCTGCGAGTTTCTGGAGTTGTCGCCGGATAGTGAACAGGCGAAACGCTTAGTTGCCGGGCTGGGCTATGTTGTCGATTTCCGTGAGCTGCGCGCCTGCGACTATGGCGCGCCGACCATCCGTAAGCGGTTCTTCATGATGATGCGCCGGGACGGGCAACCAATAGTCTGGCCGGAAGCAACCCACGGGGATCCGAAATCACCGGCGGTGCTGGCCGGCAAATTGGCTCCATGGCGCACAGCTGCAGAATGCATTGACTGGTCTATCCCCGCGCCGAGCATCTTCGATCGCAAAAAGTCTCTGGCAGAGAATACGCTCAAACGTATTGCCCGCGGCATTCAGCGCTTTGTTATCGAAAGCGTTTCGCCGTTCATCGTGAAGTGCAATCACACAACGACACGCGGGAAATATGACTGTTTCCGGGGGCAGGCACTTGACGATCCGCTGCAGACGATTACGAAAACCCACGGCTACGCAATCGCGGTACCTCATCTGACAAAATTCCGCACCGGCGCCACCGGGCAGCCAGTTACCGATCCGGTACCGACAGTGACCGCCGGCACGTCCAGACGCCCGGGCGGGAATGGGCATGCGCTGGGGATTGTTGAGGCAGGCCTTGTCCCATTCCTCGCTGGCAACGGTGGCAGTGAGTACCAGGCGAAACCACGGCCGCTTGATAAACCTGCTCACACCATCCTGAAAGAGTCGCGAGCCTGCGTCGTCGCTCCAGTTATCGCCCGACAATTCGGTGCCAGCGTCGGACACCGTGCCGACGAACCAAGCGCAACAATCACCGCGGGCGGCGGCGGTAAATCGCAGCTGGTTGTGCCAACGCTCATTCAAATGGGATACGGAGAACGGCCCGGTCATGCACCTCGCGTGCCAGGACTGGATAAGCCGCTGGGAAACGTTGTTGCTGGTGGCGGGAAACATGCTTTAGTTGGTGCATTCCTGGCAAAACACTACGGAGGGAATTATCAGGGCGCCGGAGTGGGGCTGGATAAGCCAGCGCATTCAGTAACGACTGTCGATCACCACGCCTTAGTCGCTTCTCATCTGGTTAAACTGCGCGGTACTTGCCGTGACGGCCAGTCTACTGACGAGCCGATGCCGACTATCACTGCCGGCGGCCAGCACGTAGGGGAGGTTAAAACGACTCTGGCGATCGAGGACTATGACGAAGAGCGCGCACAGCAGGTGCTGGCGTTCCTGCAGCAATACTGCGGAGAGGATAGCACCGGGCTGGTGGATATCGGCGGAGTGATTTACCGCATCGTTGATATCGGGATGCGAATGCTGCAACCGCATGAGCTTTACCGGGCGCAGGGCTTTCCGGAGTGGTACATCATCGATCGGGATTACCGCGGGGTGAAGTATGCGAAGGATAAGCAGGTTGCACGCTGCGGCAATGCCGTTCCGCCCCCGTTCGCTGATGCGCTGGTTAGGGCCAATCTGCCGGAAATGTGTGTTAATAAACAGGAGCGAGCCGCGTGACGAAATTAACTCTCAGGCAGCAGGAGGTTCTGAACCTCCTGATCGACTACCAGCGTAAGCATGGTTTTCCGCCTACTACCTACGAACTGACCGGCATGCTGGGGTGCCGGTCCCCCAATGCGGCGGCAACCCACCTGAAGGCACTGGAGAGAAAAGGGGCCATCACAATCACCCGCGGGGTATCCCGCGGTATCAGCATCACTCCATCACTTTCCCGAAAGGAGCTGGTCGTTAACCTCAACAGCATCGTGAAAGTGAAACTTAATGAAGTTTCCCTCAGTCATTTGGAAAAACAACACGAAGAGAACCGTATACGTTATCCGGGGATATTCGGCGAGTTTGTACCGTTGGCGTCAGACGAAAATGGCTACTCGGCAATGACCCTGTGGCGCCTTATGTCTGACCTGGGACAGCTTTGCTATTGCGGAGGGGAGGTTCCCTTTGAGCTCAAGTTGATTTTGGAGGATGAATGAAATTTATTCTTCCTTTCCCGCCCAGCGTGAACTCCTACTGGCGGTCCCCAAATAAGGGGACTGCAAAAGGTAAATTGCTGGTCAGCGAAGCTGGCCGCAAATTCAAACATGCTGTAAGAGCAGCGATTATCGAACAGCTGAAAGCAGTCCCAAAACCCTCCGCTTCGCCAGCGGAGGTAGTCATTGTCCTGTATCCGCCTGATTACCGCCGCCGCGATCTGGACAACTACAATAAGGCGCTTTTCGACGCACTTACATACGCCGGTATCTGGGAGGATGACAGCCAGGTTAAGAGAATGACGATAGAGTGGGGTGAGAATTCAAAGGGAGGGAGAGTTGAGATCACCATAACGGCATTCAATAAAGTGCTGGATGTTTGTTCAGTGGTAGGTTGAAGACTATGCAATCAGGCATTAATCTCAAGGTGTGTAAACGAACCGGGCGTGCAGGCCCAATCGTCACGTTAAAGTGTATGGAGATTAGTATGGCTAACCACGTTATGGGCTATGGTGCGCCCAAAAACCACTCTCATTTGGCGATTGAAGGTATTTTCGTTCGCCGGGATGCGGCAGGTCGATTTTGTTTAAATGACTTTCAGCGCGCGGCTGGTGGAGAAGAACGTCATAATCCTAACCGCTGGCTACGGTCCGAGATGGCAGCTCAGTTGATTACTGAGCTAACGCCAGATATGGCGTTTGCCCCTGTTGATGTTGTGAGAGGAGGGATCAACCCTGGGACATACGCCTGCAAGGAATTGGTCTATGCCTATGCTATGTGGATTAGCGCCGCCTTCAATCTGAAAGTCATCAGAACGTTTGATGCGGTGCAAAATACTATGACAACGCTGACCTCCGATCGTATTCAGGCTGGTGTCATTTTGCTGGAGTCAGCATCCCGAACATTAAACCTCTCCAATTCTTCCAAACTTGGTGCTTACCAGAAATTGCAACAGGCGGCCGGGCTTCCAGATTTAATGCCTGCTTATGCGATTGATGCTCCAGCCGGCGCCATGGATGGATCCAGTCGGCCCACACTCTCGCTTAGTGCTCTGCTTAAAACCCATGGGATACGGCTAACTGCAAACCAGGCATATCACTTAATGGCTCGTGCCGGGATCGTGGATCAGAAGGAACGGCAAAGCCGGAGCGGATTAAACGGAGTAAAAAAATTCTGGTCTGTAACAGCCAAAGGCTGCCTTTACGGGAAAAATATCACCAGCCCTGCGAATCCCCGGGAGACTCAGCCACATTTTTTTGAATCAAAATTTCCCGAGCTTCTGAGACTGCTCGGCATTGTCACGCAGTAGGGGATGATCTTGCGCGGATTACTAACACCAGAGATTGTGCCCCGCCTCGGCGTAGTACTCTTTAAACCGGGAAAGGAGCTGATGAGCCTCTTTGCTCAGGGGCGCGTTCTAATAACTCCACAGCCCGAGTACATGGCCGGTTTTCCTACGGGGAAAGTGCCAGACGCTCGCCAGCCGTTATCCGTAGATCGCAGCCTTGTTCCTTTCTTTACCGAACCACGTGTCATCACAGCTGCGGGAGGTATTGAGGGGCTGGAGCGATGGCTTAGACTGGCTGTCAGACAATGCCAGAATCATGATGAGGGATATCACCACATCGAAACAGTCATCTTAAGGCAATATCCAGGCTCCGTTTTATTATGCTGGCATTGCGACAATAAGCTTCGAGATGAGCCGGATCCGGCGATCAAGGAAATAGCAAGCCGTAATGTTATCGACTGGGTCATCGATATGGTCCTGCTTTCGCTTGGATGCACCCGGGAAAGGACATTATCCCTGGCAGAGTTGTGCTGGTGGGCTGTTCAGTCTGGGATTTCTGATGCGATAACGGAGGCTATGGCTGAAAAGGCCTTGCGGATAGCTCCAGAGCCGCACCGTTCGGTATACAGGGACAGCGACATCATACCAGCAATACCCGCGGCCGACATACTTAAAAGACGTCTGGATAAGAGGGAAAGCCATGCCATAACAGGGGATCTGGAGACGGGTGATCAGGATACAGGGAGACCTATTCTCCGGTTGGGCGTGGATCCGGACTGCCCTGAAGCATTTATGTTGCGACCGAAGCGCCGGCGCTGGATTTGCCCTCAATACACCCAGTGGGTAAAAACACAGGAATGTGCCTGCTGTAGGCAACCAGCTGACGATCCACACCATATAATAGGGCATGGTATGGGAGGAACAGCAACCAAAGCCCATGACCTGTTCGTGATACCGCTGTGCAGAGCGCATCACGATGAACTACATGCCAACCTCATCGCATTTGAAGAGAAGTATGGTTCGCAGCTGGAGCTGCTAATCCGTTTTCTTGATCGTGCGCTTGGCATTGGCGTCATTTTTAAAGAATAAGTGTATGGAGTGCTGAGCATGAATATCGAATCAATTCCAAAATTCTTTGCCCCGAAAGGAATGCATATTTCAGATAGCGGGAGAGCAACTGCCAGCGAACAACTCACCGTAACTGACGTTATGGCTGCGCTGGGGATGACGCAGGCCGAAGCGGGGATCGGATTATCCATGTTCCTGGGTAAGGCCGGCATCAGCGAGAATGACCGCATGGCCTCAATTCACTGGTTGGCTGAATATGCAAAGAAGAATGCTCCCCGCTCAGTCAGGAAAGCCGCCGGCAAGAAATTTCCTCTTTGCATGCTGATCATCGCCAGGTTCGCATATCACGACTACGCCTCATCAGCTGCTGATACTACGGACTGTACGAAATGCGCAGGTAAGGGGTTCGTGAAGAAAGTTAAAATGGTCGAGAAAAGCCACTACACAATGAGATTACCGCAATGGGCAAAAGACCTCAGGCAGTCACCTTCGGATTTTGAGGTTAAGCGGCAGGTGCAGGATGTCGATCACGTGCTTTGTGTGAAATGCCATGGCACCGGGAAAATCAGTAAGCGCTGCCAGTGCAGTGGGACGGGGAAGACACTTGACCGCAAAGAATCAGAACTTCAGGGAGTGCCTGTCTACAAGACATGTAAGCGTTGTGAAGGCCGTGGGTTTAGCAGGCCAAAATCCTCCAACGCATACCGCGGCATCCTTTCAGAGTTACCTGGCTTGCCGGAGCGTACCTGGCGTTATAGCTGGAAACCTTTTTATGAAAGCCTGGTGACCAAATGTTTTGTGGAGGAGAGTTTTACTGATGCACAACTCCGGAGAGTTACAAAAACGACTAATTTGATAAATTTCGCATGAAATAGCGACACGATACTTGCAAAGTTGCCGTTTTTGTGTAAATTTAATCTTAACGATGGGCATTGTATGTTCAACGTTATCAAACCCGCCTCCGAGCGGGTTTTTTTATGGCTGCGAATCACATTTCTCGCAGTGGCGGTAATTTGTCGCTTGCTGAATTATTCGACCAGAGTTATCTGTGTGTCACGCCAAATGAAAGGGTAAAAGACATGCTAAATCAGCAAGATATGACAGAAACAGCCAAAGCGGTTTTGAACGCCTTAAGCGACAAGCCTGCAACGGCTGGAGAGATTGCACAGAATACGCACCTGACGCGCGAACGTTGCCAGTTAATACTGACGCAGCTTGTGATGGCGGGGTTATCTGATTACCAGTTTGGGTGTTACAAGCGCCTCCAGTAACGGAGGTTTCCTGCTGTGAAAATGGGCGGCTGGTGGGTGTTGTAGCACCCGACCAGCCATTCGCTCATGTAGAAGGTCACAAGCGAACCATGGCCCACTGCTTTAGCGCAAAAGCATAGTGAGCCTACCAGAGTTACGCTTACTGATCTATGAAAAACACTGTAAAAATATCCAGTATTGAGTTAGTGAATGCTGACTGCCTGCAATATCTTCCATCGCTACCTGATAACTCTATCGACCTGATCGTTACGGACCCGCCTTACTTTAAGGTAAAGCCGAACGGCTGGGATAATCAGTGGAAAGGGGACGAGGATTACTTACGTTGGCTGGATAGATGTTTGTCCGAGTTCTGGCGGGTATTAAAACCCTCCGGCAGTATGTACCTGTTCTGCGGGCACCGTTTAGCCTCCGATATTGAAATACTGGTTAGAGAGCGTTTTAACCTGCTCAACCATATCATCTGGGCCAAACCATCAGGCCGCTGGAATGGATGCAATAAAGAAAGTCTGCGTTCATATTTCCCGGCTACTGAGCGGATCATTTTTGCTGATCATTATCAGGGCCCATACAGGCCGAAAAATGATGGTTTCGCTGTCAAATGCAGCGAGCTTAAGCAGCATGTCATGACTCCATTAATTTCATATTTCCGTGATGCCAGAGAGTCTCTGGGGGTAACCTCTGCTCAAATTGCTGCTGCAACGGGAAAGAAAAATATGGTTTCCCACTGGTTTGGTCTTAGCCAGTGGCAGTTGCCGAGCGAAACCGACTATTTGAAGCTCCAGGCATTGTTCCAGCAAATTGCCGGTGACAAGCATGCACGCAATGAGCTGGAGAGGCCTCACCACCAGCTGGTGGCAACTTGGCAATCACTTAACCGGAAATACGCAGAACTCCAGCAGGAGTATCAGCGTCTACGTAGACCATTCAGCGTTTCTGTCACGGTGCCATATACCGATGTCTGGACCCATAAGCCGGTTCAGTTTTACCCAGGGAAGCACCCATGTGAAAAGCCTGCCGATATGCTGCAGCAGATCATCAAAGCAAGCAGCAGACCTGGTGAGGTAGTCGCGGATTTCTTCTTTGGATCTGGCTCAACGCTTAAGCAGGCCGCTTTGCTCGGTCGGAATGGTATCGGTGTTGAGCTTGAGAAGGAGCGATTTGATCAGACGGTCATGGAAATGCGTAATTTGCTGGTTTAGCTCAGCAAGTTGCGCGCTGTGGCTACGCCGTGCCGCCACCGTTCGCCGAGGCCCTGATGAGGGCCAATCTGCCTGGATATGCCACTCGAAAGGTTTAGCTGCTTAATCTATAATCCCCTTCAATAATTGTGGGGGAAGTCAATGAATAGCATTAAGTTGATTGTAGGCATTACGATTATTGGAGCGCTCTCGGGTTGTGCAGCAGTCCAATATAACGACGGTGAAAAGGTTAGTATTCAATCCGATGCTTGGTACGGGCTAGATAGTTTGCATAGCACAGCTATTAAGGCTTGTCAGCAATATGGAAAGTCGAAAGCTGTTTATCTCCATAGCGCGAATATGAATCCGAATTTACCGAAAGGTAGTGGTGTACAAAACACTATTTGGAAATGCGAGCCCTGAACATGTCTAAATATAATATCGCAGCAAAACCAAAAGAAGAGCAGGACAAGGTTAACGTTGACCTAGCGGCGTCGGGCGTAGCATACAAAGAACGCCTGAACATGCCGGTTATCGCTGAGCAGGTGGCGAGAGAGCAGCCGGAAAATTTGCGCGAGTATTTCATGGAAAGAGTGCTTTACTACCGCGAGCAAAGCATCCAGCTCCCGCGCGCTACTGACCCTCGATACATTGAGATGGCGGAGAAGAATGCCAAAAAATAAACCTTTTCGATTCAAGCCGCTACGGAGGATCTTTTTCATTTCAAGGCTCGCTACCGCGGGCCTTTTTCATATCTGCGCCACGCCCGGCGCATAAAACCTGCAGAGCTTTTCGGGGTGAGCCTTTGGAATGGTCGTGTGACTGTTCTGCAGGGCGGCCACTCCGGGCGAAGGCTCACCTCAAAAGGAACGTCACATGAAAAAAGTCATTATGACCGCAATCGCGGTCGCTTCGCTGTGCCTGAGTAACGCCTCTTCGGCTGCTGAAGTCGTTATCACCACGGGTCAACAGGGTTTGACCTACAACGCGGTGTACGGCGTGAACCTCGCCAGTGCAATGAGTGAATATGGTTACAGTTCGACGGTGATCCCCAGCAAAGGCTCGCTGGACAACCTCGACAAGGTTGCCAGCGGTGCCGCTCAGATTGGGTTTACCCAGGCCGATGCCTTTCAATACTGGCGCGGCCGTCACGTCAACGAAGCCCAGAAGGTGGACATCATCGGCGAACTGGCTGATGAATGCGTTTTTGTCGCGGTGAAGAAGGGCAGCAAAGTCAGCGATGAGGGTGATTTAAAAGCCGGTGTGAAAATTGCCGTCGGTGAGCCCACCAGCGGATCGTATGCCTCCTGGCAATACCTGCAGGGACTGGAAAAGGACTACGCCAAAGTCGAGACCTATGCCAAAGGCGGCGTGCGCTCCCTGGCTAAGGTCACAACCGGCGAATATGACGCCTTCCTCTGGGTATCCGCGCCGGACAGGTCGAATAAGTTCCTAGAAGCCGTTAACCAGGAAGGCAGCGGCCTGACCATGATCGACATGAACGGCTGGCACGTTGACGACAAGTTGCCGAACGGAAAACCGGTGTACGAACTGAAAAAAGCGGTGACCGAATCCGGGTGGCTTAGCGATTCGAAGGTGAAGGTGCCGTGTACCAAAACACTGGTGGTCGCCAATACTGATGCCGGTGATGACATGCTGGAAACGGCCTCGACCGTCCTGCTGAAAAACCTGAGCCGGGTGCTCGGGACCAACGGTAAGTAACCATGATGCGCAGGCTGTTTTTCTGGGTGCTGTTTACCGTTCTGCTGCTGGTGGCCTGGCGCCTGGCCGGCATGCTCATGGATATGGTGCTGCTGGTGGTTATCGTCGCTGCGCTGGTGGTGTGCCGGCGATGGCCGTTTAAAAGAAAAGCATGACATTGTGCAAAAGGCATCCGTGAGGGTGCCTTTGACAGAGTGTTCTTTAGCCTGCTTTATAGCGGGCCTTTTTATTCCCCTCGCTTATGAGAGGACTTACAGCAATAAGAGGGGGCTCAATGTCCGATCCTTTAACTGGTACCGGCCTGATTTTTGGAGGCGGGTTAATTGGTTCCATCGTGTATGGCGTTATCACTCATACCGATTTTGGTGTGGTATTTGGTGCCTTCGGTGGCGCGGTGTTTTATGTGGCAACCACCGCAAATCTGACGCGAGGGAGGCAGATAGCCTACTTCATGACATCGTTTATTGTCGGTGTCCTGGCCGCTGGACTATTAGGCTCAAAATTTACTACCTGGACAGGCTATACAGACCGGCCGCTAGATGCACTCGGTGCGGTGGTGGCATCGGCTATCACCATCAAAGTACTGACTTTCATCAATAGCCAGGACCTGAGCAGCCTGTTCGGATTACTTTCCCGATTAAGGGGAGGAGGTTCGAGTGGTGATAAATGACCCGTCTGCGCCGGCCAATGCTGTGATTTGCGCCGTTATCGTTATTGCCCTGATGTTCTACCAGCGAGGTAGCGCGCGGCACCGCCCGGGCATATCAGTTCTGGCTTATCTCATGGTGCTGGTGTACGCCAGCATCCCGTTCCGATTCTTGTTTGGCCTGTATGAGTCGTCCCACTGGCTGGTGGTACTGGCAAACATACTTATCTGCGCCGCCGTGCTGTGGGCACGGGGTAACGTGGCGCGCCTGGTCGATACACTGAGGCACTAATGAATCAATCACAATTCCAGAAGGCGGCTGGCATCAGCGCCGGGTTAGCTGCGCGCTGGTATCCGCATATTACAGCTGCGATGAAAGAGTTCGGCATCACTGCTCCACTCGATCAGGCAATGTTCATTGCTCAATGCGGCCATGAGAGCCTTGGGTTTAACAGAGTAGTGGAGAATTTCAACTACAGCATCGCCGGGCTTGCTGATTTTGTTCGTTACGGCAGGTTAACGCAGGATCAGGCCAATTCCCTCGGGCGCAGCCAGTCGGAAAAAGTGTTACCCCTGGAGCGCCAGCGGACTATCGCCAACATTGTCTATAGCAAGCGGTTGGGTAACAACAGGGCAACTGATGGCTGGGTTTATCGAGGGCGCGGACTTATTCAAATAACCGGACTTTCTAATTACCGGGACTGCAGCGCCGGGCTGAAGGCTGATCTGGTGGCACAGCCAGAATTACTGGAGCAGTCCTCGTATGCGGCCCGTAGTGCAGCGTGGTTCTATGTCTCAAAAGGTTGCTTGAAATATCCGGGTGATCTTGTCCGGATCACGCAGATTATCAACGGCGGACAAAACGGGATTAATAACCGGCGCGCCCGCTTCCTGAAAGCAAAATCGGTACTGGTGGTGTGATTATGGGAATCGAAGCTATCGCGGGGCTGGTGGTCGTCATCCTGAGCGCTATCGCTGGCGCGTTTGGCATCGGTCATGCTCGCGGAACAAGTAAGGCGGAAGCTAAAGCCGAACAGCAGCGTACCGAAGAAAACGCCGCTGCTACTGTCGCCGCGGCAGAACGCCGTGCTGAAGTCACGAAAGGGGCCTGTGATGTACAGGAAGACGTTAAGCGTATGGGCGATGACTATGTTGATCGCGAGCTGCGCGAAAGATTTACCCGCCCCAGTAGTCGTTGATACGGCCTGCAGCTGGGTGCGGATCATCTACCTGACCGACCACGATATCGACGTGCTGGATCAGCAGACCAAGCGCGATATCCTGGCGCACGATAAGGCGGTTCAGGCTAATTGCAGGAAGGAGTTAAGTAGTGAACGTTGAGAACCTAAGTAACGCGCATTACATCTATAATGAGATGAAAGAACTACAGCGGCAGAAAGGCATACTGGAAAGTGGTGCTGGGCTTGGCGTGACAATCCAGTCTACCTATCAGGATAATACCTTTCTTGAGGCTATACGCCCGCATGCAGTAGCTGAAATTGACCGCCGTATTGAGGAAAAGAAAGCCGTTCTGGTTAATTTTGGAGTATCCATATCTTAATGCGAGTCATAATAAGGCGGGTAGAAACCCGCCTGAAGCACTTAGAAACTGCGCGGAGCAGTTGAAAGAATGGAAGCCAGCTCTTCCTTCGATAAATCCCAGTTTCGATTTACAGCATCAATTTTCTTGAGCTCATCAAGCATTGCGTTATATAGATGTTCTGTTCGTGAATGAGTATTGGCAATGGGCTGCTGCTGTTCAGGGAAGCGATCAAATTTCTGATACGCCTCAATTATATTGAAGTAATCGCATTCATTATTACCATCGAAACCTGGGAGCTGAATTACCCCATCATGTATTTTAAGATGATGGTCTCGGACTAATTCTTTCTTCTCGTCATCACTAAGGTTCCTGAAAGCCTTGGAAATTCCGCGGTACATACTCAATACAGCAGTAACAAAATCACGGTCTTCTTTACTTGGTTCGCAAGCATCCAAAGATGAATATTCGGCCTTGAGAACCCAATCATTACCTGATGAAACAGCATATTTAACAAGCTGCGGATCAATATCAGTTTCGATACCTAGGTGAATGGCAATGTCACATAACAAAATGGTATTGATTTTATCCTTAATATCCATGAGTTAACCCTCTAAAGTTAAAGATTAATATCTACACCTGTTGGCTCATGAAGTCTATTGATCTGGCTCACATCAGCAGCAAATCCATTCGATGGAGAAACTCAATGCAGGTTACTTTTGATTTGTATAAGGGAGGTACATGCCAGCACTAATGCCTCGCGCCTGTCCATTGCGTGCACAAAAATGCAGGAAGCCTGTATGTGGGCCTGTCGCGCTGTAGCACGACCAGACGCTGATTGCTAACCCCACAAAGGGATAAACAGTCACACATCCCCACGCGAGGATAAGACTATGAAGCAATAAGCGGATAGACCGCAGCCGAATGGCAATGCAGCAGTAATGATGCTGCCCCGAGTCGTGTGATGGCGAGCCTGTGTAGTGATGGGTAAGGGGTCATAGATAACAATAAGCTCCGGTAAAGCAGCGCGAACGCCAAACGCGCACCGGTTATCAGCGGCGATGATGCGACAGCAACTCAAGGGCATGAGCGTGGCCACTCCGGGAAGTGGCAAGGTATTACAGGAGCCACTCGGCAGAATGGCTTCGATAATGCTCCCCACATCGCACAGAGGTAAGACATGTCAGAGATCACCGCATCCGAGCAAATCCGCCTGGATATCATCAAGAAAGTTAACTACGACACCGCAGCGGCCAAGCTGGCCATTGACTGGGTAGGCGACAGCTATCTGAAGTCTGAGCTTTTCGCAGACTCCTTTGATCGTGTTTTCACGGAAAGCGAGATTGTCTCTAAGACCCGTAAGGCGATTCAGGAAGCAACTGAAGCGCTGGCGTTGTTTGATACCAGCGCTGAACAGGCAAGCTAAGGCATTACAACAGGCATTCACTGAGTGCCTGTGATAATGCTTTTAGGTATAATCACCTCAAACAAAGTGGGGTGCTCATGAGTCCTGATTATATTTCTTATGAAACATTAATTGCTGCACGCGAAGCCGCTTACTGGGCAAAGCTTTCAATGATTGGCACGTGGTTTTCAGGAATAGCAACTTTTTTAGCTGTTATCACTTCACTATGGATAGCCTTAAGGGACAGGATGCCATTCATCCGGGGGCGAGTAAGATATGGGCGCATTATAACTGAGGATATCGATAAACCAATAATATGCGTAACTGTTATCAATCGGTCTTTTCACTCGATAATAGTTAAATCTATATGCTGGGATGTAGGGAGAGAATATGAACTACAACAATTATTTAGAAACTCGGATTCAGACTCGCTCCCAGTTCGATTAGAGCATGGTGAAGAAGCTAATTTCAGAATCATCATTGATGATGATGATTGGCTTAAAAGAATGGCTTTGCGGTTAACAAAGTTAAACTCGCATCCCAAAAAACTCCGCTGTGTGATCGTACTTTCAACCGGAGAGAGACGCCGATTAAAGGTAGCTAAACGGATAAAAGAAAAAATCCAACAATTTATGTAATTTGGATTATTAAGGGTCGCTCAGGCGGCCTTTTTTATTGCGCATCGCACGCGCTTCTCAAAGAGAGTCTCTCAGTAGTGAGCCTGGACTATGCCGTTAGGTAGCGTTTACCTCTCGGGCGGCATGGCCGTGCGACAGGCTCACGTCTAAAAGGAAACGCTCATGAAATTCCAGGTCGCAAAGG
>OGTN01000165.1_pt1 | contig 37877 bp, 38 predicted proteins | sample 1574591 | NCBI WGS metagenome assembly OGTN01 (sample SAMN03295830, study PRJEB24534) | human gut metagenome | isolation source: fecal sample 5 from infant 4 | host: Homo sapiens | place: USA: Pittsburgh, PA | collected 2014-07
GAAGTTCGCTACTAGCTATAAATTAGCCGTGTCCGTTTTAGCGGGGGCAACTCCAGATACATTGCTGCCATTCAGAACACAGGTAAACGATCGGCCTGGGAAATCCTTCCCGGCCTTGGCGGGACGAACAATGAGCCGCCAGTCATGAATGAGGTTATCGATTATTTCAAGGACAGCACCTTACCTGTTTTTGTTGTGTGCATTACAGATGGCGGGATCAGCAAAACACGAGAAATTAAAGAGGCCATCCGCCGCTCAGCCAACTATCCTGTCTTCTGGAAGTTCGTGGGACTGGGCGGATCAAATTATGGGATTCTGGAGAGGCTGGACACCTTTAGCGACCGTCGGGTAGACAACAGCAACTTTTTTGCGATCGATAATTTTGCCCACATAAAGGACGAAGAGTTGTATGAAAAACTTCTCGAAGAGTTCAAAGACTGGCTTGGACTGGCAAAAAAGGAAGGCATTATCTGACTCATCGCCCCGGTAAGGGGCGATAGGCCTGCTGCCATGACGACACCTTTTCAAAGTACGCAGAGCTAAACAGGGCTATACGCAGATGTGATCGCTGAAACCCAACTTCACCCAGTAATTTAGACCCAGGAACACATCGGCAGGGATGAAAAAAACCCGCTCGGAAAAGCGGGCTGAAAGTAGGTATTCCAATGGTAACAGGTTGAAGCATACCTAATAGTCCGAGCTACCGATTTACCAGGATGCACTCTTTTTTTGACCAGTTACAGTGGTTAAATGTAGAATATATGTTGCCTTTATGTAAAGAAGAGATTGCAGAACGATAAAGGGCAATTTTTATCTGATGATTAGCTTCGAAGGAAGCTTACGACGGAAACCTTGATGGAAGTGACGCCAGTGAGGCTCAGTCGCTGCGGAAAGGAGTTCATAATCTCCCCGCGTATCACCCCATGCCCGAAGATGATAGTCAGTCAGAGGTCCATATTCTTTTTCAAGCCGGATAATTTTCTGTGAGCACCTGCAATTATGACCACTGATTCTGCCGGTCAGAATGCCGTCTTTTGTCTCTAATTGTGTACCAATCAGTTTGATCCTAAGTTTTTCGGCAAAGGGTCTGAGTACAATTTCCGGCGACGCAGAACATAAGGTGACGATCGCGCCGGAAGTGACTTCATTCGCCACAGCAATCAAACCTGCCGGGCGCATGAGGCGATGCCAGTAGAGCTGACAGAATTCCTCTGCTTTAGAAGACACCCACTTTTCCTCAACACCAGTAAGAAAAGTTGTAATGAGCGTTTCTTTTAGCTCATCACGCGTCATCTGCTTACCCATACAGCGTAACGTGGGTAGAGCCATGCTGACGATACGTCGCGAAAACGCCCGATTGCCAAAGGCAAACCGCAGAAAAGGGATAAAGCTATCATGCCGCGTTAACGTACCGTCAAAATCAAATACAGAGAGCATGCGGGGCTGAATGACGTTCATCGTGATCTTATTCCGTTGGATAGTAGGTTACTTCTGCCAGCCGCTGCACTATACCACCAGGACGCGAATAACAGTAACCGCACGTAAGGTGCTGACATCCTGCTCGCGTCAAAATGAAGGGCAAGGGTCCAGGCACCTCCTGAGAAAAAAGTAACTTTTTCGTGATTGTTTGCTCAGTAAAATCTGATGCGGTAACCCCATACTCTGGATCGACGGAGGGCAGTATATTACTGTTCCTTCACAAGTATAGAGTTCAGACCTCTGTAGTCATACCTATACAAATGGTACTTCAAGTTGCTGGAGCCTGTGCCCATGGCGCTGCATGATGGCAGTTGTAGGAGTACTTCTATCATCCGTCATGAAGTTACTTAGGTAAAATATATAAATAAAACAGCCTCATTTTTGCAAACGGGGCTGTTTTAATCTTAAACACATTTATCCCAACATCAGGCCGTCATAAACGCATCCAGATCATCCGCATTTTTAATGATTTTGTCTTTTTCCACGCCATGCACTTGTGCAAGTGTGATACTTGCTTCCAGCAACTGAAGGTTATTTTCGACATTAAAGGCAGCAGCCGTCAGTTCGCCGAGGGCGGCAAATTCGGATATGATACGATTAAGCACCTCTTGCTCGAGAGTATTTAACCGGCGGGAAAACTCATCCATGCGTGCCTGTAATGCATGACGTGCTTTACCGTCTAGGCTTTTAGCCACGGTGACCATAAACTTCCCGGAAATCGAGCCCATGAGCGCCCCCAGTACCGGCACAGGGAGCAAGGCCTGTCCTGCCACGGTCATGGCACCAACAATGGCCGACTCTGCGCAGACAATAAGCCCTAGATCGGTGAACTCATCCAGGTCAATCTCCCCGCGCTGATAAGAGAGGGCAAGGCTCGCCACACCTTTGGTCGCAGTGACCAGTGCGCTGGCAAAGGGAGCGCCCATCGACGCGCAGTTGGTCAGGGTGTAAATCGCCCCGGCGGATACGCCACCGACAGCTACACCTTTCAGCGTATCCAGCCCAACGTCCTGCCAGTCCTGGGCATCAAAGTCGCCGAGGAAGATATTTTTACCGTCGCGGTATTTGCGATATATCCCGGTTCCGAGCGCAAAGGCCCCACCCACAGCGGCCCCCATCGCCGTTGCGCGCATCCCTTCAGCCAGTGAATGCTGATGGTCATCGATGATTTCAGTGCGCTTCGCGTCGTTTTGTCTGGCGAGCTCCTGATCGTGCTTATCGAGCGTCTCGTTGATTTTCCCTAGTTGCACATCTTTATAATCAGAGATGCCCGGACGCACCACTTCAGCAAAAGGCCGCTGTGTTTCACTCTCAATTTCAGCGACTTTTGCTTTAATCGCCTCAATCGTGGTCGATTTGAGTCCTTCAACGGGTTTGCCGTCAAGAACGTCCTGTATCTCCTGCCAGGTATCTTTCGGAATATGGTAGAACGACCCATCCTTGCCGAAATTGGAGTACTCATCCATGTGCTTCAGGATATGCATCAGATTTTTGTTAGTGCCGTTAATGAATTTCGACTGAACCTCTATGCCATCAATCAGATAATCCATCCGTGCGTTGCGGCCCACTCCCTCAAACGTAGCTCGAAAGGTGGTGGCATCTTGTAGCCCCTCTTTAATGGCCTGCTCAGAGTTCCGTAAGCCCACCTCAACCTGCTCGGCTATTTCGCCATGTTTGGTGTTCATGCTGCCAAGAATATTGCCCGGCGAAGCGATAAAATCACGTACCTTCTGCATCTGTTCACGAGCCAGAACAAACGCAATATCCTGATGAGAGAGTTTTACAACCATATCGTCAATACGTGCCTGATTAAGGGCATTTACCGCACTACCTATGAGCTGATCGCACAACGGAGTATGACTTTTCATTACGTCGATCACTGGATTTTCTTGTTGATCAGTTTTGACAAGGCATTGATATGGTTAACCAATGCACCCAGCTGCGCTTTCTGATGCGCATTGAACTGGCTGTAATCGCGCGGCGCGGTTTTTTCCAGTACATCCACAATACCCTCTGTACCCTGATAATGCTCAGAGGTCAGCACCTTCAGCTCCTCCGCGCTACGTCCCACTATGCGCAGTTTTGAGGTTTCCAAAAGTACTTCACGCTCTTCAGTCTGAGCCTGATCGATGATTTTGCCGTTTTTACGACGTGCCAGTAAGGTTCCGCCTGCTATACCCATCGCGCCGATCCCCCATCCGACCGGGCCTGCAAGCGCCAGTAGTGCACTTCCCGCAGACATCCCGCCACCGCCTGCCGCGAGCGCACCGCCACCCAGCCAAGCCAGGGCGGCATTGGTTGCCGCAGCACCGCTCAGTGTGGCGATTGCTGTTCCGGTAGAGGCCGTGCCGAAGGTGGTTGCAATCGCCAGTGCGGCAGTCGGGGCAAACGCCGCCACACCTGCACCCACGGCAACACCCGCAGCGGCGGTGCCTTTACCCACGTGAGAGGCGCGATACTCCTCTTCCAGCTTTTCAACCACATCGTCGAATTCTTCAATTTCCGCTTTTAGCTCGCTCCAGGATTTATCGAACTCTTTTGGCGTGTTCGCCAGACGGTTGACGAAGTGCTCGCAACGGGCAATCAGGTCTTTGCTGCATTTCTGACGCAGTAAAAACAGATCAGTGATTGCAGTCTGGGTATCCGTTGCCTGCGATTCATAACGCGTTCTGGCTCGGGAAAGGCTTTCTAATGCTGCTTTTCTTTCTGTTCCTCGTAACATCATTTATTCCTGCTCTGTGTGGTCAAAGTGTGTCCCGTTGCACTGCGATCCCATTTCCGCCATTTAATACCCGCGGCGAGATGGAGATTCTCATATTCAGCCATAAACTGCTGCTGTTTTATTTCGCTTAACTTATGTAAGACTGCGGTTGGCTAATCCCATGAATACCCATTGCGGTGAAACCATATATTCATGCCCGGAATGCTGTAAGACACACTGAAACGCTGCATGATAAGTGCAATAATACTGAATATGTTCAAGTGGACTTCATCGGTCAGCAAACAAATCAGTTATGCTGAGTTTTCATAACAGAGGTGCTCCTGTGAGTCGCCGTTGCAGAGATCAGCTCGCCGTAATCAATATGACCCTCGATATGGCACATTTCGGTAGTCTCGTGGATAAGCAGGGGCCGGGCAATCAATTCGGTTGACCAGCCTTGAGCAGAAATGAGCACACAACGATTTCTGTCGCAGACGCGGCGGACACGACTGTGTCAATTCTGAGCCTCGAGGACAGCAATCTGTTCCGGTGAGTGTCTGATGTGCATGTTCTGAGCATGATACCCTGACGGCATGAAATCAAGCAGTTTCAATGATTAGTGATACATAACATTCAGCACGCTGAAACAGTATCCCAACAGTGGGTGGTGCCGGACAAGTCCACCATGTGCAGGATGTACTTGGAAAAGCGTATCACCACCGACACTTTCAGATGTAGCGCTGGCATGCACTGATTGATTTCAAGTAATACACCTGAGCAAAGCTGGCCCGAATCTTCCGCGCCCTCGATTGAAGTCTGGTTATCCAAATGGTAGGTGGCCGTATAGATTCCACTATCCGCTTCAAGACAAACCGATTCACCTTCAGGGGTATGTCAGTCCGTCATTCGTTTAATAACAGGAGCACCGGCTCATCCTTTTTGCGCAGCTACAATAAGGAGAGTTTGCAGGGCAGCTCTGTCAGACTCTCGGATCGCCGTGTCGAGGATAGTTTCGTGTCCCTCGTCTGCCCACGCTTCAACATGATAATTTGACCATACGTTACGTTCAGTCGAAGGCAGGCGGTCATCAGGTTCGATGTGGAGAATGGGGGTACACTCAATGTCTGAAAGATAGGGTTTTGCGACGTCACCATCCGTAATACCGTTGACCAGTCCACCACAGTGATCAGCAATAACCCGTCCAATATCCAGCATGAAGGCCTGGTGCGCCTCACGGGAGTCAAGCTCACCCAGCAGTTCAGGTTTAATAAGAAGACCGGTGACGATTTCAGCCAGTTCATTGGGTAATATTTGCTTTGTCATAATGCCTCACAAAAATAGACGTATCAGGGCAGGAGAGCTGCGGGATCATGCCCTGGCCAAAGGAAAATCACATGACGTTCAGGTACGATTTCATCACTCGGAACTCATCCGGAGTGATTGGTTTCATACTGGATTTTTTAATGGCAGAGCCAGAACTAAATTGTATTCCTCCTTCGGCATCTATTTCCCCACCATCGCGATAGTTAAGCTGTATCTCATCATATCTATGCGCTGCATTAACGCTGTCCGGGCAACGCAATATAAACGATACTGGATATTCAAATTCACCGACGACCTCTGTAAATTCACAAAAGAAGTATTTCATCTTCTCGGCGAAAGCTGTTCGTTCAGCCTCAAGAAAATTGTGTAGGCCTGTCCATCGGATAAAATCCCTGCTCACGACACAGGCAGCGCCTCCAAACCCGTCAGGTCTTTTTGAGCTACTGCATGTAAAAGCAATTTTGAACTCTATCAATTCATTTCTGTCAAATGCAATAAGTGCCGCCTGAGCAAACAGCGCAGCATGTTCAGAATTGAAGTCTCCGAGATCACTGTTAATAAGGAAACCTTCAGGGCATTTATCCCCGTCAAAATGCCAGTCCAGGTCTTCAGGAATATTAGCAATAGTTCTGCCTGGGTGGTTTAGCACACAGTGACGTACAATAATCTCCATTTCTGAAAGGTCGTTTGTGTTATCACATGAAATGAGTTTTTGAATAAAATTATCGTCAGGTTCAAACAATTCATTCATTGCTTCAAGTAATATAGCAGTTTGAGCAGGATTTGCTTCAATAAGACAAGCGCATTCTGAATAATAGTCAGCCATGATAAACCTCATATCTGTTATTGATGAGTACGGTCGATTGGGAGTAAGACCATCATACTAAACAAAGTCAGCCCATCAAGGGGGTATTTTCACCGGAAGCAATAATAATCAAAGTCAGGTTCATAAATTCTGGATGATAATATTCACTCCCATTGTGGCACAAAAAAGGCTATGAAAAGAAGCAAGAAATACTGGGCTTATAAAATTAAATCTTTTCTGATTGAAGCTTTGTATTCTATCTAGCTTTATATATAAGGGATAATGGTAGTGCCGAAAAACAGACGTTAAACTCCATAATTGTAATAGTGCTAAGAACATAATCAATCTCGTCCAGCAAATCAGCCAGTGTGTAACACCAGATATAGTCCTTTCTGTATGAAGTGATCCAGAATGATGACCACCAGTCGTTAATCAGCAGGTAAATATCAGTCGTTGTAAGTCCTTGTCCATGGATATCGTTTCGCCACTCCTCTAACCAGAGTTTATGTTGACCAGGAAGACAGAAAGACAGGTAAAGTCTGGATTTTGAGACGTTAAGTTCCAGTTTATAATTCAACAAGTTAGACTCTTTGATTGTCAGGCGCTCCACCCTTTGATCATGAATCCGGTCACGGTGTTCGCGTCGCTGTAAATCCCGGTTCTGTAACCCTGGAAACATGGAGACTGCCAGAGACCTTGAAAGGGGTAGAATAAAGCGCTCTCCACGAGATTCAATCAGAATATCGATAGCACGAAGGTACTCAAATTTTGTTGCTTCTCCGCGAACAAATGGATCGTAACTCGCATCGACTTTTCTCAAGTCATTCGAGGTAATTTGAGATTTACCTGTAAGCTCTTTAAAAAAGGCTTTGACGTAGGCCAGCTCTCCTGTTTTCCGTCCCAAAGATCTGCGATTCTCTACAGAAGCAATAGAAGCCATTGCACATCGCTGGAAAGGGTTAATCGGGACAAGCGAGGATAATGTCATAAATTACCATCCTTAGAGAATAGGCAGCACATAAAGACATATTATCAGTAATTATTTTTCTCGCCAGTCACAATTGTGTTAATCGTCATATTTAATTATTGTCAAAAACAGTTAATATTTTTGGATTCGACTTCAAGCATGAGAAAGTAACTTTCCAGTACTTTCAAAATCCGTAAACATATAGAAACGGTGAGCGAAGGGAGGATTAAAAGTTACTAAGCCTTTCATGAAAGGCTTAGTGAAAGGAAACAAGGTTATTTCTTAGAGATACAGCTTTCAACAAGTATAGTAATGAACTTTCTCTCTGCGTAACATCCGTTCATCGATTTAGGGTCAAAAACAACATTATCAGCTTCAACATACCGTAGTCTGTGGTATACAGACAAACGCTCTTCATTTCGTTTGTGCTCTTCTAATACAGGAGTGTAATCATGTTCTGTCAATCCTATTACAAATAAAGAACAAAATACAGATAGTGCGATAATAAAGAAGGGGGCATTTTCCAGTAACGAGGCAGTAGTTTGAGATAAATTTACGGCAAAGCTATCAACAATGCCATTTGTTATTAAAGTAATAAATACAAGTACAATCATCCCACCAATTACGAACGAGATCCGGGTTAACATTTTTGAGTTGTCAGGCTCAGCAGTAACTTCATCAGGTGGTGCAAAGACAGTAGAGCGAGTCGTTTTCTGAATTTCTGAACCGGCATAACCTCCGCCTCCCAGAATAACAGAGTCTCCCGATATGCCGCCACCCAGCATTGAACCTGAACGCTCAGTGGTTGAAGTTTCCTTCAAATAAAGGGTGTTCAAAGGGATTCCGTCAGTTGGTGAATAATGTACTTTTAGGATAGTCATAGTATGGCTCCTGATTATTGATACTTTTATAGTACTGTGAGCCTGAGGACAATTTTTCCTTTAAAAGGGTGAAATCGCTATTTAACTATTTTTTTTACCGGGCACGAAAGGATAAAAACCGTAGTTGTCCTGCAAAAGCATCCAATTATGGAAAAACTATGAATGCAACATGTTGACGAGAAAATCTGATGGAAAAAGTTTACCTGTCTGGTATTGTCAGGAAAACCGGCAAAGGATTCAACTAACCAGGGGTGGTTTGTTGAATATGGAGCAGTAGCAGCCCCTTTGCCGGTTTGTCATCCTTTCATGCCTGCATCACTTTCCTTCCTGCTACCTGAAGACATCCACATACGATCTGCAAAAAAGAAGCCCACGTTTCGTTATGGGAGTGAACTACTTTTTTCACGAAAAGGGTCTCTCTGGGTGCACAATCCGTGACACTGTCACTTTTAGATGTAAGTGATCTAATATCATTGGATATAGTCACAATAGTAAATATCAATAGCGATAAAATAACAGCAATTGATTATAAAATTGATACTTATTAAATAAAACAGGGTTTCAATATGTCGCTATAAAAACAATAAAAATGTATGGATTCAGGAATAATGAGAAATATGCTCATATTTCCATCGCTTCAAGAGGTATGCAACATCCTAGTTACAGTTCGAATAATAACGATTATTCCATGTGTTAAATTTATGTAACTTTGAAGGGGTGTGGGTAACCGTCTTTTAAATCAGAGAAAAAAGTTACTTTTGGAGTGGTTTTCACACAGGTTGCGCTACGTGAAATCTGGCAAAAATCGGAGGGGTGAGTACGTCAGATTTCACGTAGCCCACGGCGATGTAAAATACAATTTTTGGATGATTTCTGTCCGGTTAATGGATCTGTATTAAAATCCCAGGATGAAGAACATCAGGGCTGAAGCACTTTACGCCGCAAAAGCTACTTTTATCTTTTGGTGGGGGGAACGAGCAGGGGAGTGGAATCGTCCATGATATCGGGCCCTGTTTTCCATGGTACGCATAATGGTACTAGAAGCATTTGGTAGTTAACTGCTGGCCTTAACGGGTAGATGGGGAAGGGGACCAGCCGGTGCAACCCATGAAGCCCAACCATCCTTTCCATATCGTTCATTATAGTAACTTTCTTTGATCACCTTACGCGCCAAATATGAAGCAGTTTCCATACCAAATACCTCAATAGGAAAAAGATCAGTACCACCAATATCCGTCAGGCAGAAATCCGGGAATACATCATTATTTGAAGCATCATATCTCAGGGGTTTGATAAATGATCGCTCATGCTTATGAAGATAATTTAGCATGGTCAGTTCATAGCTCGAGTCTGCCGGGATCCAGTTATCATCAACACTCATCAAAGCTATCTGAAGTGTTTTAAGATAGTATGTATCATTCCCCTTAAATTGACCCAGATCGCCTATAGCAATACAGATGACGTTGCCTCCTGAACGCCAATTTGTTATTTCAGAACTGAATCTTTTCTCCAGAGATGCCCAGTTATCAGTATTCATCAGCACGATCGGAACACCAGAAAAGAACTTTACCGGAAGTCGTCTTGATGTATTCGAATGTTTTTCAGGGTTATATTTCGATAGAACATTGAGACAAATCAAACGCTCCTTTTTCTTCAGAGCATCTGATGTCATTTTTATATTTTTCATCACCTGAGGTGTTGAAGGGTATGCACCTACAATTAAATGCATGGACAGTGGATGTGATGCGACTTTAATTTTTTCCGCCGAGTGGGTTATAAGGTTGAATACCTTACCTGGGTTACGTTTTCCGGCCATTTTCGGATACCAACGATTCAGACCGCTATCCTCCCACAGGAACTGCAAAAGACCCAGCAATGACATGCTATTCTGTGAGACGCCACCAGGTGTATTCCTGTTATCTGCCGGTACGATCGATGTAGATTCCGAGTCAGATGAGGCTAATGCCACGGCTAACCTTATGCCGTAACCACCATCTTTAAGGTCTTTGACGACACCTTGTGTATAGCATTTTAACCCTGAATTGTCTTTATCCAACGTAAAGAAAATACAGTCGGGAGAATGTTGACTACCCGTATTTGGGTACCGTGCCAGGAAATAAGTATCTCCGCCTGAGTGATATTTTACGGCAAGTGATTTCTGTCCTTTGCCTTTACAGGAGCAGCTAACCTTAGCTTCTACAGAAGCATGCGCCCGGGAAAAAACTGCGTACCAGCTCTTTTTAAATTCGTCTTTTGTCTGGAAGTCTCTTGAGTACCTTTTACTGTCATCCCCAAAAGATATAATCACATCATTAACAGTCGACATACCCCCCCCCCTTTACTGAGCTGAGATGCGTTGTCATTCACCTCTGGCAATAATTTTCATATACATTGACACAATAGCATGTAGTTAATAAAGTAACATATACTTTGAAAGTAACTTTTCAAAATCGTTGTGATTTCACCCTCAACTCACATTTTATGATTATCACCCAGAGACAACAAATGATAAACATCCGGATGACCAAGTTAGCCATTTTCCCGCTGGCTGTTTTTCTTTTAACAACACCGCTGACTTCAATTGCCAAAACTTTCTCGGCAAAAGTTGTCAGAGTAATTGATGGTGATACTGTACAGGCTTATGACGGTGCAATAAATACAAGAATACGGCTCTATGGAATTGATGCCCCTGAAAGTAAGCAAGCCTTCGGCCAGAAGGCTAAGCAGACAATGATCCAGTTGGTCGCAAACCAGATTGTAAATATTCAGGACCATGGGCAGGACGCCTATGGACGTATGCTTGGTACAATCTATCTTAAAAGCCAGGATATTAATGCCATCATGGTTGCAGAAGGAATGGCCTGGGCTTATCGCTATCAGGGTCGATTAACTGTACCTGAATATGGGACTCTTGAGCAGAACGCTCGCAATGCAGGTAAAGGTCTGTGGTCGGACCCGAACTCGATTGAACCACGTCAATGGCGCAAAGCGAATAAATAAATAAGGAATGACATTTCGGTCTTCACAATTTCGAACTAAATTGTATTGATTATTTTCCTGGTGACACTTACAATTACAAAACCTCTTTACATTGAATTTAACGATTAATTCATAACCAAAGAGACAGAATTTCTGAGGTGTTTTTTTTAAGATTGTGAATTTACCAACCGGGAAGTATCCTGTCTAAGGAAGATAGAATCAGCATGAGAGCGATTCTTTTTTAAGACATTTCTCGATTGAAATAATTTAACTTGCAAAGCCACTTGCTGAAATTTTTTAATTAATTTAATGTTGTTATGTAACCGCATAACACTGTGCTTAAAGAGGTAACTATGAGCGAGACATTACAGGTTCTCAATAACATCCGTACACTTCGCGCTCAGGCACGAGAGCTGCCATTAGAAGTGCTCGAAGAAGTATTAGAAAAGTTCACTGTAGTAGTCACAGAACGCAGTGAAGAAGAAAAGGCGGCTGAAGCAGCTAATCGAGAGCGTTTAGAAAAACTCTCTCAGTACCGGGAAATGATGATCGCTGATGGTATAGATCCGAATGAACTGATGGACGCGGCCGTTAACATTAAAGTACGAAAAAAGCGTGAACCTCGTCCGGCGAAATATGCTTACATAGACGAAGCTGGTGAGAAAAAAACTTGGACAGGTCAGGGTCGTACCCCGGCACCAATTAAAGCTCAGCTGGATGCAGGAAAAACTCTCGAAGATTTCCTGATCTAAAAAATTTTTCGTAGCTATATTAAACCACCTTTATAAGGTGGTTTTTTTCTTATTGACACGCATTATCGTGGTTCGTCTGACCGTAGATAAAAAGAACACAAGGATTTCTTCACTTAGAACTTAGTCCGCAGCAGAGAAGGTCGGGTGATCGCGGAACATTTAAAGTAACGCTTCTCTCGAGCAGTGCCGTTTTTGTTTTATACCTGTAAACACCGGTTTTATCGCTGTACAGAGCCAGTAGTTTGATAAATAATCTTTTTAAGGCGCATTAGAAATGCAATGCCGGTTGGCGTTGACTCATAATCGGAGTTTAAGGTAGAAATTATACGTCGTTACCTTAAAATTTCTGACGGGATTAAAGTTCGGCTGAGACGATCTCCGCAAAAAATGAGATAGATTACAATGTTAGACGTTCAAATTGAGACAGTTATGGATTTGTGTAACGGTTCCAGATATCTAATCATTGCTGGTATTGTTCTAATTTATCTGGTGTTGATATTGCGTTTGGTCAGTCATTATGAGACTTATGCCGTCATGAACCGTAGACAGGCAGCAACCAGAGCTGGTGATTATACAGATGATTACCCAGAATTAACTAAACTGCTCATAAGCAAGAGTACTGTTTCACTGTGGCTTAACGTTATTACGTTAGTCTTGATGACAGTTTTGATTGTAATGATGTATGTGTCAGTCTGAGTTTGTTGTGACCAAACCAGTGTATAGCCCCAAAAACATAAACTTCAATATGATCTTTGGAGCATTTCTCTAAAAGGATGACCACGGCAATACCACGTCATACAACAAGGTCGTTAGCATGATCGTCGGAAGCAACGGAAGCCATATGAAAAAGGTCGGCAGCACTATAAAATCCATCAGCAATACACACAAATAAACAACTGGAATCTCAAAATGAAAGTTAAAGAGTTGATCGCCATACTGAACGAAAGAGACCCTGAGGCAATTGTTCTGATTTCCGGCTATGAAACGATAGGCGGCACGGAAGTCGCAGAAGCTGATTTGGTCGTTGAAATGCAGTCAATATGCTTAGAAAAGGCAGATAATCTTACAGGAAACCGTAAAGTTGTTTCTTCCGGAGGTGAAGATTCAGTTTGGTTAGGCTGGAAAGATGATTACCGTACAAAGATGTTTTTAGAAGATGCCCAAATTTCTGATAAAGATGAATGACCGTCACCGTTGGCATAAAAGCATTCTATCAGTACGTGAAACGTAAATGGTAAAAGAATAAACACTTATAAATCAATCACTTATATCAAGGCTAAGTAGATATGTCCGGGGTGGGGCAAAGTTCAAATGTCCTTTGATAATATTGAATTCCTGGATAAAAATCGCATCTTAACCTCTTCGTTTGAGTACCTTGTTGGGTTGACCCCGTATTCGCTTTATTTGTAGTATTGGGCTGCTTTGAAGTGTTTCATGTTCAAACGCGACGTGTTCTGTAAGTTCTTCCTGACAACAGAGCCGACAATATATACACATCCGCTATGGAGAATCTGACAACCGCTATGCGTATTACGCCACCCTGAGTTTTTCCTTCCTCTGTCGTACTGAGCAAGCCTCAGCACGCACTCAATAACATCCCGTCTGCGGATGTGCTTTACCGTACGTAAAAATGTAGCCCTCCAGGGCTGACTGTATCTAAAAACTGAGAAATTACTATGTTGCTGTCCTCGACGCGTAAGGACTGGCTGGGTAACGTCCGTGGTGACGTTCTGGCCGGTATTGTTGTCGCACTCGCACTCATTCCAGAAGCGATCGCCTTTTCCATTATCGCCGGTGTTGATCCCCAGGTGGGCCTCTACTCGGCGTTCTGTATTCCTCTCGTTATGGCCTTCTTTGGCGGACGTCCGGCGATGATTTCGTCCTCCACCGGTGCAATGGCTCTCCTGATGGTGACGCTGGTGAAAGATCATGGCTTACAGTATTTACTGGCTGCCTCCATACTGACCGGGGTATTCCAGCTGATAGCCGGATATCTGAAGCTTGGCGGGCTGATGCGTTTTGTTTCACGCTCAGTGGTCACGGGGTTTGTTAATGCACTGGCAATACTGATTTTTATGGCCCAGTTGCCTGAGCTGACCAATGTGACATGGCATGTTTATGCCATGACTGCGGCAGGGCTGGGGATCATCTATCTCTTCCCTTATATCAACAAAACCATTCCTTCACCGCTTGTGTGCATCGTGGTGCTGACTGAGATTGCCATGTGGCTGCATCTGGATGTGCGAACCGTCGGGGATATGGGGAAACTTCCCGACAGTCTGCCGGTCTTCCTGCTCCCGGACGTGCCTTTAAATCTTCAGACGCTGCTCATCATCCTGCCATATTCTGCGGGGCTTGCGGTGGTTGGCCTGCTTGAGTCGATGATGACCGCCACTATCGTGGATGACATGACCGACACGCCAAGCGACAAAAACAGGGAGTGCAAAGCTCAGGGCATCGCGAACATCTGCACATCCTTTATCGGAGGAATGGCGGGCTGCGCGATGATTGGGCAATCTGTTATCAACGTAAAATCCGGTGGACGCGGACGACTTTCAACCCTCACGGCGGGCGTGGTGCTGCTTTGCCTGATTGTGTTCCTGCGCAACTGGGTCTCCCAAATCCCGATGGCAGCGCTGGTCGCGGTGATGATTATGGTTTCCATCGGGACATTCTCCTGGCGCTCCATTGCCAACCTGCGGACACACCCCCTTTCAACCAGCGTGGTCATGCTTGCCACCGTCGCGGTTGTGGTGGCAACACATAATCTGGCCTTCGGTGTGCTGACCGGTGTACTGATTGCTTCGCTCAATTTTGCCACTAAAGTATCCCGGTTCATGCGTGTAACCTCAGTTCTGGAGGGGACGAGCCGGACGTATACCGTCACCGGCCAGGTATTCTTTGCATCAGCAGACCGCTTTACGAGCCACTTTGATTTCCGTGAAGCGATTGAGAATGTGGTGATAGACGTTTCACATGCCCATTTCTGGGACATCACGTCCGTCAGCGCCCTGGATAAGGTGGTCATTAAGTTCCGCAGAGAGGGCGCCGGGGTTGAAATACGTGGGATGAATGAAGCCACCCGCACCATCGTTGACCGGTTTGGTGTTCACGATAAACCTGAAGAAGTCGAAAAACTGATGGGCGGTCATTAACAGACCGGAGGGAAAACTATGAATAATACTGTTACAGCCTGTGTGGACGGTTCACTTTCAACGCGGTCAGTGTGTGAATATGCGGCGTGGGCAGCCCGCACTTTGCAATCACAGCTAGCACTGTTGCACGTTATCGAAAAAGACAGCACCCCGGTAGTGTCAGACCTGACCGGCACTCTCGGCATAGACAGTCAGCAATTGCTGACCGATGAGCTGGTAGAAATTGAAGGGCAACGTAATCGCCTGCTGATGGCCCAGGGGAAAGCAATACTGGAAAGTTGTGCTGAACTGCTTCAAAAACAGGGAAGCCCGGATGTGCTTTTGATGCAAAAACACGGTACACCGGATGAAGTTCTGGCAGAGCTGAGCGACCTTCGTCTCATGGTGCTGGGGCGTCGGGGTAGCCAGCATCCGGTAGGCTCTCATCTGGAAAGCGTTATTCGTCTGCAAAAGAAACCCCTGCTGGTTGTTCCGGAGAACTACTCAGTGCCTTCCAGAGTCATGCTGGCTTATGATGGCAGTGAAGAAAGCAGGAGTAACCTGGAACGTCTGACGATGAGTCCCTTACTCAGGGGGCTGGAGTGCCACCTTGTCATGGTAAACGGTAAGAAGGAAGAGCTGCTGACCGCACAGCAAATTTTACGTGACGCGGATATAGAAAACAGCACAACACATCTTACCGAGCAATCAGTCGGGGACGCGCTTATTCGTTACGCCGAGGAAAATGCTGTCGATCTGATAGTGATGGGGGCCTACGGTCATTCCAGGTTGCGGCAGTTCTTTATCGGTAGTCATACCTCCGAAATGCTGCAAAAGACGCAACAACCGCTTCTTATCCTCCGTTAGCACTGATTATCTTAAATAAAAAAGGGCGAGTTCTCTCGCCCTTCGTCACAAGAACACGTTTAGTTCAGCCGGTTACCTTTTTCATCAACTACCTTCTCACCGTCCTCTTTCGTGAACGCGCTTTTCTGCGCATCGGGAAGAATATCCAGCACGACTTCAGAAGGGCGGCATAGCCGGGTACCCAGCGGCGTTACCACGATAGGGCGATTGATCAGAACAGGGTGCTGCAACATAAAATCGATTAACTGCTCGTCAGTAAAGCGGTCTTCCGCCAGCCCTAACGCTTCAAAAGGTTCGACATTCTTACGCAGCAGCGCTCGTACCGTGATCCCCATATCCGCAATGAGTTTTACCAGCTCAGCTCGTGATGGTGGGGTTTCAAGATAATGAATAACGGTCGGCTCTGTACCGCTGTTGCGGATCATTTCAAGGGTATTGCGTGACGTGCCGCAGGCCGGGTTGTGATAAATGGTAATGTTGCTCATATCAGTATCTCATTACAAAGTGAAAGACAGACGAAGCGCCAGTGCTGCAAGCGTGACAAACAGCACGGGGATTGTCATGACAATGCCCACCCGGAAGTAATATCCCCAGGTAATTTTGATATTTTTCTGCGACAGAACGTGCAGCCACAGTAACGTTGCCAGACTGCCGATAGGGGTAATTTTTGGCCCCAGGTCGCTGCCGATGACGTTGGCGTAAATCATCGCTTCTTTGATAACACCGGTCGCTGTGCTGCCATCAATCGACAGCGCCCCGACCAGCACGGTCGGCATATTGTTCATCACTGATGACAGGAAGGCCGTCAGGAAGCCCGTACCCAGCGTTGCCGCCCACAATCCCTGCTCTGCCAGCTGATTCAGCAAGGAAGAGAGATAGTGGGTCAGACCGGCATTTCGTAAGCCGTAGACCACCAGGTACATCCCCAGCGAGAAGATAACGATTTGCCAGGGCGCACCACGCAGCACCTTACCGGTGTTAATGGCATGCCCTTTTTTCGCAACAGCAAACAGAAGCAATGCACCAGCGGCTGCGACCAGACTGACCGGTACGCCCAGCGGCTCCAGTCCGAAGAATCCCACCAGAAGCAACACCAGAACCAGCCAGCCGGTTTTAAAGGTATTCACATCACGTATAGCGTCTTTCGGTTCTTTCAACAGAGAAACGTCGTAAACGGCGGGAATGTCCTTACGGAAAAACAGATGCAGCATCACCAGCGTAGCCGCAATCGCGGCCAGGTTAACCGGGACCATCACGGCGGCATATTCTGAGAAACCAAGCTTAAAGAAATCCGCCGAGACGATATTCACCAGGTTTGAGACAATCAGTGGCAGGCTTGCCGTGTCAGCGATAAACCCTGCGGCCATGATAAACGCTAAGGTTGCCCCCCGGCTGAATCCCAGCGCCAGCAGCATCGCGATAACGATAGGTGTCAGGATCAGTGCCGCACCGTCGTTGGCAAACAGTGCCGCAACCATCGCACCAAGCAGGACGATCCAGGTGAAGAGCAGCCGCCCCCGGCCATTCCCCCAACGGGCAACGTGCAGCGCGGCCCATTCAAAGAAGCCGGATTCGTCGAGCAGAAGACTGATGATGATCACGGCGATAAAGGTGGCGGTCGCATTCCACACTATCTGCCAGACCACCGGAATATCCCCCAGATGAACGACGCCAGTCAGCAATGCCAGAATTGCGCCCAGTGAGGCACTCCAGCCAATCCCCAGCCCTCTGGGTTGCCAGATAACCAGGACGAGCGTGAATAAAAAGATAGCACCAGCCAGTAACATCAGAAACTCCATTCACATTTGTTTATTCGGATATATATATCGCCATCAGCAGGAGACAGATGCCACGCTACTGAGCTTGTTGCGTATGTTTTCTCGTTCACAGTTCCAGGCTGTATCAATAATACCCGCAGCCCATGCTGGCATGTGTGGCGACAGTCGGTAATGCACCCATTTTCCTTCGCGACGGTCGATGACCAGCTCGGCTTCACGTAAAAGGGCCATATGGCGAGAAATTTTTGGCTGAGACTCTGCGGTTGCCGCACAGATGTCACAGACGCACATTTCACCGGACTCCCTGAGAAGCATCACGATAGTTGAACGGGTCTCGTCGGCGAGCAGTTTAAAAAGCTGAACAGGCTGTAGCATGCTTAACCTCGTAAAAAAATAACAATACATATGGTATTTCATATGTGATAACTTTTAAAGCATAGCTTATGAAATGGAGATTTTTTATGACCGACTTACCAGCAATCGAACCGGCTTATTTTGATGATGCGCTTGCCAGCAAACTTACGGGCAACAACGAAACCATGCCGCGAATTCTCATCCTGTACGGTTCAGTACGAGAGCGGTCCTACAGTCGTTTTGCAGCGGAAGAGGCCGGGCGGTTGCTGGCAAAGATGGGGGCTGAGGTGAAAATATTTAACCCATCCGGTCTGCCGTTACCCGATGATGCGCCCGAAAGTCACCCCAAAGTGCTTGAACTCCGCGAGCTGGTCAGGTGGTGTGACGGAATGGTCTGGAGTTCTCCGGAAAGACATGGCGCCATGAGCTCGGTGATGAAGGCCCAGATTGACTGGATACCCCTGAGTGAAGGTGCTGTTCGTCCTTCCCAGGGTAAAACGCTGGCCGTCATGCAGGTTTGTGGTGGTTCACAGTCGTTTAACACGGTCAATCAGATGCGGATACTTGGCCGCTGGATGCGGATGTTCACCATCCCCAATCAGTCGTCAGTGCCAAAGGCATGGCAGGAATTTGATGATGAAGGGCGCATGAAACCCTCACCCTGGTATGACAGGATTGTCGACGTTACCGAAGAGTTGTTCAAAATGACGTTACTCCTGAAAGGGCACACAGCCTACCTGTCCGACCGCTACAGCGAAAGGAAAGAGAGTCATCAGGAGCTCGCGGCACGGGTCAATCAGGCCAAAATCTGACAGCCAGGCATGCCCGGATGGATTACCGGGCTTTAAATCGGTTTCTTTCCAAATATCTCTTCAGAGCGTGACTGAAGTTTCACCAGGGCATTGAACATATCGTCCTGATCAAGGGAGCGCTGAGATTTCTTCGTCGTGGGGGCTTTACGCCTGCGTGAAGGACCGTCGCCGGATGGAACGGACTGCGACCGGTTATTATCCCGCTCGGCCTGGACCAGCTGCGCCATTTCCAGGGCCCGCCCCAGACGTTTGTTGTCCACAATGGCCCCCTGATCGATTTCAGAAAGCTTGTCATAGGTGGAGTAGGGAAGTGACACGCCATGAAGCCGGAGCTCTTTATGTCCATCCGGGTAATGCCAGACATCGATGTATTTACCAATCGCCCGACGACTGAATTCGCTGTCTTCAATCAGATAAAGGACTTTGTCGTACTGCACTGTGAGTGATTTCGACACTTTACGAGCTTCACGCCAGTTAAATACCATATCAAGATCATCATCGACATCCAGTTCCCGATGAACATCAAACGCCTGGCGAGGCGCTTTTGCGAAACGACGGTTGTAATCGTTCATGAACTCTTCGGCAAATGCGTTCGCAGCTTCCATGGAACTGATACCCTGGAGCCTGAGCTCCTTGACCAGGCGGTCCTGAAGCGTCAGGTGCGCCCGTTCAACGCGGCCTTTGGCAGCACTGGTTTCTGCACAAATGGTCTGAATGTTCAGTTCATGCATCGCACGGCCAAACTGGGTATCGCCGTCGCCGCCGGTTGCGTTTTTATTGTTGATCCTGAATACACTGGCTTTGTCGCTGTACAGTGCCAGCGGCTTGCCATGTTTTTCAATATAGCCCCGGGTCGCTTCAAAATAGGTGAAAGTAGACTCAGATTTCACGAAAAGAAGCTGCATTAAACGACTGGTTGCGTCATCAACGTAAACCAGCGCCGTACACTTAGGTCCCCGGTTTTCAAACCAGTGGTGGTCGCAGCCGTCGATTTGTATGAGTTCACCGGCGCAGGCACGGCGGTAACGCGGTTGCTGAATTTTTGGTGCACGTTGCTTACGTGGCACCCAAAGACTGGCCTGAGTCATCAGCTTACGGACGGTTTCTTTGGAAAGATGAACACCGTGAACCTCAGACAGTTTTTCACAGGCCAGCGTCGGACCGAAATCGTTATAGCGCTCGCGAATAATATTCAGCGCGTATGCGGCCAGTCCCTCGGGCAACTGATTGTTGCTCGATTTACCACGACGGCGGCTGGTCATGCCAAGCGGACCATCTTCACGATAACGCGCAAGCAGACGGCGGCACTGACGGTCGGAGATACCAAGCCGCCGAGCTGCCATCTGTGTTGTCAGACGCCGGTCGATGACGTCCTGAATGATCTTGAGTCTGTTAACTTCATCCAAAGTGAAAAACTCCGCTGCGAGAGCCGTCATGGTAATCCTTACTTGATTATACACGCCGGACATCTTAACTTAGCCCAGAGCGGACATTACAACTTTGCTACTACATGCATAGTGCGCATAACAAAGATTATGTTAAATAATGATATAAATAACCTAATAATCAATATGTTACGTAAATTTCAGCTACTTTCCTACTCCAGTAACCAGTCATGGAAGCTTAAGGAACAGAGTCCGCTCATGAGTTTGCGATGCCTTAAATCCATGGTGTGCATAGAAACCTTTAGCTTCTTCAGTAAGCGCGTGAACCATTATCGCACGAACGCCAATATTCTCAGCTACGCGATAACAGCGTAGAACCGCATCGTGAAGTAAATCGGCGCCAACCCCTTTTCCGTGCAATGAAACATCTACCGCCAGGCGAGCGAGTATAATCACCGGTATAGGATCTGGCATGTTACGCCGAAGACTACCTGTCGCTTCCGTATGATTAACGCTACCGGTGGCCAGAGAGTAAAAACCAGCTACTTGCTTCGTACCCGTCTTGCAAACAACGAACGTTCGTGCAGCGCCAAGAGCTTGATTTTTCAAACCTCTCTGTTTTAACCATTCATCGAGTACCGTTTCCCCACTGACGAACTCTGCCAGTTGGTGGGCGCTGGATAACGGCTCGGGCGCAGTTATACATCCCACTGAGGTTTCCTTGCCAGTAGTTTATTAATGGCGGGCTCATCCTCGACTGGTGCATCGAGCATATCGATGAACTCTGCATACTGTACGTCGTTAAAATTGAAAACACGACGATCAAGGATCACGTTCTCCGCAGCCTTGCAGGCCATCTCAAGAATGAAGTCGGTTCGCGATTTATGAAGGATTTCTGCAGCGGCATCGATGAGTGCCCTCTGAGACTCTTTAGCTCTTAGGTTGAGTTGAACATCTGATTTCATATACACCTCTCTTGTATAGCAATTGCTATACAAGAATAACACAACACGAACGTATAGCAAATGATATACACATCAAAGTGCCGACAATGCGTTTTATGTTAAATATCAATTAATTACACTATCATCAGCAAGGCTGGAAGCAGCATTAAAGTGTATCCTCAACAATCCCACCATTAAGGTGAAAACACGGAATGTGGCCCCCCAAGGTCTTTTCAGCAAAAGCCATCTCAAACTTCATTTCTATAGTCTGAAATCAAGAGCGGTATTTTTGACTCTCTGATATGTTTCGTCATCTGGGGCCGCTGGTATTTTTGCTCGTGTAATCGCTGAAATGGCTGCTTTACAAAATTTTGCATCACCCTCTTTTGCTGTTGCACTGTTCACTGAACCATCAGGTTGAAGAGAGATACGGATAGAGCAGGTTTTTCCTTTATACGCATCGGGTTCGTACATTTCTGCAACAATGGCATTCCTTATTTGTGTCGCATATCCGAGTATTTTTGAATGCTCCGGGGGGGAACTGTTGAAGACCGTAGGTCACCTAAAAGATCATCAACTTCCGCTGATTTATCGTTGTCAGGCATAACTCTGACAGGTGTCCCGGTAATTTCATTTTGAAAGTTAGCGGTCAGTCCCTGCACTCATTCACCTGGATGGTGTCTTGCAGACCTGCATCAAAACAGGCCTGATACCAGTTAGCTATCTGTATGGGTGATGATATTCATGGAGAAGGTATACCTTCAGATATTTTATGCTTAACAATTGTTTTTTAACTCATGATAAGATTACATTGTTGTGAATTAAATATTACATTTAAATTAACTTAATACTACTCTTTAAATACTTGTTGACTAATGTAAATTTAAGTCTTATTTCTTTAATAAGTGTACAAACAAGAAAAGGAAATAAAATGGACTTAGTTCTTGTAACTGGTGGCGCAGGATATATTGGCAGTCATGTAGTGGAAATTTTACTTAATAAGGGCAACCATGTCCGGGTTATCGATAACGGTATGTTTGGTTTTCAGTCACTTTATCCGTTTCATGAATCTGGACAATTTGAACTGATGAAAGGTGACCTACGGAATATCTCAGATATCAAACGTGCTGTAAAAGGTGTTCACTCGATTATTCATCTTGGTGGTATTGTGGGTAATCCGGCCTGCAGTTTCGATAAACAATCCTGTGAAGACGTGAATGTCACCGCCACGCTGCGCCTGGCTGAACTGGCTTCTGCCGCGGGCGTACAACGTTTTATTTTTGCATCAAGCTGCAGTGTCTATGGTTACGGAGAGCATATTTTCACGGAAAATTCGGAGTTGAACCCGGTAGATTATTACGCTGAAAGTAAAATTAAAGGGGAAGAAGTCCTCCACAAATTTTCCGGGGACCTGGCTCTGACTACCTGCCGGTTTGCGACGGTTTTTGGGGCATCACGCAGAATGCGGTTCGACCTTGCAGTCAACGGAATGACGGCATCAGCAGTAGCTGATGGCATCTGCAATGTTCATGGAGGAAACCAGTGGCGGCCTTTCATTCACTGCCACGATGTGGCAGCTGCATTATGTCTGATCCAGTGTAGTAATAAGATATTAGTGGGCGATGAAATATTTAATGTAGGTGATGACCGACAGAATATGACACTTGGTATGCTGGGATAAAAAATACGGGAAGCGTTGCCGGCTGTACAGGTGAATATCCAGGGTACTATAACCGATCAGCGCAGTTATCAGGTCTCGTTCAGTAAAATACGTGAACGACTTAACTTCAGAGGAACAATCCCACTCGTACAGGGTATTAAAGAAGTATCCATGCTTCTGGAAAGCCATATTATCCCAAGTTATCATCTGGGTATTTACAGTAATCTGAAGACGATGGAAAAACAGGCAGCCTGATAAGGAATCGATAATGAATGGAAATATCACCAAGTACAGCCCAAGTTTCTCACCCGCGTTACCGTTCCTTAAACCCTGGCTCCCCCCTTACAGTGAGCTGGAAGATAACCTAAAAAATATTCTTTCTACTGGAATGCTGACTAAAGGTGAATTAAATAAGCAGTACGAAAATGCGGTAAGTAATTATATCGGGAGTGGTGAAGTTATTGCTGTATCGTCAGCCACATCCGGGTTGATTATGACGCTGCTGGCGATGAACATCACCGGTGAGGTGCTCGTCCCGTCTTTTACGTTCTGTGCTACCGCCAATGCAGTGGTTCGGGCCGGTGCCGTCCCGGTCTTTGTTGACTGTGATCCTGAGACTTACACAATTTGTCCTGATGACCTGGAGAAAAAAATTACCTCCCGTACCCAGGCGATTCTGGCGGTACATGTTTTTGGGGTACCCGCCCGGTGCGAAAAACTTGCCAGCCTGGCACATGATTATAATCTCAACCTTATTTTTGACTCAGCCCATGCCATGGGTTCAGAGCTGAATGGTGTCAAAATCGGCAACTTTGGTGATGCGGAAGTGTTCAGTACCACTCCGACCAAAACTCTGGTAACCGGCGAAGGCGGGCTAATTGTAACCCGGAACCCGGAGCTGGCCCTACGTCTTCGTGCTCTCAAGGAATACGGAAACACCGGTGATTATGATAATCCCTGGGCCGGCCTCAATGGCCGTCTGAGTGAGATGCAGTGTGCTCTGGGACTGGCATCCCTTCTCCACCTTGAGGAGAGCGTATCCCTGCGTAATTCTCTTGCTGCCATATACAGAAAAAAACTCAGGAAGGTTCCGGGTATTGAACTTCAGCTCATCCCGGAATATGTCAAAACCACCTGCAAGGATCTTTCTGTGATTATTGATCCGGTGCACTTCGGCTGTAACCGGGATGAACTAGCCGACGCTCTGCAGAAAGAAGGTATCCCCACGCGGAAATACTTTTATCCGGCACTGCATCAGATGAAAGCCTTCAGGGAATACGCCTCTGAGCGACTTCCCTGCACGGAGCGTATTGCTGCCGGGATTTTATGTCTTCCGCTTTACCCGGATCTGCCCTCCCGAGACGTGGAAAAGATTTGTGATGTTATCCTTAATATTCATGGTCGGTGCCAGACAAAACTTCCGCCGGAGACCCAACGATGAATTATGTACAACAGATGCGAAGTCTGATTGGTCATCGCCTGCTTTTACTGGCCGGATCAAATGTCATTATTACCGATGCCTGTCATCAGATTCTTCTTCAACTGCGCAGGGACGGCACCTGGGGGCTTCCTGGCGGGCTTCTGGAGCCGGGAGAGTCACTGGAACAGACCGCGGTACGCGAAGTCAAGGAAGAAACCAATCTGGATGTCCGTAATCTGCTTCTGCTTGGTATTTTCTCAGGACCGGAATACACCTTTAAACTCCGTAATAAGGATGAAATCAATGTGATCACATCCCTTTACTGGGCCAGTGACTGGTCTGGAGTGATGGTCAATGACCCGAGTGAAGGTCAGGAACTCGCTTTCTTTGCACCAGAAGATTTACCGTCGAATATGGATGAGGAATACCGTATCTATATCCGCCATTATCTGGGGCATAAGAAATGAGCCAGTCTGAAACGGTACCCACAGGCTTGATTGAGCGGGCTTCTGCCCGCATTTCTTCCCGAAGAAATGATGTATAAGTGTCCTTTATTTCAATGCTGTTGTATATGGGATCGGATTTTTTCTCCAAAACCTACCTCAGCCATATACCCATCTCCTACATTTCGCTTTTCCGTTTCGCCTGTGGTCTTCCACTACTTGTTTTTTGCCGGCGTGCGGCATTTGTGAATCAGAAAGTTATTTTGTTTGCTGGAGCAAATATCCTGAATTCAGTCTGCGGTGTTTTTGCGATAATTTCAGGTAGTCTTTCTGGATTTGCCCTTGCAGGGCAACTACGACCAGTCTTTATCATCCTTTTCTGTGCTGTTGTCTACCATTATCGTTATGCCCTGAGTTCATGGTTTTATTGTATCGGGATCATGGCGATAAGTTTTTTTATATTTACCGTCACTGACGGACTGGGGGAGCAGGCTAATCTGATCTATATTTTCAGTGTAGCATTGCAGGCTTTTGTTTTTGCAGGAGTAGAAAGAAATACAGGTGAAAGCCTGGTCAGCTTTCTGGCCGTGTATAATCTGTTCGGATTCGCATTAATGCTGGCCTATGTTATCGCCTGTTCCCTACCCATTCCTGATTTGTCATCCATTCTGGTACTGGTGAGCAATGGGGGACTGGCCATACTGGGGAGCATCCTGACCATCGTGTCGCTGGCCACTGATTACAAACTTGAGGTTAGCTCTGTCAATTACACCAGACTCCCACTGACCATTGTATTTTCATATTTGTTTCTTGGTGAGAGGCTTTCGTTCCTTGTCTGGGTGGGCATCATTACTGTACTGATCCTGGTCTTACTGTTGAGTAGAAACGCAGAGAAATAATGATCTCAAACACTGAGAGTTGGCTGCCATTTTTCTCAATGACCTTTTCCGATTCTGTCGCATTAACGGAGGCAATGCCAGCAAAATCTGGCGTTGTCGATTATTCAGGCTACCAGTAAATAAAACTGTTCCGCAGGTGACATTCCATCACCTGCCGGATGTTGATATTGTCCTTTGCGTATCATGTGGAGTAATTCAATGCCGGCCAGAATGGTCTGTGCCCGGCGAAACGATTTAAATCCCAGCATTGGGCGTATTCGACGTTTGATATTTCGATGATCTTGCTCAACCCGGTTGTTCAGATACTTGCTTTGCCTGATGGTAATCGTTTCCTCATCGGGTTTGCCGGCGTTGAGCGTGGCCAACGCTGCGGTGTTGGCGCCACTTTTATCGATAGTGACCATTTCCGGTTCGCCGTGATGGCGAATCGCCTTGCAAAAGAAGCGTAAGGCGGCAGCAGAGTCCCGTCTGGCGGTCAGCAAAAAGTCGATGGTGTGCCCTGCTGTATCGACCGCGCGATACAGATACTTCCACTGGCCTTTAATTTTGATGTAGGTTTCATCCATTCGCCATCGACGACCTACCGCCAGTTTATGCCGACGAAACACAGTATCCAACAATGGTACCAGACGGATAACCCAGCGGTGAAGCGTGGAGTGGTCAACATGAAGACCACGTTCCGCCATCATCTCTTCGAGATCACGCAGACTCAGTGAGTAAGCCAGATACCAGCGGACACACTGAGCAATAACGTCGACGGGATAGTGCAGACGTTTGAAGGTATTTCGGATCAGGGACATTAACTGTAACTATCGGCAACATTACAAAAAAACAGCATGTTACCTGACGCAGCCTTAATGCGACAGAGCCGCTAAGTTTCCGTGACTCACTGCGTTCTCCGTATTCGGGGTTAAACGCTATCACTACCCTGTTTCGGGCCGAACGCAAATTCATCATTGTTCTAAGCAATTCCGCGAGCGGATAGCCAGCCAGGCCGCGCCGCGCATGCCGCTGCTGTCGCCGTGCTGCGCCACCACAATCGGAGTCAGAAACTGGTCGGTAAACACCCGCCCGGCGGTGGCCTCTGCCAGCCCCTCCAGCAGCAGCGGCTCATTCGACAGCCCGCCGCCGAGCACAATAATATTTGGGTCGACGAGATTAACAATGGTCGCCAGCAGCCGCGCCAGCTGGCTTTTGAAGCGTGAAATCTGCTGTAGCGCGTGGGTTTCCCCCTGCTGCGCCAGCCGGATAATTTCCGGTGCCGTGCGGGCTTCACCGGTCAGCCGGAAATAGCGCTCCGCCAGTCCGGTGCCGGAAACAAACGACTCCACGCAGTTTTGCCGGCCGCAGTAGCAGATCGCCAGCGGGCCATCCTGCCGTTCGGCGTAGCCAGGCAGCTGGATGTGACCGCATTCCGCCGCGTTGCCCCACGCCCCGGCGAAGATCTGCTGTTTCACCGACATCCCGCCGCCGCAGCCGGTGCCCAGGGTGATGCCGAACACCACGTCTGCGCCCTTGCCTGCACCGTCACAGGCTTCCGACAGCGCAAAGCAGTTGGCATCGTTAGCAATCACTACCGTTGCTGCCAGCCTCTGTTGCAGGTCGCTTTTCAGATCCTCGCCGTTCAGCACCAGAATATTGGAGTTTTTGATTTTCCCGCTGACAGGAGAAATACCGCCAGGCAGCGCAATACCGATCGCTAATGGCTGCTGGCTCTGCTCGCGGATTTCCGCCACGAAATCGCACAGCTCAGCAATAAATGCCGGATAGTCGCTTTTTACCGTGGTGCGCCGATAGCGGGCTAATTCCTCGCCGGAGGTATTCATTACCACCGCCGCCATTTTGGTGCCGCCAATATCCAGACCGAGATAATGCATATATTCTCCTGCTGTGAAATTAATCTCCGCCTGCTGCCATTATTCAGGCAGCAGGCGGCCTGCACTGATAAATACTGCGCAAGGAAACGCGTCATAATAAATCAGAAGTGGTATTTAAATCTTACGCGCGCGCCATAACGATCTTTATCATCGCCCTGTTCATTATCCATGCTGAGTCTGGACCAGTAGGCGCCTAAATACACATCAAAGTTATCCATTTCCATCACGTTGCGAATACGATATGAGGCGTGAACGGTATGAATATTATATTTACCCAGAATCACTTCATCGGCATTAACGACATCGGTATTGGCGAAATTAAATTTCTGCACGTCGTTTTTCGCGTAAATATAGCCCAGCTCGAAATCATGCCACAGGGCGTTGGTTCCGGCGCTGAAGTCTTTCTCGTCGGTGGCATCCAGATAAGCGGTGCTGAGGTTAAATACCACGCCGTCGTCCGGGTTAGATTTTTGCCCGTTCCAGCTGAAGGTGGCGCCGTAGCCGTTGCGTTTTGACTGGTCGTTAAACACGCCGTTGGCGTCATTGTAGCCGTAGGCATTGCTGACCACGTTGGTTTCCATGGCGATCGCGGCGGTGACGTCATTGACCGTATAGGCAATGATCGGGCGCAAATAGATAACGTTCTTTTTATTCTCCAGCGCGTTGCCGTGATAAGCCTGATCCTGGAACAGTTTGGTGCCGTCGCTGGCGAAGGTGTTCAGTTCAAAGTAGAACGGCCCACTCATTTTACTCAGCTGGATAGCGCCACCGGCGCTGCTGCGGCCACGCCCCTCTTTCATCATATAGATGTAGCCAAAGCCATCATCGTAGAGGTTGTTTGCCGTGTTGCCGGAGTATTCAATCAGCGTATCCTGGTTAAGCGGGAACATATCAAAGGCTTCATAGCGCCCCACTTTCACTTTCCAGTCTTTCTCCTGGCCGAAGAAGAAAGCCGCATCGTCAAGATTCATATTGCCGGAGAGATCGGCCAGCGGCTGAACGGTAAAACCGGCGAATTTATTATTCGCCACGCTGCGATAGCCATCCACGCCGAGTAAAATACGGCCATTGACGTCCCAGCGTTCTTTATTTCCGGCATTCCAGATATTGCCTGAGCTGGTACGCAGAGAGGTTAACTGGCCGGTTTTACTCGCGGCATCCACGTTAAACTCGACGTCGCCATAAAACTTCAGGCTGCCTTCCGGCGTATCCACGGTGATTGCAGAAATAGCCGGCACGGAAAACAGGAATAAACTACAGAGATAATGATTAAATTTCATTATTATTTCCTTTCTTATTTTGATCGGATTGGGTTTTTATTATTTAATTGCCATCAACATTTATGACTCTGCCTTTCTTTTTTAAATAAAGTACCTCCCGGATAAACACATAAAATCAGCAAAGGTGTCGAGCGAGCTTAATTTATCGATGATGTCATCATCAAGTATATTGGTCAGATAGTCGTAAATAATCATACTGTCGACAAAGGCGTCTTCACTGATTGCCAGCATGAACACTAATTTCACCACTTTTCCCGCATCCCACTCAATTCCCTGCGGGAATACCGCCACGGTCACCTGAGTGGTAGAGGCCACCAGCCCCATCGGATGAGGAATGGCGATTTTATCCGCCAGCAGCGTAGAAGCATGTGCTTCACGCTCCACCACCGAGGGTAAATAGCGGGCGTCGACCTTGCCGGTGGACTCCAGCCGCCGGGCGAGGAATTCAATCAGCGAATCCTTGTTATGTTCGGACTGCTCGAAAATAAAGAAATGCGCCGGTGAGAAATAGTTCATCACCGTGTCCGCCGGGGAGCGATGATTGGTCAGGTAGTATTTAATGTTCTCCAACTGCCAGCGCTCCGGCAGCGCAGGCAGATTAATCACCTTCCGGTTTTTCTCCGCCACCGGCACCATGCTGATTACCACGTCCTCGGCGATGTTTTCCATCGCCAGGTACTGCTGCACGGAGATCGGCTCGCCGATCGCTATATTGGGATACATGCGCACAATGCGCTGGCTGACGATCCGCGTGGAAGCCATACCCTGATCGCTGACGATCAGCGCGCTGACCGCGCTGCCCTGGTGTTGATAGAGCGTATCCTCCAGCACCGCGCCGATGTGCATCACCAGATAACCGATCTCATCGTCGCTCAGCCTGCCGGTGAAAAAGTTATCCAGCTCGCTGAAGGCCGTCAGGGTCATTTCGTACATCAGCGGATAGTGGCGCTTAATCTGATCCAGCAGCGGGTTGATAATGGTGATGCCGTGATTCACCCGGGTGCGCATCGCCTTGATGTGGTTCAGCAGGTTCTTTTTGGACTGCTCGTCATAGCTGACGTCGCAGTACCAGACGGAACTGACGTAGCTTAAAAAATGGTTCATCACCGTCAGTTCGGCATCGTAGCAGTGATCGGGCAAGTCGCTGTCGCCGTTAACCGAGCAGAATGCCGACAGGTTCATCGCCATGTAGTTCACTTCACCCGGTGGCGTGCTGCCGGATTGATCCGCCAGCAGCAGTTGCAGCACCTGGCGCGCGACGGGCTTCCACAGCGTTTCGCACTGATTAAAATCGTAATCCAGCAGCCAGTTGCCGCCGCGCATTCTCTCCAGCGCAATGCCGCAGCAGAGCGTGAAGGAACGCAGATTAACGTCGCTGAAGCGCAGCTGGTTATTTTCCAGCAGCTGACTCAGTGAGGTTTTGATGTCGGAAAACCCGCTGTCGACCGCAAACAGCTCGCGGTAATCGCTCTCCGTTTCCGTTGAGCGCAACAGATGATCGTAGATGCAGCGGCGGATATTCACCTCATCCCCGGCGATCCTCAGCCGTTCGTTCGCCACCGCGTGAATGGCAATCTGATAGAAGGCGAAGTGGCGTTTCAGCAGCGCCACGTCGTTTTTCAGGCTGTAGATGCTGATAAACCATTCAGACTCCAGCTCTTCCAGCGAGACATGCCCCTGCTGACGCAGCAGCAGCGCCATCAGTTGCTTTCTGCGATCCGCCGCAGATCGCGTCTGGTTAACCGGCCTGTCGCAGTCTTCCAGCAGGGCGTGATAGCTGGCGGGGTCGTTACATTTCACTTCAAACCCCGTTTTGCGATCGTATAAGAGACTGATGCCGTAGCGGGGGATTATATCGCTTAACTCTTTCAGATCGCTGCGGATAGTGCGCGTTGACACGTTCATTTCTTTGGCAAGAAACGCCTGCGTCGCCGGACCTTTGGCAATCTGTACGAAAATATCTCTGACCCGTTTATTGGTGAACAGTCTCATATTTTTCTCTTAATCCCTGGTGATATACAGCGTCTGGACATCGTTTTGTTGCAGCTGCTGACGTAGCGGCATCGGCGTACGTTCATCCAGCATCACCGGGCGGGCATTCGCCAGGTCCGGCAGCGTGACCGCCTGCTCCAGGTTCGGGTTGTACAGCCTGACAATAAAGCCCGCTTCCTGCTCGGCGCATTTCACCGTACTGACCAGCGCATCGTTCTCGCCGTGCGGCAGCGTCAGCAGGCTGAGCGTTTCCGGGTAATCGCGCACTTCATCGTTCAGGCAGAAGCGCAGACGGCCGTTGAGGAAATCACTGTCCTGATACACCGGGAAGGTGGTCAGCAGCTGCTTCGACACCCGCGCATGCTGCCCCTGATTGAAGCTGCCGCTGTGAATACGCCAGCCGAAGCTGAACGAGAGCGATCCCAGCAGCTGCGCATCCGGCGTGGCAATCACCGACTCACCGGACGCGCGGCCCGGGCGGTACAGCAGATTCTCTTTGCCCATATAGCCGAAGGTACGGAACAGCGTCACGGCAATGGTGTTAAAGCCGTCGCCGACGATCTCATACTCCCGCACGCCGTTGGTATGCAGGGTGAAACCATGATGCTCGTCGTGCAGGTTGACGTAGCTCTGCATCGGTTCCATCGCGATCGGCTTCTCGTGCCAGTTTTCCTCTTCCCACACCGCCAGCGCGTTGCTGAGCTGCACCGGGCGGGTTACCACGCCAAATAGCTGATCGGCGCAGGAGACGTTGGCCATGATATCCGTGGCGAAGTGTACGCACAGGCGATGGCTCAGCACATCATTTTCCACCTCAATCCCGAAGCGGATCAGATCGTCATCCTGCAGGGTGACGCTGGCCGCCACCTTCATTGGTGTGCTGGCAATGCCCTGCGCCCGCTCTTCTAGGCTGGCCGGTACCGAGAGCAGATACTCAAGGTGCAGCGTCTGGCGCAGATCGTCCTGCTGGCGGCTGGCCTGCACCAGCGCATTTTCCGAGGTGATAAACATATCCTGACACGGCGGCGAGTAGTTATAGGAGTCGCCGTCGTCGCCGTTTTCCACCAGCAGCATCTGCCGCTGATAGCGTTTACCGCTGGCCTTGTGGTTAATAGCTAACAGGCCGTTGCTCTCCACCTCAATACGGTAGGCGGCGTTTTCAATTACCGTCTCCGCATCCGCCTGGCGCGGGCTGATGCCGTCGGCGGAGAAATCCAGATGCCAGCGGGTGTAGCCCAGCGCCGGCAGATCGCGGGCCGCCACCGTCAGTCGGGTGCGGAACACCTTTTCCGGGCGGTGGTACGGTTTGCCCGGATTCAGGCGAATGGTCTGGTTCAGCACGTACTGGGTCAGATCTTCCTGCTCTTCAATCACGCACGGCAGCGCGTTGCCATTGGCATCCCGCAGGGTGAACGGCAGGCCGGGCAGCCAGGCCTCGAAGGTGATCTGCTGCGTTACCGGGTTCGGCAGCGGGTTGAACACGGTAAAGCTGTAGTCGTGTTCGCGCGGAATGCGGATGCTGATCTGCCGGGTTGCCGACTCCAGCAGGTTAATGGCCAGATCGCGCGCCTGCTTGTAGCGGAAGGCGATATCACGGTTGGTGTCGTCGCTGTTGCAGCCGCCGATGCTGTCGTGCGCGGCGTTGTAGAACATCAGCTTCCAGATATCCGCCACAATGCGCGCCGGGTAGTCATGCCCCAGGCCGCGACCGATCGCCAGCACCGGTTCCAGCGTATTGACCAGCAGCGCTTCGACCTCGTTGTTGAGCAGCTTGAGGTCCGCGCGGCAGGAAAAGATGGTTTTGTGTACCCGGGAGTGTTTGCCCTCGGTCAGCTCCCCCTGCAGTACGCGCACGTTACCGGCGGATTCGTTTTCCACCGCCTGCACGAATGCCAGCGGGCTGCTGATTTGGTATTCACGGGCGTCGTCACATTCGTTAAACGAGCGCACCAGCTCCGGCAGATTTTCACGCACCGGGGCCTGATCAAAGCCGTGCGGATAGAGCAGATGCTGGCGCGCGCTGCGGGCTTCAATCGGCACCATTTTCTCATCGAGAAACGCCTTCATGGTGGCCGGCGTTTCGTCAATCAGCCCGCCGTAGTGGTAGCCCCACGGCATCTGCACGGCAAAGACTTTGTCACCGTTATCACCCTGCCAGAGAAATTCGGTTTCATGCAGAGTGTTATCGGCAATGCCGCGCCAGAACAGCGCGTGGCGGATGCCGAACTGACGATAGATCTGCGGCATATTGCCGCCCTGGCCGAAACAGTCCGGCACGTAGCCGAGTGGCAGGCTGTGACCGGCCTCTGCGGCAATACGCTGACCGTAATACAGATTGCGCACCACGGACTCCTGGTGAATCACCAGCTGGTCGGTCTGCGTGTACCACGGACCGGTGATCAGGCGCTGTTCGGCAATCAGCTGATACAGGCGATCGCGATCTTCCGGCGCCCACTGCAGATAGCTTTCAATCAGCGAACTTTGTGCATCCAGCAGGTAGCTTGGGAAATCCGGGTTATCCTCCAGCACGCGCAGCACATTTTTAATATGGCGGAACAGGTAAATACGCGATCGCGAGGTGGTGAAGTACCACTCCTGGTCCCAGTGCGTGTGGGTATAAACATGTACGGTTTTCTTGTTCATTACATCGTCCCTAAACCACTCGGGTCATTAATCAAATTTGATTTCGATATTGTCTGCAGCAAAGTCATCGGCCTGCGCGCTGCCCGTTGGTTCATCGTTAAAGTTCACCAGCAGGTTGGCACCGAAGGCGATAACCAGCGTGCCGACCAGCGCCCCGGCGAAGTAGGCCCAGGCATTGCCGACGGTAAAGCCGCCGTACAGTCCGCCCAGCGGCGGCATAATCGGATAGGCTTTCAGTAAGGCGACGGTCATCGCACCGGCGATACCGGCAAAAACGTTAAGCGGGATCAGGCGTGCCGGGTTTTTCAGCGTGAAGGGGATTGCGCCTTCGGAGATGCCGAGGATGCCCATAATCACCGAGCCGTTGCCGGCCTCTTTCAGCGTCTGGCTGTAGTTCGCCGGGCGCAGGAAGCGTGCGGCGGCATAGCCCAGAGGCGGGATAATAATCGCCACGTTGACCAGGATAGCGGGCAGATACACGCCGCTGAGGAACAGCACGTTGGCCGTGCCCCACGCCGCTTTATTCACCGGGCCGCCGAGGTCAAAGCAGATCATGCCGCCGAGCACCGCTGCCAGCACCACGGTGCTGGTGCCGTCTTTGGTCATCTCCTGTACCCAGGCCATCAGCGAACTGTTCAGCCAGCTCAGGGCATCGCCCAGCAGCAGCAGCATCACCAGTACCTGCAGGCCAACGGTAATAAACGGCAGGATAATCAACGGTACCGAGGTGGCCGCCGATCCGGTGATCCGCACCTTGCGCGCCACCCAGTCAGAGGAGTAGCCCGCCAGCAGACCGCCGATTGCCGCGCCGAGGAAGCCGGAGCCGGTAATCGAGGCAATCAGCCCGGCGGCAAAACCGGCCGCCAGTCCTTTTTTACCGGCGATGGAATACGCCACATAGGCACCGAGGATATAATTCATCAGCCCGATTATTTTGAAACCGATTTCCTGGGTCAGATACAGCCAGTTTTTAATTCCCTGCATGTCGGCAAACTGATTCAGGTCAGAGGCACCAAAGGCAATACCGATAATTTTTGCTACGGCTACCATCAGTGAACCAGAAATAATAACCGGCAGGGCAAAGGAAATACCCGTCATCAGATGGTTCTTAATATCCACCATTATTTTTTTCATAGGATCACCAGAGTTATTTATTTTTACGTTCTTCTACGGCGGCGACGCATTTCTTTATCACTTCAGCGGCGTGGCTGACGCACTGTCCAATTTTTACCCGGATTATTATTTTGCCTTCAAAGCGCTCCTCTTCTTCTATTGATCGATCGGCCGCAATCAGCACGAAATCTGCAGCGCTGATCTCCGCCGGGGATAGCTTGTTCATCATTCCCATCGCGCCCTGCTGTTCCACTCTGACCTGATGGCCCAGCTTTGCGCCCTCTTTTTCCAGCGATTTTGCCGCCATTGGCGTGTGGGCCAGCCCGGCAATGCAGGAAGTGACTCCAACAATATTCATGCGTCCTCCTCGATAACCACACGCGACTGCATGTAGTTGAACAGTTCATCTTCGCTCTTGGCATCAAACAGTTGCTGGCGGAAATCGTCCTCGACGATCTGGCTGGCCAGGCTGTTAATGATTTTCAGGTGCAGCAGCTGCGCGCCGGATTCCGGCACAAACAGGCCGAAAACGATTTTTATCGGGCTGTCGTCCAGGCTTTCCCAGTCCAGCGCCTGCTGCAGGCGGATAAAGATCACCCCGGCCTCGGTCACGTTGACCGTTTTGGCATGCGGGATCGCAATCTGGCCTTCAAAGCCGGTGGAATACTGGTTTTCACGGGTCCACAGATCCGCCTCTATTTTTTCGGCATCCGCCGCCCAGCCCCGCTCAACCGCCTGCTGCGACAGAAACTGAAATATCTCCCCCTTACTACTAAAATTCTTATTCAGAAAAATGTTCTCTCTGGCGATTAACATAATTGCGACGTCTCCACTTTTGTCTTCAGCATGTCCTGGCAACATCATAAGCGGATTAACAACAGCGAAAAGAGAAGCGGTTTCCTCCGCCAGGGGGAAACCGCTTGTCATTGCGCAGATAAAAATGAGACTCACCTCTCAAAAGACAGGATAACTGTGATATGGCGCTTATTTTTGGCGGGGTTTATGCGGAGAGGAAATAATCCGGTTTTGTGAAGTTGGTGATATTTATACGGACTTCAATGGGTCGATTACACTTCGCTTGTTATGGTTATCGATGAAAACATCAGTGAGAAACGCCAGGAAGGGCTATTTTTGATTCTGTCGCATTAACGGAGGCAATGCCAGCAAAATCTGGCGTTGTCGATTATTCAGGCTACCAGTAAATAAAACTGTTCCGCAGGTGACATTCCATCACCTGCCGGATGTTGATATTGTCCTTTGCGTATCATGTGGAGTAATTCAATGCCGGCCAGAATGGTCTGTGCCCGGCGAAACGATTTAAATCCCAGCATTGGGCGTATTCGACGTTTGATATTTCGATGATCTTGCTCAACCCGGTTGTTCAGATACTTGCTTTGCCTGATGGTAATCGTTTCCTCATCGGGTTTGCCGGCGTTGAGCGTGGCCAACGCTGCGGTGTTGGCGCCACTTTTATCGATAGTGACCATTTCCGGTTCGCCGTGATGGCGAATCGCCTTGCAAAAGAAGCGTAAGGCGGCAGCAGAGTCCCGTCTGGCGGTCAGCAAAAAGTCGATGGTGTGCCCTGCTGTATCGACCGCGCGATACAGATACTTCCACTGGCCTTTAATTTTGATGTAGGTTTCATCCATTCGCCATCGACGACCTACCGCCAGTTTATGCCGACGAAACACAGTATCCAACAATGGTACCAGACGGATAACCCAGCGGTGAAGCGTGGAGTGGTCAACATGAAGACCACGTTCCGCCATCATCTCTTCGAGATCACGCAGACTCAGTGAGTAAGCCAGATACCAGCGGACACACTGAGCAATAACGTCGACGGGATAGTGCAGACGTTTGAAGGTATTTCGGATCAGGGACATTAACTGTAACTATCGGCAACATTAAAAAAACAGCATGTTACCTGACGCAGCCTTAATGCGACAGAGCCCCTTCCAGAGCAGTAATGAGATTATTGACCTGGATGCGCTGGTTGCCGGGCTGAAACTGGGGTAACGGAAAAATCTGGGGTTCCGGCATAGAACCCCATAGTAAGGCATCATGCAACTCCTTCACTAAAGGTGATCTAACGTTTAATTATGCCTCTGACGATAAAGAGCATCATGGTTACTGAAAGCACAATCAGAAGCCAGCCAAAGGGTTTGGCATCAAAAACAGTAGTGATGCAATTATCAGTACAGGTCGCCACCTTCGGGGTGACAATAGAAATTCCCCATCCCAGAATAACTACCATTGTGCCTGCTACTGCTGCTAAGAAAAAAGTGGTGAAGAATGCGCATCCGACTACTAGTAACAATCCAATCAGTTCAAATATCATATTCATGATTACGCTCCATGTGAGATAACTGCAAACAGACTGATGCTGGTTGTATTATTTAACATATTTCCAGACGCCAGCAGGTATTTTATCATACAACTTCCCCATCACCATTTCCGCCAGCCGGTGATCCACTGCGGCATTAAAGTGCTCAAGTTCGTTATCCGACAGGGAATATTTATTTTTTTCTATTATCCTTTCCAGAGTGTCCTTCGATGTACAGCGCCGTAGTCGTAAAATCCAATCCTGTTTCGTCATTAGTTTTTATATCCTGAGATATCCCGGTAATGTCATTTTAGAAGATTCTTTACTTTCAGTCGGTTATGAGTGAACCATTTTGCAGATATGATGTAAACCACAAAAGTTAAGAGTGTGGACAGACTATATATCCAGAGAACAGGTACCACTTGATGAAAACGTATCATCTGACCGGATTCATCTGCCAGACTCATTAATGCATTGCTGTATGTTTCAATCTGAAAAAACTCGTAGTAAGGTACCATCACAACATGAAGAAAAAATAAATTAAGCAGATACGTCAGAGAAAATGCGTGTTCCTGCCCGTTATAGGGCGCATACTGCGCGAAGGCGAAAATCCATCCTGTGAAAAGCAGAAAACACATCGCGAAATACACAACCACCCATACCGCTGTTTTCATCACTGCCCCTCAGTTATATAATTTGTCTATAACGCAAATGGTATTCAGGCGTCCAGGTCCGTGCCGTTCTGTTTCAGATATTCACTGATACTCAGATCGGACAGTTGAATCTTTTGTTTCCGGTGAATGTCCTGTTTGTCTGGCGCAGTCACGTGGCGGTTTGTGTGAGAACTGTGGACACCCTAATAACTATGATCAGTTAAACGAACCGGTGGCAACCCTGCCTCCTTATGAGCCGTTGGTATATAAAGAAACTGAAATTATGGTCTTTCCGATAGAGGAGTATCGTGCTGAGCTGGAGCAGTATTACGCGACCAAAAAAGGCCACTGGCGCCGGTTCTGTCGCATTAACGGAGGCAATGCCAGCAAAATCTGGCGTTGTCGATTATTCA